>Ga0213875_10001394_pt1 | contig 15802 bp, 13 predicted proteins | sample BarmaccomBMRX_R8_FD_160105 | JGI IMG/M metagenome (GOLD analysis project Ga0213875, IMG submission 160105) | Root-associated microbial communities from Barbacenia macrantha in rupestrian grasslands, the National Park of Serra do Cipo, Brazil - RX_R8 | ecosystem: Host-associated > Plants > Roots... | reverse complement strand
CATCGCGGACAGCAGGGGGAAGGTGGCGGCTTCCGTCTTGCCGCCCGCCGTCGGTGCGAGCAGGACCGTGTCGTGGCCGTCCATCAGGGGATGGACGGCCGCTTTCTGCAGGGGGCGTAGATCGGGCCAGCCGAGGGTGTTGACGATGTGGTGCACGACCACCGGGTCGAGACGTTCCACAGGGTCTGTGCCGTGCGGCTGGTCCTGCACGTGAGTGCCTCCTGCGCTGATGTCGGCTGATGTCGGAGCTCGGGAGTCCTTCGGACTGATGGTCTGATGGCCTGATGGGAAGCCGGGGGCTTGGAAAAGGCCGGGGCAGCGGTGACGTTCGGGTCTCAGACGTTGAGGTCGAGGTCGTCCGCCGAGGCGGCCGGTTCGGGTGCGGCGAAGTTCCGCTCAGTGGCGGTGAGTTCACTGCTGCCCACGGTCAGCTGGTAATGCGTGCGCGGGTCGAAGTCGTCGAACTGGTCGATCCGGTCCAAGACATCACTGACCAGTTTCTTCAGGTACAGGCGCGGAGCTACACCGACCTTTCCGCCGAGTGCTCCGCCCACGGCCCGGGCCAGGTCGGCGAGGTAGGCGTCGTCGGCGAGCTGTGTGATCCGGTCGGGGGCCTGAGAGCCTTCGGCGTACAGGTCGCGGATGGTGGCGCCCAGGCCGGTCAGGGACTGTTCGGTGAATCCGGGCAGCCGGATCTGGACGGCCCGCGGGTTGTCGAAGCGCGGGTCGGTGGTGAAGTCGGTAGCCAGGCGCTGGGCGAGCGGCGGGAGTCGCTGTACTCCCTGCTGCCCGTCGTAGAAGGCGGGTGTGCCGGTGATGATCAGATACAGACCGGGGAAGCGGCCGGAGTGCACCTCGTCGATGAGCTGCCGCAGCGCGTTGAGGGCCTTGTCGCGGGCGTCGGAGCGGACCCGCTGCAGGGTCTCCACTTCGTCCAGGACGAGGACGAGGCCGGCGTGTCCGACGTCCCGCAGGACGGTGAGCAGGCCCTGCAGGAAGCCGAACGCGCCGAAGTGGTCGAGGTCGCCGCGGACGCCCGCGCTGCGCCGGGCGGATGCGGCGACGTGCGGCTGGCCGCCGAGCCAGGCCATCACCGCGGCGGCGGTGGCCTCGTCGCCGGCGTCCAGGGACTGCTTGTAGCCGCGCAGGGCGGTGGCGAAGGCGGGGGCGTGCCGGGACACCTCGGCCAGGCGGGCGGTGAGCAGCCGGTCCACCGCCTGGGACAGTTCGCTCATCTCCGTGCCGTCGGCGAGGGCATCCTCTTCCAGGGCGTAGAACCAGGCGTCGGTGACCGGCCGCAGCGCGCTGGGCGGGAAACTCGCGGTGGTGAGGCGTTCGGTGAGCCGCCGGTAGACGGTCTCCAGCTTGTGCAGCGGGGTCTCAGTCTCCGACACCTGGACCTCGGCTACGGCGAAGGTGCGGCGTTTGGCGCGCTCACCGAGCCAGCGGGTGAAGAAGGTCTTGCCGGAGCCGTACTCGCCGCGCACCGCCTTGAACACCGAGCCGCCGGCGGCAACGGTGTCCAGTTCCTCGTCGACGGCCCGCTCGAAGCGGCCGAGCCCGGTGGCGAGCAGGTCCAGGCCGCTTTCGGGGACGGCGCCACGACGCAGCGCGTCCATCACGGCGCGGCGCCGCACGGCGCCGACGGGGGAGCCGGTACCCGGTGCTGAAGATCCGAACGCGTTCACCCGGACAGTCTCCCATCCGGTCGCCCCTCGGCCGCCGGTATGCGGGCCCGGCGGCCGAGGCGGTGCCTTGTCTCACAGCGACTCAGGCGTCTCACAGCCCGAACTGGTCGATCAGCTGGGCTCGGTGCAGGCGCAGCGTGCGGTTGTCGGGGAGGACCTCCAGGATCTGGGCACCGTCGTAGTTAAGGAGTTGGGCCAGCGTCGCGGCGAAGCCGGGTGCGCGGGTGGCTGGCTGGCCCGCGCGTTCGGCGAGCGCGGTCATCGTCAGAGTGCCCGCCTCGACCAGGGCGATCAGGGCCCTCGGTACCGCCTTGCCCTGTGGCTTGCGGGCCAGCAGCCCCAGCTGCGCCTGGTACAGCTCGGTGGCCATGAGGCGTTTCACCAAGGCGGTGGCCGGGTCGCCGGATCCGACGGCGGAGGCGGAGTCCTGTGGCGCGGACGGGGTCGCGTGCTCCTCCTCGAAGAGAGCGATGGTCGGCTCTGCCACGGCGGGGGTCTTCTTCGTCTGCTTGCGACGCGCTCGTACGCTGGCGGCCTCGTCCCCACTAACGGCTCCGGAGGCGCCCGGCGCCGGAATGCCGATCGCTTCGGCGTTCTTGTCCCACCACGCGGGCGCCGGGTCCCCCAGTTCCCGCCAGCCCGTGGGCGGCTCGGCGCCGAACGGCAGCAGGGCGAGCAGAGGGATGGTGAACTCGGCGAGGGTGGCCCCGCCGTGGTAACCGGCTTTCATCGCCGTGTAGCGGGCGTCGTGGTCGCGCAGCGCGACGATCCGCGCACCGGGCTCCGGCCAGACCACCCGGGGGCCGGACAGTTCGATTTCGGTCGGGGCGAGGGGGCCGCCGGGCAGTCGGTGGCGTGCCGAGGCGACGCTGCCGGCGGGCGCGTCGGCTTTTGTGCCGCGCCGTTCGATCACATGCCCGTGGTCGGAAGTAAGCAGTACGGTCATGCCGCCCGTCCGGGCGGCCCGCAACAGCGGCTCCAGGCCGCCGATCTCCTTGATCCGCCATGCCCCGTCGCCGAGCTTCTGCTCCTTGCCGAGCCGGTCGTCGACGGTGTTAAGGACGACCGCGACATGGGTGCGCTCGTCGGCGAGAGCCTCGGTGAGTGCGGTGGAAAACGGCGAGCCGGTGTCGGGGCCGCGCAGGTCGTCCTTGTGGAAGACCGCCGCCGGGGCCCCCTGCCAGCAGGGATGCTGGGGGAAGAGCCGCTTCTCGTCGCTCTGGTCGCCCTTGATCAGGGCGCCGGCGAACAGCGAGGTGCGCGAGACAGCGGTGAGGGTGGGCAGCGCCGCGGCCACCGCCCGCCTGGCTGGTGCCCCGGCAGGCTCCGGCAGGGGGTCGAACTCCGACCAGTGCGCGCGTAGCTCCTCGCCGAGCTCGGCCGCGATCGCCGCGCTCATCCCGTCCACGAGCAGCAGCAGGATCCGGTGCCCGGGCGAGGCCACCACAGGAGCGACCACCCGTTCCAGGAAACTCTCCACGGTGAGCATGCTGCGGGGCGCGGTGCCGTCCGCCGTCCACACCGCGAGCCGTTCGGAGAACGCGTGGTTCAGGGCCTGGCGTTCGCTGCGTACCTGTTCGCCGATCCGACTATAGGCGTCGGCGAGCACGCTGTCCGTGTCGCCGCCCGCCTCCAGGTGCTCCAGGGCCCGGTCCACCCAGCCCAGTTCGTGGATCTGGCGGGCGATGCCCTCGGCCACGGAAGGGATCTCGCAGGTGGGGCGGTAGGTGAGCCAGCGCCGCAGCCGTGCCGCCATCCGCACCCGCTCGACGCGGACCTGGGCGGCGTCGTCACAGGCCAGGGCGTGCTCGGCCAGCACGGAGACGGCGTCCGTGATGCTTTGGGTGTCGTCCTTGGCGAGCGCGCGGCCGGCGGCGGTGAACCGCGCGTCAAGGCCGGCCGCGAGCAGCGGGCTGGCCTCGGCGGCACTGTGCGCACCGAACTGGGTGACGAGTTGCGCGGCCCGGTGCAGCACCGGGTCGGCGAGCCGGTGCTCGCCTCGGTCGAGCAGGCCACGCACGTACGTCTCGCCGCTGCGCGCGAAGGAGGCCAGGAGCCGGTCGAGATCATCGCCCTGGGCAGGAGGCCGCTCGCCCAGCCACCGCTCGGCGCGCCCGCGCGCCCGGTACAGGTCGTGGTCGGGCTGCGCATGCCCCCACAGGGCGGCGCAGACCACCGCGTACGCCGCCGCGTCGGCCCCGTGCTCCGCGTCGACCAGGGCGGTGATGATCCGGCCGGTGGAGCCGGCCTGCTCGGGTTCGCCGAGGAAGGCGGAAAGGCCGGCCAGTTCCGGTCCGCGCAGGCCGCGCAGCAGGTCCGGGCCGCCGGGGGTGAGGGTCCAGCGGAACAGGGCGACGGCGTCGATACGGTCGCCGTCGTCGTGCGCGGCCGGTGCGCCCAGCGCGTCGGTGTCCTGGCGGCCCAGCCGCAGCCGGCGCCTGGCCAGCCGGGTGAGGGCCTCGTCGCGGGAGAGCAGCCCCTTGCCGAGCGAGGGCCAGCCGCGGGTGGCCGCCGCGTCCATGAGCGCCTCGGCCGCCCAGGTCTCGCGGCGCAGCCGCCCGTCGATACCGCGTGCGTCGAACGCCTCCCGCACGACCTCCCAGTTGTCGACCGACCGGATGTGGCCGCCGTAGACCCGGGCGAGCAGTCCGGGGTCGAGATCGGTGTCCTCACAGTCGGTGAGGACGACCAGGACCCCGGGGTCGGGTGGGGTGGCCGCATCCAGATGGCCCAGGATCAACTCGTGCACGGCCAGCACGGACGGCGCGAGGGCCACCCGCGCCCGCAGGCCGCCCGCCGTGCGCTGCACGGTGGGAGCGTCCCAGACGGGGGCGGCCCGCAGCAGCAGGACGCGGACCGCGCCGTCACCGAGCCGGCTGCGGGCGGCCAGGTACTGGCGGACGGTCCCGGCGGACAACCGGGCGGGTCCCGCGGCTTGAGGTGCTGTGGCCTGGGGTGTCGTGGTCACTGCTGCCGTGGTCGCTGCGTCGGACATCAGTCGACGACCTTCCAGACGACCTCGACAACGGCGTCCGGGTGCTCCGCTGCCAGCGCCGCGATCTCCGCCTGGAGTTCGGCGGCGGCCCGGGCGGCGGTGGTCCGCCCCCCACCGGAACGGGCGACGGAGCGCGACGAGGAGCGCGGCCCCGGCTGCTGCGCCCCCGGCAGCGGCCTTGGCTCTGGTAGCACCGGCGGATGGGCGGAGCCGCCGCCCAGATCCACGCTCTCAGAGCTCGGCGCCGCCGAGACGGCGGGCGCCTCGGGCTGCGCGGCCGGGGCCTGCCGGGACCTCAGCAGCGCCACCACTTCCTTGCCGCAGGCGCTCAGTACCCCGGGCAGGTCGGGATAGTCGCCCGGGTCACCGGCCGCCGCCTGACGCATCCGAGTCAGGATCGCCTCACCCTCCACACCGGCGGTGGACGCCAGGCCCAGATGGTCCCAGCTGGTGCCCTGCAGCGCGGTGGCCACCTTCCCGGCGCTCTTCAGCGACATTGCGTACCGGTGCGCGGTGAAGTCGCCGAGGTCGAAGCGAGCGAGACGGTCCACCACGCTCCTGGCGTCGATGCCCGCCCCCGTGACCTGCCTGATCAGCTCCTGAGCCTGCCGGGCCAGGACGAGCCGGGGTGAGTCGTCGGTCAGCCGCAGGAAGTCGCGGTGCTTCTCCAGCTCCGTGACCAGCCGCTCGGCGTCCTGGGTGAGCCCGCTCGCGGCCTGCTTGATCCGACCCGCGAATTGGTTGACGATCCGCCCGCGCCGCAGCTGCGGCGCCACGCCCCCGAACACCGTCTCGAACCTCTGACGCGCCTGATCCCAGTCGCTCTCGCCGGGCAACTGCTGCTCGCGCAGCGCGAACTCTGGCTTCAGCTCGTGCGGCGCGGGCGCGGGCTCGACGGGCACACCGCCGCGTACCCACACCCGGTCGGTCATCTCCGCGTAGGCGGCGGCGAGCAGTCGCCGCAGCGGCTCGGGCAGTCCGCGTGGTTCGGGGAGGTCGCTCCAGTCGGAGAGCTTGACCAATGTCGGCTCGGTGACGCCATCTCGCCTTGCCTGGTTGGTGAAGTGGTCGGCCCACAAGCTCGCCTGCCGGTAGTACGCCTCCCGCATCACACCGAGCCCCAAGCCCCCCGCGATCCGCGCCATGACCTTGCGGTCCTTGGACTCGACCTCGACCTGTCCGTCGCGGTGCTCGGCGGCCTTGCGGATGTACCCGAACACGGTCCTGATATCGGTGGTCTTGACGGGCTTGCCGGTGTTCTCAGGGTCCAGGTCGGGGTGGGCGGGGTACTGGTAGGCGAGCAGCTTTCCGGCTAGCTCGCGGGCCGCGGCGTTCAGTGGTGCGCCGAGTGGGAGCCGCAGATCGGCCACCTCCTGCTGGGCGACCAGATGGGTGTCGAAGCTGAGGTCGACGACCCCTTCCTGCTTTTGCGCCAGCCCGTACGCCTGCCGCAGCGCTTGGTGGACGCGCTCGGTGAGGATGGCGAGCTGGGAGGCCAGCATGCCCTTGGCGCGTGCCTTGTCGTCGGCGCCCAGGCTGCGCGCGAAGTCGGAGTCGAAGCGGGCCTCGTCGGCGAGCGCCTTGTCGATGACCACGAGCCGCTCGAAGTCACCACGCACCGCGTCGGTCAGATGCGTCGGCAACCAGGCCAGGGTGCGGCACTCACCACCCGGCTTCTCCCGCAGCGCGCGCAGCCGCTGCACGTCGTCCATCGGCCCGAACTCGCCCTCGTCGTAAGGCAGGTCGACGACAAGCCGCCAGGCCTCGTCCTGGCTGGGCCGCAGCGTCGACTCCGGCAGCGAGTCGGCCTCGGCGACATGGCCGAAGACCACCTCAACCTGCCGCTCGGTGCCCTTCCACACCAGATCGAGCACCTCGTACGGGTCGAAGCCGCCGGGCCCGTCACCGACGCCGAGCGCCTCCTTGAGCAGAGCACGCATCTTGGCCCGCCGGCTGGCCTGGTTGTTGTGCACCTGGGCATTGGCGAGCACGGCGTCCAGATCGACGCCGGTCAGCTCAAGGCGGACCACTGCCCCAGGACCGGTACCGACGACCTTGATCTCGGGGAAGGTCGCCGCCCATTCCTTGGCCTTCTGCTCCAGACGGCCGACCTCGGTGCCCGCGATGCGGGTGGTGATGGAGCCATGGTTGAGAGCATGCAGCCGGGCCAAAGTGAGATCGGCGAGCGCGGGCACGCTGGGCGCGAGCGCCGACAGCAGCAGGGTCTGCAGCAGCCGGCTGTCACCGGTGAAGTCACGGCAGCGCGCGGCCAGTTGCGGATCGCCCAGACCCGCCGGATCACGCCGGTACGCCTCGACCTGGTCCTCGGTGACCTGATTGGTCTTGAGCAGGTACGGGCGGAGCTTGTCGCGGTACAGCTTGTCAGCCGCCTCGAAGTGCACCTGAGTCTCGCCGCTGAACCCCTTGTCACCGCCGCCCGCGATCGCCGGATACAGATCACCGAGCGGTACGAGCTGACCGAGCCGCCAGTCGTCACGGTGGTCCACGAGCAGCTGGCTCATCAGCTTCAGACCGGTACGGGAGCGCTGCAGCGCCGAGGAGATGTGCACCAGCGTGTCCATGAACGCCGGCGGGAACGGATACGTCTTGCGGAAGGCGTCCTCGTCCGCGCCGGTGGTGGATTTGTCGTGCCCGAGCAGGGTGTCCCAGATGTCCGGCCCGAGCTTCTTGGCCTCGGCGAACGCGGCTTCCACCTTCGCCTCGGCCGCGGCGTCGACGGGCCTGAGCACACGGGCCCGGGCGATCTGCGGCAGGTTGCGGTCCTCCAGGACGATCTTGTCGAAGCGTCCGCCACTGAGCTTCAGGCTGTCCTGCACGGCGGCCTCCGCGGCCCCCGACATCTCCTCGCCGACCAGCTCCCGCAGATCACGCTGACGGGCGATGAACGACACCACCGGGATGGCACGCCGCTCATCGCCGCCCTCCACGAAGTTCGTGATCTTATCGGCCTCACGGGAGACGAACTTCTGGTCGTGGATCCGCGAGGCCAGCCACAAGATCAGCTCGTCCATGAACAGGACGAGCCCGTCGTAGCCGAGCGCCTTGGCGTGCGCGGCGATGATGCCGAGCCCCCTGTCCAGCGAGACGAATCCGTCGGCGTTCTCGGAGGCGCCCCGCGCGAACGACGGGAACAGCGTCTGGGTCAGGTCCTGTACCAGACGTGCCCGCAGCTCGCGCGGGGTGGCGGGGTTGTCCAGGTCGAGCTGCTTGGTGTTCTCGTGCTCCTCGGGCGCGGTCACCGCCGCGTCGAGCAGCTCGGTGGTCCAGGTGAAGGACTCGCCCCACTCGTCCTTCAGCCCGTCCCCGGCGTCCGCGAGCTGCGCTATCACCCAGTCGTCGCCGTTGCGTCGGCGCAGCTGGTCGAAGTCCTCGAAGAGCCCCTCGGTCAGATACACCTGCGGCAGCGGGCACCCCGGGTGCAGCTTGCGCACATGCTCCACGTACCGGCCGAGCACGCGCTGCTCCAGGGACTTGGCGCCCAGCATGTGGTACGGCACCAGCAGGAACCTGCGGCCGTCCGTATCCAGCCAGGAGTGCCGCGTGCGCACCGGGTCGAGTTCGGCGCGCGACCGTGCTGCGGGGTTGCCCGAAAGGAGGGCGTACAGCACCGCCATGAAGTGCGACTTACCGGAACCGAACGAGCCGTGCAGATAGGCCGCCTTCGAGGAATGGCTGTCCAGCGCAGACTTGATCAGATCCAGCGCCTCGCCGAAGTTGCCGACCAGCCGGTCGGTGACCACGTACTCCTTCAGCGCTGCCTCGGCGCCCTCGGGGGTGACCGCTTCGCTCAGCTTCAGCACGAAGTCGGAGGTGGACACCGACTCCGGGATGTCGATCAGCTCGCGCAGCAGCGGACGGTCCTCGGGGCGAGGAGTGTTCCTGATCATCAAACTTCTCTTTTCACACTTCTCTTTCGTGACTACCCCCGGCTTCAGCCGGAGGGAAAAACGAATGTCCGGCCGCCGCGCTATCCGGGCCAGGGGATGGCCTGGAGGATGTAGACCGCGTTGTATCGGCGGTCCTCCTGATACCAGAGCATCAAGATCCCTTCGGTGTAGACGAACACCTTTGAGACTCCGGACTCCTCGATCGGCGGGTCGCCGATGTACTTCACACCGGCGGCGTCAGCGAGACGCTGCGCCATCTGCGCTACCTGCTCCACCAGCTCCGACGGCAAGCCCCCGACGACATTTTCGGCGTCGGGCTCGTACTCCCAGGTCCAGTCGCTCACCCGGCGCGCACCTCGTCGGTAGCGGCCTTGAGCAGGTAGTGGACCTCACTCGCCGCAGCACGCGCTTCGTCTTGCGATTCGGCGCTGCCGACTGCGCGCTCGAGCTCGCGGAACCGTGCGGATCGCGCGGGGTAGCGATGGAGTGAAACGAACACCGCCCAGCGGAACAAGAAGGTCCGCATAGGGATGGTCGAATCGGTCTGCACCGCCTCCTGCCAGGCGTCGCGGAACTCTTGCTCGAACCGCACGGCCTCAGCGAGGTCGATGCGCTTGACAGCGGCCCGCAGCGCCGCCTCGGCGAGCGGTGGCATCGGGAACAGCGGCAAGTCGGGCCTCTCCACGGGTTGAGCGCTCATCGAGTTCCTCCTTTGTGATAGTGGGGTTAGTCTGCCGCAGAGATGCCGCAGTGCGGAGTTCGAGCATCGGCGTCACGCGGGCGGTAGAGCGCGATATGCAGGCGCCCCCGCCCGTGGTGAGGCGGGGGCGACCGGTGGCCGTGTGCGCTACGGGCGGAACTTGCCGCCGGTCACGCCGCCGATGAAGGCGTGCCATGCGCCGGGTGAGAACAAGAGCGCGGGGCCTTTGGGATCTTTGCTGTCGCGGGCGGCGATCGCGCCTGGGAGGCTTGCGACCTCGACGCACTGGCCTTGCGCGGAGCTGTACGAGCTCTTGCGCCACGGGGCGTTCGTGAGATCGGGCGTGATCATGATGTCTCCTGTTCTTGCATCAGCTCGTGAATCATCGCGGCGATCAGGCTGAGTGAGTCGTCGGGGCTGAGGGCCACCCGGGCCAGGGTATTGAAGGTGGTCGTGTAGTGGCGGATGTCCTGTTCTGATTCCAGGAACAGGTCGTTGGCCATGCTGTCGATGTAGACGATTTCGGGGTCGTCGGCGTCGGGGAAGCTGAGCAGGGCGAAACTGCCGGGCATCCCGGGGTGTGCGCCAGCGGCGTAGGGGATGACTTGCAGGGTGACGTTCGGGCGTTCCGCCAACACTTGTAGCCGCTGCATCTGTTCGGCCATCACCAGCGGTCCGCCGACGTGCCGCCGCAGTGCGGCTTCGTCGATGATCGCCGTCAGGTTCAGGGGGTCGTCCTTGGCCAGTAAGACCTGCCGTTCCATGCGTACTTGCACGTGCTTGTCGAGGTCCTTGGTCGTGGCCGATGGCCAGACGCCTTGAGTCATGGCGCGTGCGTAGTCCTCGGTCTGGAGTAGGCCGGGGATGAACAGGGACTCGTAGTTTCTGACCGCCGACGCTTCGGCCTCGAAGGCGATGTAGGCGTTGTATTCGTCGCGCAGGTCGGCGTGATACGACGGCCGCAACCAGCCCTGCGTTTCCGCGCCCATGAACAGAGCGGTGATCTCGGCGCGTTGTTCGTCGCTGACCTCATACAAGTCGAGCAGCGTTGTCAGGGTGCGCTGTTGGGGCCGGACCCGTGCCCGTTCGATGCGGTAGATCGTGGGGCGGGTGATGCCGGTCTGTTGGATCACCTCCTCATGGGTCAGCTTGGCGGCTGCTCGGAGCCGTCGTAGCTCCGCCGCGAGGCGGCGCAGGCGCACAGTCGGCGGCTTGGCCACGCTCATTCCCTTCCGTGCGCTGGAGCGTTCAGGGCCGAGTCTGGCCTACCGCGGGCTGTCTCGCCAACTCCTTTCGCAAATGCAGCCGATACATCCGAAGCGGTTGCATTCGATGCCGCGTCAGGGCCATGCTGTGAGCGGCATCGCACGCTCCGTGATGACGCCGCTGATGTGGGCTGATCCCTGCCCTGGGGAGGGTGACCGGGGGTTGTGGGCCAGCTCGCGGAGGGGCTGTTGCGCGGCGGTCGTGTGCTCGTCGCCAGCGTTGGCCCAGTCGATCGGGGGTCGGGTGTGGTTCGCCGACGAGGGGCGCGAAGCGCTCGCCGCCGTGCAGGCGGGGGCGGGGGTGATGGTGCGGTGAGCGCATACCAAGCGTCGTTTGCGGGTGCGTGGCTGAAGCTTGCGGCGACGCCCACGGCGGTCGGCATCGGGCGGACGCTCGTGGAGCACTCGCTAGGGCTGTGGGGGCTCGATCACCTGGCCGACTCGGCGACGCTGATCGTCTCGGAGTTGCTGACCAATGCCGTGAAGGCGACGGGGATCACGAACCCTAATCCGACGTTCGTGGAGCGGGAAACGTTGGCGTTGGTCGCGGTTCAGGTCCGGGTGCAGGGCCGGACGTTGTTTGTCGAGGTGTGGGACGGCAGCACGACCGAGCCCAAGCCGCGCACGGCGGGTGACGATGCGGAGGGAGGGCGCGGTCTGTTCCTGGTCGAGGCGATGAGCGACCGGTGGGACGTCTTTCTCCCTGACAGCGGCGGAAAGATCGTCTATGCGGAGCTGAACGTGGACAAGCGCCGTGGTCCGGCATTGGTGCGGCGGCGGGCGTCACTTCCTCGGCGCGTTCGCTCGGTGGTCATGACCGGGAACGGACCGCAGCATGTGATGGCTGACCGGGCGTTGCTGGGGCGCGTGATGGAGGGTCAGGCGAAGCTCTGAGGGAATCGGCCCGCGATGTGAGCTCAATCCTGTGCGTCCGGCTCGGTGTTCCGCTCGATCCAGCGCAGGCACGCATCCGATCCCGCGACGATCGGTACAGCGCAGACCTCTGGGTTCTCCCACGGGTGGTGCTGCAACAAGTGCGCTTCAAGATCGGCGTATCGGTCGGCAGGGGTCTTGAACACGAGTTGCCACTCTTCCCCGGTGCCGAACTCACCGAGATGCCAGAACGCAGAGATCACCGGCCCCACGATCTGAGCCCCCGCCGCCAATCGGGCAGACACCACCGAGCGGGCAAGTTTCTCCGCTTCCTGACGGCTCTCGGTCGCCGTCGTCACCTGGACAAACTCAGTCATGCGCACGAGCCTAGCGCTTTGCAGCCCTGGGGCTGATCACCCCCCAGGCCGCCTTGGAGGAGTGGCTGTCCAGCGCCGACTTGATCAGATCCGGCGCCTCGCCGAAGTTGCCGACCAGCCGGTCGGTGACCAAGTACTCCTTCAGCGCCGCCTCGGCGCCCGCTGGGGTGACCGCCTCGCTCAGCTTCAGCACGAAGTCGGAGGTGGACACCGACGGGAGGCCCCCGACGACATTTTCGGCGTCGGGCTCGTACTCCCACGTCCAGTCGCTCACCTGGCGCGCACCTCGTCGGTCGCGGCCTTGAGCAGGTAGTGGAGCTCACTCGCCGCAGCACGCGCTTCGTCCTGCGATTCGGCGCTGCCGACTGCGCGCTCGAGCTCGCGGAATCGCGCGGATCGCGCCGGGTAGCGATGGAGCGAAACGAACACCGCCCAGCGGAACAAGAAGGTCCGCATGGGGATGGTCGAATCGGTCTGCACCGCCTCCTGCCAGGCGTCGCGGAACTCCTGCTCAAACCGCACGGCCTCAGCGAGGTCGATGCGCTTGACAGCGGCCCGCAGCGCAGCCTCGGCGAGCGGTGGCATCGGGAACAGCGGGGCGGCCGGTTTGTGATTTCGAACGTAACGCCGTTGTTGGCACGTCACCAACAGCGACCTGCTATCCACGGCCACTCCCGCACTGGTGATCCGAATCCGTCATCACGCAGGCGAACCGCCCCGCGCACTCCGGAACACCCCGGTCGTCCCGCCCCGCCAGCGGCAGGAAGATCACCGGCCGCACCGTCCAGTCAACGCGTGTCCCGCCGCGCCGAAGCGTGAACGCGCACGGCTCACCACGCCGCAACCCGGCAACCGCACCGATACAGCCCCCACCCTCCAACCAGGACAACGCCGCATCACGCTCCACGTCATCGAGCAAGGACACCAAAGGACCAGCGGAGCCCCGCACCCACCCCACCGCCTGACGCGCAGTCACCGTGTCGATCGACGCGACCAAAGAGGTTCCCGTATCGGCGGTCCGGGTGACGCACTCCGCCCAGAAGCCCCGACGCACCGCCACCATCCGAGCAGCACTCACCGCGCACCCTCTCCCCGCAGACACCGAACACACTCACACGACGACCAACCCTCCGAGACCGCCAGCCGCTCACGCGCAGCGGCATCGGCCCGAACCGACCACGAGGACACGTCTCTACGCTTCCCAGTCGTCGGATTGACCCGATAGAACCGAATTGTCATCACCGCAACACGCCCCCAGCCACATCCACACCGTGAATGAACCGGGGACCGACGTAGTCCACGACCCGGCCCACACAGTCTGTTCGGGCATCCCAGGCGAGGATGCCTACCTCTGGCCGGGCGATCACTGGGTGCGCTCCTTGATCCACCGCGCCAGCCGCAGCGCATCCACCGCCGACAGGCCACCCAACTCCACCTGCGCGCTGCCCATCAGGGGAAAACCGCCGCTCAGAGAAGGCAAGCAGAAACCCGCCGCTTCCAGTGCCTCAGCCAGTGCATCCGCCGCACGCCGACCAAACGCAAGGGGTGATTCGTGTTGCTCTGTCTGCTCCGTTGTCATGGCATCAGACTCGCGCCGTCGATGACGACGTCACAGGGACGGAACGTCCTACTTTTCAGCGGCTAATCAGCGATGCCCAGGAACTCAGCCAGCTTGCGCAGTCCCGATGGGCGGGTCGAACCGTCCCACAGATCACTCACGATGGCCACAGCAAGGGTATGGTGCCGCATCCAGGCCGGGGCAACGCGCTTCAACCGCTCCAAGGTCTTCACCGCGTTCTCCGCGTCGCCGATGTCCGTATGTGCCCGAGCTACGTCCAGCAGCAGCCACGTACGCCATGAAGGCGGGGTGTCCTTGCTCAGCCGCATCCCGTGAGCGAGGTTCAGCGCCTCTTCCGGACGGCCATGCTGCACGGCAAGGCGCACACGCTCGATACGGACAGATGACTTGCTGAAGACGCTCACCATCCGGCCGTCAGCAGGGGGCGGCATGGTCGCCAACCGCCCTGCTGCTTGCTCTGCCGTGCGCATCATGACGTTGGCGCTGTCGTAGTCGCCTGACCGCGCCGAACTCGTCGCACCTGACATGAGCAGCCCGCCCCACACACGGATGCCTTCGGGCGTGCGAGCGTTAGTTCGCTCTACCCGGTCAGCAGCGGTCACCGCGAGGTTCTGGGCATCGTCCAACCGGTTCTGACGCTGGTACGCCCATGCCACGGAGTTGTAGATCATGGGTGGCAGCAGCGGATCACCGGACGCGTCGGCCGCTGCGGCTGCCCGTTCAAGACTGGACAATGCGAGATCTGTCTTGCCCAGCCGGATGACCAGATGGCCCCCGAGCTGCAACGCTTTGGCAAGGGCAGCTTGTCCGGCTGCTCGTTCATCGTCACGCCCCACGGCAGCCGCGAACCGTGCATCCGCGAGGATTCCCGGAAGTACCTCCATGACTCGCCCAAAATCGGCAGCATGGTAGAAAGTCCAGACGTCCGCGATCTCAGCGCGCAACAGTGGCAGAGACAACCTCTCAGTGCTGCTCGGTTCCGGTGGAGGCGCGAACAGTGGCGGCACGATTGCCCGGCGCACGGCCACTAGAGCTGGCGAATCCGCCTCCCCATTCGACGGGATCCCCGGGGGATCCCCCAGCAGCGATGTGACCTCGACGCCAAGTCCTTTCGCCAGCGCATGAAGCGTGGGCAACCGCGCAGAGTGCTTCCGCTTCTGCTCCAGCTTGCGTACGACATCCACCGACACGTCGGACCGTTCCGCCAGCTTCTCCTGAGTCAGGCCAGCTATGCGCCGCAACCGCTCGATACGGTCGCCCAGATGCTCATTCGCCATGCCTCAAACGCTACGCCGTGTCCCCTGCCTGCGGTCCGTTGAGTGCCAGACGATCACTCTCGCAAGCGGGTACGAGCGGCTTGCCCGCAGGATTGAAAAACGTACTTTGGCAAGTAACTTGCGAGTTGCTGACCAATGCCGTGAAGGCGACGGGGATCACGAACCCTAACCTGACGCCTGTAACTACTGAAAGGAAATGACATGCGTGTAGGGATCACCGGACATCGCGGCCTGCCCGCGGAAACCGCAGCACTCGTGCAAGCAGTGCTTCAGGAGACGGTAAACCACTACCCAAGCGTCCCCCTGGTGGGCCTCTCGTGCCTTGCCGATGGACCCGACGCGTGGTTCGCACAGGCGATCCTGGAACACGGCGGCACCCTCGAAGCGGTGATCCCAGCCCAGACATACCGCGATGATCTGCCCAAGTGGCATCACCCCATGTACGACGACCTGCTGCGCCGCGCCACAGACGTTCACGAGACAGGGCTGACCACATCGGATTCCCAGGCGCACATGAGCGGTAGCGAACTCCTCGTCGGTCTTCTGGATGAACTTCTCGCGGTATGGGACGGTCAACCAGCACGTGGCTACGGCGGCACGGCCGACGTAGTGAAGTACGCCGAGCGGACCGGCGTGCCCGTACGCGTCCTATGGCCTCATGGGGCAAGCCGCGGCTGACGGCCCACACCGAGGAACGGTCGCAAATCGGCCCGCACATCCGTACTGCTATCGGGCGGGTTGTGTCGGGCCTTTCCCACTGGGGCTGGGCGTGTGCCCAAGAGCCCTGCCGGAGCGGCGCGTGGCGGCAGCGGGGCGCCAGGCGCGCAGGGCTTCGTCGGTCAGCCCGAGCTCGCCCTGCTTCTGCTGCCGGAACGCCAGGATCTCAGCCGCTGGCGAGGCCCCGAACTCCGGGTCGTACTCGCCGTACCACTGGTCCAGCCAGGGCTGCAGCTCCAGCAGACCCGTCAGATACGGGACGAGCTCGTCCTCGCCGAGCCCGGCCTGCTGCACGTACGAGGCGAGAGCAAGCGCTTGCTCCAGATGGTCCCAGCCGGCCCACCCGTACAGCTCGGGCGACTGCACATTGACCGTGCCGTACGACACGAACCGCTCCTTGGGCACGTCGAGTTTGCCTCGGGC
>Ga0213875_10001393_pt1 | contig 15816 bp, 18 predicted proteins | sample BarmaccomBMRX_R8_FD_160105 | JGI IMG/M metagenome (GOLD analysis project Ga0213875, IMG submission 160105) | Root-associated microbial communities from Barbacenia macrantha in rupestrian grasslands, the National Park of Serra do Cipo, Brazil - RX_R8 | ecosystem: Host-associated > Plants > Roots... | reverse complement strand
CCACCGTTGCACCGGGAGGTCCGTCCCTGTTACCAGCCGTTTTACCGGATCCGCGCATCCGCCAACGCGCCAGCGATCAGTTTGTACACAGGCACTGACGCCGTGGCGTCATCAGCGGACGCGGGAAGGATGGCCCGAGGGGTGTCGGCGGATGCCCCGAGGGCGGCGGGGACTGAGCCGGTCATGCCCGGGGTGAACATCCGCTCCAAGGCGATGTCGGCGCCCTGGGTGAGGCGGACGCGCTGGACGTCCAGCAGCTCCGTGCCAAGGGCGACGTCGCCGGTACCGACCTTCCGCGCGAGCCTCCACGAGCGCAGGACAGACCGCTTACGGGCCCGCTCCGACGGATGCGCGGCGGCGCGGGCCTGGTGGTAGGCCAGATCCCGCACGACGGCGGCAGCCCGGGCCTCCGCCTCGACGTCGCGTCCCTCCTGGTGCACCACGGCCAGGCGGGCGAGGTAGGCGACGGATTCGGCGGACGCGGTGATGGCCATGGGGGTCAGGGCGTACACGATGGTCTGGCCGGTACCGTGCGCGGCGGTCGCACCCATAGCGGCGGCGGCGGCCGGCAGTGCCCACAAGCCGAGGCGGACCAGCTTGGGCGCGGGGCGCCCGAACACAGTGGTGACCAGCAAGACCAGGGCGAGGACCGCGGTAGCACCTTCACCGGCGCCAAGAGCGCCGAGGGCGGTCTCCCCTCCGTAGCGGTGGGACAAGTTGGAGTAGGTACCGACACCGCCGAGGACGCCGACACCCACCATGACCACAGCGGTGATGAAAAGGAGGGTGACCTTCACCCATCCCAGAGGCTTCTTCTCGTTCACTACCTTGCCTTTCAAGTCTTTAGTGACGTCACGGCGTCGTGGGCTCGTGATGCCATCAGGGGTTGATGTCGAAGAGAGCGGGCGGCGGCTCGCTCTCCATGCGGCGGCGCATCTCCGCATCCGCCCGGTGACGACGCAGGGCCGCGCCGTGGCACTTCGGGCACCAGGCGCGCAGCTGCTCAGCGGGCAGGGACGCGGACACCTCCGCAGGCAGCGCCAGATCAACCGGGCCGATCGCCAGCCGGGTGGTGCCATCGCACCTCAGCCCCGACCTGGAATGGCGAGAGCCACAGGCGCCTTTGCACTGGCACTGCCATCCAGCCGTCGCCATTACCTGGTCCCAGATGGCGGTGGCGCCCAACGGGCGCGTGCGGGCGGTCACTTCTTGCCGCCCTTCGCCGGTTTGGGGGTCTCGCGCAGGGCCTTGATGCCGGCCGCCACACCGATCACACCGATGGCGACGCCGATACCGGAGTAGGCGACCGCGTGGCCGGTGGCCTCCAACGCGGGGGCGGCCACCACCAGGAGCACGGTGGCCGAGGTGCACAAGATGAGCAGGCCGACCGCGACCAGCAAGCCGTTGCGGATCCACGGCGGGACCGGCTGAGTGGGCATCTGGACGATGACCGGCGGCTGTGGGGCCTGCGGGAGGTAAACCGGCTGACCCTGCGGGGTGTACGCGACAGTGGCGCCGGGCGGGACCGCCGGGAGCGGAGTGGGCTGGTACGGCTGGAGTTCGGAGTAGTCAATCACTGCTGGTCTCCTAGGTCTTCGGGGCAGCTGGTGGCGTCGCGGCGCCATAACGTCGCGACGCCACCAGCACGCAGAGGGGGAGAGGATCAGGATTCGGGACGGTCCGTGTACACGGGCGATGAGATGGGCTGGCCATCAGCGTCCAGCCACTCCCACCCGGCCCAATCGGCCACACGGTCCGCGTACTCCAGACACACATGGGAGAGCGGACGGCAACGACCGGGCAACTGGTAGACGTTCACCAGCCAGTAGGCGGCCATGGCCGCGACCACAACGGCCGGGAAGGCCACGATCAGATCCCAACCGGCCAGCACAACGCCGACTTCGGCCATCGTGGCGGCCACCATCGCGGCCACGACCTCCACCTTCGCCAGCACCAGGAAGAGCACGGTGACGGCCAAGTGCCGCAGGTACTCCCGCATGGCCATCACCGCCCCATCTTCTGCAGCTCGTGGCCGTGGCACAGCACGGACAACCGCAGCCATCCGACCCTGATCACAGTCCAACGGCCCTGAGTGAGCGGGCCGGGCGGCACCTCATCGATCAGCACGCCGGTCTTACCGACGGCTCGCGGGTCGTCCTCACAGGAGACGACCAGGACCTTGTCACCAGCGTTGAACATGGTCACCACCACCCCTTCGCCTTGCGCTCAGCCTTCGCGTCAGCCTTGGCCTGACGCTTCTTGATGGCGGCCTTCTCCTTCGCGGCCTCCTCCGCCACGACGCGCTGTTCGGCCTGCTCCCAGACCTGGGTCATCGCACGGTCGGCCTTGCCCACCGACTTGCCGCGGCCGAGCTGCACGCCCGCACGAGTCGCGTGCGCCACCACCCGGGCCTGCTCGGACGGGCTCAGCGCCCACAACTCCCTGTTGCGGATGCCGTTGAGACGGTTGCTCATGAGGTCAGCCCTTCATCGGGTAGGTGTGGCCAGCGGGCGGGTAGATGTCGCCGGGCAGAGGTACGGCGCCCTCGAGGACGACCTCCTCGAACGTCGTCAAGTCGGCGTCACCGCACGGGTCACCGGTACGGATCGCGTAGGCCGTCTCCAGGCCATCCAGGAGGCGGCCGGTCCGCGCGTCGTCATCGACCTTGGTCTCGCTACGGCGGAAGAAGCTCACTTCTTGCCCCCCTTACCGGAGTCGGAGGAGGCCGGCCGAAGCGTCGGGTAACTGACGCCATCAGCACCGGCCTTCCAGACCGTCTCCAGCTTCTGCGGAACCTTCGGCGCGCTACTGCTGTTGCTCTCGGACTTCGAAGACGACGAAGACGACGAAGACGACTTCCTGAACACCGCGATCACCCGACCAGCGCCGGAACGCGGTCCGGCTTCCGAGCAGGGGTACGGACCGGCATACCGGGATCGGCGTCCGGCAAAGGGTGTCCAGGCGCGAGACGGGCGAACGCCGCCTCAAGCGCGGGGTCTTCGAGCTGGTGACGCTGCTCAGCCAACGCACCCGCAGGAGTCGGCGGGTTGGTCTGCCCCGGCGTCCGACGCGGAAGCGGCAGCCTCACCGGGCCAGACGGCGACCGAGACGGCCGCGGCGGATCCAGCGCGACCGAAGCGCGGAGCTTACGAGCGCCACGGTGCAGGTGGGAGTACACCGCACCACGCGAACGGCCCATCCGGGACGCGATCGCCCGGTAACTGAGGCCCTGAGCGGCGAGCTTGAGCGCGGTGCACTGCGAGGCGGACAGATCCGCCAGGACGAGCGCGTCCCCATCGGCCGGCGGAGTCACGGGGAGCTCCGAGGACGCCAGGGCATCTGTCCAGTCCACCGGCTGTTCCTGGTTCCGGCGCACCCGGTAGTAGTGGCCGATCCCGCGTCGGGCGGAGCGGGCGTAGAGGCGGAAGAGTCGTTCGAGGCGTTCCGCAGCGGCGGCCGACAACGGCGGCCTGGCCTGCGAAGACATACGATCCATCACAGGATCGGTCCCTTCTGTCCAGATCAGTCGGGTTCGGTCTCAGGCCCTGGCTGGTGGTAACGACACCGGCCAGGGCCGTCTTCATGCATAGGTCGGTACTGCTCCCGCTAAGGCGAGCTGTACCGGTACTGATACTGCTCCCCGGCTAGCGAGATGTCAAACAGTACCGGTACAGTTTTCTGTGACAGGATCACTCCTGTACTAACGAAGGGAGGGCACATGCCCCGGTATGAACAGGTCGCAGACGACCTGCGAACGCGTATCCACGCAGGCGAGTACGGCATCGGCACCAAGCTGCCGACCTACGCAGAGCTCACCGAGACATACGGCGTCGGGCGCGGGGTGATCAGTTCCGCACTCTCCGTATTGGAGCGCGAGGGGCTGATCAGGGTCGTGAAAAAGGCCGGCATCCGCGTCCTGGACTGGCGAGTGCAACGACGCCGGATCAGTCGCGGACAGCTCATCTACCGCGACCCGCAACGCGGATACATCGGCCCCGCAGCAGCATCACCGGACGAACCGTGGGACCCCCACGGCAACCCCGTGAGCAGCTATGAGCCGATCCCCGAGAGGATCGCGGAAGTCCTCGGAGTGGAACCAGGCATCGCTGTTCTACGCCGCCGCCGCGTGACTTCCCCAGCCGGGGAACCGCCATTTCAGATCGCTGACACGTGGCTATCCGCCGAGGCCGTCCGAGACGCACCCCAGGCCGCCGCACCAAAAACAGGTCCAGGTGGCTACCTGGACCGACTGGAAGAGGCCGGCCACGGGCCGATCTCCTGGACCGAGTACGGTCGGAGCCGGTTGCCCAGCCGTGAAGAGGCCACACTCTTGGACATCAGCACCGAGGCACCAGTCTTCGAGCTGGTGTGGGCGGGCACATCCGCCCGGACTGAGCAGATCATCGAGGTGACGTCCCGCGTCATCCCCGCCGACCGCGTAGAGCTGGTCAGCGAGCTGCAACGCGACGTGTCCGCCCAATGGCCTGTTGAACCCATCGCACCGAAGCAGTGATCGACGTCATGAAGCCGCGACACCGTAACGCCACAAAGGGGAGGAAAGCCCTGATGCCTGAGGAACCGATCTATGACGCCGCTGATGAACAGCTCACCCGGAGGGTGGCCGCGCTGGAGCGTCTGGCCGAGACGAGGGACATCCTCGACCGCACCGAGGCGCTAGCCGCCCGGCAGCGGCAACAGGTGGAACAGGCCCGGACTGATCTGCTGGAGAAGCTGTCCCGGGTCCAAGACGAGCACACTGCGACTCTGGCCGAGCACGGCGAAATGCTCACCGAGATCCTGACCATTCTCCGAGAGCAGCGCCTGAACCCCTGACCTGTCTATGCAGGCGTAAACTGCCAGATCAACAACCCAAGATCAGAAACGCCGAAAGCCCCGTCCGGGGGGTCTGTACCGCGAGTTTGCCGCTCGCGGACCCGGTTGGGGCTCTCGGTGACCAAGCTAAGGTCTTGCCGCCGAGTGTAAGGGAGCGGTGGGGAGATTTCTCCCCCACCCCCTGAGACGTCACGCACGTCACGCCCGGCTGGCGGGACCGGAAAGGCACACATGGCCCACCAGTCCCAAGCCTCGGACACCGACGCCGCCCCGAAGCGGCAGGGACGTGGCTCCGTCTCCAACCTCGAACGCGGCGGCATCCCGGCTGGGTGCGAGCCGATCGCGGGCATGAAGCGCGGGTGGTACTACCGCAGCTCGGACCGCATGATCCTGCACCGCCAAAATCCGGAAGACGCGCCGCTGCCGATCGGCGTAGTACCGCAGGTCACCGGGCAGATCGTCCACCTCACCGACGACGGCCAAGACATCCGCACCGAGTACCTCGTCGTCGGCAAGCGCCAGAAGCGCCCGCGCATCCTCACCGAAGACGAGCTGGACCGCGGCACATGGGCCGCGAAGACCGGCAACCGGCGCCCGACCGGCAACGACGAACGGCACGCGTTCGCCCGGAAGATCCGCGAAGAGGGCGACAAGGCGCCCGAGATCGCCGCCCGCACCTACTACAACGACGCTGGCGACCTGGTCCTACCGGACGCCGACGCGCAGACCCTCGGCTACCACGCCCAGCTCGGCCTCGTCGAAACCACCGACATCACCACAGGCATGAAGACCGCCCGACGGCTGCTGCGCCTCAACGGCGGACGCCGCCACCCCTGCCAGCACGTCGCCATCGACAGCGACTGCCGCGGCACCGGCAAACGCACCCTGCTGCACCACATCGGGCTGGCCCACCAAGGACGCCGAGAGAAACTCCACGGCATCGACGACAGCCGTATCCCGGTCGTCTGCGTCAACGCCCCGCCGGAACCCGGCGCACCCGCGGACTGGTCCGCGACCCTGGCCGTCTTCATCGGCTGGGACCTGTACCGCCCCGACACCGAACAACGGCCTGTCCAGCGGATGAAGGACTTCACCGGCCCCGCCGTCCATGTGATGCGCCACGCCCGCACGGAGATCTGCCTGGTAGACGGGATCGACCGGCTGCGGTCCGAGGACCTGCAGCCGACGTTCGACTTCTTCGACTACCTCGCCGACGAACTGGATCTGACCGTCTTCTGGAGCGGCATCGGCTCCAGCGACATCCTCCGCGAAGCCCGCGCCGCACGCTTCCCCGCCCTGCGCCGCCCCACCGAGGCCACCGCCCCCATCCGGCCACGCGCGGTCCCCACCCTCTGGGTCAACCGGCTGCCACCCCGCTGCAAGGAACACCCCGACGAATGGGTCAGCACCCTGGCCAACCTCGACGGCCGCCTGAGGCTGCGGCACCACAAACCCGGCAGCCTCCTGGAACACCAAAAGGACATCTACCGCATCACCGACGGACTCATGGAACACCTCACCCCGCTCATCGGCATGGCGGCCCAACTCGCCATCCTCGACCGCACCGAAGCCATCACCCGCGACGTCCTGCACGACGCCGCCCGCTACCTCGACCTGCCGTCCGAAGATGGCTCCGAGAAGGCGTGGTGACAGGCCTCGTTCGCCCACGGCCTCCAACGTAGCCGTGCAGCCTGTCAGAACAGACCGTCCTGTCCATCGGTTGAGGGCACGCGTGAGGCAGCTCGGACCATAAGACCGGCCGCTCGGGCCCAGGCTCGCAGGTGCTTCCCGACGCCCGCAGCAGTACCGGGAGCCCAGTCGGCGTTCAAGCTCCTCTTAACGGCCTCGCCGATCTCCTCAGCGCATGCTGCAGGGTCTGCCTTGAGTACGGCAAGGCCGGCTTCGACACCGGGTACGGTGCGCATCAGCCTCTGCAGGACGTCAGGAACAATGGTGGAGTTGACGACTAGTCCGTCGTGGACATGATAGGTCCCGTCCTCAGTCTCGTTCAGCGCTCCGATGATCAGCAGCTGGGTCACCGCACGCCGGTTCGTCTCGCGCACTGTTGCCTGACCGGCGGAAATCTGCAGCAACAAGCGCAGCGAAGGGCCCGGAGCGTCATGAGGAAAACCGCCACGGATCCTGCGCCGGAATCCGTCACCCAGGAGGTCGGGTTTCCCCGAGATTCCTTCGGGCGCGGCCCGCCATGTGGCGTTCTGCTGGACAGCGAGTCCAGCGTATTCGAACCATTGCAGGTAGACGCGGGCGTAGCCGATCCAGGTGGAGTCGCGGACGTCAACCGCAGGGAAAGCGGTGGGCAGTTCGCGGGCGAAAGCACTGATGGTGGCGCCGCCGCCGCGGTCGGCGAGGGCGAGGAAGGTACTGAATGCGCGGTGTCGGCGCAGAGCGGTGGCGACCCGGCGCCGCAGTTCGCCTTCTCGGTCCTGAGCCTGCCAGATGTCAGGGAGGAGACGGACCCGGTTGGGTTCGTACGCAGCGGCGCCGAGCAGGCGCAGCTCGCGGCTGAGGTTGAAGACGACCGTCTCGCTGGTGTTCATGCGGCGGGCGAGGTCGCGGACACGACTGTCACCGTCGTCAGCGGCGACCTGGCGCAGCAGGCGCGCGACAGAGACCGGCCCCATACGCAGGATGTAGGAGTCCTCGACGGGGATGCGGCCGGTGTTGAGGTAATCGCGGAAGATGTCCCAGTAGGTGTCCAGGCGTTCGCCGACCTGCACGATCAGGCGCCGGTTGACCAGGGACTCCACGATCTGGGGGGTGACTCGTTCGGTTACTTCGCTGATGGCGATCGGCGCGTAGCGGGCGATGTGGCGCGCCGCCTCGTGCTCGGCGGGCGAGAGTTCCGCGAGGTCGGCGTCGAAGAGGTTCTGTACGTTGAGGGCTTCGCTGGCGAGATCTTCCTGGGTTGCTCCGGCCTGGACTTCGCGCAGGAGGTGGCCGGCGAGTTTCTTGAACAGCCAGGGCAGGCCCTGGCTGTATTCGCGCAGACGGTTACGCAGGTCACGGGCGAGGGGCGTGTCGAGGGCCTTCTCCAGCCGACGCAGCAGCACGTCGACTTCGCTCGCGCCGAGGGGGCCGAGGCTGAGCACAGTGGCGTTGTCGCGGATCTGATCGCGCAGCTGGTAGGGGTAGTTCTCGGTCCAGGCCACAATGTCGGTCTTCCAGGCGAAGCCGATCAGGACGTGGGCGGCCAGGTCGCGGATGGCGAGTGCGAGGTCACGGAACTCGCGGGTGAGGTCCACGTCGCGGAAGACGTTCTCGAACTGGTCGAAGAAGACCACCAGCGGCCCGGCGTGCCAGGTGGCGGCCTGGAGGGTTTGCAGGGCGCTGGGGAGGCTGGCCCAGCTGGCGTTGGTCGGCAGGCTGAGCACCTTGGCCGTCTGGGCCCTCTGGGCGGCGAGGCTGAGGGCGTCGGTGACGAAGCGCCGGTGAGTGGCAGTGCGGGTGTCGGTGACCAGGGCGTAGCCCTTGCATTCTTTGGCCAGGGCTTCCAGCCGCAAGGCCGCGGAGCTCTTGCCCCATCCGGACTGGGCGTTGAGGACCAGCACCCCCGTGTGGTTGTCGAGGGCCCGGCGGAGCTCGTCGACGAGCCGTTTACGGCCGACGAAGAACTTCGGTGCAGCCGGGAGTTGGTATTCAAAGTCCGACCGGCTGCCGGCGACGGTCACAATCACCGGTGAGGGTTCGGCGTGGGACTGCTCGGACAGCGTGTCGCGGAAGGTGGCGGCGCGCACGTCAACCACGGGACAGCCCTGGGCATACTCCGCGGCAGCCACGGCCTCAAGCACCGAGGCCGGGACCTGTCCCTGGGCGGCCCAGATCAAGGCCCGTACCGGCTTGCGGGAGTTCGCATCCAGTTCGAGGCACGCCGCGTGCACGCCGTCCTCGGTGATCACAACGGCCTGGTCGCTGGTCAACGGCTCGCGCAGCGGGCAGTCGCCGATCCATTCACGTTCGCGTAGTTTGTCGGCGACGTCGCGGGCGGTCAGCAGGTGGAAGCCCTCGTCGTGGGCGTTGATCGTTCGGGCGTACTCGTGCCCCTCGGCGGTGAGGCGGGGAATGGCGACGAAGAAGCCTTGCGCGCGGTCGTCCGGGGTGTTGTTGCGCCGGGTGATCAACTTGCTGTGGAAGATCGCCACCATGGAGGCGGGGATGTGGCTGGTGTAGGCCTTGCACTCGGCCAGGGCCGTCTGGCGCGTCATCTCGTGGGAGGCGACGACGTCCAGCTCAATGCCGTTGGCGGTGGTGTTGAGCCGCTCGGTGGCAGGCTTGCCGTATCCGTAGGCGTGCAGCAGGCGGGCGACGAAGCTTTCGAAGAGGCGTCCGCGGGCGGTGCCCACCGCCGCAGGAGTGGCCCCCGAGGCAAGCACCAGGATGACCGGGTCGGTGACGGTGATCGGCGCGTTCGGCCCCGTCTGCCTCTCGCCTGCCTGTGGCACTGAAATCCCCCTGCTCAGGCTTGATGTCCGACACCACCACGAAGAGCGTAGTACCGGCACCGTCACCCACTCCTCGCACAGATGAGCCGCGCCTCCCCGAAAGACAACCTTCCGCGCCGGCCATGAGCGGGTGTCAGTCGTCGGGCGAGCGCCGGTGAGCCGGCTACGGCGTGCGCTCTCACGCCGCCGACGGTGGCCGGTCAGACGCCTCCCTGATCACTACTGGAATTCTCAATACAACTGCAGGATTCTCATCGGACTTGCGGTAGTACAGGTCAAGGCCCTGATCAGCGCCAAAGAAGTACACCGAGATACCTCTCAGCTATCTGCAGCCTCACAGGTCAAAGCGACTCCCCTGCCGCAACATAGATGAGAACTCACATCAACCCTGGATCTTCTAGCGCAGACGGTCAAAGAGTGGCACCGGGTCGGACACAAGGGACCGGCGGTAGCCGTCTGCTCGCTCCAGGACGACCCGGAACTGTGGAGCCTGAACGTGCGCTCCACCACCAACCCGATGCGGCTGGCGCTGTGGCACGGCACGGGGCCGGTGACCATCTACGCGACATACGCATCACTTGGCGTCCTGGCGGAGGCGTTCGAGGGCGCCTACGGCCAGCAACTTGCCCAGATGGACCTCGCGGTAGTCGATGAAGCGCACCGGACAAGTGGATCGATGGGCAAGGCATGGGCGGACATCCACGACCAGCGGATCATCCCGGCGGCGCGGCGGCTGTACCTGACGGCCACCCCACGGATCTGGCAGGAACGGCCACCGTCCTGGGAAGTCGCGGAGGGTGTCCGGGATGCGCTGCCGCAGGAGATGGCGGCTTCCATGGACGATGAGGCCGTGTTCGGGCCGGTGCTCTACAAGCTGTCGCTGGCGTCGGCCGTCTCGCGGGGCCTGCTCGCCCGCTACCAGATCATCGTGCTGGAGCTTAAAGACCCGGTCGTCACCCCGGAACGGCTGATGAGCGAGGACCGGCGCAGCGAGCAGGTGCGCGGTCAGCGGCTCGGGGCGCTGCAGGCCGCGCTCCTGCACACGATGGCGCAGCACCGGCTGCAGACGTGCATCACCTTCCACCACCGCACCATCGAGGCACAGGCGTACGCGGAAGGCCTGAAGGCGGTGGCGGCCAAACTGCACGCCGACAACCCGGAGAAGTACCCGTCGAAGGTCTGGGCGGACTGGCTGTGCGGCGAACACGTCCCCGAGCGCCGGCGGGGAGTCCTGGGCGGCTTCGGCTCCACCGCGCAGCGGGCTGTGCTGTCGAACTGCCGCGTCCTGGGGGAGGGCCTCGACATCCGGGCCGTGGACTCCGTAGCCCTCCTGGACCCCAAGGGGGCCCCACACGACATCGTCCAAGCCATCGGGCGCGCCCTTAGCTTGTCATTTAAGGCTCAGATTCGAAATGTGACTCGAACTTGGTCGCTCATCTGGGCATTCTCCGGACAAGCGGGCGGCCCCGGCTTGATCCTGTGCTCCGACCAAGGACGCACGTGATCAGACCGGGGCCGTGGAGATGAGTGTGCTGGACAAGCCGGAGCGGCGAGAGGCATTTGCGAAACTGTCACGCTTCCGAGCGGAGTTCTACGAGTGCCTGACCGGACGCGGGGACGCCCTGTTTGAGTTGACCGACTCGCTGCTGTGCACGGACGGCCCGGTGAGGACGCTGGTGGACCTGGCACTGGCTCCCGAACACCGCCGCGGGCACGGATCTCTCTACGGCGGGCTGAACCAGGGCCGCATCGATGTCGCCCGGCTGCGTCGGGCCGTGGCGGGACTGCCTCTGCCGAAGGCAGCGGATGGCCGCTTGGTCTTGGCCGTCGACGTCTCCCCGTGGCTGCGGCCGGACGCCGCCACCTGCCCGGACCGCTCGTTCTGCCACACCTACGGACGGGGCGAGGCCAAGCACCAGATGATCCCGGGCTGGCCGTACTCCGTGGTGGCCGCGCTGGAGACCGGCCGCACCTCCTGGACGGCCATCCTGGACGCCATCCGGCTCCAGCCCGGAGCCGACCTCGCAGCCATCACCGCAGCCCAGATCCGCGAGGTCGTCGAACGGCTCGTGGCCGCCGGCCAGTGGACCGACGGCGACCCGGACATCTTGGTGGTGCTGGATGCCGGGTACGACGCCCCGCGCATCGCCCATCTGCTCGGCGACCTGCCGATCGAGGTCCTGGGCCGGATGCGCTCGGACCGCGTCCTGCGCCGCCCTACCCCGCCGCGCGTCTACGCCCCCAAGGGCGGGCGTCCACCCAAGCACGGGGCCGAGTTCGTCTTCGGCGACCCCGCCACCTGGGGAGAGGAACAGGCGGTCACCGTCACCGACACCCGCCTGTACGGCACGGCCACCGCCCGGGCCTGGGACCGGCTCCACCCGCGACTGACCAAGCGGGCCGCCTGGAGTGGCCACGACGGGCCGCTGCCGATCATCGCCGGCACCGTCATCCGCCTCAACGTCGAGCGCCTCCCCTCCGGCGGCGAGAACAAGCCGGTCTGGCTGTGGTGGTCCCGCACCGACGCGACCCCGGCCGATGTTGACCGCTGCTGGCAGGCGTTCTTGCGCCGCTTCGACATCGAGACGAGCAAGCCGCAGTGCTGTCATACCTGCGGCTCGGTTTCATCGCCGGTCTCTCCTTCCGGTTCGTCGGTCATGTTGATGGCTTGATTGTTCATCCAGGGGCGGCGGTTGTGCTGCCCACGTGGGACTTGGTGCAAGGTGCGCAGGTGTTCGACCTCGGCGGGATCGGCGTGCACGATCCGTAGCCCGGCCTGGGGATGGAGGTAACCGGTGGCCCAGCCGCGCCGCACCCATGCGTCGAGGGTGACTTCCGACATCTGGAGGTGCTCTGCCAGGTCACGCAGCCACCACTCGTGCTCGTCCAGATCAGGGCGGGCCTGGCGGGCCGGGGTGCGTGAGCGTTGGATCCCTAGGGAGCGCAGAAGGTCGCGGACGGCGTTCTTGGTGAACGTCTTGCTGCGTTTCGGTGGACGCAGGCCCTCGGCGTTGAGGCGGTCGGCGATCTGCCCGGCGTTCATCCCGGCATTCACCAACTCCTGAGCTCTTGTGATGAGTTGCGGATAGTAGCTGAGCTGGGTCAGGCAGGCGACTGGACGTACTGTTTCGCTCTCGCTTCGATGCCCGCCGGCCCAGGTGACCTGGACCTTCACCTTCTCGCTGGTGCCGATCACCTTGATGTGGACCTTCTCGACAAGGTGCCGGATCAGCTGCTTTCGGTCCGCGTCGCTGGTCGTGGGAGCATGCCAGATGCCGGGGACATCAGCGGCCAGGGCGCGGATCTGCTCGCGCTCGGCGGCGCTGAGGGTGCGGGGCCGTACGGCCAGGAAACGGTCGTACTCCTCCTTGAGACGTTGCCGCTCGCCCATCGCGGTCTCCCAGTCTTTCTCCAGCTGCCGTACGACCAGGCGGTTTTCGGGTTCGGCGAGCTGGTACTGGCGCCGGGCCCGATCCACGGCGAACTCGGCCCGCTCCAGACGCTGCCGCCAGATCTGGTCCACCTGAGCGCGCTGGGCCTGGACCTGCTCGGCGGCGGCGAGGGACACCTCGACGGCGGCCGGGGCCATCGCGGCCAGCAGCAACACGGTGACGTGCTCGTCCACGCAGTCGCCGGCCAGCTGCTGGCACTGCCCGGTCGCGAAGGTCGTCTTGTCCGAGCCGCAGACGTAGGCGGGGTGCAACTTCCCGCCCGCCCCGCGCTGGTAGCGCACCGACATCTTCTTCCCGCAGCGCCCGCAGGCCACCAGCCCAGCCAGCAGGGCCGGCCCGTCGCGCACCACGCCGATACTCTCGGCCCGGGCCCGGTTGGCGTCCATCCGCTGCATGTTCCGCTCGTACCGCTCGACGCTGATATAGGCGGGCAGCAGGCCCGGAAGGTAGACGTACCAGTCCTCACGCTCGGCACGCACCCGGCCGGTATACGGCCGCCCCGCCTGACGGCGCCGCGGATCGATCCTGCTGCGGCCGTAGGCGTAGATTCCAGCGTAAGCCGGATGACGGAGCATGTTCTGCACTCCAGCCCGGCTGGGACGACGCCACTGCAACTCCCCCCGCTCGGGCCCCTCGCGCAGCCGCACCCCCAACTGGATGTTGTTGTCGGCCAGATAACAGAGCACCGCATTGATCGTCCCGAGCCGGTCGAACAGATCGAAGACGAGGCGGACCACGGCCTGGACTTGCTCATCGGGATCCAGGACCGCTTCACCGGACGGGCGGCGCACGTAACCGACCGGCAGCGCCACGACCAGCTCACCGCGCCGGGCCTTCGCCAGCCGCCCGGACCACATCCGCTGTTTGATCAGGTGCAGTTCCGCCTCACTGATCGTCCCCTTCAGCCCCAGCAACAGCCGGTCATTATGATCAACGGGGTCGTAGACACCGTCCGGGTCCGCGAGCAGAGCCCCCGACAACGCGCACAACTCCAGGAGCTGGTGCCACTCGCGGCCCGTCCGCGCCAGTCGTGACATCTCGATCCCGAGCACGACCCCCACGTGGTCCAGGCCCACCTCGGAGACCAGACGCTGAAAGCCGGGCCGGGCATCGACTCCGGACGCGGAGTGCCCCAGATCCTCATCAATCACCAGCACCCGCGAGGCCGGCCACCCCAGCGTGACCGCTCGCTCGACCAGCGCGTACTGCAGCCGCGTGGACTCCTGATGGTCCTTGACCTGGCCGGCGGTCGACTGCCGGACATACACGGCGGCAAGACGATCACGATGCCACGGCTGGACCTTGCCCTCCAGCCGCTTCCACGGCTGCCTGATCGTCGTCATCGCCCGCACCCCCGTCCCGGCTCGTGGGAGGCGCCGCTGTCGCCATCCGTTCCACCAGCAGGCCCAGCAACCGCTGGACCACCACCCGGTTCACCTCCGGGAACGACTCCCAGCTCGGGGCGCCCGCTATCGCGGGCTTCGACTGGGGGGCACAGCCGCGTCTCCTCCTGCCACCGCGACCCACCCCCCTCGCCTGTCTCACTCTGCCGGTCCCGCAGCAGGCGGACCGTTCCGGCCAGCGCCAACAGGGCATCAACCCCGATGACAGGAACATTCCCCGTCGCATCCTCGTCTATGTCAGCACTGCGGCTTGCTCCTTGAGCACACCTTCCGCCTGTTCAAGCAGACCCTCGGCTGGACCAAACCGAGGCTGCGCAACTCGCAGGCAGCCGACCGCTGGACCTGGCTGGTGATCGCCGCACACTCCCAACTGCGGCTCGCCCGGCCCCTGGCGGTCGACCTGCGCCGCCCATGGGAGAAGAAGACCGAGCCACACAGGCTCACCCCGGCCCGAGTCCGCCGGGGGTTTAGAAACCTCCACGCGAAGTGCCCCTCACCAGCGCGTGCACCCAAACCCACCACCCCCGGCCCGGGACGCCCACCCGGCTCGAAGAACCGCCGACCCGCGCCACGCCACGACGTCGGACGCGTCCTGGCCACCGGCGAGGCATACACCCGCCCCACCCACCACAAGAAGGGCACGAAACCACGCCGGACGGGATGAACAGCGAGCCGCGCACTCACCACCCGCGTGACCGTACGATCAGCCCGGTGAAGGTGATTTCGCTTGGGTTCCGTACCGACCTGATGCTGCGCAAACTCGCCGGCTCTCTCATCGCCGAGCACCCATCCCACCTGGTCGTCCGCACCCCTGCCAACCCCGGCTACTGGTGGGGAAACTTCGTACTGTTCAACACCCCGCCGAAACCAGGCGACGCCTCACGGTGGACAGCCGTATTCACCAGCGAGTTTCCCGAGGCGACACACCTTGCCCTGGGCGTTGACGGCACCGACGGCAACACTGGTGACTTTGACGAACTCGCCCGGCTCGGTGTGATAACCACGGTGGACTCCGTCTTGACCGCAACACAGCTGGCACCTCCCGCCCGACCAGCCACCCACTCCACCATCCGCCGGCTGACCAGCGACGACGACTGGGCACAAACCATCGAACTCCGCCTGGCCTGCGACGGCGACAAGGCTCTGTCCGCCGAACACCGACAGTTCGTCGCAAGGAAGCTGGCCGAGTACCGCAGCCTCTACGCCGCAGGCCATGGCGCCTGGTTCGGCGCATTCATCGACGGCCGAATGCGATCCGGCGCCGGCCTGTTCAGCGACGGCAGCGGGCTGGCACGTTTCCAAAACGTCGAGACCCATCCCGCCTACCGCCGCCGAGGGCTGGCATCGACCCTTGTCCATCACGTCGGCCAGTGGGGATTGCATGAACTCGGCGCCCGCACACTCGTCATCGTCGCCGACCCCGACTACCACGCCATCCGCATCTACCGCGCACTCGGCTTCGCCGACACCGAACGGCAAGTGGGATTCCACCGCACGCCCACGTCCAGCTCCGACAACGGCGAGTGATCAAGCCCCACCGATCATTCGGCCTCGCCGTTAAACGACAAGCTTAGTGCCTGTGTACAAACTGATCGCTGGCGCGTTGGCGGATGCGCGGATCCGGTAAAACGGCTGGTAACAGGGACGGACCTCCCGGTGCAACGGTGG
>Ga0213875_10001392_pt1 | contig 15825 bp, 12 predicted proteins | sample BarmaccomBMRX_R8_FD_160105 | JGI IMG/M metagenome (GOLD analysis project Ga0213875, IMG submission 160105) | Root-associated microbial communities from Barbacenia macrantha in rupestrian grasslands, the National Park of Serra do Cipo, Brazil - RX_R8 | ecosystem: Host-associated > Plants > Roots... | reverse complement strand
GCTTCGGTAACCCTCATCTCCCGCTGCGAACGCAGGGAGCGTAGTCGCAGCGGATCAGGGCGGAATCTCCGGCGCGGTCATCACGCGTCGAGCGGCTACTCCGCGGCGGCGCGGGTGGGGGCGGTTTCGCGCAGGACGGAGGCGGCTTCCTTGGCGACGCGGGTGCCTTCGAAGAAGCGGGGGTTCTGGGTGCCCCACAGGCGCACCGCGTTGGCGAAGACGAAGTCGCGGAAATCGTCCTCGGTGATGTGGCCGTCCTCGACCAGCTCATAGGCCTCCGGCAGCGGGTCGCGCATGTCGACCACGTCGAAATGCCCGATATCCGAGCTGTAGATCGCGTTGATGCGAGCGCCGAGCGGCATCGCCTTGCCGAAGGCGACCGAATTCATGCGGTCGTCGGCCTCGCAGCCGAAGTAATAGGGCGTGGCGTAGAGGTCGATCCAATCCTGCTTCTGCGCGATCTTGCAGAAATGATAGTCGTCGAGCGGCACGCCGCCGGTCAGGAAGTCCTCCTCCTTTTGCGGCCAGCCGTCGCGGCGGTCGAGTTCGGCCGCGTAATCGCCATAGCCGTATTTGTCGACCATCTCGCGCAATAATTTGCGGTCGAGCTTGGTCGGGTCCATGTTTTCGAGGCCCTTGGCGCCGCGCCGCTCCCAATGCTCGATCAGGTCGCAGAACAGCTGGCAGCCCCAGCCGACCCCGCCTTCGAGGAACGCGAAACGCAGATCGGGGAAGCGGCGGGTGACGCCGCCGAGGAACAAGGCTTTCGCCACGGCGTGGCCGGCCGCCGCGAAATGGCCGATATGGTTGAAGGTGAAATTGCTCGGGGAGTTGCGCAGGCCGAAGCCGCGCCCGCCGGTATGGAAGGTCGGCGCGATGCCGAGTTCGCGGCATTTCTGCCAAAGCGCGTCGTAATCGTAGGGGCTGTCGAGGCCGAGCTGGTCGAAACCCTGCGTGAAGCGATGGAGCTCGGGGTCGGCCCCTGCCGCGATCGGCACGCTGCGGCGCACGCCGCTGCCGAACATGCACACCTTGGCGCCGAGCTGCCCGGTGACGAATTCCAGCTCCTCGATCGCCTCCTCCGGCGTATGCACCGGGATCACCGCCGCCGGGGTCAGCCGGTCGCCGAGCTTTTCGAAGAACTCCGCGGTCACGATGTTGAAGCCGCGGATCACGGCGCGGCGGGTCTCGTCATCGGCGATGCGCGGGATGCTGAGCCCGGCGGTCGGATAGACGATCCCGAAATCGATGCCGAGCTCGTCGAGCCGGTCGTACAGCATGCGCGGCATCATCGCGGTGGCGCGGTCGCGCGTGTTGCTCGATTGCCGGCCCCAGAAGCCCTCCATCGCGATGCCGCGCCGGGCGCGCTCTTCGGTCGTCAGTTCGAGCGCGTCGGGAATGCGGCGCTGCGACTTCAGGAAGCCGTCCGCGCCCTTGTCGCCGACCACCTTGCGCATGCGCTCGGCAAAGACCGGCGTGTATTCGACCCAGTGCCCGTCGCCGTCGACCACCGGGTGGCTGAGCTTGTTGCGGATCTGCTCCGGGCTCGCATGCGCGCTCATGATCTGTCTCCCGAAAGCCGGCGCCCTGCGCCGCGCGGTTGTGCCGCAGGAGCGTATGCGCGGTGCGCGATGGAGTCAAAACGCATCCGCCCCGCGCCTGCAGCGGGTGCAACCTTGTGTTGAGCCGACCAATTCGGTTTGCTGCACCTGCAGCAAATCAGCAGCAAAGATTCCCGTTCTGGTTGCGCAGGTGCCATCGCCGCCTTCGGCCGCCGTTGCGCCCGTTTCCGATTCATCGTGGCACGGTGGCACAGAATTGCGGCAATTCTGGAGTCGCCGAAGAGAGCGCCTGACCGATCGTGCGGAGGCGCGAAACGCGCCCTTCCCGCCCCTTCCGAATCTTGGGTCATTCCGGGGGCAGCGCAGCGGCAGCCCGGAACCTATGACCACAGTCCTCGCAGGGTTCTGGAGCTTCCGTGTTCCTGGGTTCCGGGCTCGCGAGCCGCGCTCGCGCCCCGGAATGACCGGTTTTGCAGCGCAACACCCTTTGCAGCTTGTTAGCGTCGGGGCGTCAGCGGCCGGTGTTGCCGGTGTTCTTGCCCATTTGCAGGTCGCCGTCTCCGGCCTTCGGGCCGAGCGCCGTCGAGTCGGCCGAGCTTAGGGCCCCGCTTGCCTGCGGGCCGGCGCAGCCCGACAGCGCCGCGGCAAGCCAGCAGCCGGTCAAAACAGCGATCGCGACCTGCGACAACGATTTGCGCTTCACCATGACACCTCTTTGCTACGCGGCTGGTCGGGGCATGCGTCCGAGCGGACGCCGCTACTGCCCCTCGCGAACGATGGGGTTGCGGAGGGTTCCGATGCCGGTGATCTCGATTTCGACGAGGTCGCCATGCTTCAGGTTTTCCGGGCTGCCTTCCGTGCCCATCCACACGACGTCGCCGGGGTAGAGGGTAAGGTATTGCGACATCCGGCTGATGAAATGGGCGACCCCGTAGATCATGCTGTTGGTGCGGAAGCGGTCGGTCTCGCGGCCGTTGACGCGGACGATCGTCGTCATCGCGTCGAGATCGGCCTCGGTCTCGATCCATGGGCCCATCGGCTTGAAGGTATCGGTGTTCTTGGCGCGCCATGGGGTGCGGTCGCCGCGCTGCCAGGTCCGCTCGCTCATGTCGTTGCCGATCGTGTAGCCGAGCACGCAGGACAGCGCCTCCGCTTCGGACAGGCGCCTTGCCTTTTTCCCGATCACCGCGACCAGCTCGGCCTCGTATTGCACGAGGTCGGTGGCGTCCGCCGGGATCACGATCGTGTCGCCATGCGCGATCAGCGCATTGTTGGCGCGGTAGCCGATATCGGCGGCGGGCGGCAGTTTCGGCTCCTCGCCGCGCTTCTTCGCCATCTCGGTCACATGCTCGGCGTAATTGAGGCCCGCCGCGTAGAAGGTTCGCGGCACGACCGGAACGAGGTATTTCACCTCGTTCAGGGGGCGCCGGGTGGCGGTCTTGCGATAGCCGGCGAAGGGGTCGCCTTCGACCTCCAGCACCCGATCGCCTTCGACGAGCCCGTAGGCCGGCCGGTTATCGGCTTCGTATCGCAGCCAGCGCATGTTCCCCCCTTTTATTCCGCCCCCCATCCGCAGCGACTATAGCGCAGCGCCGCGCAGCGGATCAGCGCGCCGTTGCATTAGGGGGGCGCGGCCGTGCTGGAGAGCAGCTGCGTCGGGTAGCCATGCTCGGCGAGCGCGGCGACCAATGCCGCGACATGCCGCGGGTTTTGCGTCTCGACCACGACATCCACCTCGGCCCGCTTGACCGAGACGTCCTGAAAGAACCGTTGGTGGTGCACCTCGACGATGTTGCCGCCGCACCCGCCGATCACCCCCGCAAGCAGGCCGAGCGCGCCCGGCGCATCGGGGAGTTCGGCCCTCAGGCGCACCAGCCTTCCCTCCCGCACGAGGCCGCGCATCAGCACCGAGGCCAGCAGGCGGGCATCGATGTTGCCGCCGCAGATGACGATCCCGACATGCCGGCCGCGAAACCGTTCGGGCGAGGCCAGCAATGCCGCCACCCCGGCCGCGCCGGCGCCTTCGACCACCAGCTTCTGGCTTTCGAGCAGCATCTCGACCGCGTTTTCGAGCTGCATCTCGTCGACCAGCAGGATTTCATCAACCAGGGCGGCGACGATCCGGCGCGTCAGCACGCCCGGCTCCTTGACCGCGATGCCCTCGGCGATCGTCGCGGTTTCGGGCGGCGGCTCCGCGGCGTCCCCGGCCAGCGCCAGCCGCATCGACGGGTAGAGCGCCGATTGCACGCCGATGATGGCGATCTCCGGCTTGAGGGCCTTTGCCGCAATCGCGATGCCCGAGATCAGGCCGCCGCCGCCGACCGGCACGATCAGCGCATCCAGCTCGGGGATGTCGGCCAGCATCTCCAGCGCGATCGTCCCCTGGCCGGCGATGACGGCCGGGTCGTCATAGGGATGGACCAGCACGAGGCCGCGCTCGCGGGCGAGCGCGTCGGCGGCCAAACGCGCCGCCGCCAATCCGTCGCCGCGGATCAGTACTTTCGCGCCAAACGCCTCGGTGCGGTCGATCTTGGTGAAGGGCGTGCCTTCCGGCATCACGATCGTCGCCGGAATGCCGAGCTGGCGCGCGTGGTAGGCGACGCCTTGCGCGTGATTGCCGGCCGACATCGCGACGACCCCGGCCCGGCGTTGTGCGGCGGTAAGGCCGAGCAGCTTGTTCCGCGCGCCGCGTTCCTTGAAGGAGCCGGTCGCCTGCAGCGTCTCGAGCTTGAGATGGACCGCAGCGCCCGCCCGCACCGCGAGGGCCGGCGCCGGCACCGTTGGGGTGCGCGCGATCGCACCGGCGAGCGCCGCCGCGGCGCGACGGATGTCGGCCATCGTGACCGGGAGATCGGTCATCGCGCGGGGACGAGGGTCAGCGTCGCGACGGCCGGCGCCCGCGCCGGCAGCAGCCAATCGAAGCGGCGCCAGCGCAGCAGCAGGTCGCTGAAATGCGGCGACAGCGGGTTCCCCGACTGTCCGGGGACCGTGATCATGCGCGACCCCGCGGGGTCGGCGAGATCGGTGACGATGCGCAGCCCGGCGCCAAAGGTCTGCTCATACGGTGCAGCGTCGTCGCGCACCGAACTCGGCCCGCGGTTGACCGTGTCGTAGGCGCCCGGTGTCGGGATCGCGACGGAGACCCAGTCGCGCAACACCGGCACGCGGCTGAAGACCGGGTTCGGGAAACGCGCGACATGCGCACGCCCCCATTGCCATTGCCCGATATCGGGACCGTATTTGCCGCGCAGCTCGTCGAGCGCGGTGTCGAGGGTCGCGGCGAGACGGGTCTCGCAGCTCGCGGGTGCCGGCGCGTTCGCGTCGCCGCACCAGTCCGGACGCTCCGTCAGGACCGCCTCGATGACCCGCGGCTTCAGGTCCCAGTACGCGGCGGCCGCCGCCTCGCCGAGCCGCGCGAACAGGACCGAGCGGCTGAAGGCGCGCAGCCAGGCGGTGAACAGCAGCGGCTCGACCCGCTCCGCATCCATGCGGAAGTCCCATAGCCGCAGGCGTTCGACCGCGTCGCGCGCCGCGTCGCTCGCCGGGACGATGCGCGTCATCAGCGGCACCAGCCGGCGCGCCATCAGCGACACGGTGTCGGCCTGGATCGCCGCGCTCGCCTCGGGCGATTGCCGGGGGGTCGACGCCAGCAGCTCGTCGATCCGCTCGGCGCGGTTCGGCAGGTCCCAGTCGCGGCTCAGGAAATAGCGGTAATTGGCGGGCACGATCTTGTTATTAGCGCTGACGAAATGGCCGGAGGCCGGATTGCTGCCGGCCGGCAACTCGTCGAACGGGACGAACCCGGTCCAATCGTATTCGCCGGTCCACCCCGGCGCCGGGAGCCAGGCATCGCCCTTTGCCCGGATCGGGATGCGGCCCGGCGCGATGAAGCCGATCGTCCCGTCCGCCGCGGCAAACACCATGTTCTGCTGCGGCCCGACGAAATCGCGCAGCGCGTCGCGGAAGCCGGCCCAGTCGGAGGCGCGATTTATGTTCCATAGCGCCTCGGCGGTGCGGTCCTCGCCGGCGAGGAACGGCGCGGCAAGCGCCAGCACGTAGCCCGGTTCGGCGCTGCCGGGCGGCAAAATGTCGGACAGCACCGGCCCGTGCCGCGTCGTGCGGACTGTCAGGTCCACGGTGGGAGCGTCGTGCACGAGGATCTGTTCGCGCCGCGTCTCGAAGGCGGCATGGCCGCCCGGCGTCACGTAGCGACCGGGGTCGGCGGGGTCGATCTTCTCGACGAACAAATCCTCGACATCGCTGCCGGTCGTCGTGAACCCCCAGGCGATCCGATCGTTGTGGCCGATCACGACGAGCGGCGTGCCGGCGACGGTGCCGCCGGCGATCTCGCGCTGCGGCGTCTTCAGCCGGGCGAGATACCAGAAGCCGGGCGCGCCGAAGGCGAGATGCGGATCGTTGGCGAGCAGCGGCCTGCCGCTCGCGCTGTGCGCGCCGTCCACCACCCAATTGTTCGAGGCGTAATGCGGACCCGCCTCGGCGGGCAGCGCCGCGTACAGCCGGTCGAGCCCCAGCCCGCGATAGATCGGCTGAAGGGCCGCCAAGGTCGTCGCGGCGTCCTTCGGATAATCGGGATAGAGAAAGGCGAGATCCTCGGCCGAAACGGTGCGCGCCAGACGGGCGCGGAGCAGCTCAACGCGGTAATTCCCGGCCAGCTGAAAATCCATCAGCTTGCCCCAGACCAGCGTGTCCGCGGGACGCCACGGCGCCGGCGCGAAGCGCAGGATCAGGAATTCGGGCGGCAGCGCCCCGCGGCGGCCGTCCAGAAAGGCATTGACGCCCGCGGCGTAGCTCTCCAGCCCGCGCCGAACCTCCGCCGACAAGGACGGCATTGCCGCCTCGGCGGTCCGGTAAAGCCCGAGCACCCGCATCTGCTTATCGGTCTCGACCGCCTGCGCGCCGAAGATCTCGGCCAAGCGCCCGGCGCCGTAGCGGCGCTGCAATTCCATCTGGAACAGCCGGTCCTGCGCGTGCACGAAGCCGAGGCCGAACGCGGCGTCCTCGTCATCCGCGGCCGAGATCGTCGGAACCCCGTCCGCGTCGCGCGCGATCGCGATCTCCGCCTTGAGGCCGCGCAGCACGACCCGGCCCTCGACCTGCGGCAGCGAGGAGCGCAGGAACAGGTAGAACCCGGCCGCGAAGACGATCAGCAGCAGGAGGAGTCCGGCGGCGGCGCGGCGCAGCATCGCCGAGGGCCCGCGCCGCTCTCGGGGTCAAAGCCCCAATTCGCGCAGGATCCTGTCGCGGTCGGCGTCGAGGTCGGGCGCCGGCGGGCGCGTGCCTGGGTCGGGAAAGGCCGACATTTTCATCGGGTTGCCGGCCAGGCGCAGCGGGCCGGTCGTCGGATCGTCGACCGAGATCACCATGTTGCGGGCTTCGGTCTGCGGGTGCGCCAGCGCCTGCGCGATGTTGTTGACCGGCCCGCAGGGCACGCCGGCCGCTTCGAGCACGCCGATCCAGTGCTCGGTCGATCCGCCCTGCAATACCTGGTCAAGTTCGGCCTTGAGGGCCGCGTTGTGTTTGTTGCGCAGATCGTTGGTCTTGAACAGCGGGTTCTCCGCCAAATCGGGCCGCCCCAGCGCATGCGCCAGCTTGACGAACAGCCCGTCATTGCCGGCCGCGATGATGATGTTTCCGTCGGCGGTCGGAAACGGTTCGAACGGCGTGATCGAGGGATGGCGCGCGCCCATCGGGCCGGGGATCTCGCCGGTCGTCGTGTAGCGCATGATCGCGTTTTCGAGCAGCGCGAGTTGGCCATCGAACAGCGCGACATCGACCTTGGTCGCCTCGCCGGTGCGTTCGCGGTGCAGCAGCGCGGCGTTCAGCGCGATGGCGGTGAACAGCCCGCCGCCGAGATCGCCGATCGAGGTGCCGATGCGGGTCAGCGGCATTCCCGGGTGTCCGGTGATGCTCATGATCCCGCCGAGACCCTGCACCACCATGTCGTAGGCCGGGTAGTGCGCGTAAGGGCCGGTGTGCCCGAAGCCCGATGCGGCGGCGTAGATCAGCCGCGGATAGCGCGGGTGCAGCGTCTCCCAGCCATAGCCGAGCTTTTCCATCGTACCCGGCCGGAAATTCTCGACCAGCGCGTCGGCCTTATCGAGCAGCCGCTCGAAGATGTCGCGGTCGCTCGCCGCCTTGAGGTCGAGGACGATCGATTCCTTGCCGCGGTTGATCGAGGCGAAATAGGTCGATTTGCCGTTTTTGAACGGCCCGTATTGGCGCGCATCGTCGCCCCGCTCGGGCGCCTCCACCTTGATCACCCGCGCGCCGAGTTCGGCCATCAGCAGCGTGCAATACGGGCCGGCGAGGATGCGGGACAGATCGACGATCGTAATACCGGCCAGCGGCCCGGGCTGAGCCATGCTTCCATCCTCCGCAACGGCGACCTGCGCGTGAGATAGCGCAAGGGGAAGGCGGCGGCAATCGGCTCCCCCCTGCCCCGGGCCGGCGGCGACCGGACGGGCCGGCGAAGTCGTGCGCAGATGCTCGGTTGACAGGCAGGCCGTGCCGGCTCAGCTAAATGGAAGCGGCGGTCAATGCCGTTCGTCGCCAGGATTGCCCGATGCCCAACCGCGCGGACGAGAACGAACAGGACGAAGCCCGCCGTTCGGCCGCGCTGATCGGCTTCATCGTCATCCTCGTGCTCGCGATCGCCGGGATCGTGCTCGTGCGGGCGCTGGACAAAAAGGGGAAGCTGGAGGACTGCCTGATGGCCGGCCGCACCAATTGCGCGCCGATCGAGGCGCCGCGCGACTCCGACTGAACCGTTTCCGGCCCGACCGCCGGACTTGGACGCACATGGCCAAAACTTTGCAGGAGTGTCCGCGCGGCTTCGTGTTGCCCGGCAGATGCCAAGTGGAACAGCTCTGAGGAATAGGCTATAATTGCTGCCGCCCATCATTGCCCGACCACGGTCGCGACCGGCTCTGCCCGGAAGCGGACGCTTTCATCTCCGTCATGCGCGAAAAGCGGGGATGAGCCGGTTCTGCCTCGCGCATGGCGAATGCTTGTAAAGTCGCGCCGATAAGGGGCGCAGGCTCGACGCAGGGAGAGTTTCGATGAGGAAGGGGGCGATCGCAGCGGCGCTGCTGCTGGCGGTTGCGGCGGCCGGCGCGGCGTTGCGCCTCGGCGCCGACAGAGCGGCCCCGCCCGCCGCGGCCGAGGAGGCCCCCGCCGCCAGTACGGCGATCCCCGTCACGATCGGAACCGTCGCGGTGCAGGACGTACCCCGATACCTGCAGGGCATCGGGTCGGTGCAGGCGTTCAACACGGTGTCCGTCAAAAGCCGCGTCGACGGTCAGATCGTCAAAGTCGCCTTTACCGAGGGGCAGGACGTGAAGGCCGGGGATCCGCTGGTCGAGATCGATCCCCGCCCGTACCAGGCCGCGCTCGAACAGGCGGTGGCGGCGCGCGGCAAGGATGAAGCGCAGCTCGTCAGCGCCCAGGCCGATCTGCAACGCTACAGCCAGCTGGTCGGCTCGGGCTTCCAAACCCGCCAGAGCTACGATCAGCAGAAGGCCGCGGTTGCGCAATTGCAGGCCGCGATCAAGGGGGACGAGGCCCAGATCGACGCGGCGAAGCTCAATCTGAGCTATTGCGATATCCGGTCGCCGATCGACGGCCGGCTCGGCGCCCGCCTGGTCGACATCGGCAATCTGGTGCATGCCACCGACAACGCGCCGCTGGTCAGCGTCACCCAGCTCAAGCCGATTTTCGTCAGCTTCACCTTGCCGCAGGAAGCACTCGACGAGATCCGCGACAACCAGGCGAACGGCCAATTGTCGGTCCTCGCCTATTCCGCCGACAACAAGCGCCAGCTTGCCGAGGGGAGGCTGACCCTGATCGACAATGCGATCGACCAGACAACCGGAACGATTCGCCTCAAGGCTACTTTCGACAATCGTGATGAGAGGTTATGGCCGGGCGCCTTCGCCAACCTGCGTCTGGTGCTGTCGATCCGCCAGAACGTCACGACCGTCCCGGCGCAGGCGGTCCAGGACGGGCCGAACGGGTCCTACGTCTACATGGTGAAGCCGGACGAGACGGTGCAGCGCCGCGCCGTCGAAGTCGCCTCGATCCAGGACGGGATCGCGGTCGTCACCAAGGGGCTGAGCCCGGCGGAGCGCATCGTGGTCGAGGGCCAATACCGGCTGACGGAAGGCGCCAAGGTCAAGTCCAGCGCCCCCTCTTCGGGCCAGAACACCGATGCCGGCTGACGCCGCGCGCCGAAGCCAAGCAGGAGCAATCGTGATGGCAAGCCAGCCTCTATGAGCATTTCCGAGCCATTCATCCGCCGTCCGATCGCGACCTCGCTGTTGATGCTGGGCGTGCTCGTGTTCGGGATCGTCGCCTACGGCCTGTTGCCCGTCGCGGCGCTTCCCAAGGTCGATTTCCCGACGATCAGCGTTACCGCCAGCTTTCCCGGCGCCAGCCCGGAGACGATGGCCTCGGCGGTCGCAACGCCGCTCGAGCAGCAATTTGCGGCTATCCCCAGCCTCGACCAGATGACCTCGACGAGCGGCATCGGCTCGACCACGATCACCTTGCAGTTCGACCTGGCCCGCAACATCGATGCCGCCGCGCAGGATGTGCAGACCGCGATCAACGCGGCGGGCGGCCTGCTGCCGAAGGACCTGCCGAACCCGCCGACCTACAAAAAGACCAACCCGGCCGACCGCGCCGTGCTGATCTACGCGATCTATTCCGACGCGATGCCGATCTACCGGGTCGACGATTACGCCTACACGATCCTCGCGCAGAAATTGTCCACGGTGTCGGGCGTGTCGCAGGTCGGCATCGCCGGACAGTCCCAGTATGCCGTTCACGTGCAGGTCAACCCCGGCGCGCTCGCGGCGCGCGGACTGGGGCTTGAGGATGTCCGCAACGGGCTCGTCGCCACGACCGTCGATCGCCCGAAGGGCAGCCTCGAAGGCAGTCATCAGGCCTACACGATCGACACCAACGACCAGCTCTACAACGCCCAAGGCTATCGCAACGCGATCATCGCCTACCGCAACGGCGCGCCGGTACGCGTCTCCGATATCGGGGATGCGCTGGACGGCGTGCAGAACACCCGTATCGGCGCCTGGTACGGCCACCGCCGGGCCGAGGTCCTGTTCATTCAGCGCCAGGCCGGCGCGAATACGATGGAGGTGGTCGAGACCATCAAGCAGATGCTGCCGCATCTGATGGAATCGATCCCGCGCACGATCAAGGTGGACCTGATCTCCGACCGCTCCGACACGATCCGCGCGTCGGTCCACGATGTGCAGTTCACGATGCTGCTGACGGTCGGGCTCGTCGTGCTCGTGATCTTCATCTTCCTGCGCACGCTGTGGGCGACCGTGATCCCGAGCGTGACCGTGCCATTGTCGCTGCTCGGTACGTTCACGATCATGTACGTCGTCGGCTACAGCCTCGATAACCTGTCGCTGATGGGGCTGACGATCGCGGTCGGCTTCGTGGTCGACGACGCGATCGTCATGATCGAGAACGTCGTTCGCTATATCGAGGCGGGCGACCGGCCGTTCGAGGCGGCGCTGAAGGGCGCCGGGCAGATCGGCTTCACGATCATCTCGATCACCTTCTCGCTGGTCGCGGTCTTCATCCCGCTGTTGTTCATGGGCGGCATCGTCGGCCGCCTGTTCCGCGAATTCGCCGTCACCGTGACCGTCGCGGTGGTGGTCTCCGCCTTCGTGTCGCTGACGCTGACCCCGGTCATGTGCTCGCTCTTCCTCAAGCGCCACGACCATGGCGCCGGCGGCGGCCGCCTGAACCGGATGGCCGAGCGTTTCTTCGACGGGCTGCTGAACGGGTACAACAAGGGGCTGGTGTTCGTGCTGAACCACCAGCTGCCCGCCCTGCTCGCGACGCTGACCCTGGTCGGGGTCACCGGATACCTCTATGTGACGATCCCGAAGGGCTTCTTCCCGCAGCAGGATACCGGCTTCATCTTCGGCCAGTCCGAGACCCGCCAGGACGTGTCCTTCGCGGGGATGGCGGCGATGAACCAGAAGATCGTCGATATCGTGCGCCAGGACCCCGACGTCTCCGGGGTCGTCTCCTTTGCCGGCGCGACCGGCGGCAATGCGACCGAAAACACCTCCCGGCTGTTCATTCAGCTGCTGCCGCACGAGCGGCGGACGCTCAGCGCCGACCAGATCATCGACCGGCTGCGGCCCAAAGTGGCCCAGGTCGAGGGCGTCCGCTTCTTCATGCAGGCCGGGCAGGACATCAATGTCGGCGGCCGCCTCAGCCGGACGCAGTACCAGTACACGCTGACCGACACCGATATGGAGGAGCTCAACCACTGGGCGCCGACCATGGAGCACGCGATGCAGCAGCTCCCCGAGCTGCGCGACGTGGCCTCCGACCAGCAGATCGCGGCGCCGCACATCGCCATCGAGATCGACCGCGACGCGGCGTCTCGATTGGGGCTTTCGACCTCGGTCATCGACGAGACGCTGTACGACGCCTTCGGCCAGCGGCAGATCGCGACGATCTTCACCTCGACCAATCAGTACAAGGTCGTGCTCGAGGTCCAGCCGCAATTCCAGAGCGATCCGACCGCGCTGTCGAAGATCTACGTCGCGGCCGCGAACGGCGCGCAGGTGCCGTTAAGCGCCTTCGCCCATTTTGGCTCCAAGATCGAGGCGCTGTCGGTCAGCCATCAGGGGCAGTTCCCGGCGGTGACCCTGTCGTTCAATCTTGCACCGGGCGTCGCGCTCGGCCAGGCGGTCGAGAAGATCCAGGCGCTGCGCGACCAGCTGCGCGCGCCGCAGACCCTCGACGGCTCGTTCCAGGGGACCGCGCAAGCCTTCCAGGCTTCCCTCGCATCGACCCCGATCCTCGTCGCCGCCGCGATCCTCGTCGTCTACATCGTGCTCGGCATGCTCTATGAGAGCTACATCCACCCGATCACGATCCTGTCGTCGCTGCCCTCGGCCGGCGTCGGCGCGCTGTTGATGCTGATGCTGTTTCACTACGATCTGAGCGTGATCGCGATCATCGGGGTCATCCTGCTGATCGGGATCGTCAAGAAGAACGCGATCATGATGATCGACTTCGCGCTCGAAGCGGAACGGCACGAGGGCAAGAGCCCGCGCGAGGCGATCCACCAAGCCTGCCTGTTGCGCTTCCGCCCGATCATGATGACGACGATGGCGGCGCTGTTCGGCGGCTTGCCGATCGCGATCGGCCAGGGCGCCGGCTCCGAATTGCGCCGCCCGCTCGGCATCGCGATCGTCGGCGGCCTCCTGGTGTCGCAGTGGCTGACCCTTTACACGACCCCGGTCATCTATCTCTACCTGGAGCGGCTGAGCCGGTTCCTCGGCGGCGCCCACCGCCGCTCGCGCCTGGCCGACGCCCTCTCCGACCGCCCCGCCCCGGTCCTTGCCGAAAGCCGCTCCGGCGCGGCGGAATAAAAGGCGACGCGCCTCGTCTCGAGCACGGTCGTGGTCGTGGGGATCGAGAGCCCATATTGGTCACTGTCTCGCCTCGATCGAGATGGACCCGCGGGTGTGACGAAGGCGAGCGGGGCTGCCTTATGTCAAACAACCGAGGGTGAGCATGCTCGCCATTGTCACCACGCCGGGCGCTGCGGCGCCGATCGAAATTCGCGAGGTCCCGGAGCCCGAACCGGCGCCGAACGAGGCGCTGGTTGCGGTTCACGCGTTCTCGCTGAACCGGGGCGAATTGCGCCTGTTCGAGATCCGCCCGGGGGGCTGGCGGCCGGGGCAGGACATCGCCGGCATCGTGTTGCGGCAAGCGGCCGACGGCAGCGGGCCGCCGGCCGGCACCCGCATCGTCGCGCTGACCGACCAGGCCGGGTGGGCGCAGCGCGCCGCCGTGCCGACCCATCGCATGGCGGTGCTGCCCGATGCGGTCGGGTACGGCGCGGCAGCCGCCTTGCCGGTCGCGGGGCTGACCGCGCTGCGCACGTTGCGTCACGGCGCACCCTTGCTCGGCAAGCGCGTGCTGGTGACCGGAGCGGCCGGCGGGGTCGGCAATCTGGCGGTGCAGCTCGCGGCCCGCTCCGGCGCCCGCGTCAGCGCGATCGTCGGCAATGCCGAGCGGGCGCGCGTGCTGGACGGGCTCGGCGCGGCCGAGATCGTCACCGCGATTGCGGCGGCGGAGGGCCGTTTCGCGCTGATCCTCGAAGCCGCCGGCGGCGCTTCGCTGAAGGCGGCGATCGCGCGCGTCGAGGAGCGCGGCACCATCGTCATCTTTGGCAATTCCTCGGGCGAGCCGAGCGAGATCGACTTCCGCGATTTCGCCGAGCACCAGAACGCCCGCATCCAAAGCTTTTTCTACTTCACCTGCGAACCCGAGGAGCGCTTCGCGCCGGACCTCGCTTTGCTGGTCTCGCTCGTGGCGGACGGCTCGCTGTACCCGCGCATCGTCGAGCATGGCTGGCGCGACCTCGCCCGGCTCGGACCCGAATTGCGGGGCCGGCGCATCCCCGGCAAGGCGATCTTCCATGTCGAGCAGAATTGAGCGAGGAGCACAGCAATGACTATCCAGGTCGGCGACCGTGTCCCGAATGCGACGTTGCGGCATCTGACCGCGGCGGGCGTGCAGGCCATCACGACCGACGAGCTGTTCCGCGGCAAGAAAATCGTGCTGTTCGGATTGCCCGGCGCCTATACGCGAACCTGCTCCTCGCGCCATCTTCCGGGGTACGTGACCCACGCCGCCGCGCTCAAGGGCAAGGGGATCGACACCGTCGCGTGCGTGTCGGTCAACGACGCCTTCGTGATGGGCGCCTGGGGCGACGAGCACGGCGCCGCCGACAAGGTCATGATGCTGGGCGACGGCAGCGGCGAGTTCACTCAGGCGATCGGCCTCGAACTCGACCGCCGCAAGGAAGGCATGGGGATGCGTTCGCAGCGCTACTCGATGCTCGTCGAGGACGGCGTAGTCAAGGCGCTCCATGTCGAGAAGCCGGGCGAGTACGCCGTCTCCGATGCCGAATCGATGCTAGCGGCGCTTTGATGAAGGTCGTCGCCGGCTGGCTGCTGGCCGCGCTCGCCCTTGTCGCAACCGCGCGGGCCGAGAGCTTCCCCGACCATCCGATCCGCGTCATCGTGAACTTCCCGCCAGGCGGGCCGGCCGATGTGGCCGGGCGGGTCATCGCGCCGCTGTTAGGCCGGAAGCTCGGGCAGACCGTGCTGATCGACAATCGCGGCGGTGCGGACGGCATCATAGGTGCCGACATGGTCGCAAAGGCGCCGCCCGACGGCTACACGCTGCTGCTGACGCCGAGTTCGCATGCGATGCATCCGGCGACGTACAGCAACCTGCCCTACGACACGGAAGCGGCCTTTACGCCGATTTCGCTGCTGGTCTCGGCGCAATACGTGCTCGTCGTCACGCCGAGCCTACCGGTGCATTCGGTCGCCGAACTCGTCGAGTATGCGAAGAAGCGTCCGGGCGAGCTCGATTACGCCTCGGCCGGAGCGGGCGGCCCGACCCAGCTCGCCTTCGAGCTGTTCAAGATGGCGACCGGCACCGACATGACGCATATCCCCTATAAGGGCGGCGGACCGGCCTTGGTCGCGCTGGCAGGGAACGAGACGCAGGCGATGATGGCCCCGATCCTCGCGGCGATGCCGATGGTCAAGGCGGGCCAGATCCGGGGTCTCGCGGTCAGCGGCCCGCAGCGCACGCCGGCGGCGCCCGACCTGCCGAGCATCGGCGAGACGGTCCCCGGCTTCTCCGCGGTGACCTGGTACGGGCTGCTCGGCCCCGCTCAAATGCCGGCCGAGCGCGTCGCCCGGCTGAACCAGGCCGTCGACGAGGTCCTGCAGGACCCGGAGACCGTCAAGCGCTTCGCCGCGCTCGGCGGCGACCCGGTCGGCGGCGCGCCCGATACCTTGGCGAAGCAGATCCACGAGGACATCCCGAAATGGAGCCAGGTCGCCAAGCAAGCCCATGTCCACATCGACTGAGATCCTCGTTTCCCTCCCCTCGTCACTCGACGGAAACGCCGTGCAGGGCGAGGAAGTCGCGCCACTCGGCGATGCGGCCGTGAGCGGGATCGGCGCCGCCGCGCGACAGGCCGAGCAGCTCGCCGTCGATGTCGAGCGCGGTGCCGCACGACAATGCCAGCACTGCGATTTCCTCGGGACCGCCAAGCCGCCGCCGCAAGGCGCGATTGATCGCGGCAACCGGCACCCGGTCGGTCTCGACCGGCCGCACATCGCCCGCGGCACACAGCAGCAGCGCATGCCGCACGAGATCC
>Ga0213875_10001391_pt1 | contig 15831 bp, 17 predicted proteins | sample BarmaccomBMRX_R8_FD_160105 | JGI IMG/M metagenome (GOLD analysis project Ga0213875, IMG submission 160105) | Root-associated microbial communities from Barbacenia macrantha in rupestrian grasslands, the National Park of Serra do Cipo, Brazil - RX_R8 | ecosystem: Host-associated > Plants > Roots... | reverse complement strand
CATTCGGAATGCCCACCCCTGGTTGCGAGTTCGGCTCCTGTGCCGGATCCTCTGGCATTGTGTATAACCCCTCGGTCAACGTGAATCTCTCGAATCTTCAGCTCCGACCGTGGGTATGGCAGTTGCTTGGAACGGCTTTGAGAGCTGTCATCGTACCGAACAAGGCGTACAACGTGCTCTCGCGAATTGACAGCAAAGGGTCTCCCTTTCCTGGTTACAAGGGCGGAGGAATTTGGAAGAACCGTAAGGATACTCTGCCTCCCGTAGACGCAAACGGAAACCCGATTACCTACAAGGAGTGGGACGTGGATCCGCTCCAAGCTGGCGTCCGCCGCTCAGCGGAAAGACTGGTTACAGGAAGCGACGGGAGCGTATACTACACGGATGACCATTACCTGACGTTCATACGGATCAGATAGCAATGCGCACCCTGGAAACTGTCCAAGAGCCTTATCTTCATGTGTTGCTGGCAAACGGGGAGCAATTCGAGGGCGACGCCCGCAGGCTGCGGGAGCGTCTGCGGGGCTACGTCGTAAGGCAACTGGACGGGAACAGAATGCGGACCGAACGGCAGCTGTTCGCCGAGATGGCGGTGGTTTTGAATTTCCCGAGTTACTTCGGACACAACTGGAATGCACTCGATGAGTGCCTCCAGGATTTCGCGTGGCTGCCGGCTGCGGGATATATTCTCTTGATCTCGAACGCCTCTGCCATCTTGGACAATGAGCGGAAGTGGGCCAACATTTTCTTCGACGTCATACATGCAGCCGGTAAGGTCTGGAGCGCGGCGGAGCCTCCCAAACCTTTCCATGCAGTTCTGGGATGCCTCCCGGAATTCCAGAACGTAATGCAGGAGCGGCTGGGCGCTGCGTGTTACGACCTTCGCACAATCGAATGAATCCGCCGCATGTGCCCTGGGTGGCGTGGGCCTGAAAATCCGTGATGCCGGGCCGAAACCGCTCGCCCTGCTCTTGTTGCATTGCGCCGCCTCTGCTCGCCCGCCCACCTTTTCTCGCCTGTGACCGCAGGGCCCGGCGCGCTCTACGCCTATCTCCCGTTGGGCGGCGAGTAGTACCCGGCAACACGGCAGGCCGGACGAGCGAGTGGGATCCGCAGGACAACATCATCCATAAGTTCACGGGCAAGGTGCGGGACAGCGATACGCAGCTCGATTACTCGATCGCCCGCTACTTCGGCGCGACGCTCGGCCGTTTCTTAACTCCGATCCCGGCAACGCCGGAGCAGATCCAACGAACCCGGAAACCTGGAACGCCTACGCCTATGTCGGCAATAGCCCACTGACATTTACGGATCCGACCGGTTTGTACGTAGAGCAGATCGGGAACTGCCTGTACAACAGGACGGACTTCTACGTTAACGGTGACTACGATTCATCGACCTATGACCTCATCGGTTGCGATGCCCGCGGGCAGGGGATCGGCAATCCAGCGGCTGGCGGCGGCGGGGGCGGAAAAGGCGGTGGGAAGGGACCGAAGGAGAATGTCTGGAGTTGTGCCTCTGAAGCGGCTGCGAAGGTCAGCATTGCCGGAGCAGTGCAACGCTTCGGCATAGGCAACAGCGGCGTCAGTGGGTTCGTAACAAATGCTCTGGGCGGGAACGCATTCAGCGGGCTGACAGACCTGATCCAGAGTTTCGGAAGCGGCGAAGCGGGCGGTCACAGTGTGTTCTACAACATGGGCCAGGGTCTTGCAGCGGGTCCGACGCAGGGCTTCGGACCCGTATTCGGAAAGAGCATCGAAGGAACGCCGTGGGGATCCGGGCCGGTAGACGTTGCGAGCACGGCCCTCGTTTCCGGAGGGATGAAAGTTATCACCGGCCGGTAGCTCGATTCAGACTATCAATGGTGCCGTGGAACTCGGAACCGTGCTGGGGGAAGGCGCTGAGTATGGCAGCGGAATCGGTGAAGCGAAGTTGGCCTACGATTTCGTGACATGGGCAGGGTCCCTTGCCGGTTGTGCAGCGGGCATTATCCGGTAACGCCATGCACCAAGGGGCACTCCCACTCTCCGATCAACTTCTCTTCGATGTACTTATTCCCCCTGCAGGGACTGTCGTATGGTGGCTGATGAGTCGTGCCTGGGCCAGTGCGGTCCAGGGGGGTAAGGTCAGCGAGACGACTCGGAAACGTCAGAGGAAGGAAGCCATCGTGCTGCTGCTTGCCGCCTACATATTGATGTTCAGCGTCACCATCTACGCGCGATTCACTTGACAAAACGCCGGGCAGGTCGAATCCTCACCTTCGTGCCGATGCGGCGGGATCCGATCACTGAGGAGGGCTCGCACTGCTGCAGATCGCAAACCAATATGGCTATGACATTGCCTGCCCGCATGGCCGCCCAAGCAAGTAAGGGTTGTTTTCAGCGTTTTTGCACAATCGCCAGGCTTCAAGAACGGCGCGACGGCGACTGCCGCCGCCGGGGACAGTTGACCTTCTTCCAGCCCACGTACTACGGGCAAGAGGGGACCTCTAGAGGCACGGGGAGCTGGGTATGGTGGCCAAGCCGCAATCCGCCATGGCTGCAGGGCAAGTGACGCGTGTTTCCAACTTTCCGATTTGGTTCGTGAAAGTCCTGACTACCGGGATGGGTTCTCTCGCCAGGTTGATGGCAATCGGGTGTCTGTCCGCTCTCGCCACGCATGCGCTGCCGCGTGCCGAGATCAGGCGGCCGATCGCCGAAGCCGATGTCGCACAACTGAGCGCTCCTTACCGTACGGCGCTGGGACTCTCTCGCGGATTCCCCGCTGCTGTTCAAGTCGCCTTTCTCGATGAGGAGCGGCTGGTAGTCGCCAGCTAGGACGGCACAGTTGATCCGCGCTCCGGCCGGGCCGCTAGCACGTTCCACCTCACGGCGGACGTCTTCGAGCTGAAATCGGGCCGGCTCGGGGATCTCCACGAGCTTCAGTTCGAGACGGAAACCATCGACTCCCGGATAGCCGCTCTACCCTCGGGCCGGATGATCGTGGACACCGGGCGGGAATTGCGGGTTCTGGACGAGGAGCAGAAAATCACGGCCCACGCAACCGCTGCCCAGGTTTGTGGTACGCCTGGAGGATTCCCGGATTCGGGGCTCTATCGCACGGCCGCTTATGCGGGCTCGGAGCAGATCGGCGTCATCGGTTTTCAGCGCAGCGTACCCGGCTGGCCCCCCAGGGCGCCCAGCGAGCCAGGCTGGTGGTGCTGGTTTTCGACGGAGAGCCTGGCCCCTATAGCGCAGGCGCGAGGCGCTCTCGCGCTACGCGCGGTCGCGAGAGATCTGCGAGTGCAAAATGGGATCTGGCGAGTGTCCCCGACCGGTACGGATCGCGCGTCGATTCCGGCTTCGGAGGTCTGCGACGTGCCCGAGTTGGACCGAAAATTTCCGGATTTTTACCTGCTGCGCGCCGAAGCCGCCGAAGCGTTCCGGTGCCGCAAAGCGACCATTTCGGTTAAGCGCGGGGACCACGTCAGCACGGTCATTCTCAAGGGCGCCGACCAGTGGTACTTCCGAACCGACGCCTGGAACGCACCCCTGGCGATCTTTGTTGGCGGCAGCTTCCATGTCCCTTTGTTCGGCGGAAATTTTACCGGGACCACAAAAACGCGGCTGGTCAATTATCGGTCGGGAGTTTCGGTGCTATTGCCGGAACTGAAGATTAACGCGCCGCCGCCGATCTACGCAGGCCAGACATTGGAATACGCGATCTCTCCGAGCGGCCGTTATGTCGCGGTCTTGCGTGGGCCACTGCTGACTGTGTATGAGACCCCACCGCAGTTACTCAAGTAATCGGCGGCGTTTACGAAAGTTCCGTTTGCGCGCGCGGAGGGCACTCATAACGGTAGGTGGAAGTCCGAGCCCCTGCGGGATCTGGAGACCCTCCCTGACCGAGACGAGACGTCCACATCCGCATGTTGTCAGGTAGAGTGGTCACTCAGGGCACGTTTAACTGTAGGGTTCGGGTCCGGCGGGAAGGGCGTGGCCGTGTACTTACGGAGACCGTGATCGTGCGATTCTGCCTATGAAGGAAGACGCAATGCGTACATGGTCAGGTCCTGCGATCATGGCAAAAGTATTCGTTCCCCTAACAATGGCTTTTTTGGCGGGTCTCGTTGCGGTGCCCATCCGGGACGCTTTCACGGCCGCTTGGTTCTTTCTAGTTGTTTTGCCGATGGAAGGAGCGGCGGTTTGGCTTTTCTCAAACATCGGTGAGATTGGGCCCTCGTCAAACGGTGTCCTTTACAGAAGGTGGGTGAAATGGCGCCACATACCTTCGGCAGAAATTTCGAATGTCGCGTCAGTATTTCCATGTTTCGCGGCGCTGGTATTAAATGAACATGTAAGGCTGCTTTTCTTTCCGGATCGGGATACGCGGCGCTTGATCCGGTCGCTTCCTGGTGCCGTACAAAGCAGCGATGTGCCGGCTCAGACTGCTGATCCCATTTCGGTTCCGCACAAGGTGAGTCCGCTTTGGCGAGGGATCATTTCATTCTTGATCGGCATAGGTTCAGGATTAGCTATTGCGGCTGTTCGCAGCTCTGTTGCACATCACCGCGCGAAATCGACGGCTCTTACTCTCTTCGAGAGCCGCTATCTTCCGCTGTTTGTGGGTGCCTGCGTGTTGTATCTAACGGGTCTGATCGTAGCGAGACGCGTGAAGGCGAGGGAACTTCATCTCTCGCTTGCGATGATCGGGCTTGGGACTGCTTACCTGTCCAGTGCCATGTTTCATATTTTGTGAAGTGGCACGGTAATTCCATGCCCAGGTCGGGACACGTGATCTAATCCCTAAGGCCGAGGGACCGTTCAGTTGCACGTCCGAGTTCTTGAGCAACTACAGCGTGCTCGGCCGTCTGCAAACGATTTGGATCTGGAGGGTGCCGATTGATAGATTTCTGCCTCACGCACTGCGGATGCTCACCCACTTCTTAGGTTGGTTGTTTGCGATTCTCACGCTTACGACTATTGCTATCAATGCGACGCTAATGCTTTTGTCTCCGAGACTTTGGTTTCGATTGCCGGGATGGGTCAGGGCGAATGCGCGATTCACAACGGAGAAACACAGCGTTGGTTTGGGCGCCGTTCAGGTACGAATCATCGGCGCAGTGGCTATGGTTGTACTGGTGGTTGTCATATCGGCGATCTTGTTTTCGGGTCGCTAGACCTCCGCATGTTCCGTCTGCAGCTGCACCTGCGGAGGAATGCAAAATCCGCGGTACCGGTCGCCGTGGGCGCAGGTGCATGCATCATATATAAAAAGACCGGGTGGAGGCGAAAGCCAAAAGCCATGCCCCGCACGACGAGCCAAGGCATGCGGGCCCGGGCGGACCGCGCCCGGGCGAAAGGACTGCGCCTCACAATGGGCAGACGGCTACGAGAAATGCGCCGATCCGCTGGTTCGCAAAGGCAGGAGCCTACAGGATTGCGCGGCAGGCTATGTCGACGAAGCATGCGGCGGCAACGAGGTCTATTGGGACAAATGACACAATCGCTCGAAGCACGTATAGCGGAGACGCGCCGCCTCGCAGAGTCCGGCCGCCTCGACGAGGCCACGGCGACGGCGGACGATGTCGTCGCGCAGTATCCGACGGAATCGAAAAGTTGGGCGCTGCGCGCGCACCTCCGCACACTTGCGGAAGACTACGCGGGAGCAAATGCCGACCTCGATACAGCCAGCAGGCTCCGCCCGGACGAGCCGTACTACTTCTTCAGACGCGGGCTGAATTCTCTCGTGATCGGGGACTGGCACTCCGCCCTGCTCGACCTTACGACAGGCATGAAACTGCGCGATCCCGCCTACGAAGAGGCGTTCCGTTTTGCACGCGCGGAGGCACTCATAGAGCTAGGCAGAAAGCGCGAAGCCCGGAGGGATCTGGAGACCCTCCCTGACAACATTCGGATGTGGACGTCTCGTCTTCGGACAAAAGAAGACCTGCTCTCGGCATGCCAGGCGTCCCCGCCATGACCGCGTGGAGGCGCCGGCACCCGCCCGTTATCTCGCGACCAGCAATGGCAACAGCACAGCCACGGTGTTCGTCTATGACGTCCTAGGGCAGCTCGTTGCGCAGTACTCTAGCGGAAGCGAGGTTACTCCCGATTGTCAAACCTGCTACTTGAGCTATGATCACCTGGGAAGCACGCGCCTGGTAACCGACGAAATCATGGGGCTCGTGGCGCGCCACGATTATCTGCCGTTCGGTGAAGAAGTCCGGGCAACACGATTTTGGGATCTCTCGTTAGCGGCGTCGAACTTGGCTATGACGTCTGGCAGACGCCGATGGATTACCTAACGTGCATGGAGCGGCCGTGATATCAAGAGAGACCAATCGCCCGATAATCTCCGATAGGCTGTTCGGATTGCTCACGCTCCTGGCTATTTGTCCGGTATTCTTTGCGTTTGCAATAGTCGGACAGCCCGCCCGAGGCAGAGCTGCAGCGATTTCTCTAGGTGTCATAGTCGTCGTAATCCGGCTCATGTGTGACCGACGAGACCACCGCTGGTTCTGGTTAACCATCTCTTTCTTAGCAGCTGTCAACGCCGCAGTGGTTTCGCTCGTGAGGTGGAAGGAGGTAAGCTATCCAGGCTTTGCATTGTTACCAGCTGCGGTGGCAGACTTTTGTGCCGTGTATGGACTTGTTAAGTTTGTCGAAACTTTGTTTAAGCGCCGCCGGCCGCTTTCCGACAGCTCGCGCGAGTTTGGCAACGGAAGGTCATCGTGAACGACGCGCGCGAGCTTATCAATCGCAACATTGCGTACTGTTCAATCTCTCAGGACACATAAAGGCGAGACATCGCGAAAGTCCGCGTATGCCAGCGGCCCCCGACCCCACCCTGCCGCAGGAGTGAACCCGGAAATCTTCGAAGGAACAAGTTTAGGCATGGCATATATACCATTGGGCACACGCTGGTACGTTGGCGAGATCGTTGAAGAGGTCCAGGTAGAGGGCGCGGACAAAAAGGTCGTGCACCGAAGCCTGATTCTCATCGGAGCGGGATCGCCGGATGAGGCGTACGAAAAGGCCGTGCGTCTCGGAGGCGAAAGAGAGTCACTCTATCTCAATCCGCAGGGCCGGAAGGTTACTATCCGGTTCGCAGGCATCTCCGAGCTTTTACCAATCTATGATGACCTGGAAGACGGGGCGGAGTTGATGTTTTCTGAAGAAATTGTCGAGCTCCATAAAGACGTGCGCCGCGCGATAATTCCGAAGTCGGAACTTGGCGTGTTCAGGGACGCGAGGAAACTGCCCGAAACCCTAGATTACGGTGGATAACTATACCCTCGGGGAGGGTTTGGCGGCGATGGATCCGTAAGGGCACGTCTTCGGGTGGTCGAGGGAGCCGAACGGACCTCACGCCGGCTGCTCCCCGCTCATCCCCGACACAGGGCGGCAACTTAATCCGCGTGCACCACGCCCGGCCGTCGTCTTGCTCGCTTGAGCAAGAACACGATCGGCACGCACCCAAAGCAGACCAGAGCCATGTATCGGAAATCGTCGATATACGACCACGTGCGGGCCTGGGTATCGAGCGTCTGCTCGATCAATCGCCACGCCCCCAACGTCGCCCTCACCGGCCCTTCCGCATTGGTTGTCGTAAGCACATGCGTGAAGCTATCGAGCCGGTTCTGCAATATCGGGTTTGTTCCCCCGAGTGAATGGGATATGTCATTTCGATGTAGCTGCGCGTGTCGCGCGACGATCGTGTTCACGATCGAGATGCCGACGCTGCCGCCGACATTGCGCAACAAGTTATATAGGCCGGAGGCATTCCCAATCTGCCGTTGCAGGAGAGTCCCCATGGTAACGGTTGAGAGCGGCACGAACACCATGCCGGATCCAAAGCCGCTGAGCACAATGGGCCACAGCAACGACCATTGCGAAATGTCGAGCGTCAATTGTCCCCACCAAAAGCTGCAGGCGGCAAACAGACCGAAGCCGGCCGCGATCAGGAACCGGTTATCGAGACGCGTGGTCAGAATGCCTATGATCGGCATCGCAAGGATCGCGCCTATGCCGCGCGGACTGACTGCCCAGCCTGCCGAAAAGGCGGTATAGCCGAGAAGCTCCTGATAGAACAGCGGCAGCAGCGTTATAGCGCCGTAGATCGCCGCGCCGAAAAGCGTAATCAGTACACAGCCGACCGCGAAGTTGCGGTTAGAGAAGATTGTCAGATCAACCAGCGGCTTCTCGTGCAACCATTCGCGCATGATGAAGAACACCAGCCCAAGCACGAATGCGACCGCGGTCCAGCGTATCCAAACTGCGCCGAACCAATCCACCTCCTGGCCTTTGTCGAGGATTATCTGGAGGCAGCCGAGCCAAACCGCGAGCAGTCCTAACCCCCAGCCGTCGATACGGCCGGGACGCGCGTTCTTGATGTACGGCGGATCCTCGACGTAACGCAGAATCATGAACACGGCGAAAAGGCCGATCGGAATGTTGATGTAGAAGCTCCACCGCCACGAGACCTGGTCGGTGAGGTACCCGCCGAAGGTGGGGCCAAGGACTGGAGCGACCACTACGCCCAGACCGTAAACCGCCGCCGCTATGCCGCGCTTTTCGGGCGGGAAGCTCTCGAGCAGAATCGCTTGCGCGATCGGTTGCAGCGCGCCGCCGCCTGCGCCTTGAATTGCGCGCGCGAGCAGCAGAATGCCGAGCGTCGGCGCAGCGCCGCACAGGAAAGACGCAACCGTGAAAATGATGATGCACGTGACCAGAAATCGCTTGCGGCCAAACCGCAGGCCGAACCAACTGCTAGCCGGTAGGATGACGGCGTTCGCAACCAGATAGCTCGTGAGCACCCAGGTCGCTTCGTCGTTCGTGGCCGAAACGCTGCCCGCTATGTAGGGAAGGGCGACCGCGGCGATGGACGTGTCGAGCACTTCCATGAATGTCGCGAGCATAACGGAAATCGCGATGAGCCACGGATTCGCGGCAGGTTGCCAAATTTCCGGTTCTGCTGCGTTCGCCGCCGCCATTTGCTTCTAATACTGGTACTCGCAATTGGATGTACTCGCAAACCCTATTGGTTCGCGCGGAGTGATGAAAGGGTCTCGAAACCTGTAACATCTACAGATCGAGGGGGTGTTGATGTCGTTCACTCTGTACGTCCTGGGATACATCGTGATCATCATCGGATTGTCCGTTGGGGCTTATTATATGCACGTGCCCGCGCATTGGATCGTGGTGGGCGCCTTGGTGCTGATCGGCGCGGGAATCGCGAGCGGGGTCGCCAAGACACGCCAGCGCGATCCATCTTAGCCCCATGGGAGAAAAGGGCGCCCGGAAAATTCAGCGAAGACGGGAACAGTTGGCCCAATTTTGCGTATGTTGCAACTGAGGCTTGGTTGTCTTGGAGGGGCGAAGAATGAGACTCGCATCGATGTGCGCAGTTCTGGGCGCGCTTGCGTCGTTGATTCCCGCGGCGCGTGCGGACGAATGGAATAAGCGATGGTCCGTTGGCGCAAAACCCGAGTTGCGCATCTTTGCGGGGGACGCGGCCGTGACGGTTGAGGGTACGGAGAGGGACCAGATCGAGGCGGTAGCGACAACCCGCGGCTGGAAGATCGGTCCCTCCGGCGTGCAGGTCAACGACCGGCAAGTCGGCAATCGGGTCGAGATTGAGATTCGGGTTCCCACGATGCATATCAGTTTCGGCATGCACTCGGTTCGTTTGGAGGTGCGCGTCCCGCGCGAGCTTACGGCCGACATTCACACCGGCGACGGATCCATTACCCTGCGCGAGCTGCATGGACCGTTGCGCGTCGACACCGGCGATGGCAGCATCCAGGCAGAGGATTTGGACGGATCACTCGATGCGCATACCGGCGACGGCAGCGTGCGCGTGTCGGGCCGGTTTGACGCCGTTCGGCTGCACACACAAGACGGCTCGGTCGAACTGGAGGCCATGCGCGGATCGCGTATGCAGTCCGAGTGGCGCGTTCAGACCGGCGACGGCAGCGTTCGCCTTAGCCTGCCGAGCGATCTCGCGGCCGACATGGAGTTGCGGACCGGCGATGGGCGCATCCACACGAACCTGCCTATCACCGTAAACGGCATGCAAAGCGAGCACGAACTCCACGGCAAGCTGAACGGCGGCGGGCAATTGCTTTCCGTTCGCACGGGCGACGGTTCCATTACGGTTAGCTCGTCGTAAGCTCTTTCAGGCGCAGCGCGTCGCGCGCGGCATAACCGGCTTCGTCATTGTCAAAGTACACGTAAATGGCGGTCAATTGCGCGCTCCGGGCGCGTATGCGCTTGGCCCATTCGCGGAGCGCCTGATCGCTGTAAGTCCCTTGATACTTGCCGCCGGGGCCGTGCAGCCTGACGTAGGTGAAATCCGCGGTCACCTCGATGGGGGATTGATAGCCCGCAAGATCAAAAATGCAGTATGCCGTGTTGTAACGCGCCAGGAGGTCGTAGACTTCAGGCACGCTCCACGTCGGATTGCGGAACTCAAACGCGTATCGATGCTCGCGCGGAAGGTGATACAGGAAAGTCGAGAGGCGCTCTAGATCCAGCTCCCAATTCGGCGGCAGTTGAAACAAAATTGGCCCGAGTTTTGGGCCGAGCATTTCCACAGCATCGAGAAATCGCCGCAGTCCAATTTCGGGATCTTTCAATTTTTTCATGTGGGTTAGAAATCGGCTCCCTTTCGCGGCAAACAAGAAGTCAGGCGGCGTAGAATCGCGCCACGCGTGCAGCGCAGACTCGCGCGGCAGGTGATAGAAGCTGTTGTTCAACTCCACCGTGTTGAACCGTTCGAAGTAATAGGCCAACATATTCGCGGGCCGCATACCTGCGGGATAAAACGTTCCCACCCAGTGTTTGTAATGCCAGCCCGAGGTTCCGATGCAGATGCTGCACTGCCGGTTCTTCATTGAGGCTCACTGTACGATACAGCGATGATGCATTTTCGGTTATTTCCTCTGGCCGTTGCGCTTTGTATCACGCATGTATACGCCGGCGACTCTGCCGATGTGGAGATCAAGCGTGTTCTCATGGCACAGGTTGAGGCCTGGAACCGCGGCGACATACCGGGCTTTGTGAAGACGTATTCAGACGATTGCACGTTTGTAGGTAAGAGCATTCTTCACGGCAAAGCCGACTTAGAAGCTCGGTATAGGCAGCGATATCCAACGAGCGAGGCCATGGGCCGGCTCCATTTCACGGATCTGAATGTCCGTTTGTTAGACGATCATGTCGCGATTGTTACAGGATCTTGGCATCTGGACCGCAACACTGCCGGCGGCGGGGCTGTTGGAGGCGTCTATAGTCTCGTATTTAAAAGAATCGACAATGTGTGGCGGATCGTACTCGATCACACCAGTTGACGGCGCCACGGGGGAAGTTCGGAAAAGATTACTCAAGCCGGGGAATTCTGCGCCAATTACGGTTGCGGAGGACACTGGCGAAAACCTTGCGTAACACCTCTGTCCATCAATCCCTTGCGAGGCTCAATGCTCGCTGGTGGATGATACGGCCCCTTTCTTGCTTATCAGAAGGGCGGGAGGGAACACATGAAGACACGATGGACATCTGCCGTGTGCGGATTCGCGCTATCGAGCGCGCTTCTGCTGTGCGGCAATGCCCAGGCGCAGAATAGTTCGCAATCGGCGCCCGACAACACGGCTACAAACAAGCGCGATCGCAACCCGCAGCAGCAGACTGCAGACCAGGGAAAAAACAACACCTCGGATCTCCAACTGATGAAGCACATCCGCCGCGACATAGTTAAGGACAAATCTCTGTCGACGGACGGTCATAACGTGAAGGTCATTGCCGATCACGGCAACGTGACCCTCAAGGGACCGGTTCATTCCGAGGATGAAAAGAAAGCCATCGAAGAGATTGCCCGCAAGTATGCAGGGGATGGAAGTATCACCAACAACTTAGAAGTCAAAGGTGACGCCAATCCCAAGTAAGTAAGTTCTATTTCATCTAAATACAAAAGGAGAGTTTTGAATGGCAGGAAAGAATACAGCCGCTTACGGCATTTACAGGACCCGCGATATGGCAGAAACAGGCGTCGATCGGCTGCTTGCTGCGGGGTTCCGCAATGAAGACATTTCGGTTCTGCTCGAAGATAACGTCGGGACCAAGGAATTCGCGCACCAAAAGAACACGAAGGCTCCAGAAGGCACGACGACTGGCGCAGTCACGGGTGGAATCGTCGGCGGGACGCTCGGTCTGCTGACGGGTATCGGAGCTTTGGCGATTCCGGGACTCGGACCGTTCATCGCTGCAGGCCCGATTATGGCGACCTTGGCCGGCATCGGTTCGGGCGGCATATTGGGCGGCGTCGTCGGCGCGCTCGTCGGAATGGGTATTCCTGAGTACGAGGCAAAGCGCTACGAGGGGCGGCTGAAGGAAGGCGGCATTCTCGTGTCCGTCCATTGCGATAACAGCGAATGGGTGAGTAAGGCGAAGGATCTGTTGAAGGAAACCGGCGCCGATGACGTTGCATCCGCCGGGGAGGCTTCCGCCGATTACGGCGATACCGACAAGCCGCGCAGGAGAACGACGACTACCGTTTAGTCAACCTAGAGCCGACGGATTTGGAGTACGCCGCGCCGCCCTTACTGAGGAGTCGGCGCGGTGTTCTGTTTACGGGCGTCTTCCATGCGCTTGCGGTATTCGCGATCGAGAACCAGTTCCACGTGAACTTGCGGCATGTCGAGCGTGAGCCCCTTGTTGGCGGCGTCGAGCTGCAGCGTATACGGGCCGTCGCGCGTCCCGAACTCGTCGTAAAACGCGATCTGGTCGCCGTCGGTTATCTCGTACTTGCCGTGGCGATCGACTTGCTGGCCGTGTATGTGAACGCTCTGAATGAACGTATCGTCGTTATGCAGGAACAATTTCCCGCTGCAGTCATCGGGATGCGGTTTGCCGTCGAAGCACGTGTGCTTGGTCTGAATTCCGCTATCGGCGTCGTTAATCGTGACGTACTGCCAACCGCCGGAATCTTGCAACAGCTTCAGCTCATCGGTCGTAAGGCTCGCGGCAAAGCACGCGGAGCCAATCAAAACGGCGAGCACGGTGGTTCGCATGGCCTATACTCACGATACCGCCGTTCTGTGTTCTAGGTAGAGGAACGCCGCGAGCGCGAGCGCTGAGAGGATGCTGACGAGAACACCGTACCTGAAGCTTGTCGGCAGATACGTGTAGATGACGGAATGTTTTCCCCCCTCGAGCAGTACGCCGCGGAAGAGATAGTCCGCGTTGAACCAAGCGGCGTGATGACCGTCTACGCTGACCGTCCAACCAGGATAATTCGTGTCGTTCAGCATCAGTATGCCGGGCTGGTCAAGCGATGCCTGGATCTGAACCTGTTCCGGCGCGTAGGAGACGATCTTGGCGGTGCCCGATCGTCCCGGCGGAGCGGCGTTGATCTGCGCGATTGCTTGCAGTTGATCAGGCGTCAAGCTCGTGCGCTCGACCGCGGCCGAATGAAAGATGTCGAACGCGGGGTCCGATAGAGCATGCAGCACATCCGTGCCGGTTGAACCCACAGCCGCGCGATAAAACACGCTTGCGCGAGGCAGCACGTTATCGAAGCGATAGATCAGCGCCTCGCCGTTATAGATCAGTTGAAACGGCGGACGCGTTTGCTTGAGTTCGTCATTAAAACGGAAGCCCGACCAAGCGGCCCAATCGTAGGACGTATTGCCTTTGGGCCCGGGATCAGTGGAAAACAGTAGCTCGATGGATTGGCCGCGATACGCGCTCAGATCGATCGCCCCGTCAATCCAGTGCCTCTCGGCAGGATTGTCATGAGGGTCGATGAACGAGGAGAATAGCTTCTTGATTTGACCGGACGCGTCCTTCGCCTCAATCGTGAAACCCACGCCATCGCCGCCCTTCTCATACCCGGCGGGATCGATCGCATAGGAGAAGTGAAAAATCTGTTGCGGCCCGTTGCCAATCGTCACGCGATACGGCAAGCGCTGAAACGGAGGGTGCTCGCCAAGGGTCGGTCGCGCGTCGCCGTCCTGAAGAAAATTGCGAGGTGTGAGAAGAATCTGTTGACCCGCCGGAATTGTCCCTTGCGTCTGCTGATAGATCGCATCGATGATCTCGTTGCGTGGCGTAAACGGTTCGGTAGTCGCAATGCGCGTCACCGAGGATAGCTGCAGCAGACGCCAACTTGCAGGCGTGGTGAACTCTGTCTCGTTCGCGCCGGTAAATCGATCTCCCAACTCACCTCCTCCGAGTCCGCGAGGGTTCTTCGGAAGAAATGACAGGATGAACGGAAAGTATTTGTTGTAGTACATCGCGTCCAGGTCGCGAATGTCGGGGAGCGAAAATGCCGATGACCAGTTCGGAAACAGCAACCCGTTTCGGCATACAACGCGATTGTGGGCCACTGCCGAATCTTTACGCAGCGCGTCGACGAAGGGCGCGCCGGCGTATGGATTTTGCGCACGCTCGGGCAAATGATCGAAGACAAAATACAGCGGTGCGATGAAATTCAGGCAAAGTTCACCCGTGAGCGCGACAAGCAAGCACAGCACCAGACCGCGTTCCGTGAGCAGTCGACGTGGCAACGCGATGCAGATGGTCGAGAGCCCGAGCAACGCAGCGGGTACGAGAACCGACCACCGCACCAGCGATCGCGGAACTAAGCCGTTCTGGATTTCCGAATGCAGGACCGGCCAAGCGTGGCTGACCATGACGATGACAGCGAACCACGTCAGGCACACGCAAACAAATTGCGCCGGCCGTGAAAGTTCGCTCCTCAGCATGCGCTCAAGGGCGATACCGCACAGCATGGCAACCGCGATCGAGAGGATCGCTTCATCGTATTTGACGAACAGCACGAGTTTGAAGACCGGCAGTCGACCCAGCGCGTTCAGCGGCGCGAATCCATAGCGCTTCAACACCGCCGCAACCACAGCGAACAAAAAGAACCACGTGAGCGAACGCAACACACGTTCTTTGCCGTTGCGCGCGCGCCACGCGCCCGCAACCGAGAACAGCATCAGAAGCGCAGCGATCACTCCGAAGTAGTTGCGCAGACCCGGGTAGTGGGGGCCGAGAGTACTGGTCATCGGGGGGCCGAACATCAGGGGGAAAAAGTAAGTGAAGATGGAAACGTTCAAGGGATCGTGCATCATGCCGTAGAGAGAGCCCTCGCCGATGTTTATGGTCTGGTGCAGATCGAAAGATCGCTGCATGTATTCAAGAAACGGGAGCAGCAGGAGGCCGGAAGCGCCGATTCCGCAGGCGGTCCCCGCCAACGCGTGAGCCGCCGGCCGCCACGAAGTCCGTAGCGTCGCGTCTGTTGCCAGGCGAAAGCCCACGTACAGACCAGCCATTCCGATAAGCAATAAGCTGCTTTCGGGCATTCCCCCGAGCATCACCGCGCAGACGGTCGCCCCAAGAATAGCCGTTCGCGCGGGATTGGGCGCCCGCAACACTCGCTCCGCACCCCACAGCACTGCCGGAAGCAGAGTTTCTACGCTGAGCTGAGGCATGGTCAGAAACAGCAGGTAGTACCCCGCGAGCATCGAAGCCACACCTCCGGCCAGCGCCGGCATAAACCCGACGAACAGGCGCAAAAACGCGAACGCGCAAATCCCGGCTATAGCTAAACGCAGCAGAAGAAAGTAATCGTAAGTACGTGCCGTGGGATGCAGTGCGTATAAGAATGTAAGCGGGTAATACGGCTGCGACTGCATATCGGCCGCCAGTGGCGCTCCGTACGCCTGATACGGGTTCCACAGCGGCAGCACACCGCGATCGATGAAATCGTCGTGAAGCAGCGCCGCGAATGGCTCGCTGATCGACCCCGCGCCCCCATAGTCGAACCCTTTCACAAACCGCGCGGCCTCAT
>Ga0213875_10001390_pt1 | contig 15833 bp, 15 predicted proteins | sample BarmaccomBMRX_R8_FD_160105 | JGI IMG/M metagenome (GOLD analysis project Ga0213875, IMG submission 160105) | Root-associated microbial communities from Barbacenia macrantha in rupestrian grasslands, the National Park of Serra do Cipo, Brazil - RX_R8 | ecosystem: Host-associated > Plants > Roots... | reverse complement strand
CCCCGCGGTGATCTGGAAGGACGCGTTGATCATCTCGAACCCGACGGTGCTTTGCGGGCCGGCCGCAATCGCCATCGCGCCCTGCGTACCGGGCAGCGCATACGTTGCGGCGACCGAGCCCTGCGTCGTCATCTTCCCGATGTCCGGCCCGCCCGCGGCGGAAATGTTTGCGAACCAGAGCGCGCCGTTCGTCGACACGATTCCGAGCAGCGAGTTGGCGTTGTTCGCGGCGCTCACGGCGGGAAACTCGGTGATCGTTGGGCTCGGCGTGACGGTCGGCGTCGGAGAAGCGGGCGGTGACGCCGTCGGGGTCGGCGTCGGGCTCGCGCCGGGCGGAGGCGTCGGCGTGACGCTCGTCGCGGTGAAGAGCGCGAACGCGTACTGCTTCCCGGCCTGGAACGTGATCCCGTACGGCACGGCGCTCATCGTCCACGACGGTCCGCCGATCGTGACCGGTCCCAGCTCGGTCGACCACGCGCTCGCGGTCGGGTCGTAGAACGCGATGTAGCCCTGTGTCCCGGCCGGAATCAGATACGGCATCGCGGTTTGCGTGAACGTCAGCGTCGGCGTGCTCGACATCCCGACCGTCGACGATGCCGTGACCGAGACGTACGCGAAGCCGGTGATCCCGGACATGCCGATGTCCTTTTGCCTGCGCACGCTCTGCAACACCGGAGCCGGAGAGGGCGACCCGCTCAGCGTCAGGCCCAGCGTTGCCGATCCGCCGGTCGTCGCCGGAAACGTCAGCGCGACCGCGAGGCCGCCGGCGATCGGCGCGAGCGTCGCGGAAGCCGGCGCGGCGCCGACCGTGACCGACGCCGACGTCGAAGCCGGCAAACCCGCGGTCGGAGCGGGCGCCGGAACCCCGGCGGTTTGGTTGCTGCACGCCGCGACCGCGGCGCCTGCGAGCACGGCGAAGGACAGAACGGCGAGGCGGCGTGCTGGACCCATCATGCGCAGACCATACGCGCCCGCACGGCAGCGCAACATGGGGCGGAACCCTACCTTACACGCCGAGGTACGCCTTCTTCACCTGGGGATCGTCGAGAAGCTGCGCAGACGGGCCGCTCAGCGTGATGCGCCCCGTCTCCAGCACGTAGGCGCGCGAGCTGACCTCGAGCGCGGTCTGCACGTCCTGCTCCACGATCAGGATCGACACGCCGGTCGCGTGGATTTGCTCCAGCAACGCGATCAGCGCGTCGACGAGCACGGGAGCAAGGCCGAGCGACATCTCGTCGATCAGCAGCACCTTCGGGCGCCCCATCAGCGCGCGCGCGATCGCGACCTGCTGCTGCTCGCCGCCCGACAAGCGTCCGGCGAGGAAGCCGAAGCGCTCGCGCAACCGCGGCAGCAGCGTCAGCATCCGCTCCAGGTCGCTGCCCACGTCCGCGTCACGGCGCAGGTACGCGCCCATCAGCAGGTTCTCTTCGACGCTGAGCGAGCCGAACAGACGGCGTCCCTGCGGCACCTGGATCACGCCGGCGGCGACGATGCGGTCCGGCTCGGTGCCCGTGAGGCGTCTCGCGCCGAGGCGGACCTCGCCGCTCCACGTCGCGACCTGTCCGCTGATCGCGCCCAGCGTCGTCGACTTGCCGGCGCCGTTCGAGCCGATCAGCGCGACGATCTCGCCGGGGTCGACGCGCAGCGACACGTCCCACAGCACCTGCGTGTCGCCGTATCCAGCGCTGAGGGACTCGACCACGAACGGTTCGCGCGCGTGCGGAGCGCTCGTCGCCGTCACCGCGCGTCGTCCGCGCGCAGGCGTTCCGCCGCGAGGCGTTCGCGTTCGATCGCGGTGAGACTCTGCTGCCGTTTCGCCCAGCGCGACCCGAGATACGCTTCGATCACGTGCGGTGACGACAGCACGTCGGCCGGTGCGCCCTCGGCGATCTTCTTTCCCTCCGCGAGCACCACGATCGACGTCGAGATCGAGACGATCGCTTTCATCAGGTGCTCGACGACGATCAGCGTCACGCCGCGCGCGTGCACGGCGCGCAGCAGCTCGAGCGCTTCGTCGACCTCGCTCGCGTTGAGCCCGGCCATGACCTCGTCGAGCAGCAGCACGTCCGGATCGAGCGCGAGCGCCTTCGCCACTTCGAGCCGTTTGCGATCCGGGATCGTGAGGTCGCTCGCCGGCCGTTCCGCGACGCGCGCGAGGCCGACGCCCTCGAGCAGCTCCTGCGCGCGCTCGAACGATGCGCGCGTCGATCGCTTCGCGCCGTAGCGCCCGTACATCGCGCCGACCGCGACGTTCTCGCGCACCGTGAGGTTCGCGAAGGGCTTCACCACCTGGAACGTCCGCGCGATGCCGAGATGGCAGACGGCGTGCGTCGGCACGTCGGCGATGCGCCGCCCGCCGTACACGACCTCGCCCGTCGTCGGCCGGTAGACGCCGCTGACGACGTTCATCAGCGTCGTCTTCCCGGATCCGTTCGGACCGATCAACCCGAGCACGGCACCGCGCGGCACGTCGAAGCTCACGCCGCTCAGCGCCCACAAGCCGCCGAAGCGCATGCCGACGTCGCGGATGTGCAGCGCGACCGCATCGCCGGCCACGGTCGCCGATTCGGCTGCAGCGGTCACGCGCGAAACGCCGTCAGCGTCTTCAGCCACGTGCGCGCGCCGCCGCGCAAGCCGAACACCCACACGAGGCCGCGCGGCAGCAGCAGCACGATCAGCACGATCATCGAGCCGAAGAACAGCGTGTGCGAGTTGACGAACGCGTTCTGCAGCACTTCGTTGGCGCCGGCGAGCAACACCGCGCCGATGAACGGTCCGGCCGCCGTTCCGATGCCGCCCAGGATGGTCATCGCGATCGGGAAGACGTTGGAGTCGATGGCGAACGTGATCGACGGGTCGATGAAGCCGTTCGCCGGCGCGAACACCGCGCCCGCGGCGCCGGTCATCATCGCGCTGATCGCCCACGCGATGATCTTGTAGCGCGTCGCCGCGATGCCGAGCACCGCGGCGGCGTCCTCGTTCTCGCGAATCGCGACGAACGCATAGCCGAGCTTCGAGCGGGCGATGAAGAACGTCGCCAGCATCGCGCCGAGCGCCACGAGCCACATCGCGTAGTAGTAGATCGAGAAGTGCGCCTCGTCCGCTTGCTCCAAGTGGATGCCGCTCGACGCCCCGAGCGCGTCGAGGTTCTCGACGATGTCCGCGACCGCGAGGCCGATGCCGAGCGTCGCGATGCCGAAGTAGTGCCCGCGCAAGCGCAGCACCGGCAGGCCGACCAGCGCGGCGAACGCCGCGTTGACAACCATGGCGACGAGCACGTAGGCGAGCAGGTTCTGCACGCCGTGCGCCGAGAGCACGCCGGCGCAGTACGCGCCGACGCCGAAGAACGTCACGTTGCCGAAGGAAACGTACCCCGTGTACCCGCCGATGAGGTTCCAGCCGTACGCCATCGCGGCGTACATGAGGATGTTCCGGAAGACGATCTCGAGGTAGCCGTTGTGTCCGAGCGGGACGAACAGCAGCAACGCCATCGCGACGAGCACGCACGCGAAGGCGACCGGGTTGCCGGTGATCCCGCCCAGCGTCACGCGCAGCTTGTCGAACGGCCGGGCACGAACGTGCCTCACACCACGGCTTTCCCGACGATGCCCGTCGGCCGCACGATCAGCACGATGATGAGGACGATCAGCGCGATCGCGTCCTGAAGGCCGGAGCCGCTGATCGACTGCGTGCCGATCGTCACGTTGATCTGCGTCGCGAACGCCTCGACGACGCCGTACACGAGCCCGCCGATCAGCGCCCCTTGCACCGAGCCGAGACCGCCGAGCACGCAGACGACGAACCCTTTGATCAAGAACGGGTCGCCCATCGACGGCGTCATCGCGTACGACATGCTGATCAGCGTGCCGGCGACGCCGGCGAGCCCCGCGCCGAGCCCGAAGACGATCGCGTAGATCTGCCGGACGCGCACGCCGGTCAGCTGCGCCGCTCCGATGTCCATCGACGTCGCCCGGATCGCTCGCCCGGTGCGCGTGCGCGTCAGCCACACGTGCATGAGGCCCGTGATCACAAGGGCGGCGAGCAGCGTGTCGAGCTTGATCCAGGGAACGGTCACGCCGGCGAGGGTGAAGTTCGCGCCGGAGTACGACGTCGTCACGCCGCGCGTGTCACCCGTCCAGATGAGCAGCGCGACGTTGACGACGAGCAACGAGAGCCCGAATGTCAGCAGGAACGTGATCAGGATCGGCGCCCGCGCGACGCGGTTGATCAGGAATCGCTGGATCACGTACCCCAGGGCGAACAGGATGACGAACGAGAGCGGGAGCGTCAGGAACGGATCGAGCCCGAAGCTCTTCGTGAGCTGATACGTCGCGTAGGCGCCGAGCATCACGAACGCGCCGTGCGCGAGGTTGATGATGTTCATGATGCCCCAGACGAGCGAGAAGCCCAGGGCCACGACGGCGAGGATCCCGCCCGCGAGGATACCGTTGACCAGATCCTGCGCCAGGAGCTGCACGAACGGCGCCCGCTACTTCCGCTGCCCCCACGGTGGCGCCGGGTACACCGGCTTGCCGTTCGCGGTGAACTTCGGCCACACGGTGACGAGCTGACCGTTCTGGATCTGGTTGATGACCATCGGTTTGAACACGTTCAGGCCGCGGCTGTCGAACTTCAGGATGCCGTAGAACGTCGTCACGTCGAGCTTCGCGAGCGCGTCGCGCACCTTCTCGGTATCGAGCGACCCGGCTTTCTCGAGCGCGTACTGGAACGCGAGGCACGCGGCCGTCGACTCCGCGTTGTGGTAGTCGGCGTGATGGTGATACGTGGTCTCGATCGCTTTCTCGTACTCGGACGACGACTGCATGAACCCGGGCTCGCCCTTGTACTTCACCGACTCGGACCATTGCGCGCCGCCGAAGACGTCGTTCGCGTCCTTGCCGAGCGCGTTCGCGAAGTCGGGCGTGTCGGGGCCGACGGAGTAGCCGTACGCCTTCGCGATGACGTTCTGCTCGCGCAGCGCCTTCTGCACGAGCAGCGCGTCCTGGAGGTGCCCGGCGTTCAGGATCACGTCGGGGTTCGTCTGCTTCAGCGCGGAGATGAGGGACGACACGTCGGTCGCCGTGTCCGGGTACTTGTTGTTGTAGACGACCTTCATGCCGTGCGCGCCGGCCCACGCGGCGGCGCCTTGCGCCACTTCCTGCGAGAACGCGTCGCTCGCGGCGGTGATGGCGACGGTTTGCGCCGCGGGCTTCGCCGCGTGCGCGAGGTCGAGGATGCCTTCGAGGTAGCGGCGCGCCGGCGATAGCACGCCGAACGTGTACTTGAAGCCTTGGTTGAAGATGCGCTCCGCCGCGCCGTTGCCTTCGACCATCGGGATCTTCTTGCGCTCGGCGATTCCGGCCACGGTGAAGCTCGTGCCCGAACCGTACGGGCCGAGCAAGAAGTTGACGTGGTCCTGATCGATCAGCCGTTCAGCGAGCTGCGCCGACGTGTCGTTCTTCGACTCGTCGTCGTAGTACTTGATGTCGACCTTGTACGTCTTGCCGCCGATCTTGAGGCCGCCGTGCGCGTTGATGTAATTTTTCCAGAGATCGTAGCCCTCTTGCGTGAGGTGCCCTTCCTTCGTCAAGCTCCCGGTCAGCGAGATCGGCGCGCCGAACAGGATCGTGTCGCCCGCGGCCGAGACGGGCACCGTCGGCGCCGCGAACGCCGCGAGAAGTGCCGCCGACGCGGCCGCCGCGGAAAGGCGTAGAGACATACACGTCCTCCGGAAACGGGGCAACGAAACTGCACCCCCGATGCGCCCTGCCGGAAGCGATTCCTGCTAGTGCGAGCGCGTCGGCAGCGCCGCGCGCAGCGACGCCGCGAACGTTTCCGCGCCGCGCACGGCGGCCGCGCCGGTCGCGCCCGCGTACGCATCGATCAGCGCGCTGCCGACGACGACGCCGTCCGCGACGGCGCCGACCGCGGCGACGTGCGCCGGCGTCGAGACGCCGAAGCCGACGGCGACGGGCAGCCGCGTCGATCCGTGCAGCCGCTCGACCGCGCCCGCAACCCACGCGACGTCCGGCTCGCGGCGTGCGCCCGTGACGCCGAGCCGCGACACGAGGTAGACGAAGCCGCTCGACGCGGCCGCGATACGCGCCGCGCGCGCGTCGGGCGTCGTGGGCGCGACCAGGAGGGGGATCGCGAGGCCGGCGTCGCGCAGCGGCGGCACGAACGCCTCGAGCTCTTCGAGCGGAACGTCCGGAACGATCGCCCCGGCGGCGCCCGCGTCGCGCGCCGCACGCGCAAAGCGCGCCGCGCCGTAGCGGTCGACGGGGTTGAGGTACGTGAAGAACACGATCGGCGCGCTGCGGCGCGCGCGTGCTTCGCGTGCGAGGTCGACGGCGCCGGCGAAGGTCATGCCCGCGCGCAACGCGCGCCCTGCGGCAGCGGCGATCGTCGGACCGTCGGCGAGCGGGTCACCGTACGGGATGCCGAGCTCGATCGCATCGACGCCCGCGCGCGTGAGCGCGTCGAGCACCGCGAGCGACGTCCTGCGATCCGGGTCGCCGGCGACCACGTACGCGATCAACGCGGCACGGCGTTCGGCGCGCGCTCGCGCGAACGCCGCGTCGAGCGGGGCGCTCGCGATCACCGCAGCAGGTCGGTGCCTTCGAGCGCCGCGACGGTCCGCACGTCCTTGTCGCCGCGTCCCGACAAGCTCACGAGCACGAGTCCGGTCGGCTCGCGTTCGACCGCGAGCCGCGACGCGAACGCGATCGCGTGCGACGACTCGAGCGCCGGAACGATCCCTTCGCGCCGCGCCGTGCGGTGAAACGCCCGGAGCGCGTCGTCGTCGTCGACCGCGACGTACGTCGCGCGGCCGCTGTCCTTCAAGTACGAATGCTCCGGTCCGACGCCGGGATAGTCGAGCCCCGCGCTGATCGAGTGCGTGTCCTTGATCTGGCCGTCGGCGTCTTGCAGCACGTAGCTCCGCGAGCCGTGCAGCACGCCGACGGTGCCGGCGTTGAGCGATGCGGCCGTGTCGCCCGCGTCGACGCCGTGTCCGGCGGCCTCGACGCCCCACAGTCGCACGTCGCGGTCGTCGACGAACGCGTGGAAGATGCCCATCGCGTTCGAACCGCCGCCGACGCACGCGACGACGTCCGTCGGCAGACGCCCGTACCGCTCGAGCACCTGCGCGCGTGCTTCGACGCCGATCACCTTCTGGAACTCGCGCACGAGGTACGGATACGGATGCGCGCCGACGACGGAGCCGATCACGTAGAACGTGTCGTCGACGCGCGCGGCCCACTCGCGAAACGCCTCGTTCGTCGCGTCCTTCAGCGTGCGCGTGCCGCCCGCGACGGAGTGCACGTTCGCACCCAGCAGCGTCATGAGGTAGACGTTGAGCGCCTGACGTTCGACGTCGACCGCGCCCATGTAGACGTCGACGTCCATGCCGAGCTTCGCGCCGATCGTCGCGGTCGCGACGCCGTGCTGTCCGGCGCCGGTCTCCGCGATGAGGCGGCGCTTCCCCATGCGCCGCGCGAGCAGCGCCTGCCCGACGGTGTTGTTGATCTTGTGCGCGCCGGTGTGGTTCGTGTCTTCGCGCTTCAGCACGATCGGCGCGTGCGGACCATCGACGAGGCGCGACGCGTGCGTGATCGGCGACGGGCGGCCGACGTAGTCGCGCAGCAGCGTCGCGTACTCGTCCCAGAACGCGGGATCGGCGAACGCGTCGCGCATCGCCGCGTCGAGCCGCGCAAGCGCGTCGACGAGCACTTCCGGCACGAACATCCCGCCGAAGCGTCCGAAGTACCCGCGCGCGTCGGGCGTCGGCCCGGCTTCCGGTGAGGATCGCGCGCCCGTCACGCCGCGTCCGCGTCCGCACGCCGGACCGCCGCGATGAAGGCGCGCAGCTTCGCGGGGTCCTTCGTGCCGTTCGTCTCGACGCCGCTGCGGACGTCGACCGCGTAGGGACGCACGGCGCGAACGCAGTCGCCGACGTTGTCGGGCGTCAGGCCGCCGCTCACGACGAAACGCCGGCCGTCGGCGAGCTCCTTCGCCGTCTGCCACGCGAACGTGCGCCCCGTGCCGCCGCTTCGTCCGCCGTTTGCCGCGGTGTCGAACAGCCACGTCGCGTGCTCGAACCCTCGTGCGAACGTGTCGAAGCGCTCGCGCGTCTGCACGTGGTCGGCGCGCACGTGATACGCCTTGAGGTACGCGCCTTCGGCGAACGCCTCGCACGCCTCGGCCGGTTCGTAACCGTGGAACTGCGGGATCGCGCCGGCCTTGAGCGCCTCGTCGACGAGCGCGCTCGGCGGATCGACGAACACGGCGACCAGCGCGATCATCGCGGGTACGGCGACGGCGATCTCGCGCAGCCGCTCGATGCCGACGCGGCGCGGGGAGTCTTCCGCGATGATCACGCCCACGGCGTCGGTGCCGGCTTCGACCGCCATCACGGCTTCCGCCGGGGTCGTGCAGCCGCAGATCTTGATGCGGGTGCGCACCTAGACGGCGGTCATGTCGGCGTGCATCTTGAGCGCGCCGATCGCCTGCGCCTTGTCCTCCGCGCGCATGAGCGACTCGCCGACGAGCACGCCGCGCGCGCCGTGCGCGACGAGACGGCGAACGTCGTCCTGCGACCGCACGCCGCTCTCGCTGATGACGACGGCCGTCGCCGGCACGAGCGGAAGCAGCTCTTCGGTGACGGCGAGGTCCGTCTCGAAGGTGTGCAGGTTGCGGTTGTTGATGCCGAGCAGCGTCGCGCCGAGCGCGAGCGCGCGCCGAAGCTCCGGCTCGGTGTGTACCTCGACGAGCACGTCGAGCGCGTACGCGTGCGCGTGCTCCAGCAGCGCGGCAAGCCGCATGTCGTCCAAGCCCGCCACGATCGCCAGAATGGCGTCGGCTCCGTACGCCGCGGACTGCGCGACCTCGTACGGCGTCGCGAGGAAGTCCTTGCGCAAGATCGGCAGCCGCGTCGCGGACCGCGCCACGTCCACGTACGCGAGATCGCCGAGGAAATGATCGGCCTCCGTCAGGACGCTCACGGCGTCGGCTCCGGCCGCTTCGTACGCCGATGCGATCTCCGCGGGATCGAGATGCGGCACGATGAGACCCACCGACGGCGACGCGCGCTTGATCTCCGCGACGATCGCCGGGCCGCGGGCCGCCGCGAGCGCCGCGCGCAACGCGCGCCGTTCCCGCATGCGGTCGACGGCGCGCTCGCGGACCTCCTCGAACGGTTCGTTCGCCTCGTCGGCGGCGCGGACGCGCGCCTTCGCGGCGTAGAGCTTCTCGAGCATATCAGTCATGCGGCGGGATGCGGTTCCTCATACGGGCGCGAGTCGTCGATGGTCGATCGGGTCCGCGCGCAGCGCGTCGAGCGCGGCGCGCGCACGGCCACGCGCGATCGACGTGCGGGCGCGCACGATGCCGTCCTCGACGTCGACGGCGTCACCCGCGACGACGAGCGCGAGCGCGGCGTTCAGCGCGACGACGTCGGCGCGCGGCGAACGTTCGCCGTCGAGGATCGCGAGCAGCGCGGCGGCGTTCGTCGCCGGATCGCCGCCCGCGACGTCGGCGCGCGACGCGCGCACGCCGAACGCGGCGGGATCGAGGCTCCAGCGGTGCGTGCCGCGCTCGTCGAACTGCAGCACGTCGGTCGGCGCCTCGCCGGAGACTTCATCGAGGCCGTCCTCGGCGTGGATCACGGCGGCGGCTTCCATGCCCAGCATCCGCAGCGCGCCGGCGACCAGCTCCACGTGCTCGGGACGTGCGACGCCGACGACGGCGCGCGCGGCGCCCGCCGGGTTCGTGAGCGGTCCGAGCACGTTGAACACCGTGCGGACGCCGAGCTCGCGCCGGATCGGCGCGACGGCGCGCATCGCGGGATGGTGGCGCTGCGCGAACAAGAACGCGACGTTGTGCTCGCGCAGCACGCGCGCGGACGCCTCCGGCGAACGATCGATCGCGACGCCCAGCGCCTCGAGCACGTCGGCGCTGCCGCACGCGCTGGAGGCCGCGCGGTTGCCGTGTTTCGCGACCGCGACGTCGCAGCCCGCGACGACGAGCGCCGCGCCCGTCGAGATGTTGATCGTGTGCGCGCCGTCGCCGCCGGTGCCGACGACGTCGATCACGCGCGGGAGACCGTGCTCGACGCGCACGCTGCGCTCGCGCATCGCGCGCGCGGCGCCGACCACCTCGTCGACCGTCTCGCCTTTCGCGGCGAGCGCCGCGAGCAGCGCCGAGGCACGCACCGGCGAGAGCGTCTCGTCCATGATCGCGCCGATCGTCGCCGCCATCTCGTCCGCGGTCAGGTCGTGGCCGGCGAGCACGCCGCGGAGCAGCGCGGGATACGCGTCGGCGATCACCGTCCGCCCTCGCGGGGTTCCAGCAAACACGAACGCCCCGGCTGGGCCAGGGCGACGTATGCGCAGATCGGCGTGATGCAGTCCGCGACGAGCGATCGCGAGTCGGACTCGGGACTGAACGGATCGTCCGCCGTCGCGGTGCTGACCATGTCCCGGCGAGCTTTTACTTGACGAGCTCCAGCATCGACAGCTCGGCGGCGTCGCCGGGGCGCACCCGCGTCTTCGTGATGCGCGTGTAGCCGCCGGGCTTGTCCTTCAGCGACGGCGCGATCTGATCGAACAGCTTCTTCGCGACCGGCTCTTCCGTGAGATACGCCGCGACGAGACGTCGCGAGTGCAAGTCGCCGCGGCGCGCCTGCGTGATCAGACGATCGACGACCTTGGAGATCTCCTTCGCCTTCACCGACGTCGTCTCGATCTTCTCGTATTTGAAGAACGACGTGGCGAGGTTGCGGAGCAGCGCCTTGCGGTGCCCGTCGGTACGAGAGAGACGCTTGTTCGCGATTTGATGCGGCATCGAAACTTCCCTTAGGCGGATCGGCCGCAGGCCGAACGCGACGGGTTCACGGTACGTGAACCCACTAGGATTCGCGGAGCGCGAGGCCGCGCTCCTCGAGAACCTGCTTGATCTCGTCGAGCGACTTCTTGCCGAAGTTGCGCATCTTGATGATCTCGTCTTCCGTCATGTCGAGCAGCTCCGACACCTTCGAGATGCCGGCGCGCTTGAGGCAGTTGAACGAGCGCACCGAGAGGTTGAGCGTCTCGACCGGCACGTCCCACTCGCTCGCGGGCGCCGTCGCGATCGGCTTCTCGTCGGTCGAGAAGCCGATGAACAGCCGCAGCTCCTCGGTGAGAATCTGCGCCGCCTCGGAGAGCGCGTCGTCCGGCGTGATCGAGCCGTTCGTCTCGATCTCCAGCGTGAGACGGTCGTAGTCGACCGACTGGCCGACGCGCGTGTCGTCGACGCTGAAGTTCACCTTGCGGATCGGCGAGAAGATCGAGTCCATCGGGATGAGCCCGATCATGTGCTCGATGTTGCGCTGCTTGTCCGACGTGACGTAGCCGCGCGACTTCTCGACGCCGATCTCCATCGACAGCTTCGCGTCTTTCTTCGACAGCGTCGCGATGTGGTAGTTCGGCTGGAGGATCTCGACGTCGGCGTCCGGCGCGATGTCGCCGGCCGTCACTTCCTTCGCGCCGCCGACGCTGAGCGTGAGGACCTTCGGGTCCTCGGTGTTCAGCTTGATCGGCAGACCCTTGAGATTGAGCAGCAGGTCGACGGTGTCTTCGACGACGCCCGAGATGGTCGAGAACTCGTGCAGCACGCCGTCGATCTTGACGTAGGTGACGGCGGCGCCGGGGATCGACGAAAGCAGCACGCGGCGCAGCGCGTTGCCGAGGGTGATGCCGAAGCCGCGCTCCAGCGGCTCGATGACGAACTTCGCGTAGTTCTCGCGACGCTCGCGGACTTCGATGTTTGCGCCGGCCGGCGCTTCGAGGACGGTCATTGGTGTGGGGTTTCGATCTTTCTCCGCTTACGTTATCCGCAGTGTCCCCGTCACCCCGAGCTCGTCGAAGGGTGAGAGAGCATCACGATCACACGCCGAGCGGTGGATGAAGTTCAGACGTTTACGATGAGGGTGGTTCAGAACGGTTCGTTCAGAGCGGTTGCTTCAGTCTCGCCAGAGCGGTAAGCGAGCTTCGATCGCGAGGCGCCCGAGGGCGAAGCGTACTCCGGTACGCAAGTCCTCGGGCAACGAAGCGAGCGAACCGCGCTTACCGCGAATAGAACTCGACGATGAGCTGTTCGTCGACGGGAGTATCGATCTGCTCGCGGCTCGGGAGCGCCAGCACCTTCGCGCTCGAGCTCGTCTCGTCGAACTCGAGCCACTCGGGATGGCGGCGGTTCTTCGCCGTCTCGATGTTGGCCTGAACGAGGTCCGACTTCATCGAGCGGTCGGCGAACGAGATCACGTCGCCGGCCTTCACGATGATCGACGGCACGTTGACGATGCGGCCGTTCAGGCGGAAGTGGCGATGCGTCACGAGCTGGCGCGCTTGCGGCCGGCTCTGCGCGAGGTTGAGGCGGTACACGACGTTGTCGAGGCGGCGCTCGAGCAATTGCAGGAACGTCGCGCCCGTCTGGCCTTTGACGCGCTGCGCCTCGCGGAAGTAGTTCGTGAACTGCGTCTCGAGCACGCCGTAGTACCGGCGCATCTTCTGCTTCTCGCGCAGCTGACGGCCGTATTCGGAGACCTTCTGACGCGTCTTCGTGTTCTGCGTCTTCTGTCCGGGCGCGGTGCCGCGGCGCTCGACGGCGCACTTCTTCGACAGGCAGCGGTCGCCCTTAAGGAAGAGCTTGATCTTCTCGCCGGTCTTCGACGTCGCGGTCTCGCGGCGGCACAGGCGGCAAACAGCTTGCGTATAGCGGGCCATTGTTTCTCTCGAACCTCCGCTACACGCGCCGCCGCTTCGGCGGGCGGCAACCGTTGTGCGGGATCGGCGTGACGTCTTTGATGAGCGTGATCTCGAGGCCGGCGGCCTGCAGCGAGCGAATCGCCGCTTCGCGACCGGCGCCGGGACCCTTCACGTAGACCTCGGCGGTCTTCATGCCGTGCTCCATCGCTTTGCGCGCGACGGCTTCGGCGGCCATCTGCGCCGCGAACGGCGTCGACTTCTTGGAGCCCTTGAAGCCGAGGTTGCCGGCGGACGCCCAGGCGATCGTCGAACCCGTGTTGTCCGTGATCGTGACGATCGTGTTGTTGAACGACGAGTGGATGTGCGCGACGCCGGAACCGACGTTCTTGAACTCGCGCTTCTTGCGGGTCTTGGTCTGCTTCTTCGCGGCCAAACGGAAACTGCTCTCTGCTGCTTATCGTGCCGGCACGGCCGGTGTCGTCGCCTCGACCGGCAGGCTCGCGTCCGCGAGGCACTCCGACCTTTCTTTGCAGCCGCACGGCGAAAGCGGCAGGCGCGTGAACGCGCGTCGCGTCCGCGGGCGGACGCAACGGCTTACGATACCACAAGGCGGAGGTCGGCGGCAAGGGTGAGAACGTCGCCGCCGCGTGCGCATCAACCGGCCGTCCGCTCTCTGGATCGGCACCACCGCGACCTTCGTGCTTCTCAGCGTCCTCGCGGCCGTTCGGGCGGCCGACTGGAGCTACGGCGCGGACACCGGCACCTTCGTGCAGATCATCCTCGACGCGTTCGGCGGCATGCACGACGGCGTCGAGCAGACGACCCACTTCCGGTTCCACTGGTCGCCCGACCTGATGCTCCTGTGGCCGCTGCTCGCGGCAACGCACAGCGTGTGGGCGCTGCAGACGCTGCTCGCCGCCTGCACCGCGGCGTGCGCGCCGCTGCTCGCCGGCATCGCGCGAACGCGCGGCGTCGCGCCCAAGATCGCGGATCGCATCGGCGCCGTCGCGCTGGTGTACCCGCCGCTCGTCGCCGTCGGCTTCGGCGAGTTCCGCGATCTCGGGCTGCTGCCGCCGCTCGCGCTCGGGTGGTGGCTCGCTCTGCGGAGCCGCGCGTGGGGGTGGGTGGCCGTCACCGCGATCCTGCTGGCCGGGCTGCGCGAGGACGTCTGCATCGAGGTCGCGATCCTCGGCGTCGCGGTCGCGCTCGCCGAAAGCCGGCACGGCGATCGCGGCATCATCCAGGCCGCACTGGCGTCGTCCGGGCTCGCGATGGTTTCCGGCGCCGTGTACGCATTTGCGGTGCTGCCACGCGTCGGGCCGTGGCCGCCGTCGCACTTCTACGACTATGCGTTCGCACACGGTCCCGCCGAGCTCGCGCTCGCGCCGCTGACGCATCCGCTCGCGTTCGCCGGGGCAATCCTCACGGTCGGGCGCCTGACGTACCTGCTGGAAGCGTTCGTGCCGCTCGCCCTCGCGCCGGTGCGCACGCGCCTCGTGTTCCTCGCGCTCCCCGGATTCGGCATCGTCCTCCTCGCGAACAGCGGGCTCGTCTGGCGCATGGGCATGCACTACGCCGCGCTCTGGATTCCGTGGCTGCTCATCGCGTTCGCGGCCGGCGTCGCGACGACGCGCCACCAACGCCGGTGGACGACGCTGCCGTTCGCGTTGTGCGTCGTCGTCCTGATCGCGTTCAGCCCGCTCCATCCGCTGCACTATCTCCGGCCCTCGTATCACGCGCTGAGCGACGCGCGTGCGGTCCTCGCCGCGGTGCCGGACGGCGTTACCGTGGCGACGCACGACGAATGGTACACGTCGATCGCCGCGCGCCGCCCGGGCGCGTCCGTTCTGGGCACGGGCCCGCGACCGTACGACGCGCAGTACATCGTGTACGCGGCGGACTACCCGAACGAAGACTTTCAGCGACGGATCCTACCGCGCGTTCGGGACGTGCTCGCGCGCGGGAACTATCGCGTCGTCGTCCGCATCGGCGCGGTGACCGCGTACGAGCGATCGACGCGTGCCGCGAACACGGTCACGACGGCGGCAGCGTGGACGCGGCGCTCTACGCAGGTCCGCGGAGGACTCGCAGCACTGCGCGGGCGCCGGCGTGACCGATGAGCGCGCGTCCGCGCGCGTTGAGGTGCTGATCGCTGGAGGCGAACAACGGTCCGCCCGACGTGTCCTCGACCGCCGCGAACGCCGGATACGCGTCCTCGTAGACGATCCCCGATTGCTTGAGCACCTGCTGAAAATCTTGATAACACGACGACGGGCGGCCGTCGAAGTTCGGGTCCCAGCCGTTCGTGTCCGCGAAGAGCAAAGACTCGTTCGGGAAGTCCTGGATGCTCGTCGGCTGCAGCACGACGACGAAGCCGACGTGCTTGGGACGTAGCAGCGCATCGACCTTGCCAAGGATCGACGCCAGGTTTCTACCGTCGATCCCGAACGTGCAGTTCACCTGCCAGACGACCACCTTCACCAGGCCGTCGCTGAAGTACGTCGAGACGATGCTCGGCACGGCTGCGGCTTCCGCTCCGTCCAACGCGATGGGGACGATCTTCGGCCGGCGCGACGACCGTGCGTACAGCGGCGAGCGCGCGAGATCCGCTTGAGCGACGCCCTCGACCGACTCCGTGAAGGTCGTGTCGAACCAGGCTTGCGAGTTGGAGATCCACGCGATCCCGTCGTCGTTCGGTCCCGGCACGTATTCGTCCAGGTGCGCGCCGTCGTTGCGGATGAACGTCCGGCGATCCCACGCCGACACGGCACGGATGCGATGATTGCCGGAGTCCGCGACGAGCAGCGTGCCGTCGCGGCGCCATGCCACGCCGGTCGGCGCGAAGAAACGCGCCGCGTCGCCGTTGCCGTCGGCGAAGCCGCCGGCGAATTGCGGGGCATCCCATTCCGCGGCGCCGGCGAGAACGCGTGCCGGGCGCGTGCTGTCGACGTACCGAACCGTCTGTGTCAGGACGTCCGTGAACGCAGCTTCCGAGTCGTTCAACGCGGCGACTCCGTAGGGAAAACCGTCGAATGCTCCGGCCTGCATCGTTTGCGTGCCGCGCGTTCCCAGCAGCGCATTCGCTCCCGT
>Ga0213875_10001389_pt1 | contig 15845 bp, 14 predicted proteins | sample BarmaccomBMRX_R8_FD_160105 | JGI IMG/M metagenome (GOLD analysis project Ga0213875, IMG submission 160105) | Root-associated microbial communities from Barbacenia macrantha in rupestrian grasslands, the National Park of Serra do Cipo, Brazil - RX_R8 | ecosystem: Host-associated > Plants > Roots... | reverse complement strand
TATCGTCCACCCGCAGCAATCGCCGGCCGAGTTTGCCGCCCGGATGGAAACGCTGGAAGTCGGCGGTCGAAAAGCCTTTCCGCTCGAGCAGTCCGATGGCCAGAGCGTCGCCCAGTGCCATCGTCATCGTGGTGGACGTGGTGGGTGCGAGCCCCATCGGGCAGGCCTCGGCCGCGTGCGGCAGCGGCAATACCACGTCGGCAGCCTCGGCGAGCGCCGAGCCACGCCCGCCGGTGATCGCGATCAGCGGAATCTTGAAGCGGCGCGAATAGGAGATGATGTCGGCGAGTTCGCCCGTGTCTCCGGAATTCGAGATGGCGATGATTGCGTCATCCATGCCGATCATACCGAGATCGCCATGGCTCGCCTCGGAGGGATGGACGAACTGGGCTGGCGTGCCGGTCGAGGCCATGGTCGCGGCGATCTTGCGCGCGACATGGCCGCTCTTGCCGATGCCGGTCACGACAATGCGGCCGCGTGCCGCGGCGCACAGATCGAGGGCATCGCCGAGGCTCGCGTCCAGGGTTTCCGAAAGCTGCTCCAAACCGTCGATCTCCGCCCGGATAACCCGGCGAGCGACGACCAGGTCGCGCAGCAACGCAGGTCGCTCACGGCCGACCACATCGAAGGCGCCACGCCCCGGCGCGGCAAACGATTTATCCCCCAAGACGCTTCCCCTGCTTGCACCCGCCTCGTTGGCGCAGTGCGAACGCTCCCTAATGCGCAAAGATGTCCTGCTCCGGCCAGCCCTCAAGATCAAGCAAGGCGCGTGTCGGCAGGAATTCGAAGCAGTTTTGAGCTAATTGCGTGCGCCCCTCGCGTGCCAGCATCTCGTCGAGTCGGGCTCGCAGCGCATGGAGATGCAGCACATCCGACGCCGCGTAGCGCTGCTGCTCGTCAGTCAACGTCGCGGCCCCCCAATCCGAGCTCTGCTGTTCCTTCTTAAGCTCGACGCCCAGCAGGTCCCTGCATAAATCGCGCAAGCCGTGCCGGTCGGTGAAGGTGCGCACCAGGCGCGAGGCGATCTTGGTGCAATAGATCGGCTGTGGCATGACGCGCAGATAGCGATAGATGATCGCGATATCAAACCGCGCGAAGTGAAACAGCTTCAACACACTGTTGTCGGCCATCAACCGCCGCAGATTGGGCGCGTCATAGGCGCCGGCGGCGAATTGCACGAGATGCGCGTTCCCGTCGCCCCCCGAGAGCTGCACGACGCAGAGCCGGTCACGATGCGGATTGAGCCCCATCGCCTCGCTGTCGATCGCGACGACATCGCCGAGGCGAAGCCCGTCTGGCAGATCGCCCTTATGCAGAGTGTGAGTCATGGCGCTATATGGAACATGGCGATGGCGCGGATCCTGTCGAGCCGATTGCGATAGACAGCAGAATTTATCCTGCGTTTGCGGCAAAAACCCGGATCAAAGCAGCCGCGGACCAAAAAACGACGTTCCCCCATCGGGACCTATGTCGATTTTACGCCGCGACGCATCCCGGTATGCCCGGGATGTATCGTGATTTCGCCTATTAGAGGAAGAAAGCCGAGAGTGGTGCGCCCGAGTGGAGTCGAACCACCACTCCTTTCGGAACACGGACCTGAACCGTGCGCGTCTGCCAATTCCGCCACGGGCGCCCCGTGGTCTCTGCCTGTCGGCGGCGGGCAAATAAGCCGCCGGGCGCTCGCTTGTCAATCATTGCAGCGGTCTGACGATCTTTCGGCGATGGAAAATTCGTCGCCCGAAGGCTGGGGGAACTGGCCGGTTTGCCGCAGCGCCTCGGCGACGGCGATCGCGCCGCTCACCGCCACGTTGAGGGAGCGCGCACCCGGGCGCAGCGGAATCACCACCCGCGCCGCGGCGGCCTCATGCACAAAGTCGGGCACTCCGGCGGTCTCACGCCCCAGCATCAGGGTGTCGTCTGCCGCGAATGCGAACTCATGCAGCGGCACCGCGCCGCGCGTCGTCAGCAGAACCAGCCGCGAGGCTGGGTCACGGCCGGCGATAAACCGACGCCATGACGCATGGCGAGCCACGCTCGCCTGTGCGACATAATCGAGCGCCGCTCTTTTCAACCGGCGGTCGTCCCAGAGAAAGCCGCACGGTTCTATGATATCGACCGCGACACCGAAACACGCTGCCAAGCGCAGCAATGTGCCGGTATTCTGCGGAATGTCGGGTTCGAACAATGCGAGACGCAAGTTGGGGATGATCCGGGCAGGCTTGCAGGGGCGTCGGAGCCAGTATAGGAACGCGCATTGGCAAGAGTTTGTTGCCGTTTTATGCGGCAGTCTGTCGCATAGTTAGAGTAGATCAAGGGTATAGCTTGCGCCGGCCTGTTGCCGGCGCCGGTCGGGGAAACTGGAAGAAGAACACGGGGTAGTTGATGGCCGATACGGCACACGCGCATGCACCGGGCGCCCATGGGGGCGGTGGCTCGCGGCGCGATTTCCTCACCCTCACGGCAAGCGCGGTTGGCGCCGTCGGCGCCGCGTGCGCCATCTGGCCGTTTGTCGACAGCCTCAACCCGGCGCAGGACACGCTCGCGCTGTCGAGCACCGAGGTGGATCTGGCGCCGGTCAAGGAAGGCCAACGCCTGACGATCGCGTGGCGGGGCAAGCCGGTGTTCATCGATCACCGCACACCGCAGGAAATCAAGGCGGCGCAGGATGTCGACGTGTCGACCCTGCGCGACCCGCAGAGCGACGCCGAGCGCGTCAAGAAGACCGAGTGGCTGGTGGTGGTCGGGGTCTGCACGCATCTCGGCTGTATCCCGCTCGGTCAGAAGGACGGCGATGATCGGGGGCCCTATGGCGGCTGGTTCTGCCCGTGCCACGGCTCGATCTACGATACCTCAGCGCGCATCCGACAAGGTCCGGCGCCGCTCAATCTGATCGTGCCGCCCTACGACTTCACCTCCGACACCGCCATCAAGATCGGCTAGGAGCCGCCATGGCCGCAACTCAACCCGGCGCGGGCAGCGCATCCATCCTCAATTCTCGCACTCGCGTCGGGCGCATCGCGCGCTGGGTCGAGTTTCGTCTGCCCATCATCTCGATGATGGAGCACGAGCTGAATGAGTACCCGACTCCACGCAACCTGAACTACTGGTGGAATTTCGGCTCGCTGGCCGGGATCATGCTGGTCATCATGATCGTAACCGGCATCGTCCTGGCGATGCACTACACGCCGAACTCGGCGCTCGCGTTCGATTCGGTCGAACGCCTGATGCGCGACGTCAATTATGGATGGCTCATCCGCTATATCCATATGAATGGCGCCTCGATGTTCTTCCTGATCGTCTACATCCACATGTTCCGCGGGCTGTATTACGGCTCCTACAAATACCCGCGCGAATTGTTGTGGATGCTCGGCGTCGTCATCCTTCTGTTGATGATGGCCACTGCCTTCATGGGCTATGTACTGCCCTGGGGCCAGATGAGCTATTGGGGTGCCACCGTCATCACCAACCTGTTCTCTGCCTTTCCGGTGGTCGGCGAAAAGATCGTCACGCTCCTGTGGGGCGGGTTCACGGTTTCCAACCCGACGCTCAACCGCTTCTTCTCGCTGCATTATCTGTTGCCGTTCGTGATCGTCGGCGTGGTGTTCCTGCACCTCATCGCATTGCACAAGCACGGGTCGAACAACCCGCTCGGCATCGATCATCGCGGGCCGCAGGATTCGATCCCGTTCCATCCTTACTATACGGTCAAGGATGTTTTCGGGCTGTGCGTGTTCCTGCTGTTCTACGCCAGCTTCGTGTTCTATTTTCCCAACGCGCTGGGCGACGCACAGAACTACATCCCGGCCAACCCGCTGCAGACACCGCCGGATATCGTGCCTGAATGGTACTTCCTGCCGTTCTACGCGATCCTGCGCTCGATCACCTTCAACGTGCTCGGTATTCCTAGCAAATTGATCGGCGTCGTGCTGATGTTCTCGTCGATCCTGATTCTGTTCATCCTGCCGTGGCTCGATACGTCACGGGTACGAAGCGCGCGGTTTCGGCCGATCTACAAGTGGGTCTCGTGGCTGCTGGTGATTGACGTTATCTGTCTCGGCTATATCGGCTCGCAGCCGCCGGCCGGCTCGATGGTGACCTTCGGTCAGATCGGCGCGTTCTATTACTTCTTCCACTTCCTGATCCTGATCCCACTTCTGGGCAAGATCGAACGGCCGCGGCCTTTGCCGGTCAGCATCGGCGCGGCGGTTCTCGGACGCTCGCCGAGCCTTGCCGGCGCCGGCTCGGCGGAAGGGCGCTGACATGCACAGGTTAATTGGAGCGGCGCTCGCCGCCGCGATGCTGCTTGGCGCGGCCGATGCGGCTCGCGCCCAGCAGCAGCCGGAAGCGGCCCCTGAACCGAAGATACCGGCGCAGCAATGGTCGTTCGAGGGGGTGTTCGGCACTTATGACCGGGCGGCCGAGCAGCGCGGCTTCCAGGTCTACAAGGAGGTCTGTTCCGCCTGCCACGCGGTCAAACACCTGTTCTTCCGCGACCTGACCCAGATCGGTTACACCGAGGATCAGGTGAAGGGGATCGCGGCGCAATATCAGGTTACCGACGGGCCGAATGACCAGGGCCAGATGTTCCAGCGCCCCGGCCGCCCGTCCGACCCGATCCCCGCGCCGTTTCCGAACGACGAGGCGGCGCGTGCCGCCAATGCGGGCGGGTTGCCCCCGGATTTGTCGCTGATCACCAAGGCGCGTGAGGACGGCCCGAATTATGTCTGGGCTATCCTCAACGGCTTCAAGGACGCGCCAAAGGACTTCAAGCTGACCGACGGGACCTACTACAACGAGTACTTCCCCGGCCATCAGATCAAGATGCCGCAGCCGCTGAGCGCCGATCAGGTCAAATTTTCGGACGGGACGCAGGGCACGGTGCCGCAGATGGCGCATGATGTCGTGACCTTCCTCAGTTGGGCCGCCGAGCCCAACCTGGACGAACGCCATCGCATGGGTGCCAAGGTCATCGTGTTCCTGCTGGTGATGACCATTCTGTTCTATGCCGCCAAGCGCAAGATCTGGTCGCGCATCGAGCATTGAGCCGTCGGCAGGTCCAGCCTCGTAGAACCGGGCCTGCATCGCAAACGGTAGACATTGTGAGCCTCTCATGTGATGGGTTGGGTCATGTTTGACCCCTCCCTTCCACGACCGTGACCCGGCCTGTCATCGGCATAATCGGCGGCAGCGGCCTGTATCAGATCGATGGGCTGACCGATGTCAGGTGGCGCAAAGTCGCCAGCCCGTTTGGCGAAACCTCGGACGAATTCTGTTTCGGCTCGCTCGATGGCCAGCCCGTCGTCTTCCTGCCGCGGCATGGCCGGGGTCATACGCTGCCGCCCTCGGCCATCAATTTCCGCGCCAATATCGATGCCCTGAAGCGCTGCGGCGTCACCGACATCGTCTCGCTGTCGGCGGTGGGTAGCCTGCGTGAGGATCTGGCGCCGGGCGATTTCGTGGTGATCGACCAGTTTATCGACCGCACCTTTGCCCGCGAGAAGAGCTTTTTCGGCGCTGGCTGCGTCGCGCATGTTTCGGTGGCGCACCCCGTGTGTGGCCGGGTGGGCGACGCGCTGGCGGCTACCGGGCCCTCGGTCGATGTCCCGATCAAGCGTGGCGGCACCTACCTCGTCATGGAGGGGCCGCAATTCTCCACCCTGGCAGAGAGCGAACTCTATCGCAGCTGGGGTTGCGCGGTGATCGGCATGACCAACATGCCCGAGGCCAAACTCGCCCGTGAGGCCGAGATTTGCTATGCGACGGTCGCCATGGTCACCGATTACGATTGCTGGCACCCCGGGCACGAAGCGGTGACCGTCGAGATGATCCTTTCCGTGCTTAATGCCAATGCCGCCAATGCGCGCGCCCTGGTGCGAGCTGTCGTGCCGCATCTGGCGGCGCATAGCGGAGCCTGCCGCCAGGGCTGCCGGCATGCGCTCGAACACGCGCTGATCACCGCTCCCGCCCAGCGCGACCCCGCAATGCTGGCGCGCCTCGACGCTGTCGCCGGCCGAGTATTGCGGTTCGGCGGGGCCGCGGCGTGAACGTCAACGGCCGGCCAACCCGTACGATCTGGCTGGCGCCGGGAAGCACGCTCGCGGCGCCTGTCGTCGAGATCATCGATCAGACCCGGCTGCCGCATGAATTCGCCATCGCGCGCCTCACCGGCCTCGACCATGCCGCGCGTGCGATCCGCGACATGCAGGTGCGCGGCGCGCCCCTGATCGGCGCAGCGGCGGCTTATGGCGTGGCTTTGGCGATGGCGCGCGATGCCTCCGATCCCGGCCTCGACCATGCCGTGGCGACCCTGGGCGCAACGCGGCCGACCGCCGTCAATCTCACCTGGGCTCTGGCCGAGATGCATCGTGCCCTCGCCGAGCTGGCGCCCTCGCAGCGCCTCGCCGCCGCACTAGACCGGGCCGCCGCGATCGCCGACGAGGATGTCGCGATCAATCGCGGCATCGGCGATTGCGGCCTGCCGCTGATCGAGGCCGCGTTTCTCGCGAAAGCCAGGTCAGGTCCGGTGGCGGTGCTGACGCATTGCAATGCCGGGTGGCTGGCAACGGTGGATTGGGGCACCGCGCTGGCACCGATATACCGGGCCCACGATGCCGGCATCCCGCTGCATGTCTGGGTCGACGAGACCCGGCCGCGCAACCAGGGGGCCAGCCTGACCGCGTGGGAGCTCGGCCAACACGGCGTACCGCATACGGTCATCGTCGATAATGCCGGCGGGCATCTGATGCGCCGGGGCGAGGTCGATCTCTGCATAACCGGCACCGACCGCACCGCCGCCAACGGCGATGTCGCCAACAAGATCGGAACGTATCTCAAGGCTCTGGCGGCGCATGACAACACCGTGCCGTTTTATGTCGCGCTGCCATCGCCGACGATCGACTGGACGCTTGAGAACGGCGACGCGATCCCGATCGAGCGGCGGGACGCGCGCGAGGTCACCCATATCGCCGGCTGGACCGAGGATGGGCGCCGCGCCGAAGTACGCCTCACACCCGCCGAAAGCCCGGCGGCGAATTTCGCCTTCGACGTAACCCCCGCTCGCCTGGTGTCGGCCTTGATCACCGAGCGCGGTGTCTGCCCGGCTTCGCGCGACGGCTTGTTGGCTCTTTTCCCGGAGCACCGCCGCCGCGCTGCCTGATCTCAAAACCCGACTCAAAAACAATCAGCCTGGGGAGTGAAATGACCAATCGACGTGAGCTGCTCGGCGGTTTAGCCGGCGCGATTGCCGGTCTTGCCTTCACCGAATGCGGTCTCGGCCGCCATGCCCACGCCCAGGCGTCGCAGACCGGTGTCGCACCGCAACAGCGGCGCCGTGAGGTGGTGGTCAGCGGCAAGCGGGTACGGACGGTCGATATCCACGCGCACTGCCACATTCCCGAGGCTCTGGCGCTGATGGGCCTGAAGGAGAACTACCCGCCGCTCAGCAATATGCCCGACCGCCTCAAGGCGATGGATGCGCAGGGCATCGATATGGAGGCGCTGAGCCTCAACCCGATCTTCTGGCTGAAGGCCGAGCGCGATCAGGCGGCACAGGTCGTCAAACTGCAGAACGAAAAGCTGGCAGAGATTTGCGCCGCCCAATCCGACCGTTTTGTCGGCATGGCGTCGGTGGCCTTGCAATATCCCGATCTGGCGGCCGAGCAATTGGAGGATGCGGCGAAGCGGCTTGGCATGCGCGGGGTGCTGATTGGCGGCAGCGTCAATGGCGAGGATCTTTCGAACGAGAAGTTCCACCCGTTCTGGGCCAAGGCGGAGCAGCTCGGCATCCTCGTCTTTATCCACCCGCAGGGTACGCCGGAGGTCGAGGCGACCGGTCGGCTCAAGGGTAACGGCGTCCTCGACAACGTGATCGGGAATCCGCTGGAGACGACGATCGCGCTGTCGCATCTGATCTTCGAGGGAACGCTCGACCAGTATCCCGGCCTCAAGATATGCGGCGCGCATGGCGGCGGTTATCTGCCATCATACGCGGCGCGCTCCGACCAGGGGTGCGTCACGTTCCCGGCGCGCTGCACCCGCCAGCTCAAGAAGAAACCAACCGAATACCTCAAGCAGCTCTATTACGACTCGCTGGTATTTACCGCCGAGGGGCTGCGCCATCTGATCGCCGAAGTCGGGACCAGCCAGATCATGATCGGCACCGATTATCCCTTTCCGTGGACCACGACGGCGGTCGACCACGTGCTCAACCAGCCGGGGCTTTCCGATGCCGACCGCGTCGCGATTCTCGGAGGTAACGCCGAGCGGGTCCTGGCGCTGAAGAGCTGAATGCCGCGCATGAGCTGGTTTCATAGTCGCGATTCGGCATAACATCGCGATGCCGCGCACAACGGCGCGGCGGTAGCTGACGGGACGCGCCTGCCATGACGATCTGGACCGAGACCTATCGCGGCACCGTGCCTCCCTGGCAATGCGACATCACCGAGCACTTCACGATCGCATTCTACTTCGATCGCATCGGGGAGGCCGAGCGGACCGCTGCCGAGGCGTTAGGGCTGCGCGAGTTTCTCCGCGGCGGCCGCTTCCCGCGTCAGTTCGATGTGCGGTTTGCGCGGGAATTGCGGGCCGGCAGCAGCTTTCACATCGAAAGCGCCCCGATCGGGCTCGAGGGCGGCCTGCGGCTGGGTCACCGCGTAATCGATTCGGGAAACGGCGAGGTTGTCACCTGGGTCGTCGAGCAATGGGAGCTTGTGCACGGCGAATTGCCCTCCGAACGCCAAGCCGCGATCGCTCCCTGGATTGTCGCGTGGGATGGGCCGGCGACTGAAAGCCGGCCCGAGCCGCAGAGTATGGTGGATTTGCTGGCGACCGGCCGCGGCCGGGTCAAGCCACGCGATCTCAGCGCCAATGACCGATTTTCGCTCGAAGCCATTGTGCATCGGTTTACCGATGCCTCCTTGCAGATCGGGGCGGCAATCGGGATGGACGCCGCCTTTCTCGAAAGCAATCGGCGCGGCTTTTCGACCTTTGAGCTGATCCTGCGCATCACCGGCGCGTTGCCGCTCGACGACCCGTACCTTGTGGAAAGCGGCATCGGGCATTTCGGCAATTCGTCGATGCGAATGATCCATCGCCTCAGCGATGCACGGACCGGCGCGGAAGTGGCGCGCATGAGTCAGTACGGGGTGAACCTCGATCTCGACGCGCGCCGTCCGGCGCGCTGGCCGGATCAGACGCGCGAACGCGCCGGAAAACTTCTGATCCCGCTCGAAGAGGCGTAGCGCCTCACAGGCTGCGGGATACTCAAAAACACGCTGGGGAGAGTGCATGAGCGGGGTGCGGTTAACGCCCGAGATCATCGGGCGCGCGATAGACAATACGCGGCTGACTGGTGCGTTGAAATTCATCATCGCGGTCGCCGCCGCGGGGTTTCTGTTCGATTCGTTCGACATCACGATCGTCGCCTACGCTCTGCCGAAGATCAGGGAGGAGTTCAGCCTGACGCCGCAGCAGGTCGGGCTGGCCGGCTCGGCGGCGCTGGCGGGAATGGGGCTGGGGTCGTGGTGCTGGGGCTGGGTAGCCGATCGCTGGGGGCGTCGGGTCGTGTTTGCCGCCACGGTGCTGACGTTTTCCGTGTTTACCGGGCTGGCGGGGCTCTCCGTTTCCCTCGGAATGCTGGTCGGCGCGCGCTTCCTCACCGGGTTGGGCCTGGGCGGCATGGTGCCGATCGATCAGGCGTTGGTGGCGGAATATTCGCCCGCGCGCATCCGCGGGCGGGTCAGCGCCATGCTGCCCCTGGCCTGGCCGATGGGCTATTTCTGTGCCGCGGGCGCGGCGCTGGCGCTGGTGCCGCAGGTCGGCTGGCGCTGGCTCTTCGCGATAGGCGTGTTGCCGGCGATCCTCGCCTTCGTCATCCGGCGCCGAGTTCCGGAGTCGCCACGCTGGCTGGCGGCGCGCGGGCGCGAGGAGGAAGCGCGCGAGTCGCTTACCTATATCGGTGTCGGCGATGCCGAGATTGAGCAGGCGCGCCGCGACGTGGCAATACTCCCGCCCAGCGCGCCGGTGCCGGAGGCAAATTTCCGCGATCTCTTTACGCGGGCCTATTTCCAGCGCGTCATCCACACCTGGATGTTGTGGTTCTCCGCCAATTTCGCTGGCACGGGCTTCTCGGTGTGGCTGCCGACAATCTACTCGACCTACTACCACATCGAGCTTACACGGACGCTTTTCTACACCTTCATCGTCGCCGGCACCCAGGTCGTGGCGCGAAGCTGCGCGGTCGGGCTGATCGACAAGCTCGGACGCAAGACCCTGATCATCATCGGGTTTGGTACCGCCGGCTGTGCCGCGCTCGCCTTCACGCAGGCGACCACCGAGACCAGCCTGCTGGTGACCGCGATGTTCTACGCCTTCTTCCAGGATATCGGGTCGCTGGCGATGACGGTCTACACACCCGAGGTCTACCCCGTGCGCATCCGCGGCAAGGGGACGGCACTGGCGATGGGCTGGGGTCGCTTTGGCGGCATGACCTCGCCGCTTGTCGCTGGCATCCTGATCGGCGCCGGCAGCCTGACACTTGTCTGGTGCGCGATAGCCAGCGGGATGTTATTGGCCGCCACCCTGACGCTGCTGCTTGCCTATGAAACTCGTGGCAATCTCGAGGCTGTCGCCCGTCGGGGACTTGCCTGAGCCTCCGGTCTTGGCCGGCTCAGCCAGAGCGAGCGCCGGTGCCGGCCGGGCCGCCTCCAGCCTCGGTGCGGCGCAGCAGGTAATCGAGCCCGCCGACGCGATACCAGCGATATCCGTAGGCCTCGATAACAATCTGGTGCTTGCCGTTCCCGCCGGCCCGGCTGTGATCCTCCGACAGCAGGTTGATCAGCAGTTTGCCATGCTCGGCATTATCGCCGGTGAGGCCGACGGCGAAGGCAATCTCGCGCGGTTCGGCGTGGAAATTATGAACAAACAAGACGGAGTTGTTACGCCAGTCATAGCGTATCACCAGAACCGCGCGGTCGCCGGTGTCGATGACGCTGAAATCGCCCCAGCCGACCTCCGGGACTTCTTTGCGCATGCGTATGATGCGTTCAGTCCAGTTCAGCAACGAGTCCGGGTGACGCCGCTGGATCGCGGCGTTGATATGTTCATACCCATAGGGGCCGCCGCTGATTACCGGCGATAGTGGTTTGTCGCTTTTGGTAAAGCCGCCATGCGGCTCGTTCGACCATTGCATCGGGGTCCGGGCGCAGGTGCGCTCAGGCAGAGATAGGTCGTCGCCCATACCGATCTCATCGCCGTACCGAATGACCGGCGTCCCGGGCAACGTAAACATCAGGCTATAGGCGAGTTCCAGCCGGCGTTGATCACCGCCCAGCATGGGCGCCAAGCGGCGCCGGATGCCGCGATCATAAAGCTGCATGTCCTTGTCCGGGCCAAATGCGGCAAACACCGTGCGGCGCTGCGCGTCCGTCAGCCGCCCGAGATCGAGTTCGTCGTGATTACGCAGAAACATGCCCCACTGCCCGGTCACGGGCCGCGGCTTGGTGGCCTCCATGGCCTTGACCAGCGGGCGGGTGTCGGCGGAGGCGAGGGCATAGAACAGATGCTGGTTGACCTGAAAATTGAACATCATATGCAGGCGATCACCGGCATCGCCGAAATATTCCATGTCGTTCTTCGCCAGGACATTCGCTTCTCCCAGCACGATGCTGTCGCCCTGCCGCCACTGCAGAAATTCGCGGAATTCGCGCAGCATCGCGTATTGCTCGGTCGGGCGGCGGACATCCGCGCCCTTTTTGGCGATGACAAACGGCACCGCGTCCATTCGGAAACCGGAGACGCCGAGCTGAATCCAGAATCCCATGATCTTGAATATCTCGGCTTGAACCGCTGGGTTGGCCGTGTTCAGATCGGGCTGAAAATCGTAGAAGCGATGGAAATACCAGGCCTTGGCCGTTTCTTCGTAGGTCCAGGTCGATTTCTGGACTCCAGGAAACACCATGCCCTTATTGGCATCCGCCGGCCGCGTGTCAGACCAGATGTACCAATCGCGGTATTTCGAGCTTGGGTCGCCGCGCGCGTCTAGGAACCAGGGATGTTCGTTCGAGGTGTGATTGACGACAAGGTCGATCAATACCCGGATACCGCGCTGCTTGGCGGCGTGGGTAAATTCGACGAAATCGCCGAACGTGCCATAGCGCGGATCGACGCCATAGTAATCGGCGATGTCATAGCCGTCGTCGCGTTGCGGGGACACCTGGAATGGCATCAGCCAGATGGCCGTGACCCCCAGCCCTTGCAGATAATCCAGCCGCCGCATCAGCCCGACAAAGTCGCCAATGCCATCGCCATTCGAATCCATGAAAGTGGCGACGGAGAGGCTGTAGATGATCGCGTTCTTGTACCAGAGGTCGTTGATCATGCCGTCACGCGAAGGATTGTCGGGCCGCGGCTCCGCCGCCTGACGCTAACTCCTGTCGGCCGCGGCCGTTACCCCCGATTGCGCCAGAGTTGCAATTTCGGCGGAACTGAACCCCGCTTCGCCGAGGATCTCGCAATTATGCTCGCCGATGCGCGGCGGCTGCCGGGTAAGGCCGGGCCGGCGGTGATCGGAGCCGAACTCGACCGGCAGGGCGGGCAGGCCCGCGACCTTGCCGTCACCGCCGCCAAACCGCGAAATGAAGACGTCGACGAGACCGCCCGTTGCCAGCAGATGCTCGTCGGTGAACAGGTCACCCGGCTGCCCGACAGGAGCCCAGGAGACGTTGGCGCGCTCGCAGCGGCGCGCGACCTCGTCTTGCGGGAACGCTGCCAGTACCTGCTGCAACGCCGGGATCAGCCAGGCCCGCTCGGCCAGCCGCATCACATTGGTTGCAAGGCGCGGGTCAGCGGCGAGTTCCTGCAAGCCGAATTCCTCGACAAACCGGCTCCATTGCTGGTCGCTGGTGACGCCGATAAACAGCTGACCGTCGCCCGCGGTCTTGAACACCTCATAGATCGCCCAGGCGCCGCGCCGCGCCGGCATCGGCCGCGCCTCGAGCCCGGTGGCGGTCATGCCGGCCATATGGGTGCTCATCAGAAACGCGGCGCTCTCGAACAGCGCGCTCGAGACACGCTGGCCCTTGCCGGTGCTGTCGCGCTCGCGCAACGCGGCCTGCACCGCGATGATGCCGAACATCGCGCCCATGATGTCGATCACCGAGGCGCCGGCGCGCAATGGCTGGCCGATCGGGCCGGTCATAAAGGCAAGCCCGGTCTGAAATTGCACGACCTCGTCGAGCGCCGGGCGGTGTTCATAAGGGCCGGCGAGATAGCCCTTAAGAGCGAGATAAACAAGGCGCGGGTTGAGCGGCGCCAGCTGCTCATAGCCGCAGCCGAGCCGCTCCATCGTGCCGGGACCGTAATTCTCCAGGACGACATCGGCCGTCGGCACCAAGCGATGAATCACCGCCTGCCCCTCGGCGCGTTTCAGATCAACCGCGAGGCTGCGCTTGTTGCGGTTGAACGCGGCGAAGAAGCCGGCGCCAAATCCACCCAGCCCGCGGGTGTGGTCGCCTTTCGGCGCCGGCTCGACCTTGACGACATCAGCGCCCATCTCGGCCAGGATCAGCCCCGCCGTCGGCCCCATCACGGTGTGGCTGAATTCCAGCACCTTGAGGCCGGCGAGCGGGGTCGCCCGCGCGCGTTCCGCCATCAAGCGGCCCGGCGGCGGAACGCGTCGAGGCTGCCGGCGTGGATCAGCTCGCCCGGCAGCTGATGCCCGACAATCTCCTCCGCCATGCGGCCGACCTCGATCAGCGCGTCGAGATCGACGCGGGTATCGACGCCCATCTCCTCGCACAGCAGCACCAGTTCCTCGGTGCAGATATTGCCGGCCGCCTTGGGCTGGCCGGCAAACGGGCAGCCGCCGAGGCCACCGACTGTCGAATCGAATTGCGTCACACCCATCTTGAGCGCGGCGTGCGCGTTGGCGACGGCGAGGCCGCGCGTGTCATGCAGGTGCAATGAGATCGGCATGTCGGGCCACCGTGCGCGGACCTCGCCAAGCACGCGTTCGATGCGCATCGGTGTCGCCCAGCCCATCGTGTCGGCGAGCGAGAAATACTTGATCTCGGCGCCAGCCTGCTTGGCGATCTCAAGCCCGTCTTCCAGCGTCGAGATCACCTGCGCGGGCGCAATGTCGCCCTGATAATTACAGCCGAACGCCGCCATCACGCCGATCCGCGGCACCGGCACGTCATTTTCGAGATGCAGCGCGGTCTGCTTGCGCATCGCCTCGACATTCTCGGCGTGGCTGCGGTGCAGGTTCTTCTGGGTGAACCCCTCCGACGCGGTCAGCGAGATCGAACCGGTGATGCTCAGCTTGTTGCGGAACTTGAGCGCCCGGTTGAGCCCGTTGGCGTTGAACCACAGCGCGGAGTAATGCACGCCTTCCTTGGGGGTGAAGCCCGAGACGACATCCTCGGCGTCGGCCCAGCCCGGGACGATCTTGGGGCTGACAAACGAGGCTGCCTGGATGTGGTGCAGCCCGGTTTCGGCCAATGCCTCGATCAGTTTGATCTTGTCGGCGGTGCTGATCGGCCCCGGCTCGATCTGAAAGCCCTCGCGCGGGCCTTCCTCGTGGATATCCACATGCTTTGGGAGATCGCTCATCGTCATCGCCTCGCCGGTATTTGCGTGCCGCGGCCCGGTCGGGCCACGGCGAGCGCGTATCATACAGGATCAGCGGATGAGCGGGTCTCCAATGTTGCGGGCTTGCCGGACGGCCTGCGGCTAGCGGCTGCCGAGTAGCTTATCGACGGCCTCGGTAAGCTCTTCACGGGTGAAGGGCTTTTCGAGGAAAGCGTCGGCCTTGACCCGGGCAAGGCGCAAGGCGCTGTCAGCCGACAAGCCCGCGCCACCGCCGGAAATGGCGATCACCGGCATTCGGTTTGGCAGCCCACCGACATAGCCCAGCACATCGGCGCCGTCGGCACCCGGCATCAGCATGTCGGTGACAACCAGGTCGAATTTGCGGCTCTTCAGCATCTCCAAGCCCTGAGTGCCATTCTCCGACACCGTCACCGAATGACCAGCCCGGCCAAGCATGTTGGTTACGGCGCGTCTGACACCGGCCATGTCGTCGATAAGCAAAATTTCTGCCATGTGAAGTACTCCTTTGTGTGAAAGATGATGGTGTAGTGCAGGTCAGGCGGCGATCTTCCTGCCGTACTGGACCAGGGTGCGGGCGAGGTAGGTCATATGCTCGTGTGCCAGTGACAGCTGCAGATGCGCGCCACTGCCACTGGCCTCGACAAAGCGAGCCCGTAATGTCCGGTCGATGCCGTCGACCTTGAGGTCCAACCCGGCGCCGGCATGCGCGTTTAATGGGCCGACGAACACCGCAGTGCCCGGCGACATGTGCGTGACATGACCGCTGATCGTGCGACCATCGACTGTCACCACCGCCGGCGCGTTGATCTCATAGGTCAACAGCCGCTCGCCATCGCCGAGCGCTTTCAGCGCCGCCAGGAAATCCTTGACCTCGCCGCTTAGCGAGCCGGATTCGGTCGACAGCGCGCCGGCGGTCTGGCGGACATGCGCAGCGGTGTCGCCATTGCTGCTGACCGCAGCCTGAACCCGCTCCATGCTGCTGGCGACGGTCGAGGTGTTGGACGAGACGAGCTCGACGCTGCGGGCGATTTCCTGGGTCGCGGCGCTCTGCTCGACGACCGCGGCGGCGATCGTCATGGCGATGTCGTTAACCTCGCGCACCGTGCCCGCGATGCCCTGGATCGCCTCGGCGGTGCGCACCGTCGCGCCCTGGATCGCGCTGATCTGACCGCCGATCTGCTCGGTGGCCTTGGCGGTCTGTTGCGCCAGGCTCTTCACCTCGGAGGCGACGACCGCGA
>Ga0213875_10001388_pt1 | contig 15850 bp, 12 predicted proteins | sample BarmaccomBMRX_R8_FD_160105 | JGI IMG/M metagenome (GOLD analysis project Ga0213875, IMG submission 160105) | Root-associated microbial communities from Barbacenia macrantha in rupestrian grasslands, the National Park of Serra do Cipo, Brazil - RX_R8 | ecosystem: Host-associated > Plants > Roots... | reverse complement strand
GCCATCGCCAGCTGGCGACACCCGCGCGACCCGAGCACCTACAGCTGGCTCGACCTGCCCGTGGCGGAGGCGGAGGCGTTCCTGAAGGCCTACCCCGCCGACACCCGGCCCTCGCTGACCCACTTCATCGCCAAGATCGTGGCGAACTGCCTGGAGGAGTACCCGGACCTCAACCACCTCCTGCGCGCCCGCAACCTCTACCGCCGCACCCGGACCGACGTCTTCATCACCACCCTGCTCAGTACCGCCCGGGGCAAGGACCTCTCCGGCTTCGTGCTGCGCGACGTCCCCGGCCACAGTCTGGGCGAGGTCGCGCGGCTGTCGGAGGGGGCGCTGGGGCGGCTGCGGCGGGGGGAGGACGCGGAGACCCGCAGCATCGAGGCGATCACCGCGCGGATGCCGGTCTGGCTGCTGCGCCTGACGATGGCCGTTGAGGACTTCGCCCACCACACGCTCAACGTCTCCCTGCGGCGCGTCGGCATCCCCGACGACCGGTTCGGCTCGGTGATCATCAGCAACTTCGGCGCGCTGGGCATTGACAACGCGCTGGTGCCCTTGTCGCCGTACTGCCGCTGCCCGCTGATCCTGGGGGTGGGCCGGACCCGCCCGATGCCGGTGGTGCGCGACGGGCAGGTGGCGGTGGCCGAGTGCGTCACGGTCAGCTTCACGTTCGACCACCGCTACGCGGACGGGGTGCATGGCGGGCTGATGCTGCGCCGCTTCCAGAAGATATTCCTGCACCCGGGCCGCTACCCCGCCGTCTTCGAGGCCGCGCGGCCGGCCGCGGCCCCGCCGGCCGAACCGGCCGAGCCGGCCGGAGTCGTGCCGGGGGCGGGCCTCCCGTGAGCCATCGCACGGGCGCACGGGTTCTCGCACGTCCCGGCTGCGGGAATGGGAGACAAGGGGATATACGGGGCAGCACGCGGCGGCCTTCGTGGAACCTTCCATGGCAGACTTCTTTATCAGCTACACCAAGGCGGACCGGGCGTGGGCGCAGTGGGTCGCCTGGCATCTGCGGGAGGCGGGGCACTCCACCGAGCTGGACGTGGAGGACTGGCGGGCCGGCGAGAACTTCGTGCTCAAGATGCACGCGGCGTCGGCGAATGCCGGGCGGATGCTGGCCGTGCTGTCGCCGGACTACCTGAGCGCCACGTACACTCAGCCGGAGTGGGCGGCGGCCTTCGTGCAGAACAACCTCGTCCCGGTGCGGGTGCGCGAGTGCGAATTGAAAGGTTTGCTGGCGGCGATCCTCTACATTGACCTGCTCGGCCTGGAGGAGGAGGCCGCCGTCAAGGCGCTGCTGGCCGGCGTGGCCGGCCCCACGCGCCTGAAGGAGAAGCCCATCTTCCCCGGCGCGGCGGGCACGGCGGCCCCGATTGGGGAGCGGCCCCGGTTCCCGGGGACGCTGCCGCCGGTCTGGAACGTCCCCCACACCCGCAACCTCAACTTCACCGGGCGCGAGGCCGAGCTGGACGCCCTGGAACAATCGCTGACGCCGGGGCGGGCGGCGGCCTTGACGCAGGCCATCCACGGCCTGGGCGGCGTCGGCAAGACCCAGCTCGCCGTGGAGTACGTCTACCGGCACCTGGACCAGTACGAGGCCGTCTGGTGGGTGCGCGCCGAGCAGCCCAGCACCCTGGCCGCCGACTACGCCGCCCTCGCCGGCCCGCTGGGTCTGCCGGAGCGGGCGGAGCCGGACCAGGCCGCTGTGGTGCAGGCGGTGCGCCGGCATCTGGGGCAGAGCCGCCGTTGGCTGCTGGTCTTCGACAACGCCGACGACCCCGACGCCGTGCCCCCCTATCTGCCCCAGGGCGGGGGCGGGCAGGTATTGATCACCTCCCGCAGCCCCCACTGGGGCAACCGGGCGCAGAAGGTCTCCGTGGACGTGTGGGACCGGCCCAGCGCCGTGGCGTTCCTGCGAAAGCGCACCGGGCAGGCCGACGAGGCGGCGGCGGACGCCTTGGCGGAGGCGTTGGGCGACCTGCCGCTGGCGCTGGAACACGCCGCCGCCTACTGCGAGCAGACCGGCAAGTCCCTGGCGGCCTACCTGAAACTGTACCAGGCCCGTCAATTGGACCTGTTCCGAGCGGCCAAGCCCCCCGCCGACTATCATAGCACGGTCACGACCACCTGGCGCTTGGCCTTTGACAAGGTGCGGGCCGTCCCCCTGGCGTCGGACCTGCTGACCCTGTGCGCCTTCCTCGCCCCCGACGCCATCCCCCGTGATGTGTTACGCCGGGCGCTCTCCGGCGCGGACGAGTCCGCCTGGGACGAGATGGCCGAGGACGCCGCCCTGGCCGCCCTGCGCTCCTACTCGCTGGTGGGCGTGACGGACGATTTTTTGTCCGTCCACCGCCTGGTGCAGTCGGCGCTGCGGGACTCGTTGGCCGCCGAGGAGCGCCGCCTTTGGGCCGAGCGCGCCGTCCGCGCCGTCGAGGACGCCTTCCCCTACATGAAGTTTGAGACCTGGCCGCAGTGCGAGCGTCTCCTGCCTCATGCCTTGGCCTGCGCCCGCTGGATTGAGGAGCAGGACTTCGCCTTCGCCCAGGCCGCCCGCCTGCTCAACCAGGCCGGCACTTATCTTCAGGCGCGCGCCCGGTACGCCGAGGCCGAGCCCCTGTACCGGCGGGCGCTGGAGATCAACGAGGCGACGCTGGGGAAGGAGGACCCCCTCACTGCCGTCAGCCTCAGCAACCTGGCCGGACTCTGCCAGGCCCAGGGCCGCTACCCCGAGGCCGCGCCGCTGCTGGCGCGGGCGCTGGACATTGACGAGAAGGTGTTGGGGCCGGAGCACCCTGACACCGCCACCGGCCTCAACAACCTGGCCGGACTCTACGACATCCTGGGCCAGTATGACAAGGCCGAGGCGCTGTACCGGCGGGCGCTGGACATCCGGGAGCGGGCGCTGGGGCCGGGGCATCCTCAAACGGCCGCCGGCCTCAACAACCTGGCTCTCCTCTGCAAGAACCAGCGCCGCTACGCCGAGGCCGAGCCGCTGTATGTGCGGGCGCTCGCCATCCGGGAGGCGTCGCTGGGGCCGGAGCACCCCGACACCGCCCAAAGCCTCAACAACCTGGCCAGTCTTTACAAGGCCCAGCGCCGCCACGCCGAGGCCGAGCCGCTGTATGTGCGGGCGCTGGACATTGACGAGAAGGTGTTGGGGCCGGAGCACCCCTCCACCGCCACCGGCCTCAACAATCTGGCCGAACTCTACCGCGCCCAGGGCCGCTACCAGGAGGCCGAGCCGCTGCATGAGCGGGCGCTCGCCATCCGGGAGAAGGCGCTGGGGCCGCAGCACCCCGACACGGCCACCAGCCTCAACAACCTGGGCGGACTCTACGCCACCCAGGGGCGCTTCGCCGAGGCCGCGCCGCTGGTGGCGCGGGCGCTGGGCATCTTTGAGTGGGCGCTGGGGAAAGAGCATCCCAACACCAAGGTCGTGCGGGCGTTTCATGAGGCCATGCAGCAGAGGCGGCGGGGGGCGGGCGGGTGAGGTCCTGGGGCCAAACTTCCAGGCGAAACGGGCATCACCCCACGGCCTGAAGGCCGAGGCTCAAGAGGCCTGCGGCCAAGCGTCCTTCGGACGAGGAGAGGCCCCAGCCTTTCCGCTCTTGCGTCCCCCGGACGCTCGGCGCGGAGCGCCTACTGAGCCTCGGCCTTCAGGCCGTGGCGCCGAGCCTCGCCATTCATGGAGCAACGGCACCCGGCGGCGTGGGGAGCGGAGGAGGTGAGGGCGAATAGGCGACACGGCAAGCGCGCGGGTGGCGACGGGATGGCTGGCGGGCCGGCGATGGAGCGGGCGGCGGTGGGGCCGGACGGTGTGGCTCGCCCTGGCGTGCGTCCTGCTGCCGTCGGCGGCGCGGGCGGATGGGGCGATGGGCCTGGCCCTGGCGACGTTCGCCTGGGGGCCCTGGCTTGCCTACGTCGTCGTCACGGTCGTGTTTGAGGCGGCGGCGATGGGGCGGTGGCTCCGCGTACACCTCGCGGCGGCGCTCTCCTGTTCCCTCCGGGCCAACCTGCTCACGGCCCTCCTCGGCGGCTTCTTCTCCGGCATCGCGTGCGTGTTCATCGGGTTCTACGGCAACGAGATGAACCCCAACCCCTTTGGCCGGACCCTCTGGCTGTTCACCCTCTTCGGGAGCGTCTCCGCGCTGGTGGAGGCGTCCGTCTGGAGGCGGGCCGTCCCGAACGGCGCAGGCCCGGTGGGAGGGGCGACTCCGCGCCGCCGGGACGTTCTGGCGCGCTGCTGGCTCGTCCACCTGGCGGGCGTGCCGCTGGGACTGGCGGTGCTGCTGCTCCCGGCCCGGCCCTACCCAGGATTGGAGCAACAGGTCTATGCCACGCGAATCTTCTTTTTCCAGCAGCGTCAGCTCCGAGATGCGCTCCAGACCTACGTGGACGACCACCGGGCGCTGCCCGCCGCCCGCTCCTACGGGGAGCTGCTGCAACGGCTGAGGCCCGGTCTGGGCCGCTACGCCGATGACCCCGGCCTCTGGGCCGCCGCCTACGTGCCCGACTACCGCCGGTTCGACACCAGGGAGCGGCGGCGACACCCGATCGAGTGGAACCCCCGCGCCGGCGGATACAGGCTCCCCGACGATCCCACCGGCCCCCTCTGGCTCGTTCGCTCCCGATATTTCGGGGGGTCCTTCGAGGGGCTGGTGTTAGAGCCGGGCGGTTGGGTGAAGTGGTCGCACAACCCGCAGGAGTTCGAGGATGCCGCCGCCACGGCCCGCCTCCGGGAAGTCTGAAAGAGGCCCCCAATCCCCAATTCTGGGGGAGCCGGAGGGAAAGGGGCAGGACGAGGTGAGCCGGGCGACTGAAGTCGCGGCTCTACAATGCGCTGTCGGCCTTCGCCGACGCAGGCGCGGCCTGCGCCGCCGGGTCGCCCCGACCCGGCGGGTCGCCCGGACACGTGCGCGACAGAGCTGGCTTCGCCAGCGGAACGTCCCCGGAGGGGGACAGTGCTTTGTAGAGCCGCGACTTCAGTCGCCCGGCTCACCTCGCCTGGCTCCTGGCCGCGATCTCAGTCGCCGGGCCGCACCCAGGAGGAGAAACGCGGGCCGGCGGCGCAACTTCCCGGCAAAGAGGCCATGCGCCGACGGCGAGAGGAGAAAACACACATGACACAGTGGCAATCGGGCGAGGTGACGGCCAACGGGCTGCGCCTGCACTACACGCGCACGGGCGGCGACGGGCCGGCCGTCGTGCTGGCGCACGGGTTCTCGGACGACGGGACGTGCTGGACGCCGCTGGCGGAGGCGCTGGCGGGGGAGTATGACGTCATCATGCCCGACGCGCGCGGGCATGGGCGGTCGGAGGCCCCGGAAGGCCCCTACGGGACCGCCGAGCAGGCCGCCGACCTGGCGGGACTCATCGCGGCCCTGGGGCTGACCCGGCCCGCCATCCTGGGACACTCCATGGGCGCGGCCACCACGCTAGCCTTGGCCGGGACCCACCCCGACGTGCCGCGCGCGATCCTGCTGGAAGACCCCGGCGCGTCCTGGATGCCCCCGCCCCCGGAGCCGCCCCCCGGCACGCCCGACCGCTGGGCCGGGATGCGCGACTGGGTCACCGGGCTGCCGGGCAAGACCCGCGAGGAGCTGATCGCCGGGCAGCGGGCCGCGACACCCGGCTGGTCCGAGGCCGAACTCGGCCCCTGGGCCGACTCCAAGCTGCGCCTCAGCCCCCACGTCCTCAACCGGGCCGACGCCGCGCCCATTGACTGGCCGGCGATCCTGCGGCGCATCACCTGCCCCGTGCTGCTGATCACCGCCGACCCGGCGCGGGGGGGCATCATCAGCGACGAGAGCGCCGCCGCCTTGCAGTCCTTCGTCCCCCACGTCCGCCGGGCGCACATCCCCGAGGCCGGCCACAGCGTCCGCCGCGACCAGTTCGCCCCCTACCTGGCGGCCGTCCGCGCCTTCCTGCGCGAGACCGACCCGGCGGGAGCGTGACGCGGCGGCCCGCGCCTCAGGCGCACTCGATCATGTTGCGGGCCAAGCGCTGCCGCTACAGAAAGCCAGGAGCCGCTGCCGATGGTTAACTGCGGCTGTAGTACTAAGGGGTCTCGAAGGGGCCAAGCGATTAATCGCTTGGCCCTTTCGTGGCTAAGGACTGTCATCATGGGAAGCCGTCCCGCCAAAGCAAAGGATGTTGCCGTCCGGGTCTTCGACGTAGAAGTCTTTGGTCCCCCACTCGGTCGGCGCCAGGGGCCTTAGGATCGTCGCGCCGTTGGCCACACAGAACGCGTAGAACGCCTCAATACCATCCACACCTGCCGAGGCATCCAGGTGTTCATTCTCCCGGCGATGCCGGCGCTCCGCTCCGCTCGTGGGCGTTGCCTTCAAGTGCAGCTCAAGCCCATCAATCCGCCCGATTGCGTAGAAGCCGCCCCACGGCTGGCCGAACTCGAAGCCGAGCTTGCGGTAGTAAGCCACTGACCGCGCGAGGTCGTGGACGAGGAGCTGCGGGGCCAGAGACGTGACCCTGGGCCTCACGGCGGTTGTGTTCATTGGAACCTCCGAGTGATGTGTGAGCCTATTCTAGCAGCCGCATTGTCCCATACGGCTCTTTTTGCGGACGTCATACAGGCGAACTCTGGATATTCTCACCTGATGAGAATTTCTTCCAGTCATATACAGGCTACAATCATTGGCCGGCGATTGATCGGATGCTACAATTAAGGCATAGACAGAGAACGGAGGCAGCCATGACCCGGCAAGTAGATTTCACCCCTCAGACGGAAGCCTGGATCAACGCCCAGGCTCAGCAGCGCGGACTCCGGCCCGCCGATCTGGTCCGGCGCGTCATTGAAGAAAGTGCCGCCGCCGCACCCCCAGCGCCGCCGACCCAAGAGGTTGACAGCCGCCAGGACGCCACGATTGCCCTGTTGCAGTCCTGGATCGCGGAGGATGCCACCGACGACCCGGAGGAAATCCGCCGGGCCGAGGCAGAGCTCACCGAGTTCAAGCGCTGCATGAATGCCCCCCGCAAGGAAGCGGGAGCGCGGCTTCTGTTCCCGGAGGTCGAATGAACCGGACCGTCTTTCTCGACTCCGGGCCGCTCAGTTTGATCGCCAGTCCCATTTTGCTCCCGCTGATCTGTGGAGCAACATTGTGCCGTGACTGCCGACCTTCGCATTCCTTACTCCCGCCTGCCGGCGCTGCAACTGCCGGCGATCATCACCCGGCTCCTCAATGCTGAGGGCGTCCCCGTCCCCGTCGGCACGCCCCAGGAGCGCGCCCAGGTCAAGGCGCTGATCGCCCAGAGCTTCCAGAGCGCCCGCGAGAGGCCCGGCTGAACGCCCCCGGCCAGGAGAAAGGCCCGCCTCCCGGTGTGGGAGGCGGGCCGTCCCCGCGTCCATGGCCGGCTATCCGCCCTGCTGCTCGACGCCCCGGTAGCAGGCCATCAGCCCGAAGGCGATGCAGACCCAGTGCATGATCCCCAGGTGCCCGACGACGATGGGGAAGGCGTCCAGCAGCGTGGTCCCGGGGGCGGCGCGGCCGGCCGCCTGCGCGGCGCTGAGGAAGTCCTGCGCCATGACCAGGTGCGCCACGCCCAGGCAGACCACCATCACCCCGACCGCCGCCAGCGCCAGGCCCGACCCGCCGCGCCCCGTGACCCGGTGGATGCCCCAGCCGATGCCGTAGCCCAGCAGCACGTACAGCAGGCTCAGGCCGAAGCCGGCGTAGAACAGTATCTTCTCGATGAGGATGGCCCCGATGATGCCGATCACGCCCCCGAGCGCGATGCCGAGCAGGACCTGCCGCGTGTCGGCCGGCGCCGGCGCGGCCGGGGCGGCCCCACCGTAGGCGGGGGCGGACGGGGAGTAGGGCGGCGGGACGCCCTGGGGGACTTGTCCCTGGGGGAGCGGGCCCTGGGGCCCGGCGACCCCCTGCTGCGCGAGACGCGCCCGGATCGCGCCGACGCACCGCTGGCAGACGCTCCTGCCGGCGACCTGCTGGAGGCACTGGGCGCAGCCGGGCGTGCCGCACTGGACGCAGGAGCCGACGGCGGGGACATCAGGGTGATTGAAACAGGGAGTGGACATAGCACCTTTCTTTCTGGGACGGACATTTCCCGGGGGCGGGGTGGCCGCGCCCCGGCACGACATTCTACCACAACTGTGCGTCCGCCCGCAACCGCCGCGCCCCCCGGCAAAGAGTGGCGTTTCACTCCCCGGCTACCTGGGTAGATTACCGGGCGCAGACCCCCTGGCCTGTACGCGCAGCGCCTGCGACTTCTCACGTCGGTTCTGAAAGGAATGTGCGCCATGTCGCTCCCACGCAAGACCGGCCTCGCGCTTGCGCTGCTCGGCGCGGCCGCCCTGGGCGCCCCGCACCCCGCCCGCGCCCAGGACAGCCTCCAGACGGTCATGAGCGGGCTGGACAACCCGCACGGCCTCGTCTTCGGCCCCGACGGCGGCCTGTACGTCGCCGAGGCGGGCAACGGGGGCCCCGCCGGCAACCCCACCATCCTGACCAGCAACAACGGCGAGGTGAACACGCTCGGCTCCACGGGCGCCGTCAGCCGCTATCTCAACGGCGTGCAGAAGCAGATCATCACCGGCCTGCCGTCGCTGGCCGACCCGGCCGGCACGCCCCCCGGCGGCAGCGCCACCGGCCTCCAGGACCTGGCCTTCGACAGCAGCGGCAATCTCTTCGGCGTCATCGGCCTGGGCGCGAACCCGGCCAACCGGGCGGGCCTGGGCGCGGGGGGCGCGGACCTGGGCCAGCTCGTCCAGCTGAACACCACCACCCAGGCCGTCACGCCCCTGGCCGACCTGGCCGCCTACGAGGCCTCCCAGAACCCGCACGGGGGCACCCCCGACACCAACCCCTACGGCCTCACCGCGCTGCCCGGCGGCGGGTTCGCCGTGGCCGATGCGGGCGGCAACGACGTGCTGGGCGTCACGGCCGGCGGCGTCATCTCCACCAAGGCCCTCTTCCCGGACGTGACGAACCCGCTGTTTTCCATCCCCATCGGCGGGCCGACCTACCAGTCCGTGCCGACGGCGTCCCAGGTGGGGCCCGACGGCGCGCTGTACGTCAGCGAGCTCACCGGCTTCCCCTTCGTGCCGGGGGCGGCGGACATCTTCCGCGTGGACCCGACCACGGGCAACGTGACGGTGGCCTACAGCGGCTTCACCAACATCACGGACTTCACGTTCGGCCAGAACAACACGCTGGACGTGCTGGAGATCAGCGCGGGCGGCCTGGGGCCGACCGGCAGCCCCGTGCCGGGGGCGCTGATCCAGGTGAACACGCTCACCGGCGCGCGCACGACCCTGGCCAGCGCGGGCCTGATCTTCCCCACCAGCGTGGTGCAGGGGCCGGACGGCTCGCTGTACGTCTCCAACCTGGGCACCTCGCCCGGCGGCGGCCAGGTGGTGCGGCTCGTCCCGCCGGCCGTGCCGGAGCCGTCGTCGCTGGCGCTGCTGGCCCTGGGCCTGCTGCCCCTCGGCTGGGCCGCCCGCAAGCGCCGGGCGTAGGGTCGTTTGAGCAGGGTCGTTTGACAGGGGCGGTCCCCGCCCCGATAACGGGGAGCAGGAGACGTTTCACTCCGTGCTTACCTGGGTAGATTGCCGGGAGCAGTCCCCTTGGTCTGTACGCGCAGCGCCTGCATTCCTGTAAGGCTCAGGACCGCTCCCGAAGGGAACACACGCCATGCCACCCGCCCGACGCGCCGGCAGGGGGGTCGGCCCCGCCACGGTTTGCCTGGCCGCCGCCTGCGGCCTGCTTGGCCTGGCCCGCCCCGCCGCCGCCCTCACCTACACCTTCGCCACGATAGATGACCCCCCTGGGGGCAGGCGGCACCGATGCCTTCGGCGTCAACGCCCTGGGCCAGGTCGTCGGCGATTACTATGACGCCAGCGGCAACGAACACGGCTTCCTGGAAGCGGGCGGCGTCTTCACCGCCCTGGACGACCCCCTGGGGGCAGAAGGCACCGCCGCTAATGGGATCAACGGCCTGGGCCAGGTCGCCGGCTTTTACAGTGACGCCGCCGGCGGCGTCCACGGCTTCCTGGACACCAATGGGGCCTACGCCACGATAGACGACCCGCTGGGGACGGACGGCACCAACGCCGAGGGCGTCAACGACCGCGGCCAGGTTGTCGGCATCTACTTTGACGCCAGCGGCAATCCACACGGCTTCCTGGCGACGCCCAGCGCCGCCGTGCCGGAGCCTTCGGCGCTGGCGCTGCTGGCCCTGGGCCTGGTGCCCGTCGGCCTGATGGCCCACAAGAGAATGAGCCGCCGGCCCCGATAATCAGTGGGGGGGGGCGGAGAAGACGGCGGCCCGGCCTTCCATGACGGAAGGCCGGGCCGCCGGTCGTTCCCGCCGGCCGAGGCCCTTCAGCGGACCCGGTCGTTGTGCTTGTCGCGGTAGATGGCGCGGCTGTCGCGGTTCAGCTCGTGGTTAAGCTGGCGGCGCTCGCCGGAGGTCAGATGGCCGTTGTGGAAGAAGCGGTCGCGCTGCTCCTGGCGCACGACGCGGGCGTCGCGCCGGTCCAGGTTGCGGGTCTCGCGCCAGGTCAGCTGGCCGCTGCGGATGCCCTGGCGGATGCGGGCGTGCTGGTCGCGCAGGCGCTGGTTGACGTTGTGCGGGTGGGGGTAGGGGACGGCGGCGCTGGCAGTCCCGGCCACCAGCAGCGAACCCAGGGCAGTGGCGGCGGCCAGCCCGGCAAAAATCGTAGTTTTCATGGACATTCTCCTCGATGATTTGTTATCCGATGCTTTTCATCGCCCGGATATTTCCATTGACGGAGGAGAACGCGGAAATGTTCACGCGGCCCCGACTTTTTTTCGCGCCGATTTTTCGCCCATCCTGTTCCCAAGCGGCGGCGGGCCGGGGAAAGTTCCGGGCGGGGCGTGTCGGACTGAACTTTCGGGGCGGCGGCGCGTCTGTCAGAGCGTGCGACATTCCCATTCCGAAGAGGTAAAGAGCATGACGACGCGAACACGAGGGCGGCTCGGGGCGCTGCTGGCGGCGGCCGGCGCGGCCCTGCTGCTGGCGGCCGGGCCCGTGCGGGCCGCCCAGGCCGGCAAGACGCCCAACCCCAACAACGGGCACGGCAAGATCACGGCGGTCAGCGCCACGTCCATCACCGTCACGCCCAAGAACGGCACGGCGAAGACGTTCGGGATCACCACGGCCACGAAGGTGCGGCTGGACGGCCAGCCCGCCAATGTGGCGGACCTGGCGGTCGGCGAGCACGCCCAGGTCAAGAGCCAGGACGGGACAACGGCCCGTCGGATCCTGGCGCGCACCCATGTCAAGAAGGGCAAGGGGAAGCGTCTCAACCCCATCGCCCCCGCGCCCCTGCCGTAAATCCCCGCGCTTGAATAAGGGGCAGCCCTGCGGGGCTGCCCCTGCTTCATTTCGGGGGCCTGCGGCGCGGGGGGAGACGGACGGGGAAAGTCCGGCAGGATGGACGGGGGAGGCTGCTCGCTTACTGTGGAATAATCAGGCGGAGGGGCGGGAAGCGGCAAGGTTGTGTGGAGATCGTCCCGGAGGCGCGCGGAGAGCGCGCGGGAGCGCCTGAGACTGGCGCGGGAGCTGTGGGGGTGGGGGCCGCACCGGCGGCAGCGGGAGTGGTTCTGCGCGCGGGCGCAGGTGCGGGTGGCCGCCTGCGGGCGGCGCTGGGGCAAGACGGAGGCGCTGGCGGTGGACGTCGCCACGCTGGCCTTGGCCGAGGCGCGGGCGGGGCGGGACTGCCGGCAGTTGGTGGTCGCGCCGACCGAGGCGCAGGCGCGCCTGATCGGCGGGGAGGCCCTGGCCCGGCTGCAGGAGGCCTTCGACCGGGAGGGCGAACACACGGCGGGCTTGGAGCTGACCCACCGGCGGGAGCCGATGCAGATCACGGTCGCCCCGCCGGGCGCGGCGGCCCGGGCGCGCAACGTGAAGAAGGCCCGGGGGCAGGGGCCGGCGGTCTCGCGCATCCTGTGCCGCACGGCCGGGCGCGACGGGCGATCCCTTCGGGGGCTGTGGGCGCACCGGATCGTGGTGGACGAGGCGGGGTACGTCCCCGACGCCGTGCTGACGGACGTGCTGCTGCCGATGCTGACGGACGTGGGCGGGGAGCTGGCGCTGGCGTCGTCCCCGGCGGGGCGTCGAGGCGTCTTCTACCGGCTGTTCGCCCAGGGGCAGGCAGTGGCCCCCCCCGCCCCCAATTCTGGGGGAGCCGGAAGGAAGGGGGGAAGGGGCGGGGTGACGTACCAGTCGTTCCAGTGCCCCTCCTCGGACAACCCCCACCTGGACAAGGCGTTCCTGCGGGCGATGGCCGAGGAGCTGGGGGAGGCCAGCTTCGCCGCGGAGTACGGGGCGCAGTTCGTGGACGAGGGCGGGGCGGTGTTCCGGGAGGACGACATCGCGGCGTGCCTGGCGGACGACCCGCGCGTCAGTGCGGCGGCGGGGGATTTGGTCTCGGCCCCGTCGGCGGGCCGGCTGTATTCGGTGGGGGTGGACTGGGGGCGGCGGCGCGACTTCACGGTGGCGTGCGTGCTGGACGCGACCGAGCGGCCCGCGCGCCTGGTGGGTCTGTGGCGCTGGCGGGGGACGGGCTGGGAGGCGCAGGCGGCGGCGGTGGCGCGCATCGTCGCGGCCTTTTCGCCGGTGCGGGTGCTGGCCGACGGCAATGGGGTGGGGGACCCGGTGGCCGAGCGTCTCTCGGAGGCGATCCGGTCGGTCCCCGCGGCCCCCAATTCTGGGGGAGACGGATGGACGCCGCCGGTGGAGCGGTTCGTGTTCACGGCGGACAGCAAGCAGCGCCTGGTGGACGGGCTGACGCTGGCCCTGTCCGCCCGCGCCCTGACCTACCCGGCGCACAGGGCGCTGCTGACGGAGCTGCGGGCGTTCGAGTACGGCCCGCCGGGTCCCTCAGGCCGCGCCCCCATGGCCGCGCGCGGCGGCGGCCACGACGACATCGTGATGGCGCTGGCCCTGGCCTGGCACGGCGCGCCGACGGGCGCGCCCCCGCCGCCCTCGGAGGTCATCCTGCTCGGCTCGCAGGCGGGCCTGCCGGGGCGGGAGTAGCGGAGACCAAGGACGGGGGGCTGGCCGAACTGTCGCTAGTGAACCCGAATGCCCTCGGATAACTCGATAAACCGGCCTCGCCATTGGTCCATCCGAGGCCAAAGAGAGAGGTCCGAATTCGTCAACACGTGGATCAGGGCATCTGTTTTCGGTTGCGTCTCCAGAAATCGCTTACAGTCGTTGTTGCTCTCCTGCCAGAACTGGGGGTAACAATGCTGGATCGCGGCCAAACCGACGAGCACATCCTCGGGCATAGGCTCCGGTCGCTCCGGTCGTCCTTCTACAATTTGCAGTTCGGGCCTGCGGCCGAGGAGGGTGAGGACCTGCGCGCCGAGGGTGACGCGCGGCTCGGGAATGCGTTCGCGCATCGCGTAGTACCGCACCCGATTCATAAACCGTTTGAGGGAACGTGGTGTTTTTGTCTTTTCAAACAGCAGCGGCTGCCAGAACCGAATGGCCTCGGTGAATTTCTCGGAGTCGTGGATGACGACATCCTTATCCAACTCCCGCGACAGCCCCCACAGTCCGACCGCCAGCAGCACGGCAAACGCGATCATGCAGCCCATGTAGACATACCAGGGTTGGTGGCGCTCGACGCCAGGTGTCACCACGGCCGGTGTGGTGGATGCCGGCGGCGGTGTCGGGGGCTTCGGTTTTCCTCCCTTGTCCTGGGGTTGAGTCTTGCCCAGGGCTGGGGCGGTGTTCGTGGGGACCCCGGCGGGCTTGGGGAATAGGTGGTCCCCTAATTGGAAACTGCCATACAGCAGCCCGCCGAGCAGGAGTGTCAGCAGGATGGGCGCGGCGGCGGCGGCGGCGCGGCGCAGCATCTGTGCCCGCTCCTGACTTTTCGCCCGCTCTTTCTCTTCTTCGGTCTTCGGCGGCTGTTTCTCTTCGGGCACCATCAGCGCGAGGTAACGTTGGGCCTCGGCCGTCGGCACGGGGACCTCAATATTGATCAGTTTTTCCAGGTACTGGCGCGCGAACTCGGCCCGCGCCTTCCGCCCGGCCTCGGTGGTGCCGTTGCCGGCGGGTGCCGCCGCACCGTTCCCATTGGAGGCGGCCTTTTGCTCCTGGGGCGGGGGGGAAGACGCGGCGGCGTCCTCGCCCTGGATTTCCTCCGCCACATCCTTGAAGCCGAGCGCGACGCAGCGTTCGACGCGCTCCATCGCCATGCCCATGACCACGTAGCAGTCGCCGGAGGAGACCAGGAAGTTGACGGCCTCCAAAATCTCCAGCACCTGTTCGGGCCGGCACCGGTCCAGATCGTCAATCAGAATGAGCATGGTGCGCGGCTGGAGCGCCTGCGTCACTTCCCGGAACTCGGCGGCGAACTTGTAGCGGAAACTGGTCTTTTCCTCCAGATCACCAATGCGCGCGCCGCGCGCCTTGGTTGCCAGCAGAGTGGCCGGATTGACGCCAAAGGCGGTCATGGCTTTGACGAGCGCCCCGAGCAGCCCTAGAAAGCTTGCGATCCAGACCAGGTAGGAGGTCGGGGGCAGACCATCGGCGGATGTCAAATCTTCCTTGCTGGTGCCGGCTGCGGGCTTCCCGTCCGGCTTGTTCTCCGGTGCGCCTTTCGGGGCCTCCGGTGCTTTGCCCTGGCCCGCAGGTTCCGTGCCGCCCGGCTCCTTTTTGCTTTCGCCCTTGTGCTCGGATGCGCCCCAGGTCTCAGCAAGGCCCTTCAGAAATTGGGTGGCGGGCTTCATGCTCTGGGGGTGCGTGTAGAAGTAGCCCGAGGAGAAGGACAGGGCCAGCAGGAGCACGAGGATCAGGGGCCAGAAGCGGGCGAGGCGCGTTTGGAGCAGCCGGACGCGGAACCCCAACCCGGCCCGACGCCACCAGGGCGGCACGGCCTGAGAGCGCACGTTGTCTAGCAGCGCGGCGAGCAGGGACTCTTCCTGTTGATGGTGCCAGGCGTTGAACCAGACCGGGCTAAACCCGTAGGAGGCGAGGTCGGCGCAGAGCAGGTTCATCAGCGAGGTCTTGCCGCTGCCCCACTCGCCGGTGACGGCAATGGTCAGCGGCGGCTGCGTTTTCTCATTCCGCAGGAACTGGGACAGGCCCAGCGCGACATCCTGGAAGCCGAGCGGGTCCGGGTCGGCGGCCGAGAGGGGCCGATCCGAGATGAGAAGATCGGCGACCGTCTCCTCCTCTGAGGACGTGATTGTTCCGGTCAGCCCCGGCCCCAGTGTCACCTCGGTCGGTCCCGGCCTTGGCCGGCGCAGCACCGGCACGAGCATCAAGGCCACCGGCACCAAACTCAGGTAATACCATGGGGCCGGCAGGAGATGGTAGTCGGGATCATGCCAGTTCTTGCCGCCGTCGTCGGTGCTCAGGAGCGTGCCGCCCAATCCGGCGGCCCAGCCGTGGGAGGCGTCCGTGAAGGAGACGGAGAGGAGGTCTTGCGTGGTGCCGCTGGCCTGGGGGCGCCAGGTGTTTCCGCCGTCGCTGGTGCTCAGGAGCGTGCCGCCCCGTCCGGCGGCCCAGCCGTGGGTGGCGTCCGTGAAGGAGACGGAGCGGAGGAATGCCTTGGTGCCGCTGTGTTGGGCCAGCCAGTTCTTGCCGCCGTCGCTGATGCTCAGGAGCGTGCCGGCGTCTCCGGCGGCCCAGCCGTGGGAGGCGTCCGTGAAGGAGACGGAGAGGAGGTCTTGCGTGGTGCCGCTGGCCTGGGGGCGCCAGGTGTTTCCGCCGTCGCTGGTGCTCAGGAGCGTGCCGCCCCGTCCGGCGGCCCAGCCGTGGGAGGCGTCCGTGAAGGAGACGGAGAGGAGGGATTGCGTGGTGCCGCTGGCCTGGGGGCGCCAGGTGTTGCCGC
>Ga0213875_10001387_pt1 | contig 15854 bp, 11 predicted proteins | sample BarmaccomBMRX_R8_FD_160105 | JGI IMG/M metagenome (GOLD analysis project Ga0213875, IMG submission 160105) | Root-associated microbial communities from Barbacenia macrantha in rupestrian grasslands, the National Park of Serra do Cipo, Brazil - RX_R8 | ecosystem: Host-associated > Plants > Roots... | reverse complement strand
GAAATCGCCATGGTCCCTAAGAACACTATCAAGCTCGAAGGCAAGAACGCGCAAGCGATGCTCAAGCTGTATGACATTCTCGAAGAGCACGACGATGTGCAAAACGTTTACGGCAATTACGAAGTAGACGAAGCGGAAGTGCTGGCCTAAATTCTGCACCGCGCGCTCGCGCCTGGCGCAACGCGAAACCTGGATGCGAATCATCGGAATAGATTGTGGCTCCGAACGGACCGGGTTCGGCGTCATCGATAGCGATGGCTCGATGCATCAGTTCGTCCGCGCCGGGGTCGTCCGAACCCGCTGCGCCGACCCGCTCGCCCGGCGTTTACATGAAATTGCGGCCGAATTGCGCAAAACGCTCGCCGCTCTATCGCCCGACGTCGTAGCCGTCGAAGAAGTATTTCACGCCGTCAACGCCAAATCCGCGCTGAAGCTGGCCCACGTGCGTGGAATAGCTCTGCTGTTGGCCGCCGAAGCGGGCCTTCCGGTGAGCGAGTACTCGGCGCTCGAAGTCAAAATGAGCGTAGTCGGCTACGGCCGCGCCGAAAAGCATCAAGTGCAAACCATGGTCCGTTCGCTGCTTCGGTTGCAAGACGGTATTGAGTCGTACGACGCGAGCGACGCGCTCGCCGTCGCGATCTGCCACGCGACGCGTGCGCATTACCGGTTGGCCGCCGGGCTGAAATGAAAATCACTTTCCTCGCGCTATGGTTCGCCGCTGCCTCTTCAGCCGCTACCCCTGCGCTGATATACACCAAGGTCTTTCCCGGAAGCCAGCCCGAGTTCGTGTTCGTCAGCATAGACCGCGCCGGCGCGCTCGAATACAAGGAATCGCCTAAAGATGAACATCCGGTCACCGCACAGTTGCCGGATCTGGAAGTCTCCGAGTTCTTCTCGCTAGCGGAAAAGCTGAACTACTTCCGATCGCCGCTCGAATCGGGCCTGAAGGTAGCGAACACCGGTAAAAAGACGTTCTCCTATCTCGACCCCGACGGCAAGAGGACCGACGTCACCTTTAACTATTCGACTGAAGAAAATGCAGCCAAGCTCCTGGACCACTTCGAGCAAGTCGCAGCGTCGGAGCGCGCCTACATCGATCTCGACCGCACCGCGCATTTCGACAAACTGGGCGTCAACGATGCTCTTGCGGCGATTGAATCGCTGTGGCTGCACAAGCAACTTACTGCTCCGGCTCAATTCATTCCGCTACTGAACCGGATAGCGACTCACGAATCATATATGCACTTAGCACGCGATCGCGCAGCGAGATTACGTGACGAATTTGCCGTGCCGCCGCCCGCCGGCGATAGCGGCAAATCGAAATGAGCGCTCAAGCGCGCGGACCGCTCGGCGGTGCTAGTGCGGGTTCAAGGTTTAATCGAGTTATTTGGATCGTGCTCGATAGCGTCGGGATCGGCGCCATGCCGGATGCCGGCGCGTACGGCGATGAGGGCTCTGACACGCTCGGTAACATCGCGCTCCAACGAACGTTGCACTTGCCGAACCTGTGCGCATTGGGACTCGGCAACATTAGGCCGCTGACAGGGCTTGCGCCTGCTGAACGCCCCCGGGCCTCGTATGGCAAATGTGCGCTCGCCTCGCCGGGTAGGGACACCACCACGGGTCATTGGGAAATGGCGGGCATTATCCTCGAAAAACCGTTTCCGCTGTACCCGAGTGGTTTCCCGTGTGAAATCATCGAAGCCTTCGAACAAAGAATCGGGCGCAAGATCCTGGGCAACAAACCCGCTTCCGGAACTGAAATCATTCAAGAACTGGGAGCCGATCACATTCGCACCGGCTACCCTATCATCTACACATCGGCCGACAGCGTCTTCCAAATCGCTGCTCACGAAAGCGTCATCAGACTCGATGAACTATATCGGATGTGTGAAGTTGCGCGTGAGATTCTGCGCGGCGAGCACGAAGTTGGCCGCGTTATCGCACGTCCATTCACGGGTGAGCCGGGAAGGTTCGTCCGCACGACGAATCGCAAGGATTTCGCCGTTCCCCCGCCAGCCGGAATGCTGCTCGACGCGCTTGCCGAAAAGCGCATCCCGGTGACTAGTGTCGGTAAGATCTCGGACATCTTTCTCGGCCGCGGCATCGACCGGTCTCTGAAAACAAAAAACAACTGCGACGGCATGCAAGAAACAATTGACACAATGCGCGACCAAGCTGAAGGTCTAATATTTGTCAACTTGGTCGACTTCGACCAACTCTACGGGCATCGCAATGATGTCGAAGGATACGCCCGCGCGCTCGAAGCCGCGGATTCCTGGCTGTCGCATCTCGACCTTGCGCCAAGGGACCTGGTAATCGTAACCGCCGACCACGGTTGCGACCCCACAACCCCATCGACGGACCATTCGCGCGAATACACTCCTCTGCTCGTTTACGGCAAGAGCGCCGCGCGCGGCGTGAATCTCGGCACGCGGGCGACGCTGGCCGACATCGGCCAAACCGTCGCTGAAAATTTCCGGACACGCATTCCAGCAGGGTCAAGTTTTCTGGGAGAGATCGCATGAGACGTCGCGTCATGGCGGGCAACTGGAAGATGTACAAAACGGCGGCCGAAACGACGCAGTTTTTTCAACAATTTGTCCCCCTACTCGAAAGCACGCGCCATTGCGAGACGATCATTTTTCCGCCTGCCGTCAATATATCGGCAGCAATAGCAGCAGCCGCGGGGGCGCTCGAAATCGGCGGTCAGAACATTTATTGGGAGCGCGAAGGGGCGTACACGGGAGAGATTTCGGCGGGCATGCTGCGCGGAGTCGGCGCGAACTGGGTTCTCATCGGGCACAGCGAGCGGCGTCAGTACTTCCACGAAACCGATTCCGACGTTCTCAAGAAAACACATGCGGCGATCGAAGCTGGTCTGCGGCCGATCATCTGTGTTGGCGAGCGCCTGGAACAGCACAAAGCAGGGCAAACGAACGCTGTTCTAATTGGCCAATTCGCTGGCGGGATCGCCGGCCTTACGGAAGAGCAATTCGCAAAAATCGCGATCGCATACGAACCGGTATGGGCCATCGGCACGGGTCAAACCGCCACCCCCGAAATCGCCTCTCAAGCTCACAAATTCATTCGCGCGGAAGCCGAAAAACGCTTTGGCCGGCACGCCGCGCGGGATCTACGAATCCTCTATGGCGGCAGCGTTAAGACTGACAACGTCGAGGGGCTGATGAACGAGACGGAAATCGACGGCGTCTTGGTAGGGGGAGCTAGCCTCGATCCGCAATCGTTAGCCAGAATCGTGCGGGCCGCGCGCTAAGCAGAGGCAATCTCCGGCTCTTCCGCGGCGCTGAAGTAGGCGCAGTCCGGATGATGGAATACCAGCGCCGACACGCTCGCTTCCGGATCCATCATGAATCCTTCCGTCAGTTGCACGCCGATGTCTTCCGGTCGCAAGAGCCGGAACAGTTTCGTCTGATCTTGCAAATTCGGGCACGCCGGATAGCCAAAGCTGTACCGCTTCCCTCGATATCGCGACGTAAAGCGCTCCTGCATCCGCATCCCGGGCGCATCCGGAAATCCCCAGTCCTCGCGAATGCGCCGGTGCAGCCACTCTGCGCATGCTTCCGCGGTTTCGATTGCTAGCGCCTGCAGCGCGTGCGCTTTGAAATATTCGCCGCGGTTCTTCGCATCTGCCGAGTGTGCCATCACGCCTTCGCCGGCCGTGACAACAAACAATGCAATGTGGTCGCGGTGTCCGTCCCCGGAATCGAGGACATAATCGCTCAAGCACAGACCATCCGCCTTCGCCTGCCGGCCAAAATGAAAGCTCTCGACCGGTGAGGTCGCCCCAGGCGTGAACAAGTGAATCGTGTTGCCGTCCCGCTCAGCTTGGAAGAACTGCCACACGGCGCGGGGTATCATGAACGTTGCGGCGTCGCGTTTCACCTCCTCCATTTTCTGAAACAGCACGAGCGCGGTCAGATCGCGATCCGCCAACAGCTTTTCAAAATTGCCCTTAAACCCTAGGTGGCGGCCATACAACATGAAGGGGTTGATGTAGGTCCAAATTTCCGCCAGATGGGGCAACGCGCGGATCTGCCGCTCCAGATAGGGCGCGGACGGAATGGGAATCCCGGTGTGCACCTTGGGGCTGCGTCGAGCGCTCGGTGCAACTGTGACCGGCTCGTGCGCCATCTCCTCCCGCGGCATATCTCCGAAAACATGAGGCGCGAAGATGCGCTCGCGCGTCTGCGGATCCATAATCTCGTTCATCAGCCGCAGTCCGGTCATCGCGTCTTTCGCGTATAGCGTCGGGGCACCATACGCGGGCCCGATTTTGGTTCGGGTAAATTTGTCGGAGAGCGCAGCACCGCCAACCAGTAGCGGCGCTTCGATGTGCGCATCGCGTAAATCACCGGCCGTAACCACCATCTGCTGCGCGCTCTTTACCAGCAAGCCCGACAAACCAATTGCGTCCGGCTTATGCTGCTGATACGCGCGAATAAGATCGTCGGGCGGCACCTTAATCCCGAGATTGATGACCTGATAGCCGTTGTTGCTCAGGATGATGTCCACCAGATTCTTTCCGATATCGTGCACGTCGCCTTTCACGGTCGCGAGCACAATTTTGCCGCGCGTCGCTGAAGCCGATTTCTCCATGAAGCGTTCAAGGTAGTTCACCGCCGCCTTCATCGCCTCGGCCGATTGCAGCACTTCCGCAACGATCAGCTCATTATTGTTGAACAGCCGCCCGACTTCCGCCATCCCCTTCATCAGCGGACCATTGATAATGTCCAGCGGCACGGCGCCTTCCCGCAGCTTCAAATCGAGATCAGGAATCAGCCCGTCCTTCGTCCCTTCGATGATGTAGCTTGCCAGGCGCTCATCAAGCGGCAACTCCGACGTCTTCTTCGCCTTTTTCACGGCTCCGCGGAAGTGCTCCGCGATGGCAGCGATATGAAATTGATTTACGGCAATCCGCTGGTCAAGCGGTTGTTCTCGCCAGTCCTCAGGTACACGCGCGAGCAGCTCTGACTGCGGATGATCCGCCGGAACGGCCGCGGGCGGCGAATTGAACAGCAACGCTTCCGCCAGGCGCCGCTCGTGTTCGGGAATCGACGCGAACCGTTCGAGCTTCTCGGCATTGACGATCGCGAGATCGAGCCCCGCTTTCGTCGCGTGATACAGAAAGACGGAGTTCACGACCTCGCGCGCGGCCGGCGGCAATCCGAACGAAATGTTCGAGATTCCCAGAACCGTTTTGACGTACGGAATGCGCTGCTTAATCAGCCGGATCGCCTCTATCGTTTCGACTGCTCCGCCGATGTAATTCTGATCGCCCGTCGCGCAGGGAAACACGAGCGGATCGATGATGATGTCTTCCGGCGCAATCCCGTATTTTGCCGTGAGCAGCTCGACCGATCGCTCAGCAATCGCCAGCTTCCGTTCGCGCGTGAACGCTTGCGCCTGCACGGGGTCCTCGTCAATGCACCCGACGATAATCGCCGCTCCATATTGCTTCGCAAGCGGGCAGATGCGTTCGAACTTCTCTTCGCCGTCCTCCAGATTGATCGAGTTGATGATGCTCTTGCCTTGGCAGTACGTGAGCGACAGCTCGACTGAGCGCGCATCCGTGGTGTCGATCATCACCGGCGCTTTGATCTTCTGGATCAGCTTCTCGTAAAACGCCGGAATGTCGGAGTGCTCATCGCGATCACTCGATTGCAAGCAAACGTCGACCACATGGGCGCCGTTCCGAATCTGCCAGCGCGCAATTTCGGATGCCTCTTCCCACTTCTCCTGTGCAACCAAATCCTTGAAAAGGCGCGAGCCAATGACATTCGTCCGCTCGCCCACAATCAGGGGCCGGTTGCTGTCCTCAGCCTCGACCAATTCAATCCCCGAGACATACGTGCGATGACTGGGCTGCTTCCGGCCGCGTGGCTTCTTGCCGTTGATCATCTGTGCGAGCGCACGAATATGATCCGGCACAGTACCGCAGCACCCGCCGACAATATTCAGCCAACCGTGGTCAATGAAGCGCTCGATTTGCGCGGCAAAGTGGCTCGGCGTTTCACCATATCGCCCCTCTTCGTCGGGCAATCCCGCGTTCGGATAGCACGACACATGCGTGGTCGAAAGATCGTGCAGCGACCGTATGTGGTCGGTCATGAACTCCGGCCCAGTCGCGCAGTTTAGCCCTACCGCGAGCAGCGGCGCGTGCGATACCGAAACATACAATGCATCGGCAGTCTGCCCCGCGAGCATGGTGCCCATGGCCTCGACAGTGCCCGACACCATGGTAGGAATCCGCGTCCCCATTTCGCGCGCCAATCGCCCGATGGCGAGCAGCCCGGCTTTCACGTTTCGCGTATCTTGGCATGTTTCGAGGAGCAGCACATCCGCGCCGCCATCGTACAGAGCTTTCGCCTGCGCGAAATAATTCTCGACTAATTCGAAGAACGTCAACCCGCGGCTGCTAACTGTGAGAGTTCGCGTGGTCGGTCCCATTGAGCCGGCGACAAATCGCGGGCGCCCGGGACGCGACATCTCATCCGCAACGCCGCGCGCCAGCGTCGCTGCGGCGAAATTCAGCTCGTATGCCCGGTCCGCAAGCCCGTATTCCGCAAGGACGATGCTCGTGCCCCCGAAGCTGTTCGTCTCGACCATGTCGGCGCCGGCTTCGAAGTACGCGCGGTGAATATCGGCGACCACATCCGGCCGGGTAAGCACCAAATTTTCATTGCAGCCCTCGAGCGCCGCGCCGCCGAAATCAGCCGCGGAAAGATGTCGCTGCTGCAGCATCGTACCCATTGCTCCATCGAGCAGCAGCACACGCGTGGCAAGGGCCTCGTGCAGCGCTTCAACCCGGATTTGCCGATCGTCCATCGGGATGTAAGTGCTTTCATTGTACCGGCGGAATGTGCAATCTATTGCTTCACACTTCGCGCTCGAGCCGCTGCCACACTTCGCCGAGACTGATCGCTGATCCGTTGTTTAGCTTGAGATCCGAGATTCCCTCCAAACTCCCGTTCACCCACTGCCAGCCCAGCTTCGCCTCCGGATCCAGAACAAAGATCTGCTGTATACCCACGCGTGCATAGTTCTGACACTTGGCGATCACGTACGACATCCGATCGTCCGGGGAGAGGATCTCGACGACCACGTCCACAGCTTCCGTGGGGTATGGCCCTGTGATGCTCCTGAGAGTCCCCGCGACATCCGGCACAGGCTCCCATTGCGGGTCGATTCGAAGCTCCAGTTCGATACCAGCCTTGTATCCTGCGGCCCGCAAACGCTCACCGATGACCGCCTGAAGCACCGCATGCAACCATGTGCCGCCCGTCTTTTGCACCGCCTCGCCAAACCAGTATTCGTAGTACGGCTTCCGACCCGCATAGCGACGATGAAACTCTTCGAGCGTGAGCGGTTGGACCGCTGTAGCCATATCTTCAGTTTATTGAGAATCTAGGCGACGAAGAATTCCAGCGCGTTCGAGATATAACCTTTCAACTCCGCGCGCTTGACCACGGCGTCCAGAAACCCATGCGTCAAGAGGAACTCACTGCGCTGAAAGCCGTCCGGCAGCTTTTGACGGATGGTCTGTTCTATTACTCGCGGGCCGGCGAATCCGATAAGCGCGCCGGGCTCGCCGATGTTCAAATCACCCAGCATCGCGAAGCTCGCCGTCACGCCGCCGGTCGTCGGATCGGTCAAGATGCTGATGTAAGGAAGGCGCGCCTCATCTAACCGCATCAGCGCCGCGGACAGCTTTGCGAGCTGCATAAGGCTCGTCGTGCCCTCCTGCATGCGCGCGCCGCCGGAGGCAGAAACGATAATCAGCGGAATCTCTTCCGCCACGGATCGCTCTATGGCGCGCGTGATTTTTTCCCCAACTACCGCGCCCATGCTTCCGCCGATGAACTTCAACTCGAGCGCGCAAATGTGCACGCGACGCCCGTTCAACGATCCAGCGGCCGAGATTACAGCGTCGGGTAGCTGCGTCGTTTCGCGCATCTGCCGCAGCCGCTCCGAATAGGGCTTAGAATCGACAAAACCGAGCGGGTCGGAGGAAATAAGATGGGCGTCTTTCTCGTCGTACTCGCCGTTATCAAATAACTGCTTTAACCGCTCGCGAGCGCCGACGCGAAAGTGGTGGCCGCATTTCGGACAGACTTGAAGATTGTCATCTACGGCTTTACGCCAGATGATCTGCCCGCATGCTTCGCACTTCTGCCACAAGCCTTCCGTGCGAACACTTTTCGGCTCACCCGTTTCGCCAGGGGTGCCTTCGACCGGAGGTTTTTGCCGCGTGAACCAAGCCATTAAGGACCGCCACTAACGTAGCATTCGGCGGCCGTACCGTTTGCCCTTTCATCGCTTGGTCGACAACCCCCTGATCAGGTATTACTTATGGCGTCCACCGCCCCAGAGTTTGCGGCGCGCACCGAATAACATCAGCAACCCTCCGCCCATCAATCCAAACGTCGCCGCTTCCGAAGTTGGCGACTCTTGCGGTAGATCGCTGGACCCATAGCTCACGTCATAGATGAACACTTGCGAAGTTCCGGAGGAAGTCAACTTGAACCAGGTGATATCGTCCGAAAGCACAAGTCCGAACACGCCATTCGGCTCCGAAAACGTTTCGCCATCCGACAAGGTCAGAGTCAGGGAACCGCTGCCCGTCGCATCCGCCAAGATGAGAATCGCATTCTCGCCGCTCGTAGGCGTGTTGACGTTGATGCTGCCGCCCCCGCCGCCGATCAGTCCACCATTGCCGTTGTATGTTGTGCCCGATAATTTGTAGGACCCACTCCACGGCCCGGTGAAGTTGAAGTTGTTGACGGTCACTCCGGTCGATGTGTTGTAAGTCCCCGAACTCGGGAGCGCTCCTACGTCTGTCGGCGAGCTTGTCAAATTCGATTCCCACGACGCGATCGTGGTGCTGGTAATCGTCGTCGCGACCGCGGTTCCGGCAGGAGCCCCTAGCCACAATACCCAGGCAAGGACGAGGCTTTTCGCTATACGGGCCATATGCACTCCTCTTCGTTCTTTACGCGAAAAGGTAGTGCGGTGCGGTCACTCTCAATCAGTTTCAGAATTGCCCTGAAAACTTTTGCCAATTTGGAACTGCTTCACTGCCGCAAACTGCGAACGATGCGAGTTCGGTACTCCTCCGCCTTTTCATAGATCTCGCTTTCATTCAACGTCACTGACCGACGATCACTGACGATCTGCCGTCCATTGATGAACACATCCTCCACATCGCCGGCTTTGGTCGAGTAAGCGAGTTGCGAAAACAGGTGATACAGGGGCACCGAGTTCGGATGGGCGAGCGAAATCGTGATGAGATCCGCGCGCTTTCCGTCCTCAATCGATCCGATTTCGCGTTCCATCCCCAACACGCGTGCGCCGCCCAGCGTCGCCATTTCAAATGTTTGCTCCGCAGGCAGGACACGCGGATCCATGATCGTCACCTTCTGCAGCTTGGCCGCTATGTTCATCTCCTGAATGAGGTCGGCGGTGTCGTTGCTGCCCGCAAACCCGTCGTTCCCTAACCCAACGTTGATGCCCATCGCGAGCATTTTCGTTACGGGCGCAATTCCACTCGCCAGCTTCATGTTGCTCGATGGACAGTGCGCAACACCCACCTTGCGCCGCTTCAAAATCTGTAGGTCGGTCTCATTTACCCAAACGCAGTGCGCCGCGACAACGCGATCCGATAGCAGGCCGAGCCGTTCCAGAATCTCTACCGATGTTGCGTGCCGCGCAGCCAGCGCATCATCTCGCTCCTTCTTCGTTTCCGAGACATGGATCAGCAACGGAACGCGATACTTGCTCGCGAGAGCGCGAGATGCAACGAGCGCCTCGTCAGGTGTCGTGTAAATCGCGTGCGGCGCGACCGCTGGAACGATTAAGTCGTCGGTGCGGAATCGCTGTATAAAAGTTTCAGTCGCGCTCAGCGCTTCGCGCCAGTCCTTGTGGTCCGGGGAGGGGAAGCCGATGATTGTCTCGCCCAACACGCCGCGCACACCGGCCTCTTTCGCCGCCTCGGCTTCGGTCTCTTCGAAGTAGTACATGTCCGTGTAGGTCGTGATCCCGGCGAGAGTCATTTCCAAGCAAGCAAGACGTGTTCCCCATCGCACAAAATCTGCCGACACGTTCTTCGATTCCGCCGGAAAGATGAAATTCTTGAGCCAATCCTCGAGGCGCATGTCGTCCGCGATCGCGCGAAACAGGCTCATCGGGGCATGGGTGTGGGTGTCGATCAGACCCGGCGCGATGACGGCATCCAGCCGGTTCAACGTGTGCTTCGCAGTGAACCGGCGGCCGATATCGTCGGGCTTCCCGACTGCGACGATTCGGGAGCCAGCGAACGCCACGGCGCCCGGCTCGAGCACGGTATGCTTCGCGTCCATGGTGATGACGTAGCGACCCGTGACGATCCAATCGGCAGGTTGCGCTGCCGGCAACTGCCACGCCATCGCGATGGCACAGCAAGCGCTATAAAAAAGACGCATCGAATGGTCTCGGCAATAGTTCGCGCAGCGAGAAGCGTTCTTCTTTATCGGAGAGATTGACGAGAATCAGTTCGGCATCCCGGCAGAACTCCCATAACACTTGACGGCACGCGCCGCACGGCGGAGTCAGATCTGCGGTGTCTGCGACAACAGCGATGCGCTGTAATTTCCGGGCGCCCTCAGAAACCGCCTTGAATAAGGCGACTCGCTCCGCGCACATCGTGAGCCCATACGACGCGCTCTCGATATTGCAACCCGCGAAGATCCGCCCTGACTCGTCCTCAAGCGCTGCGCCAACGCGGAAATTCGAAAACGGCACGACGGCAAACTCCCGCGCCGCGTGTGCCGCCTTAATCAGCGGATCCATGTAGGACCGCGTCCTTCAGCCGCAAACACCACGAGCCGTAGCCGCGCTTGCGCCCGCTCGGATCGTCTTCGATCTGAAACAGGATGTCGAGCTTCGCCCCCGCGCGAAGAATTTCCCCGCGCTCGGCAAAATCCCATGCCTTGAGAAACAGAGTGCGTCCGTCATGACGGAAACCAATAGTCAATTGTTTGCCCGACGACGACTCCTTTGGCGGTCCTGCTACTTCAACTCCCATGGCACGCAAGATCGGAGATGGATTGCCGAACCCGAACGGCCCAAGCGACAACACTTCGCGAATCGATCGCTCCGTCAGTTCTTGAAACGCGGCTTCCGCATCGATTTCATAGCGCGGCCGCAAGTCGTCGGCTGTCAGTCTGGCGGCCGCAACATCGCCGAACCGCCGTCGAAAGTCGTCGACCAAATCACACCGCAGCGTCACGCCCGCCGCGGCGGAATGGCCTCCGAAGCGCGTGAACAGATCCGGCATCGTCTCGATCGCATCCAGCAAATGGAAACCAGGAATGCTTCGTCCCGACCCCGAGAAGCAATCTGCATCTCCATTTGTATGCGCCGCATCGCTCAGCACGAACACCGGCCGGCTGAACCGCTCGACCAAACGGCTCGCGACTATTCCGAGCACGCCCAAATGCCACCCCGGCTCCGCGAAGACCAGCGCGCGAACGTCATCGGCAAAGCCCTCGTCGCACTTGGCAAGAATCGCTTGAAGCACCTCGTTTTCCGTCGCCTGCCGTTCGCGATTTAGCCCGTCCAACTGTTCCGCAATCACGCGGGCGCGATCGCGATCGGAGGTCAAGAACAGCTCGATGACATCGCTCGCATCGGCCATTCTCCCGGCCGCATTGATACGCGGCGCGATCCGAAACGCAACCTGATGTGCCGTCGGACTCTCGCCGATGTCTAATCCGGCAACGGCTAATAACGATTCGAGACCCGGATTCCGGACATCCCGCAGGCCCGACAAACCCCGATGCACAATCACTCGGTTCTCGCCCGTGAGCGGAACAATATCTGCAACTGTCGCAACAGCGACCGGCTTCAAGAACGAATCCAGCAGCGCCGATCTTCGCGCCGGCGTCAATCCGCCGCGCATCAGTAACGACTGGATCAGCTTGAATGTCACGCCCGCGCCGCACAGATGCTTATTGGGATACCTGCAATCGGGACGATTCGGATTCAACACGGCGAAGGCGGGCGGCAACTCGCCATCGGGAAGATGGTGATCAGTAACGATCACATCAATTCCCAATCGCTTCGTATGTTCCACGACGTGATTTGACCGAATCCCCGTATCGACGCTGATGACGAGACGCACTCCCCGCTCGACCGCGCGCTCGACGACTTCGGCCCGCATCCCATAACCTTCTTGAATCCGGTGTGGAATGTGGTATTCGGCGCGACCGCCCAAGATCTCGATAGTCTTCTTGAGTACGACGACCGAAATCGTGCCGTCGACATCGTAGTCGCCGTAGATCAGGATCGGCTCACTCGCGCGAATCGCCGCTAGAATTCTTTGCGTCGCGCGATCCAGGTCGCACATCAGGGAAGGGTCGTGCAGCGCATCCAATTTAGGCTGGAGGAATTCCTGTGCGGCCGCCGCATCCGAAAATCCGCGCCGGGCCAAAATTGCAGCGGTTAATCGTCCGATTCCGAGCGCGCTTTGCAAACCCGCGACGGTATCGGCTGCCGTCGCCGGCGACACCCAACGCGCGGTCGGGCGATTCAAAGCGGCGAGAGGCATCGGTGTTTCAACCTACCAGATTCCTAGTGTCACCTTCCGGTAACCTTGTCTCGCCTCCGTAAGTCCTAACCAGCAAGAGCTTGCGTACTCCCGCCAAACTCCTCATTCTGCTCGCGCTGTCGCTATGCGGTGCGGAAGCGATCTTCGCGCAAAGCGGTTTCATCAAATCCGGCAATCAACCTATTCCGGGCGCAACCGTTACCGCAACGCGCGCCGGCCAAACGTATTCGACCGTGAGCGATGAAGATGGCCACTATACATTCCCGCCGCTCGGCCCCGGCACCTGGAGCGTCAGCGTCCAGATGTTCGGCTTCGACACTCTCCAAAAAGATGTCGACTACTCGGGTGCAAAAGGGCCCGTTTCGTTCAGCATCCAGCTCAAGCAGTCACCGTTTACGCAAGCGATGCAAACCAGAAGGAGCACCGGTTCTTCGGATCAAGAAATTGAAAACGCGATCGCGCAGCAGAACTCGAGCACGCGGGCGGGTAACGCCGCCGCCCCCGGCAGTCAAAACAGCAATGAAGCGTTCTTGATCTCAGGCAGTCTCAGCCCTGGAATGGCGCAAGGCACGCAGGCCGATTCCGGTCCCGACATGCGCTTCCAAATGGGCCAGAATCCGTTCGGCGGTCAGGACGGAAACGTGAACGCGCCGGGCTTCGGAGGATCGCAAGCGCCTGGCACTGGAGGCGGATTTGGCGGGGGCGGCTTCGGTAGAGGCGGACGGGGTGGGGGCTTCGGTGGCCCGGGCGGGCGGGGGCCAGGCCGGGGCGGCGCGCGTCCAGGCGCGCAGTTCGGCAATCGCCGGCGACCGACTCAGATCCGCGGTCAACTTTCCTTTACGCTCACCAACTCGGCGCTGAACGCGAAGCCCTTCTCGCTGAATGGTCTCGACGTTCCGCACGCGGCGTACGCCCAGAGCCGGTTCAGCTTCATCATCGGCGGCCCGCTTGTTATCCCGAAACTCGTTAAAGATCCGAGTACGCAATTTTTCATCACGTATTTCGGCACGCGCGGCCGCACACCGGAGCTGTTCGCAGAAACCGTCCCGACTGCAGCCGAGCGCACCGGCGATTTCTTCGGCGTGACGCAATCGCTCGGCACGACCACAAGTCCGGTCGTGATCTACAACCCCGCTACCAACACGCCATTTGCCGGGAATGTCATCCCCTCGTATCTGCTCAATTCGAAGGCGCTCAGCCTTTTGAGCTTCTATCCGCTCCCAAACGAGCCGGGCAACGCCAACAACTATCAGTACGAGACCGCGCAAGTCGGCAACACCGACAATCTCGGCGTGCGGGTGCAGCGCAACATCACGAGCAAAGATCGCCTCTCGGTCAACTTCCAATATCAAGATCGCAGTGGTACGACGGCGCAGCCATTTGGATACTCGGATGAAAACAGCGGCTACGGCATGAACGTGCAGTTTCAATGGACGCGCAATCTCAGTACGAACGCCATCAGCAACGCGCAAGTCCGCTTCAACCGCAACGTCACCAGCGTGACGCCGTATTTCTCTCTCGTACCCGACATCGCAACCAGCGTGACGTTCCCCGGGCAATCCACCAATCCGCTCGACTTAGGTCCTCCTACGCTCAACTTCACTAACTTCGGCGCGCTCAGCGATTCGGTTGCCTCTGAAGTTCGCAACCAGACCCAAAGCGGAACCGAAAGCATCAACCTATTGAAGGGAGTGCACAGCATCACACTCGGCGTTAGCTACGCGCGCGCTGATCTGAGCACCGTGACCGACCCGAACGGGCGCGGTACGTTCAACTTCACTGGCCTCGCTACCAGCGAGTTGAGCTCTCCCGATCCGAGTGCGACTTGCTCGTATCTGACACGCTCGGCGAGCTGCCAACCCGTAACGGGAACCGGGTACGACCTTGCCGATTTCCTGCTCGGCTACCCGCAATCGAGTTCCATCCGCTACGGTGATTCTGCAAATTACTTCCTCCAGAATCAGTGGATCGGGTACGCCCAAGATGAATGGAAAATGCGCCCCAGCTTCACCTTGATCGTCGGCGTTCGCTACGAACACTTTTCGCCATTAAGCGAGAAATATGGCCACATGGCGAATCTCGATATCGCGCCCGATTTCACCGCGGTTGCGCGAGTGTTGCCGGATGGGACCGGTCCTTACACCGGCGCGTTCCCGTCATCGTTGGTTGATCCCGACTACACGAATTTTGCGCCGCGCATCGGCATCGCCTGGAAAGTGCCGTGGCTGAAGCGCTCGACCGTTGTCCGCGCGGGGTACGGCATCTACTACAACGAGCAAGCCTACATCACTCTGGCTTCCGAGCTCGCCCAGCAGCCGCCGTTCGCGATTTCAAACAGCGTGAACGCGAGCGCCTCGCGTGTGCTCACCGTTGGCGAAGGGTTCGTGCTCGCAACGCCGGACCAGCTCACCAACACCTACGCCGTCGAGCGGGGGTATCGCACGCCATACGCCGGAACGTGGAATTTCACCATCCAGCACGATTTCACCGACAGCCTTTTCGTCGAAGCGGGCTACCTAGGCACGAAAGGCACCGACCTTGATGTGCACACTCTTCCTAATCAACCGCCGCCCGGCAGCGCCTTATCGCTCGCCCAGCGTGATCAACTAAGCAACGCCGTCGGCTTCATCTACGACTCCTCGGTCGGCAACTCAATCTTCAACGCGCTCCAGCTCCGCGCCGTCCGCCGTTTCGCCCATGGCCTCTCGTTCAATCTGTACTATCAATTTGCGAAGTCGATCGACGATTCCTCTACCTTCGGCGGCGCCGGAAACACGGTCGCCCAGAACTGGTTAGACATCGAAGCCGACCGTGGGCTTTCGAGCTTCGATGTTCGTCACGAGCTGCAAGGGACGTTCGTCTGGACGTCGCCGATCGCCGGCCCTGGATCTCACATCGCGGCGGATAGCAGGACCGGACGCTTTCTTAAAGACTGGCAGCTCAGCGGAGCCGTTACTGCGCAGACCGGCATACCATTGACCGCCCGCATTCTCGGCAACACCGCGCAGCTCGCGCAAACCGGCGGCATCGGCAGCGAACGCGCCGAAGCTACGGGCGAAGCCATCGAAGCCGGTTCCGGATTCTTCAACCTGAATGCGTTCACCGTTCCGCCGCCCGGCGAGTACGGTGACGCAGGTCGCAACACCATCCCTGGACCCGGCTTGGTGAACCTGAATCTCGCGTTCGCGCGCTCCTTCTCCTTGAGCGAACGCCGCCGTTTCGAAATTCGCATCGAGTCGAACAACGT
>Ga0213875_10001386_pt1 | contig 15873 bp, 13 predicted proteins | sample BarmaccomBMRX_R8_FD_160105 | JGI IMG/M metagenome (GOLD analysis project Ga0213875, IMG submission 160105) | Root-associated microbial communities from Barbacenia macrantha in rupestrian grasslands, the National Park of Serra do Cipo, Brazil - RX_R8 | ecosystem: Host-associated > Plants > Roots... | reverse complement strand
GACCCAGGAGCTGGTGCCGCGCGGATTCCGGCGTGGTGCGGCGGTCACCAACTCAGCGCTGACGCGCCTGCAGGCCAACCGCGCCGCGGAGCGCGACAATCTCAATCGTCGCTGGTTCGAAACGCTTGACGAGGCGATCGCGAGCCTCCGCGCCGGATAAGCCGCGGTCGGCGGGATGCGCTAGCATCCGGGCAGCGCGCCGACATAACGCGTCTGCGGTCGGATCATTCTGCCCGCCGCGCGTTGTTCCGCGACATGCGCCATCCACCCGGCTGCACGCGCGGCCGCGAACATCGGCGTGAAGCCGGCGCGCGGAATGCCGCAGGCCTCCAGCAGCAGCGCGGCATAATATTCGACGTTGGCGCGCAGCGGCTTGCCGGCGGCGGCAAGCGCATCCGCCAGCGCCGCCTCCGTCGCCACCGCGTCGAAGCGCGCTCCAGTCGCGCCGCCGATCGCCTCCCACTGGCGGTGCATCAGCGCCGATCGCAAGTCTTCGCCTTGGTAGGCGCGCGAGCCGAAGCCGACGACGCGTTTCCCGCGCGCACGGAGCTGCGCGACGTAGGCCGGAACGTCGCTCACGCCCTGCATCTCGTCGAGCTGGTCGAGCACCATCGAGGGCGCGCCGCCGTGCAGCGGCCCCTCCAGCACCGCAAGCCCGGCGGCGACGCAGCCGGCGAGGCCCGCGCCGGTCGAGGCGGCGATCCGGACCGCGAAGGTCGAGGCGCTGACGCCGTGGTCAATCATGAGGATCATGTAGCGTTCGAGCGCGCGGGCGGTCGCCGCATCGGGCGCGCCGCCGGTGGCGAGGCGCAGCAGATCGGCGGCATGGCCCAGTGCCGGATCGGGCGCGAGCCAGGGCAGTCCACCGGCGGAGCGCATCGCCAGCGTCGCGGCAAGACCGGTGGCAGCCACGGCCGCGACCGCGCCGTCGATCGGCAGCGCGGCAAGCAGCAGGTGCATCGCATCGGCAGTCGATCGGCCGGCGGCGAGAGCCTCCAACGACGCCAGCCTGGGGAAGAGCCGCGCTCGCGCCGCACCCAGCACCTCCTTCGTCAGGTCAGCCGGCACGACAACACGCCACAGGATCGCCACGACATCCTCATAGCCATGCGATTGCGCAAGCCGGGCGAGATCGTGGCCGCGCAGGACGATTCGACCGTTCGCCTCGTCGCCGAAGCTGAGCGCGGTTTCGACCGATCCCGTCATCCGCCCGATTGCACCGAGACGAAGCGCGTCTGGCAGAAGGCCATCAGGCCCTCGGCGGCGCCCTCGAGGCCGACGCCGCTCTCCTTCCAGCCGCCGAACGGCGTTTCGGGCCAGGATGCCTGCCAGTGGTTGATCGCCAGCGTTCCTGCTTCGATCTCGCGGCCCAGCCGCTCGGCGAGACGCAGATCGTTGGTGAAGGCGTAGGAGGCGAGCGCGAAGCTCATCCGGTTGGCCTCAGCGATGATCGCGTCGACATCGTCCATGGGCACCACCAGCGCGATCGGGCCGAACGGCTCCTCGTTGAGCGCGCGCGCCGCGGGATCGAGACCGGAGAGCAATGTCGGCGGGTGAAAAAAACCGGCGCCCGAAGGTGCCACGCCCTGCCGCACCGTTGCTCCGCGCTCGCGAGCGTCATCGACCAGCGCGGCGATGTCGCTCCGCCGGCGTGCGTTCTGGAGCGGACCCATCGCGACGCCATCCTCGAACGGATCCCCGACCCGGATCGCCGCTGCCGCCTCACCGAACGCGGCGAGGAAGCGATCATGAATCGATCGCTCGACCAGGAAGCGCGTCGGGGAGGTGCAGATCTGCCCACTGTTGCGAAATTTGGCCGTCGCCGCCGCCTTGGCCACCGCCTCGGCATCGCAATCGGCGAAGATCATCGCCGGCGCGTGACCGCCCAGCTCCAGCACGACGCGCTTCAGCGTGTCGGTCGCCTGCGCCGCGAGCATCTTGCCGACGCGGCCGCCGCCGGTGAAGGTCAGCATCCGGATGCGCGGATCGGTGGCAAAGGCGGTGCCGATCGTCGGCGGATCGCCGAACACCATGTTGACCACGCCGTTCGGCAGCCCCACCGCCTCGAACGCGCGCGCGATCATCAGCGCGGAGGCGGGCGTCGCCTCGGACGGCTTCATCACGATCGTGCAGCCCGCGGCGATCGCGCCGGCGATCTTACGCGCGGGGGTGATCGCCGGAGCGTTCCAGCCGCCGATCGCCGCGACCGGGCCGATCGGCTCGATCGAGGCGGTCATCCGCATCGTGCCGGTGCGTGACGGAACCTGGCGGCCGTAGAGGCGGCGACATTCCTCGGCCGCCCATTCGAACATCTCGCAGGCGGTGTCGGTCTCGAGCCGCGCCTGGGCGAGCGGCTTGCCAAGCTCGAGCGTGATCAGCGCCGCCCATTCCTCGCGCCGCTCGCGCAGCCAGGCCACCGCCCGGAGGATCAGCCGCGCGCGTTCCAGCGCCGGCACCCTTCGCCACGCCGGCCAGGCCCGCTCCGCCGCTGCGAAAGCGCGGTCCAGCTCCGCCGCCGAAACGGCGGGGAGCCTGCCGAGTTCGGCTTCGGTGGACGGATCGACGACGGGCAGGCTGCCTTCGCCCAGCCATTCGCCGTCGATGAACAGGCGGAGCGCCGGATAGGCGGCGACGGCTTCGGCGCGCGTCGTCATGCCGCTGCGATCCTGTCGAGCACCGGCCGCAGATGCGCGAGGAAGCTTTCCGGGTCCTCGCTCATCGGGAAATGGCCCATGCCTTCCATGATCACCGCGTGCGTTCCCTGCCCGATCGCAGCCGCCGCCGCGATCGTGTCGTCGGGGGTGCAGCTATAGTCGTATTCGCCGGTCAGCAGGTAGACGGGGCAGCGCGCGACATCGATCTCGCCGAGACGCGGGCGGATGTCGCCGTCGACCTTGTAGAAATAGAGGTCGCCTTTGAAGATGCACGGGCCGCCCTGCATATAGTGCCACAGCGTCTCCCACCGATCCGTATCGCTCGCCGAAGGGCCGATCAGCCCCGAGACGACCGCTGCCGAGACCTCGCCATGCACGTCGGGCCGGTACAGCCACTGCGTGTCGTAATAGGGATCGACATGCCCGCCCGACTGCAGGCCGATGACGGCACGAAACGCATCCGGATGCTCCAATGCGAGGTGGAGGACGATGCGCCCGCCGATCGAGCACCCCATCACCGCCGGCCGATCGAGCCCCAGCGCCTCGGATACGCCGACTATAATCGCGCGATAGTCGGCGGCGGTGAGGCGGTATTCGGGCTCCAGATGCCAGCCCTCGGGCGGCGAGGACTTGCCGTGCCACGGCAGATCGAAGGCGATGACGCGGAAGCGGCTGGTGATCGCGGCATCGTTGAGGATCGCGCGATACTGGCGCGCGTCGCTGCCCGCGGTGTGCAGGCAGAGCAGGGGAATGCCTTCGCCCGCTTCCTCGACATAGAGGCGGTGCGGCTTGCCGAGCAAGTCGAGGCGCAGGTAGCGGCCGACGATCGGCTCATAAGCGGGCGCGCTCATGCCGCCCTCCGGAGCTTGGCGAGCAAAGACTTGAAGTAGAACAGGTTCGCCATGAACGGATGCATGTCGCCCTCGACGGCGAGGCGCTTGAAGCGGATCAGCGCGAACAGATCGTGGTAGCCGGGACGCGGGTTCGGCGACCAGAACGCGTCCCAGTCCGCGGCCGAGGCCTTCAGCGCGAAGGTCCAGCGCGGCATCACGAACGGCCCCTTCGTCACCTCGGCGACGCGGCCGTCGAGGATGCGGACCAGCCACTGCTCCTCGCCGACGCCGAGCAGGAAGCGGGTATCGAGAAAGCGGCCGCGATGGACGAGCAGCGCATCGCCATTCGCTTTCTCGGCGAGGCTTTCGATCATGCCCGCTGGCTCGCGCGCACGGCATCGACGTCGGCGATCTCCTCCTCGACCATCACGAAGCGCATGGTGCTGCGATCCATGAACACCGCCTCGTCGTCGGCCAGCGTTCTGCCCTTCACCGGATCGAGCGCATAGGCGGCGGTCGCCTTCCAGCCTTCCTTGTTGTCGAACCAGAACTCGGTAACGACATCGAAGTCGACCTCTGCCATCCCAGGCGTAGGCTTCACGAAATTGCGGCGATACTGGACCAGATGCGGCAGCTCGGAGATCGCCAGCGGCACATGCCCGCTTTCGTAGCGCGCGCGAAACTCCTCGTGGGTGAGACCCGGCTTGCGTTTCACGAACAACATCACCTTGATCATGACCTCTCCTCCACGATCCGCACCACGGCATCGACCGCGACGACGCCCGCTCCCTCGCCCCCGACCAGCAGCGGATTGATCTCGGCCTCGATCGTCTCGGGGCCGGCATTCGAGATCGCGACGATCGCATTGGCCAGCGCGTCGAGATCGCCGCGCGGGCGCCCGCGATAGCCGGCGAGCGCCTTGAGTGCCTTGACCTCGCCGATCATGTCCCATGCCTCGTCGCGGCTGACCGGCGCCAGGCGCAGGCTGCGATCCTTGTGGATTTCGGCAAGGATGCCGCCGGCGGCGAGCATGACGATCAGCCCGGCATCGGGATCGCGTCGCGCGCTGAGCAGCACCTCGCCGACCGAGGGTGCCATACGCTGGACTATGAGGCGCTCGACGGCCCCGCCGTCGGCTTTCGGCACCGATTCGACGATGCGAGCGACGGCCGCGCGGAAAGCGGCATCGTCGGCCACGCCAAGCGCGACACCGCCGAGCTCTGTCTTGTGCAGCACATCCGCCGACAGCAGCTTGACCGCGACGGGATAGCCAACCGGCGATGCGACGGCGTCCGGACCTACGAGCGCATGCCGCGCGGACGCGATGCCGAGCGCCGCGAGCCAGCCATAGCCCTCGGCCTCGTCGAGTTGGCGTTCGCGGCCTTGGAGCGGCGCTGGCGCGAGCGGCTTGGGAGCACGGCGGGCGAATGCCGCAGCGATCGCGTCACCGGCGGCCTCCGGAGTGCGGAAGCAGGGCACGCCTGCCGCCGACAGGCTGAGCAAGGCCGGCTGCGCGTCGGGTGCGACGAAGGCGGCGACGGGCTTGGAGGCCTCGGCCGCCGCCTCCGCGATGGCGGGCACCAACAATTCGGGCTGGAAGCGCGCCGAGGAGCCGGCAACCGCGACCACCATGTCGAACTCGGGCGCGGCAGCCAGCGTGGCGATCGCCGCCTTCATCACCGTGGGGCGCGTGCCGGCGAGCGTGAGATCGACGATCCGCCCGTGACCCGCCTTGACCTCGGCGGCGGCGAGAGCGCCGAAGGTCTCCGGCGTCGGTTCGACCACCGAGACGCCGCGCACGCCGAGCTGGTCGACGACCATCGCCGCGCCTCCGCCCGTCGTGGTGACGACCGCCACCTGTGGTGTACGTGCGGGCCGCGCGTTCCCGACTCTGCGGAGCAGCGCCGCGCCCTCGATCAGTCCTTCGATCGTATCGACGCGTGCGATGCCGATATCCTTGAAGAACGCGTCGGCGATACCGTCCTCGCCGGCGATCGCGCCGGTGTGCGACTGGGCGAGTTCCGCCGCCTGCTCTGAGCGGCCGAGCTTGTAGGCGATCACCGGCTTGCCGCGCGCGGCGGCGGCCAGCGCGAAGCGGTGGATCGCGGCGCCATGCCGGATCGTCTCGAGGAACAAGGCGAAGCTGTCGATCGCCGGATCGTCGACGACGGCCTCGCAGATCTCGCCGAGCGAGAGGTCGAGCTCCGCGCCGGTCGAGACGAAGCCGGCGAAGCCGACGCCGCACGCGATGCCACGCGAGAGGATCGCGCCGATCATGCTGCCCGAATGCGAGGCGACGAACAGCCCGCCCTTCGGCAGTTCGGGCTCGGCGAAGGCGGCGTTGGCGGTGAGCGTAAGCCCGGTGTTGACGTTGACGATGCCGATGCTGTTCGGCCCGAGCAGGCGCGTGTCGCTTCCCGCCAACATCGCCTTCAGTGCCGCCTCGCGCGCGCGCCCTTCCTCGCCCTCCTCACCGAAGCCGCCGGCGAGAACGGTAACGAGCGGCACGCCGGCGGCAGCGGCGGCGCGCACCGCGTCGGACAGGCCCTCGGTCGGCGCGAGGATGAAGGCATGGTCGGGCACCTCCGGCAACGCCTCCAGCGACGGCCACGCCCGTTCGCCGAGCACGGTCTCGCGGCGCGGATTGATCGGGTAGACCGGTCCTGCAAAGCCCAGCTGGCGCAGGAACATCAGCGGCCGCGCCGTCGTCTTGCTGCGATCGTCCGACGCGCCGACCAGCGCGACGCTGTGTGGCCGGAGGAGATTCTCGCCCAGAGACTCAGTGCGGCTCATGCGCGCGGCGGCCTCTGGTCGAAGCGGCGGCCGAACACCTCCTCCGCGATGCGGTTCTTGAGGATCTCGGTCGAGCCGCCGGCGATCATCCAACCGCGCGTGCGGCGGAAGCAATATTCGACGATCGCCTCGGACGAGTATCCGGTCGCGCCCATCGCCTGCACGGCAAGGTTGGCGGCCTCGTAGCCGGCTTGGTTGCAGGCGAACTTGGCCATGCTGGTCTCGTAGGCGGAGGGCAGCCCCTTGTCCGCGTTCGTTGCCGCCCGATAGAGCAGCATCTGCGCCGACTCCATCTTCACGGCGGCTTCGGCGAACTGCCATTGCAGGCCCTGAAACTCGGCGATCGGGCGGCCGAACTGCTTGCGCTCCAGCACATGATCGCGCGCGACGGTGAAGGCATGGCGGCCGACCGCGAGACTGCGCGACGAATTGCCGATCCGCTCGACGTTGAAGCCGGCGATCTGCTTCTTGAAGCCGCCCTCGCCGAGCAGGACGTTCGCCTTGGGAATGCGGCAATCCTCGAAATAGAGCTGGCACCATTGCTCGCCCGACATGAAGGTCGAGGGCTTGCCGATGGTCAGCCCGGGCGTGCCGCGCTCGATCAGCACCGATCCGATGCCGTTCAGGCCCGGCTCGAAGCGAACATAGACGAGGTAGAGCGTCGCGTCGGCGCTGTGCGTCGAGAAGACCTTGGTGCCGTTGATGACGTAATCGTCGCCGTCGGCGACCGCGCTGGTCTGGAGCGCGGTCACTTCCGATCCCGCGCCGGGCTCGCTCATGCCGAGGCCGATCAGCGCATCGCCGGAGAGGAAGCCAGGCAGCCACTTCGCCTTCTGCTCGGCGGTGGCATATTCGGCGAAGGTGCGGATCGCGCCGAAATTGCCCGCCTGCACCACGTCCGCGCTTTTCGGACAGACCATCGCCAGTTCCTGGATCGCGATCACCGCATCCATCAGTGTGCCGCCGGCGCCGCCGTCCGCCTCGGGCATGATGATGCCGAGCAGCCCCTGCCCCGCCAGCTTGCGCGCGAGATCGAAGCTGTAGCGCGGATCGTGCGCCCGCTCGAGGGCACCATCCGCGAGCTGGGCGCGCGCGAAGCCACGCACGGCGTCCTGAAAGGCGATCTGCTCGGGTGTGAGGTCGAAGTTCATGGGATCCTTCAGAGCGTGGTGATGCGGGCATCGGCGGTGTCGAGCGCGCGGGCGATCTCGTCGAGCCGCGGCGCGGCGAAGGAGCGGATGCGCGGATCGGTGACGATCAGGAACTCGCCGGCGTCGAGCCCCTCGAACACCGTGTCGGCGGTCGCCTCGATCGTGCGGCCGGCGGCCATACTGCCACCCGCTGCGGCCGCCGCCTCGCGCGCGCCGCCGAAGCGATCCTGCCGCGTCCGCTTCGCGTTCCAGAGATTGGTCTGCACGAGGCCGGGGCAGATCAGCGAAACGCCGATCCCGCTGCCCTTCACGTCGCGGCGCAGACAATCGGTGATGCCGAACACCGCGTGCTTGGTCGCGGTATAGGCGCTGAACGGCCCCAGAGGCGGCACGGCGAGCGAGTTTTCCGAACCGGTGTTGACGAAGTGCGCGAGCCCTCCCGCCGCCGCCGTGCGCTCCAACGCCGGCAGAAACGCCTGAATGGCATTGTAGAGGCCGCGCACGTTGACCTCGAACAGCCAGCCGAAATCCTGTGGCCGCGTTTGCGCGAGCGTGCCGCCGGAAAACACACCGGCGTTGTTGAAGACCATGTTGATGCAACCGAAGTCTCTCTCGATCTGGCTCGCCAGCGTCTGCAGCGCCTCGAGATCGGTCACGTCCGCTTCGTAAGCGCGCGCCTCGCCGGCTGCCGCCGCGAGCAGCGCGACCGTTTCCGCCGCCGCATCGCGCTGGATATCCACGACCGCAACGCGCGCGCCGCGCGCTGCCGCCTTGAGCGCGAGGCCGCGGCCGATGCCGCTACCGCCGCCCGAAACGACCACGATCCCGTTGTTCAGATCGATCATCATGCCTCTCCGCCGTTGCGAATGGACCCGCTTGACGTCCGCCGCAAATACCGAGATTGGCCGAGACATGCAGTTTCGGCATGGCAGGTCAGTTTAGATGGAGCGCCTGCCGTCGCTCACCTCACTGCAGCTGCTGAACCTCGCCGCGCAGCATCGCAGCCTGTCGGTCGCTGCCGCGAAGGCGGGAATGACGCAGCCCGCCGCCAGCCGTCGACTTGCCGGGCTCGAATGCCTGATCGGCACCGCGCTCCTCCATCGCCATCGGCGCGGGGTCGAACTCACCGAAGCCGGCGTTGCCTATCTCGCGGCGGTCTCGCCGGCGCTCGACGCGATCGTCGCCGCGACCGAGGCGCGCCGCAGCGCCAATCGATCGGCGCCGCTCCGGCTGCGCGTCTACTCGACCTTCGCGGCGCGCTGGCTGCTACCGCGGCTTCCCGACTTCCAAGCCAGCCATCCGGATATCGAGGTGCGCCTAGACACGACGGTCTCGCCGGTGGCGTTCGAGCGTGACGACGCGGATGTCGCGATACAGTTCGGCGAGGGCGAATGGCCGACCGTCGATTGCCGTCTGCTGATCGAGGACATAATCGAACCCGTTTGCAGCCGGGATTACGCCGCTCGCAACGCCGACGCCATCGTCGCGGGACAACTTGCCGGCATGCTGCTGCTCCACAGTCGTTATCGCCGGCTCGACTGGCGCGACTGGGCGGTCGCGGCGGACAGACCCTTGGCGGGCGCCCGCTTCATGCCGTTCCCGAGCTCGCTGCTCTCCTATCAGGCGGCGATCGAGGGCGTCGGCATGGCGATCGCGCAGACCGGCTTCCTCGCCGCCGAGCTTGGGTCAGGCACGCTGGTGCGGCCGTTCGACAGGCCGCTGCGCCGCCCGGCCGGCTATTATCTCGTCACGCCGCGCGGATCGGAACCCGACCGCGTGCGTGCCTTCCGCCGCTGGATCATCCGCGCCGCCGCCAAGAGCTAGCGCCCGCGCCCGCTGGTTCAGAACCGCTCGCCGACCATCTCTTCGCTGATCGCCCACAGCCGCTTCGCGCGCTCCGGATCGAGCGCATATTCGCGCACGCCCGTGCGCCCCACCGATTGGGTGCTGACCGTTTCGGCGACGTGGCAATCCTCGCAATAGCGTCCGCCGACCGCCTCGGCCGGCGCGACGACTGCCGCCCACACCGTGGTGGCGGCGCCTTGCTCCAAGCTCTTGTAGCGATAGGGCTCGCGGCCCTCGGCTTCATCCTGCTTGGCGAGGCCCGCGACCATGGCATCAAGCCGCTCGGTCGTCTCGGGCGTGCGGTAGCGGCCGAGTTCGGTCTTGATCCCGCCCGGGTGCAGCGCGGTCGCGCGGACGCCGCGATCGCGATGGCGGCGATCGAACTCCGCACCAAACAGGATGTTTGCGGTCTTGGCATAACCGTAGGCCGCAAAGGCATCATAAGGCGTGCGCTCGAAATTCGGATCGTCGAGATCGATGTCCGAGAAGCGATGCCCCGCCGAAGACAGGATCACCAGCCGGCCACCCGCTTTGATCAGCCCCGCGATACGATTGACGAACAGGAAGTGGCCGAGATGATTGGTGCCGAACTGCGTTTCGAAGCCGTCCGCCGTCTTGCCCTGCGGCGTCGTCATCACGCCGGCATTGGCGATCACCACGTCGAACGTGCGGCCGTCGCGCAGCAGCGCATCGGCGGCGGCGCGCACGCTCGCGAGCGAGGCGAGGTCCATCTCGACGATCTCGAAATTGCCGCCGCTCGCCTTGGCCGCTTCGAGGACGTGGCCGGTGGCGTGCTTTGCCTTCTCGAGGTCTCGCGCGGTGCCGACGACGTCGGCGCCATGCGCGACGAGCGCGCGCGCCGTCTCGACGCCGAGGCCTGCCGAGACGCCGGTGACCAGGAAGCGTTTGCCCTTCAGGTCGACGCCTTCGAGCACCTCGTCCGTCGTGGACGTCTGATCGAACATGGCTATCTTCCCTCTTTGGTCGCGAGCCGCGCCTGCCGAGCCGCGACGCCTTCTATGAATTCCCGGCCGCTCAGCAGGGCACGGAACACCGCCTGCTCCGCATCCATATGCGCCTCAAGGTCCGGCCAGCGCATCATCGCCTTGGTCCGGACAAGCGCGATCGGCGGCATCGCGGCCAGCCGACGAGCGGCCCCCAGCGCCGCCTCCGCGAGCTCGTCCGCCGCCACGACGGCCGTGAACAGACCGATCCGCAGCGCATCGACAGCCGGCACGGGTTCGGCGAGCAGCATCAGGCGCGCGGCGGCGACGTGGCCGATACGCGCCGGCAGGAGGAAGGTCGCGCCCGCTTCCGGGGTCAGGCCGAGCTCGACGAACGGCATCCGCAGGCTTGCCTCGGGCGCTGCGTAGACGGCGTCGAAATGAAGCAGCATCGTCGCGCCCATGCCGACCGCGGCGCCCTGCACGGCGGCGACGAGCGGCTTGCGCGCGGTCGCGAGCAGTATCAGCGCGCGATGGCCGGGATCGCGATCGGCATCGGGCGGACTGTCGGCGAGATTGCCGAGATCCGCACCCGCACAGAACACCGGCCCGGGCGAGCCGACGAGGATCGCGCGCACTGCCCCATCCTCCTCCGCCGCGAGCACCGCATCGCCCAATGCCTGCATCAGCGCATGCGTCAGCGCGTTGCGCTTTTCCGGCCGGTTGATCGTGATGCGCGCGACGCCGTCGTCGTCGACATGGCTGTCGATCGAGCCGGTCACTGGCCTTCGCCTTTCTTGGCAACGCGCATCGCGTGGAGATGATCGGGATCGAACGAGCCACGCGGCATCTGGAAGGTGTCGCTGTTGCGGATATAGACGTCCGGTCCGTACATGCGGCCGATCAGCCGCATCGCCGGCGTGTTGAAGTACAGCCGCTCGGCATCGTCCACGAACTCGTCACGCACATGCGCGACCAGCACCTCACCGATCGCGATCAGCTGACGCGGCCCGATCTCGACGATTTCGCGCTTGCGGCATTCGAAGCTGACCGGAGCGCTCGCAATCAGCGGCGGCGCGACGACGTGCGAGGGCGCCGTCGCGATGCCGGCATAGTCGATTTCGCTGACATTGCGCGGCGCATCGACGCAGGAGAGGTTCATGCGCTCCGCATCGTCCTCGCTCACCATGTTGACGACGAACTCGCCGGTCTCGACGATGTTCGTCGCGGTGTCCTTGTCGCCGCCGGATTTGATGTCCTTGAGCAGGCCGAGCACGAGCAGCGGTGGATCGTCGCCCATGGCGTTGAAGAAGCTGTAGGGCGCGGCGTTGACGACGCCGTTCGTGCCGAGCGTCGTCACCCAGGCGATCGGCCGCGGCGTGATCGCCGAGACGAGGATCTTGTAGCGCTGCCGGATCGACAGCTCGGACATGACAAAGTCCATCAGGCCTCCTGCAAGCGCCCTACCGAACAGTGGGCGGATCTGTCCACCACCGCTGCGCGGCGAAGTGCACGGCCTGCTGCGATAAGCCGCACTGCCGGTCGATCGTCACGCCCGGCACGTACATCGGCAGCCCTGCGGCCAACCAGGCGGTCCGCGCCATGTCGTGCGCTGCGCACCGAACGGATCGAGCACGCCCAGATCACGTCGTCGACGGCACCCGCATCGACGAGCGCGCGGGCGACCGTCTCGCGCATCACCCGCCCGGCGCGGTCGACGGGGTGGGCCTGCGAAAGCGAGCCGTTGCTACGCCCGGTCGGCGTACGCGCAGCGGAGACGATAGGTGTCGGCCATCGGGTGAATTCCCGGTGCGAGCGCCGAACCGGCGCCTATAGACGAAGCGCGTCATCGCGGCAGACGTCGAACAGGGTGCCGCGACTCAGCTGCGCAATCTCCGAGCTAGTTAATGCCATTAACCGGCCGCGCAAGGTCTGCGCTTGGCCGTCGACGCGCAGCGCTACCGCCAACGCCATTCGCGGCGTCGCAGTGCCCGGATCGAAGTCGATCGAGACGCTGACAGTGCTCTCCACGCCAATCCCGGACCAGGGATCCTCCCCGCCTTCGATCAGGATCGGCAGCACCCCGAGCGCGACCAGATTGGCGCGATGGATCCGCTCGAAGCTGCGTGCGAGCACGGCGCGGATGCCGAGCAGTGCGGTGCCCTTTGCCGCCCAATCGCGCGCGCTTCCCGCACCATAATTATGGCCGGCGAGAACGATGATCGGCCGCTCCGCGGCGCGATAGGCCTCGGCGACGATATGGATCGGCTGCGGCGTGCCGGCGGGCATCGATCGCGTGACCGGGCCGACCGCTTCGACCAGCCGGTTGCGCAGGCGCGGATTGGCGAAGGTGCCGCGCAGCATCACCTCATGATTGACGCGGCGCGCAGAGTAGCTGCCGACGTCCGCCGGCGACACGCCGAGCGCACCGAGATAGGCTGCCGCCTCGCTATCACGCGCAATCGCGCCGACCGGGCTGATGTGATCGGTGGTGACGGCGTCACCCAGCACCAGCAGCGGGCGCGCGTCGGCGATCGGGCGCAGCGGCGGTGCCTCCCTGTCTTGGAAGAAGGGCGGCGGCACGAAGAAGGTCGAGCTTCCGGACCAGGCGAAGCGGCTGCCTATACCCTGGGGCAGCGCCAGCCATTGTTCCGGCAGGTGCCAGCCCGGTCGCGCCTCGCCTCTGTCCGCCGCCAGCACTGCGTCGACCTCGGCGTCGGTGGGCGCGATGCGCGCAAGCAGCGCTTCGATGTCGGAATCGATCCGGCCAGCCAGCGCATAGGCGACGACGAGCATCGGGTTGCCGAGATAGGCGGCACGGATCGCATGATGGATGCGGCCTTCGAAATTGCGATTGCCGGACTGCACCGCGACCGCGATGCGGCCATGGGCGAGTTCGTCCTCGATGCCGTCGGCCAGATTGCCGGTGTTGCCGACGCACGGCCCGCATCCATAAGCGGCGACGGCGAAGCCGAGCGCCTCCAGCGGCGCGAGGAGGCCGCACCGCCCCAGCGCCGCCGTCGCGGCGCGTGAGCCCGGCGCGAACACCGTCTTGACGTGCGGCGGCGGACGCATCCCGGCAGTCACCGCCGCTCGCGCGAGCAAACCCGCGGCGACGAGCGAGCGGAGATTGGCGGTGTTGGTACAGGAGGTGATCGCCGCCAACACGACGCGTCCGTCGATCGGCTCACCCTCGTAAGCCGCCGCAAATCCACGCGCGACCTCGGGCAGCGGCACATGCTGGTGCGGAAGGGACGGGCCGGCAAGCGCCGGCGCGATCGTACCGAGATCGACACGAATGACGCGATCGTAGACGATGCCTTCCCCAATCGCGCCGAACAGGCCTTGCCCCTCCAGATGCGACCGCGCCGCCGCCAGAGCACTGTCGTCACGGCAATGCGCACGCAGATAGGCGAGCACCGCGTCGTCGGCCGGGAACAGCGCCAGCGTCGCGCCATATTCAGGCGCCATGTTGGCGATGCTGTTGCGATCCGCGACGGCGAGCGTGGCGACGCCGAGCCCGAAGAACTCGAGGAAGGCGCCGACCACCTTCTCGGCGCGCAGTCGCGCGGTGATCGCCAGCGCGAGGTCGGCCCCGTAAATGCCGGGCCGCGGGGTGCCCGAGAGCTCGACCCCGATCACCTCGGGTGCGGCGAAGGAGAGGGGCTGACCCAGCAGCGCCGCCTCAGCTTCGATCCCGCCGACGCCCCAGCCGAGAACGCCGAGGCCGTTGACCATCGTGGTGTGGCTGTCGGTGCCGATCACCGTGTCGCAGGCCGCCCATCCATCGTGCACGGAGACGAGCTCCGCGATCCGCTCGAGATGGACCTGGTGTACGATGCCGTTGCCCGGCGGCACGATCTGCAGCGACGCGAACGCCTGCTCGGCCCAGCGCGCGAAGGCGTAGCGCTCGCCGTTGCGGGCGAACTCCACATCCATGTTGCGGGCGAGCGCGCCGCTGCCCCAATTGTCGGCGTCGATCGAATGATCGATCACCAGCGCCGCAGGCACCGCGAGATCGACGGTCGCGGGATCGCGCCCATGCCGCGCCACCTCGTCACGCAACGCGGCAAGGTCGGCCAGCAGCGGCAAGCCCGATGCGTCCTGCATCAGCACGCGGGTGACGGGGAAGCGCCATTCGGCCGCACCCGCCGCTCCCGGCCGCCAGCGCGCGATAGCCTCGCATTCCGCCGCGCCGAGCTGCCCCCGGGCATGCCCGACTAGCGCGGCTTCGAGCACGATGCGCACCGAGCGCGGCAGCGCCACCGCGTTGATGCCGAGCCCCGCCAGATAGTCCGGCACCGAGGCCCAGCGCGGACCGTCGCCCCGGACCCAGTCCATCAGGCGGCGTTATGCGTGCGCGCGACATGCTGGGCCGCGATCCGGCCGAACGTGGCGCCGCGCAGCACCGACGTGGAGCCGGCATAGACCTGGTGATAGATGCCCATCGTCTCGCCCGCCGCGTAGAGGCCGGGGACCGGCTTGCCGTCGCAGTCGAGCACCTGCGCGTCCGGGTTCACCTTGACGCCGCCGAAGGTGAAGCAGTTGGCCGGAATGATCGGATAGGCGCGGAACGGCGTCTTGACGAGCGGCCGTGCCCAGTTCGACTTCTTCGGGCTGAGCCCGGTGGTGGCGAGATGGTCTATCTCGAACGGCTTGAACTCGCCCGATGTCGGGCATGCCGCGTTGAAGTCGGCGACCGTCTTCGTCACCGCCGCCACCGGCAGCTCCAGCTTCGCCGCCAGCTCATCGATGCTGTTCGCCTCGACCGGCGGGATCTCCGAGCGGATCGCGCGGCGCCAGCCCTGGATCTCCTCGGTCTGCGCGTCGAACAGCACGTAGGCGATGCCGTCGGGCTGATAGGCGATCGCTCGGCTGATCGGATCGTAGCAGGCATCGACCGTGCGCGGCGCCTCGTCGAGGAAGCGCTCGCCGAGCTTGTTGACGAGGATGCCGTAGGGCCAGATGTGGACGACGGCTTCGGGCTGCTGCGAGCGCGGATCGACCGGCTCGGCATGGTAGGAGGCGAAGTCGCCCGAGGGGGCGGCGCCGGCCTCCAGCATCATGCGGATGCCCTCGCCCTTGTTCTGGTAGCCGCCGATCGCGACCGGGCGGATGTTCGCGGCGACGGGCCCGAGATAGCGCGCCAGCATCTCGGAATTGCCCTGGTAGCCGCCGCTTGCGAGGATCGTCGCCTTCGCGCGGATCTGCATGCGCCTTCCGTCGGGACCGATCGCGGTGACACCCTCGATCGTGCCATCCTCGGCGCGGAGCAGCGAGACCGCAGTGGTCCGGTAGCGGAAGTCGGCATCAAGTTTCTGCGCTTCCGCGAGCAAGCGCTCAATCAGCGCGAGGCCGCCGCCCTGGGCGGCGATGCGGGTGGTGTTCTGGGTGAGCAGGTAGATCGGCTGCGGCCCGAACTTGAGACCGAACTCCTTCAGCCAGCCGATCGTCTGCGGCGCGCGCTCGGCGAAGCGGCCGATCAGTTCGGGATCGGGAAAAGGATGCGCCTTCACGTACGACGGCCAGTCCTCATACGATCCGCCCGCCGCGACGATCACGTTGGGATCGAGGTTGGCGCCGGCATTCTCGGCGAAGACCGTCTCGAAGTCGTCGGAGACCTCGCTGTCGTTCTTCATCCGCATATAGGCTT
>Ga0213875_10001385_pt1 | contig 15882 bp, 15 predicted proteins | sample BarmaccomBMRX_R8_FD_160105 | JGI IMG/M metagenome (GOLD analysis project Ga0213875, IMG submission 160105) | Root-associated microbial communities from Barbacenia macrantha in rupestrian grasslands, the National Park of Serra do Cipo, Brazil - RX_R8 | ecosystem: Host-associated > Plants > Roots... | reverse complement strand
ACCGTGCCCGCGGCGTTGGTGGGACTGACCGTGGCGGTCAGGGTTTCCTGGGTGCCCGCCGCCGCCGGAGACGAGGGCGCGACGGTCAAGGTGGTGGTAGTGGTCGCGGGGTTGACCAGGTAGTTGACCGTCGGGGAGGTGGATGCGGCGAAGGCCACGGTGTCGGTGGGGCTAAACACCGCGCTTAGTGAGTGTGGCCCCGAGGCCAGGGTGGCCATCGTGGTCGCGGTGGCGTTGGACACCGTCACCGGGCTACCCAACGGGGTGGTGCCGTCTTTAAATTGCACGCTGCCCGCGGCGTTGGTGGGACTGACCGTGGCGGTCAGGGTTTCCTGGGTGCCCGCCGCCGCCGGAGACGAGGGCGCGACGGTCAGCGTGGTGGTGGTGGTCGCGGGGTTGACTGTGTAGCTGACCGCCGGTGAGGTTGATCCGATCAGCGCTGCGCCGGAGTTGGGGGTGAACACCGCGGTTAGTGAGTGCGGTCCCGGGGCCAGGGTGGTCGTGGTGGTGGCGGTGCCGTTGGACACCGTTACCGGGCTACCCAACGGGGTGGTGCCGTCTTGGAATTGCACGCTGCCCGCCGCCGCGGACGGGCTGATGGTGGCGGTCAGGGTTTGCTGGGTGCCCGCCGCCGCCGGAGATGTCGGCGTCACGGTCAGGTTGGTGGTCGTGACCTCGGGAGTGACGGCGATGCCGCCCGGGCCGCTGAACCCGTTGATTGTGGTCACCAGGGTGTTGGTGGCCACGTTGATCACGCCGACGTTGTTGGAGTTGAAGGCAGCGGTGTAGGCCGTGGTGCCATCCGGGGTGATCACGATCCCACTCGGGGTACGCAAGTTGGGGTCGCTGATGGTGGCGGTGACGGTGTTGGTGGCCACATCAATCGCGTTGACCGAGCTGCCCACGAAGTTGGCCGAATACGCGGTCTTGCCATCCGGGGTGATCGCGATGCTAAATGGCTGGTTGCCCACCTGGATCACCGCACCGACGGTGTTGGTGGCCAGATCAATCGGGACCACCCCACCCACGCCTGGGGTATTGAATTGGCCGACATAGGCCGTCTTGCCATCCGGGGTGATGGCAATCGGGTCCGGGAACCGGCCGACCGGGATCGTGGCCGTGACGGTGTTGGTGGCCACATCAATCACCGACACGGTGTTGCTGCCGTTGTTGGTGACATAGGCCATCTGGCCATCGGGCCTGATCGCGATCGCCTCCGGGAAGCTGCCGACCGGGATCGTGGCCGTGACGGTATTGGTAGCCACATCAATCACCGACACACTGTTGCCGCGCAGGTTGGGCACATAGGCATGCGTGCCATCCGGGGTGATCGCCACCGCGAACGGGACGGACCCGACGGGGATCGTGGCGGTGACGGTGTTGGTGGCCGTATCAATCACGCTGACCGAGTTAGCCCCGCCGTTGGTGACATAGGCGGCCTTGGCGTCCGGGGTGATCGCCACCGCGGTTGGGGTGGCCCCGACGGGGATCGTGGCCACTACAGTGTTGGTGGCCACATCCACCGCTGTCACCGTATTGGCGTTTTCGTTGGCGACATACACCGTCAGTGGCGGCGTGGCCGCTGACGCGGTCGCCGGCACCACTGCGGCCACGAACTGCACCACGGTCGCGGCCAGTACCACCAACACCGCGAGTAAGGTGCTGCGGCGCAGTGGGCCCCCTACCTCCACCACAGAGACTCGGGCGGGCGAGCCGCATCGGGCTGCCAGGCCACCTCCCGCGGGCGGCAACGGGAGCTGTTGGGTTCCCATGGGAGATCTCCTTGGCTAAGAGGCGACCGCAGTCGCGCCGTACGGACCACACACATCCCGCACTCGCCATCGCCGTCTCAGCGCAGGCCAACCACACCCCCACCCACCCGCAGCAGCAAAAACCGCCGCATCAAAATCGACAGCACTAGGTGTCGGTCACCATCAGGTCACGACAAGCCACCCAGCCAAAACAGCGGGCGATCGCGAGGCCTTACTGGTGACCGACCGGAGATCTTCGCCGGTAGTGCCGCAGATCAGCAGTGAACGTGTGATGTAGTGCCAGCGAAATCTCCCCCTTACGGGAGAAATCCGCGTATCCACCCGATGAGCACCACATGCCACTCAACCCCACAACGGACAAACCACTATCCGGGTAGCGACCTCCCCACCACCACAAGATCGCAGGTTCGCTCAATAACGCGATACAACGCTGACCAACAAGCAGTAATGTCGCTGGTCAGCGTCGCTCTCATCGCCTGGACCTCAGCCTTGCTGGGTCTCCCAGAAGATCTTGTCAATCTCAACACCCCTTGCCCTCGCCGGGCGGGCAGGTCTCGGGGATGGCCAGCCGCAGAAGAAGCGCCGCGGTGAGTCGGGTGAGCAGAGGGTGTGGCGTCCCCTCGCCCTCCCTCAAGGGACTACCACACGCCAGCCCGGGGGCAGAGCGGAATGGCGCACACTCCGGTTCCATCGAGGGCTGTCCCCGGGCTGGCGTGTGGTCGGGCGATGCCAGGTCGAGGGGACGCCACACGACCCCCAGCGTGCAAGATCGTCAGTGATCGCGTAGAGCTGGTGATCGTTTGGACACTTTATGGTCACAAAACCCATCCAGCTCACCGAAAATGACCACAGATGACGAGCGTTTGCAGTCACGAAAGCCACAGGCAATGAGCACTATCCACAAACGACCACGAGCACGGTCCGGGAATCAGCGAGTTCGGGGTTCAAGTCAAGACCCTGCGGCAATCAAACAACAAGGACATAAAACGTTTGACTCAGAAACGAACCGGCTTTCTCATACCCATCCTCCGGACACGACGGCTACCCTTGGCTGCTCCCTGGCACGGCAGCAGGACACCACCGCCGTGCTGTCCGCGTGCTGTAAGAAAGGGTCAACGGCGGTCAATCGCGGTACGCCACGGTACAGGCCATCCGCAGTTCAGCATGCATCACCTGGCGCGGTAGTGAGATTCCCAAGCTCTAGATCAACACAGGTGCCTCCGGCGGACCGCACCACTCCCAGCGTGCAAGATCAACCCCTCGGGCCGTCGCTGGGCCGTGAGACGTCGGGAAGCAGTGAGAAACCCGGAGAAGTAGCAAGAGCATTCCTTCTGGTGAGGCAGACGGATTCTCCCGTTGGCGCAGGTGGCGATATGCGGGGCGGACGAGCTGGCCTGTAAGCCGGATTCTGCACACACGGATCACTGACCCGGGCTGATGGCTGCCGCAGCACTGTTGATCTGCACATACACCGTTTGGCAGCGTTGGCAGCCGTTGGCTGTCTGCGGACGTTCTGCGGACAGTTTGCGGACATCAACTTTTCGTGGTGCGGCGGCGCCGACGACGGCCGGCGAGCCGCTTGACCCCGTAGCAGCCACCCGCCCCGCCGGTAAGCACCGCGGTGGCGCCGATAGGGCCGAGGTAGATGACGATCAGTGCAACGATGCCGACGACCGCGGCTAGCGCGATGGACAGGAGCAACCCCAGGCGCAGGGTGATAGGCCAGCCCGCGAGGATTGTGAGCAGGATGCCCCAGCTGGTGGGTGGCTCGTTCTTGGCCGCGCGGGGGCCTTCAGTGGAGTCAGTCATTGTGGTCTTCCCTTGCAGCAGCGGGCTGGGTTCGATTGTCGGGGGCGGTGGTGCTAGGCACTCTGCGGGGTTCAACGGTGTAAAAGCTCGGCGCAGAATTCTTCGAGATAACCGTTACGTTCGGACGCCGGCATAGCCATATGGCAATTCCGGGCCGAAAGCGGCTCGGCTGTGTCAGTCGCGCGGGCCCTGGACCTGCACGTTCTGAGAACGTCTACGCAATAACCTGGTGGTGAACGCGACCGTCAGAGAAATACATCGACTGGTCGTGGAAAGCGCGCGATAACACTCTCCTTCGGACGATCGCGCTCAGAAAGCCACTCCACGAACTGTGCTGGGCCGCTCAGGGCCTCCGGTGCGGCCGTGCATAGCCCGGAACCTCGGGATCGCATCTGGTAGGCGTATCCGGACGCGACGCCGCCAGTTGGTGGCTGACAGCGCGCTCAGCACGTGCCTACCGTCGATGGCTATGACAACCCGACTAACTGACCGAGGCGACGTCGCGCGCGGTCAGCCCCAGACCTCCTCATAACCGTCGTCGACGGCCACCTCTGGAGCCGTTTGCCAGGTACGGATGTCGAGGTGTGTGCCTTCACCGACAAACCTCTGGCGCTGCTGTACCGGCCAGCCTTTAGAGACCATGGCCGGGCTTAGATGATCTAGTTGGCGGCGCGTAGTTCAAGCGGTCTCGCGTTCTCTCCAGGTCTGTCACAGAGAGCGCGGTGTGCCACAGACGTACTCCGCTTGGTCGAAGCACACGTGCGCCAGCCCAGCCAGCGGTCTCGATCTTTGCCTGACGATCAGCAACGGCGATCTCAAGAGCTGGTTCAAGGTCAGTATCGTGTGAAGCCAGGATGACAACATCAAACTGTGGATCAAGAGCAGCCCGAACGACTTTCAGCGCGACGAGAACATCAACGCCCTTCTCCCGCGCTGGGCTAGTCGGCCAGTTCGGCGGGTAACGCAGGGTACGGTAAACCACCTGGACCCGTGCATCGCGAGTCCACTCGGACCGCTGGCGTTGAGAGATGCCGTAGGCATACGGATCGTTGTGATTGCTTGGCGAGCCGCGAAAGACACGTACTGCCGTAAGAACCGCCTGCTGCTGGGTCGTATCACGCTGCCGCCCTGCTCTGACCGCGATGACCTGCTCAGCGAACCGCAGCGGATGGATGAGGCTCTCGTGAACTGGCTGGCCAGCAGGTGCGAAGAGATCGCGAGCCGTAAGGTGGATGTTTTGATAATCGATCACGACACAGACCCGTGGATGATCCACCAAGCCTCCACAAAAAAGCCCCGCCAGTCCCGGAGGACGGCGGGGAGCAACAAACCCGAGGGTACCTGGTACCCACCCATCGGTGGCAGATCCTAGGACGTTACATCGCAAACACCAACGAGTTAACCGCAACGAGTATTCCATCGCGGTAAGTAACTGCACTTGTCGATGTACTGGCCTCCTACCAGGTTACTTGACCGGTTGACTGATGCAGCCCCTCACGCCACGCTGGTGCGGCGATCACCCCAGTAAGCCAGCAACTCGGCCACCGCACCCGGCTCAACCGACCACAACCCACAAGGCAACGCATTCATACTGGCTTGGCGGCCGGGGCCTCGCCGTTCCTAGCAGAGGCCGCTAGCCGTCCCTAGTAAGGTCCGTCGCAATCCTTGGGCCAATCACCCAACCGCGCTAGTTCATCTTCGAGGCGCAGCGTCCTGCTGTGGAATCCGGTTCGGTAGGTTCGGTCATGCCGCTTGAGGCCGAGGGGCGCGCCGCGCCGATCAAGAGCAACCCAACACTCCATGATCTGGCAGCACTTGCTGTGGTACCAAAGACCGGCGATGAACCGTTCGTCTATCAAGGCCAGAGCATTGGAGTGGACGTTTTAGGGTTCTGGCGCTGGGCCTATTCTGATCTGGTCAGTAACGCTACGCGCGGTGTTCTCGCCGAGTATATCGTCGGGCTCGCTTTGGGATGCGTTGACGGCTGCGCACGAGCAGAGTGGGATGCGCGCGACTTACGCACCTCGCAAGGCGATTCGGTGGAGGTCAAATCGGCCGCTTACGTGCAGACTTGGCCGCAGCGGCAACTAGCAAAAATTAGATTCAGTATCACACCGACCACTGGGTGGGATGCGGCGTCCAACACGGTCTCGGCCGAACGCAAACGCCAAGCCGATGTATACGTTTTTTGCCTTCTAAAACACATGGACAAATCCACCGCGTGCCCGCTCAATCTGGACCAGTGGGAATTCTACATCCTGTCCACGAACCGCCTGAACAACTTGGTTGGCGAACAGAAGACAATCACGCTGGCCAGTCTGCTCGAACTAAGCCCCTCCACGGCATCATTTGGGGAGCTACGGGACTACATCGAGGCGGCAGCCAAAGAACCCTCTAACGCCAAGTGAGCCGAACGCCTGGACTTTTAGGATCATCTGTGCCTCAACGCCACCGGAGTCAAGACGGGCTGAAAAGCCGCCGCTTCACCGGATTTATCCATTCGCTAAGCTGCCATCCACTGATGTTCCGGCCAGCCTGGAAGTCTATCTCGTGTTGCGGCCCGCGAGCGTCAAGCCCACCTGGATCGCGACCAGCCCTGCCGGGTGGTTCAAAGGCAAAGACCCTTCGGTCCCGATAGACAAGCTGCAAAGCGCATGGATACCCGGCGCTGAGGTGCTCTACATCGGAAAAGCCAATAACTTGCGCAGGCGCCTTCATACCGCTGCCATGGTGCGGAGGAACGAGGTGGGCACTGCGCGCCCCCCGAGGGCTACCACACGGCAGCCCAGGGGCAGAGCCACACGGCGCACATCGGTTCCGTCGAGGGTTGCCCCTGGGCCGCGGCGTGGTAGGACTGCGTCAGGCCGACGGGACGCCACACGAAGCTCGACGTGCAAGATCTCGATCGCTGCCCCCGTGGGAGAGTCTGTCGAGAAACAGCTGATCGAGAATCAGATGTTTGCCAGTCGGCAGACCGTCGGCCAGAGTCCGCCACCGGAGAGCCTCCCGATCTACATCAGTTGGTACATCAACGGCTACGGATGACCATGAGTATCCTTGGACGTGAACCAAAGCATCAGATACATCTACGCACAAATTGCAGGGTCCTCAAGGGGTGTTGCTTCCGACTACGGATCTGGGCAACTGCCATGCTTCCTTGACCGATCAGCATCCACGTCGTGGCGCTCCCGGCCTTGGCCGAATCGTTCCTCGTGGAGGACCTGCTTCACCCTCTACCGCTGGGGCCGCTTCGACCTTATGACGACCCTCACATCTAAGCGCCGATGACCTTGCGGGCCAGCTCGATAGCAGCGTGGCCGTCTTGTTCGATCGCGTCCAGCGTCTCGACCACGTAATCACTTACACTCGCGCCCGGAAAGAACATCGAGCGCAGAACGTACAACAACATCAGCGTCTCTTCAAATAGGGAGACGAACAGCTGCAGTGTCTCTCGACTCAAGACAGGACCGTTACTTTTCCAGAGCTCACCATTCGTGGCTCCACCAGCTCCGTGGGTGTGCCGGGACAATGTCTCGTGAAGGTCGAACGCCCAGCTCCCTCGGGCTCCTCCGAGAAGTTTGATCCGCTCGCCCCTCGTAAGATCGGCTGATAAGCCTTTATCACGGGCGACTTTCAGGTTCGTTCCCCACTTTGATCCCAATGGTTCTGATTCGGAGTGCAGTCCGGCCGCGGCGGCAACCATGTCCTCCGCCGCCACGCGCAGGCAACTGATTCCTGTTCGGTAGTAACCATGAATCGAGTTGAATATGCCCGCATTCAACTCTTCCTGCACATCCAAGAATGCCATTGGCAGCAGATCCGGGCTAGCGACTTGGCTGAATCCATCCTCGTGCCAGCAGGAGACCAGGTCTCGCAAGTGATCGACGACGCCACCGACGTACGATGTTGTCCGGAGTAGCACGTCCGTCGGCAGGTCAACGAGGTCGCGCCAGGCTTCTTCGTCGACGACGTTGTCGGGGTCGGGGATGTCACCGCCCAGGGCAAAGATATGGGACGCCAGATATTGCCGCTCCAGCCGGAAGTCTCCAGCGGGGAGGGAGACGCGATCTTCGGCCCGAGACATGGACAACACGCTATGCGAGGCGCTCGCCGCCCTCGCACCCCAGGCGGCCGGACTGGACCCCATGACCGCAGTTTTGACCGCAACGACCAGCACCATCTCTCACTTAGACACCACTCGGCGAACGTTGCATGGCCACGTCGCGCGGTCCGATCCCGGAGTTGCCTGCATCTGTTAATCGCAAGGTCTTCGTTCCTACCCAGCCGCCGCCGAGGCCATGCCACTCGGGTGCCACCAGCCTGGTTAACCATGATCAACAGTAGGGTCCTGTGATAATTCCGCGAACGCGGTAGAGCTAGCCAATACCCATTCTTGCGATGCGGTGCCAAGACCTGTGATGAGACGGACTTCAGGTGAGCCGAGCGGACCCCAGGAGAAATCTCTAACACTCCTTTTCAGAAGTCCCTGTGTACTGTCGGTCCAGGATGGTGCCGTGGTCGCAAAGATGAGTAAATCAGCTTTTAGCCACGCCGCAGCCTGGCATTTTTTGCGGATTTCTTCTCGCGTCTTGGTTCCGTTGTTGGACAAGTGGTCATTGGTTTTGCACTCGGCGAGGATCAGTGTGTCGTCGATGTACGCGATTAGGTCGACCTCGATCTGCGGGTTGTTGTCCCGCACGAACGTTATCTCCTCCAAATCATGGTAACTGGAACGCGCATCCTCTTGGCCAGCTGACAGGTAGCTGGATAGCAAAGCGGGGACCTCGCCATGGTCGCGGAGCAGGTGTCGGCCGACCGGGTGGAGGTCGTAGAACCACAGCGGCTCATCATCGGGCTTCTTCCATGCTTTTCTACTGAGGTCTCCGGCGGCGTCGCACCGGGCACACGCCCATATTTGGCCAAGCTTGTCGATAGTCTGAAACTGTTTCTGCTCGCACGTTTGGCATTGCAGGACGAGGCCGCGTCGGAGTACACCCGCTCGGAGCGCGACATCGAGACGATCACGTACATGCTCGCGCTCTAGATCTGGTGTTCGCGCGCAGAATCCCTCGAAGTTCAATACACCCTCTCCAGCGGAAAGGACGACACCATCATGATCGGGATAAGCATCTCGGCTAGCCGTTTCCTTAGGTAGTAGCGACAGTAATGCAGTCCGCAACGGACCGCCGAACAAGTTGACGAATTCCTGTCGCCCGCCGAGCATTCTGGTCAGCAACGCTGTGCGATGTCCAGCAGGGCTGAGGCGAGCCTCCAGTTTATGCTCACGGCATTTCGCACTCACCCAGGCGGAGAGGCTGAGATCCCGTATGGCCGGACGTGCGAGCTTGTTCACGGCCGGGATGCCGGCCAGGACGAAGTTGAAGCGGTGCGATTGGTAAGACGTCCCATGGCGGCTGCTACGGCCCCAGGTGAGTAGGCGTTCGGTGTCAGGCGTGAATAACTCCTGCCCGTCCAGCCCTCGGCCTCGTACCGATCGGCTAGGCCGCCAGGAGATGTCTACGTGCCAGGCTAGATCCGGATATGCGGCTAGGTCTGGACGATTGAGAATCGGCGCGGGCAACGGTACCGCCATGCTCTGCGTACCGGTCTCATCGACGACGGTCGGCACCGGGAGGTAGGTGTCGAACTGCTCCTCAACTGCCAAATGGCACGACACGGGTTGCTTCCAAGGCAACTCAGTGCACGGAAGGATCAAGAAAGACTCGGAGTTGTCACTAACCATGGCCCCTGCCATAGTCAGCACGCCCGCTGAAAGCTGGCCGTGTGCCTGCGCGATCTGCTCCGCTGAGAGAGATAGCGACGTGACAGCGAGCGTGCCCATTTCATGCGCGAGTCCGCGGACCGCGCCTGCCAAGCCGAGCGCCACAGTGGATAAAGATTTATCGTTGTCCACACCGAGTATCGAGGGCAGCCACAGACCCACCCCGAACGTAAGTTTCCACAGTCTGGCCAGGGCGAAGTCTTCAGGCGCATCACCTATGACAGCCAAGCCAGTACGGCGATAAGACAAGCCATGCGACACGGAGACCAAGCCTGTCATCGCCCGTTTATGAGCGGTAGGAACTGTCCTTGTATCGACGCCCATCGCCACATTAGGGAACCACAGCAACTCGTCCGGAGCCGCATAGCCAGGAGCATCGAGCAACCAGGAACTCAGCTGACGCACAACCTGCTCGTCCAGCTCAGGTTCTGCCGCGCCGAGATCGGGTGCCTCCGCGACGCCGGCGTGCGAGGCAAGCGCCACCCCAAACAAACCACCCCAGCCAGGAGGGCACGCCAGGACCGGACCCTGATAGGCGCCCGGCATCGTGAGCGCATTGGGAAAATGCCGGTCTCCTGCACTCCGCAAGATAGTCGCGTCCTCACTCCACGCGTCGGCGACGAGCTTGGTGCGATACGGCGAGCACGCGCCAACGATAAGATCTCGTGCGGCCATACCGACCGGGTCGGGATCAAATATTTCCTGGTTCTTAGCCAGTGCAAGCATTTGCTCACGCTCCTGACCAGTGAGAGGTCGTCCGTCCTCTCCCTTTATTTGGAACCAGCCCGGCGTGAGGCTCTCTAACTCTTCGACGCTGCGAGGAAACGTGACGACAAAATCGGGATCGTACTTGCGGCAAGCACGTAACAACGCTGGGTGCACCTGTCCATCCCGATGTGGGACGACCGCGAAACCGCATCCACCCCACACTTGACCTGAAAGATAAAGGGCTCGCTTCGCCCAGTACGTCCACTGATCTCCTCCGTCAAACACGACGACGGTGCGGGACGGCCGAAGGGCCATACTCACAGTGGAGTACGACATTGACGTGGCTGTCACGAACTCACCAATGCAACGTTGTCCATAGCTCCTTCATGTGGTTGATTTCAACGAATGACATCACTGTAACCATCGCCGCTGGCTTGGTCCTCTGGTGTTCGCCAGGCGGCCAGTCGCTGCCCATTAACGGTCCCACCCCGCTCCACGCTCCCCGCGGAGCCGCAGATCGATGCCACCGGCAGCAGTGATCTTCCCAGTACGGCGTCTCCGGCCGGGATGGATCAGGGCTGAGACATGGATGCAAGGTCGTAGGTCACCAGCAGCTGCCGACACCCCGTCACGCACTTCAGCGGCGCCAAGCCAGCTTGTGGACATAGCCTGATCAAGATAGCCGGCTCTGGGCCGGCAAACGCCAGGTCGCAGGCAGACTGGGTGTGAACTGGCAAGAGGCCTTCCCCGCTACTCACCTGCTGTTTTCTCGGTAGATCGCCGGGCCGGACCGACCAGGTGAGAGACCCGAGACCTACAGGAGGACGACCAAGGTACAGCGCATCCGTCGGGCGTCCGCAACATCAAAGGCCACTGCTACGTAGTAGAAACGGTAGTAAGGACGTAACGGGAAGCGCTCGGACAGCCTGGACGGTGTAGGACGCGATGAATAGTCGTCCCAGGCCGGGTGGGACATGCCGGGACCCGATGGGACACCCGGGACAGTCGCCATTCGCCTCATAACCCGGAGGTCGACTTCTGGGTAGGAGCTGGTCTTTGTTGACTTCACGGATCGACCTTTGTCCACGTAAAAAGGAAACGGCTGTCAAACCGACCGTTGTTGTAGGTGGCGCAACAGGTGGAGCAGGCAACACGGTTTCTGCGGTGGCGCTTGACCGTCCGCTTGCAGCTCGGGCATGTGCCAACGAACTTCGTTGGCGGAGCTATAACAACATCTGCGTCATAGCAGCGTTCCGTCGTGCATCCAATGGCATCCGCGTGGAGCTTCCATGGCCGTCCGTGACCCGCAGGCTTACCTGCGAGAGCGTGGGCTATCTCATGAAGAACTGTGTTAGCTACATTCTCCCAAGTATTCAGCGCAGTTAAGTGACGGCTGATGCTGATTGTACGAGTGCCGTAATTGCAGCTACCAAAACGAACCCTGGCGTTGTCGAACTTGAACTGCCAGGAAGTCAGGCCATGGCGGTCCATTAGTTCCCGACTCGCTGTCGCCGCTTCTCGAAGATCCACTTGTCATCCTTGTAGTTCAAAACTTGTAGGAAGAGCCGCTAACGCCCGCACCCGTTCCGTGGAGCGCTACTCTAAGCCGCGCCGTGCGGTCGCCTGTGCCGACGGGATGCCATCCGAGCTCCAACGCGTGGAAGGGGTGCTTGCGACTGCGGACGGTTGATTAATTCTGGGGCCGTCGTGGGGCCCTCCAACGTCGGGCAGAAGTGAGAACCCACGAGAACTACTGAGAGGTGTCTGCGCTCCTCCGGCCTGGTTTTCACGGCCAATCGCGTGGTCGATGTGGGCTCCGTGAGACATCACCCAGATTTATGAGAGCTGCAACGGTCCCGCACCTTCCCTGCGGGACTTCCGCTCGAGCCCTCATGCTGCCGCTGGAGATCGGATGCGTCGCCTCGACGCTGATGGACATGTGACCAGATTTGTGACCAGGACGCTATGTCACGCGGTGACACCAGGCGGAAGAGCTGAGACGGACGTGTCGCCCGCCGGCTGGTCAGCTGGGATGTCGGGAGCATGGGTGGGACGGTGTGAGACGGCTGCGTGCCGACTCATAACCCAGAGGTCGGCGGTTCGAATCCGCCCCCCGCTACCAGGGAAAACGGTCCCCGGGAGATCATCTCGGGGACCGTTTTTGTGCCTTCATAGTAAAAACAGTAGTAAGAGCTCTGTCACGTACCGCGAGTGCGATGTCCTCCACGGTGGACGGCATCCTCGATCAGCTGCCCAATGAGTTGCGCGGCGGCGCGGTCCCACTCGGCCGATCGATGAGCGTAGATCTGGAACGTGATCGTCGGGTTGGAGTGGCCAACTCGATCACTGAGGATTTTGGGATTGATGCCGGAGTCGAGCGACAGCGTCGAGTACGTATGGCGTACATCGTGGAGCTGGACCCGCCGAACGCCAGCTGAATCGACGAGCTGGTTGACCCTGTCCGTCTCTGTGTCGGGGTGTGGCCGCTGTCCGTTCTGCCAGACGAGGGCCGCGATCGTGAAGACGTCCAAGGATACGGTCCGCACTCAGGCTGTCGTCTTACCGTCGGATTCCTCAGCGCGGCCACCTACCGAGATCAGGGTCTCATCAATTGTGAGTGTCCCTGTGTCGAGATCAAGCGAGTCACGGCGAACTCCCAGCAGCTCTGAACGGCGCATCCCCGTTGTAGCGGCCAGCACCCACATACCTGCAAACCGGTCCTGCTGGGCACACCGCAGCCACTGCGCAAGTTCTCCGACCGACCAAGGCCGAGCAATGTTACGACCTCGGCGGCGTTCACTAGGCACGCTCGCGTGCTCGGCCGGATTGAAGACCAAGTAGTCCCATGCCACGGCGTCGCTGAGCGCGCGATGCAACAACCGATGGACGTTGCGCACCGAACTTCGGCGACAGATCAGCAAGATACTCCTCAGGCACTCGGCCTCTCCGGTACCGACAGACGGCGTCTTTCGCCGCTTGGTAGGAGGTACCGCACGCTTTACTGAGTTCCATAGGGGTAGGGCCAAGGCCGTTGCGGAGCGTGCGGTGGTCACGCCAGTACTCGTACATCCTGCTGTTGCCGTCCGCCTTGACTCGCCCGGCTTCAAGCAGATGAACATAGAACGCATTCAGAACCGGCACGGAGATGTCTTGCAATTTCCGTCGGCCGATCTTGGGAATGATGTATGGGGGTTGCGGTCAAGATCGTTCAGCCGTAGGGTGCTCCATCTTGACCGCAACCCCAGCCCAGTTCCAAACAAGCTCGCCGACGCGACGGGATACCCACACCCCTTTGTCCTGCCGCAAGCCAACACACCCGTATACGACGGCCACTTCACCCTCGCGTGCCCGTAACCAGGGTTACCAGCGGTCAACCACGGTCACTCGGTCCTCTGTCGCTGGGTATCCGCAGGTCAGCATTTTGCTGGTCAGGGCCATGGTCCATGCTCGATCTTCCAAGCTGGCCATGCGGGTTCAATTCCCGTCGCCAGCTCCGCGCACTATTTTTAGTGTGCTGCGTAGCCACCGTCGACGAGGTGATAACTGCCCGTGATGAACGAGGCGCACTCTGAGAGTAGGAACGCCACTAGCTCGGCGACCTCGGTGGCCAGGCCCAGTCGGCCGATCGGATGTGCGCGGATCAGTCTATGACGGCGCAGTGGAGTATGACCCTCCGCGATGAGGGGAGTGTCGATGAAGCCGGGAGCGACCGCGTTGACGCGGATGCCCTTCGAGGAATATTCGAGCGCGACACTTTTGGTAAGACCGACAACGCCATACTTTGCCGCAGCGTAGGCGGCTTGCTGTGGACATCCGTTGCTTCCAAAAACCGATGACATGTTCACGACCGAGCCGCCGCCAGCGGCGAGCAGGGCGGGTATCTCGTAGCGCAGGCAGTAGAAAACACCCGTGAGGTCGACGTCGATCACGCGCTGCCAGTCCCGTGGATCGTATTCCCCGGTGAGTGCAGCCGGGCCGGTCACCCCCGCGTTGTTCACCGCAAGATGCAGACCACCGAACATGGCGACGGTGGCGGTGACCGCGGCCTCGACCGACGCCGCATCAGTGACATCAATCACGACCGGTTCGGCCTTGCCACCGGCCTCGCGGATCATGCACGCCGTCCGCTGAGCACCGAGGCTATCTATGTCAGCCACGGCGACATGCGCACCAGCAGCTGCCAAACGGGTCGCGACGGCGGCCCCGATCCCGGAAGCAGCACCGGTGATCAGCGCCACCTGACCCGCGAAGCTGATGCCGACCTCGGACACGGGCACCTCCAGGGTGGGCTTGAGATCACTCTATGTGAAAAGCCCACCACGACCGCCCTCGGCGCTTGCGTGACACGCAGATTGAAACCTGCGGGTTCACCCCTATGAGGCCAACAATGCCAAATGCCAATTATCGAAGGCGACTCAACCGTCGGTGCCGCTGATGTCCCCAACGAATCATGGAGCACTTCCGCCGTCAACCTGTCACGATGAGCGTGCTGTCTGCGTGGCTCACTCGATGGGTCTCCACGGCCTTCGGGTACTCGCTGAGTGCCGGTGCAGGCGAGCACCGGGGCCGGGTCGATGTGGCCCGTAAGCAATGTTGTGTTACGTGTTGGGTGGGCCCGAGTTGCACATCCGCACGGTGCAATCGTCGCCGTCTAGGGCGGTCGGTGAGGATCCTGCGTGAATATTTTCGCCCCCGTCACCGCTCAGTCCTTCCTGGCGTGATAAGCCTTGCCTATGGAAACGATCGGCGCGGCGGTCAGTGGGTTGAACTTACACTGCATTAGCCCGGGAGGCCGGATTCCCCAAGCCGGGCTAAAGACGTAAACAGCTCGAAATGCGAAGTCAGTGCGGAATGGCCGCGAGTCCACCTGTCAACAAAGAGGACGAAACAGCACGTCAGACGGTATACGCAGCCTGTTACTGAGGAACCATTCCTAAACTACGTGTCGCAGGTTATAGCCATGTAGCCCCACCATGCGCGACGATCTTCGCGGGATGTCACCGGGCCCAGTGGTCTAATCTTTGGTCTCATCCGTCTACTGACAGACGAACAACAGCAGCGCATTCCGATTTAGCGAACACAGGCGCGTGCCCCTGCGTGCCTGTAGCCAGGGTGACAGGGGCATCCCCTCTGGTGCCTCCGGACAGAGTTCCCCTGGGCGACACTGCTTCCCAAGTGAAGAGGGGTATTCCGACAAGCAAACAGGGGACCGCGGTACTCCAAACAAAACACCGTGCCGCGAAGATGAGCTGGGCGTCGGAGTACGGTAGGAAAACACGCAACAATTCGGCTGGGGCCCGATAGTCACCTTACTGAGGGAATCTGATTGGGAGTCCCGATTGAAAACCCTCGCAACCGCCGCGATCGTCGGATTGGTGCTGGCCGGATGCGCCAGCAATGCCGCACCAAGGGATCAACGTGGACACGATCTTCACCGCGCGGAAGTCTTCGATCTGAAGACGCTGACTGACGGGCTGAAGCTAATGAGACATCAGCCATGTCCATCACCTGCTCCTGACAGTGACCTGGCATGCGCTGTACAGCTATCCGAGGAGATCCTCTCGGCTCGGCACATCGTAATCGGCTCATCTGCTGACGATATTGGTTAACAAGATCATCGTCAGCAAGTCGTCAGCGTAAGAAACGTGACTAGTACGCACAGGCTGATGCACTCCAACACGTAGCACCAGGTCAGCGACTCTCGACAACACTTAGAGACACGCGGACGCACAACCAATCAGCGTTCACACCAACTTGTTGGATCCCCGGTAGGAGTGTCAACGGCACGCCAAAACTGACCCCCTGACGGCT
>Ga0213875_10001384_pt1 | contig 15894 bp, 19 predicted proteins | sample BarmaccomBMRX_R8_FD_160105 | JGI IMG/M metagenome (GOLD analysis project Ga0213875, IMG submission 160105) | Root-associated microbial communities from Barbacenia macrantha in rupestrian grasslands, the National Park of Serra do Cipo, Brazil - RX_R8 | ecosystem: Host-associated > Plants > Roots... | reverse complement strand
ACCGAGATCATCACTCGCGAATCGCACCGTGTGGGCAAGAAGGTGGTCGCTCACGCGCATGGGCGCGAGGCAGTTCTCTACGCCGCGCGCGCCGGCATCGACCTGATCTTTCATGCAAGCTACCTCGACGATGAATGCCTTGCCGCCATGCGGCAGACCGGCAGCGCGATCGGGCCGACCCTGACCCTGCAGCGCAATATCATCGACTTCACGCAGCCGAACGAACCGGCGTCCCAGAAGGGCCGCATCGAGCAGACGCAGCGGATTTACGACGTGGCGTGCGTGAACCTGAAAAAGGCGCACAGCGCGGGCATTCCGTTTCTCGCCGGCACCGATTCCGGGTTCGCTGTCACGCCTTACGGCGAGTGGCACGCGCGCGAGCTCGAGCTGTTCGTCGAGGATCTCGGTCTCACCCCCGCCGAGGCCTTGCGCAGCGCGACCGAGAACAACGCCCGCTTCATGAGCGGCGGCGAGCGCTTTGGCGTGCTGGAGGCGGGCCGGTTCGCCGACTTTATCGCGGTCGACGGGTCGCCGCTCGCCGATATCCGGGTCCTGCAGGACAAGCGGCGCATCCGCGCGATCCATCTCGCCGGCCGGGAGATGCAGATTGCCGACCGGCCCTACGATCCGCGACAGGTCACCGATTTCGCGCTGTCCAATTGGACCGATCTTTACACGCAAGAGCGCGTTGCCGAACTGCGCGGCTCGGCAGCGCCGCGGCTTGCCGCCGAATAGAGCATCGGCCCGGCGCGGCCCGCGTCAGGAGATCCGATCGTGACACGCGGGCCCGTCCTGGTGCTGACCATCGCGGCGGCCGTGGCCGCCGGCGCGGCCGCGGCGCAGCAGCCCAATTATGCCGTGAACCCCAGCCTCTCCGTGGCGCCGCCCGCCGACAACCCGGTGCAGCAGCAGATCCAACAGGATTACCGCTCGCAATTGCTGGGCGCCCAGCGCGACCTGATGCAGGCCAACCCTTCGGGGGTGAGCCCCGAACAGCTGCGAATCGGGCGCGAGCTGAACGGCTATAATGCCGGGCCGCTGGCGCCCGCTCCGACCGCGCCGGCGCCGAGCTTTGCGCCTCCGCCAGCTCCCGCCGTGCCGCGATGAGCCAGCAGGACCGCATCGCAGCGGTCACCGATTGGCTGATGCGCGAGGGCCGCTTTTGCGCCGATAACGCCACCCTCGTCACCGGATATTGCGAGCACCTTGTGGCGCAAGGGGTGCCGCTCGCGCGCGTCTCGATCCATCTGCGCGCGCTGCATGCCCGCTATCGCGGCGTCTCGCGGATCTGGCGCCCGGGCCGGCCGCTCGAAGAGCGGTTCATGGATCACGGGATCGAGCTGACCCGCGAATATCTTCAAAGCCCCGTGCGGGCCGTGATCGAAGGCGGGCAAAGGCTGGAATGGCGGCTCGATGCCGAGAAAAATCTGCCGTTCCCGCTCCTCGAAGAACTGCGCGAGCAGGGTTATACCCATTATGTGATCGCGCCGTTGATCTACGGCGACGGTGCTATTAACGCCATTTCCTGGGCGACCGAACGGCGAGGCGGGTTCACGCAGGGCGAATTGGACCTGCTCGACGGCGTCCTGCCGGCCTTCGCCGGGCAAGTCGAGTTGAAGTCGCTGCGGCGCTTCATCTCGAACATGCTGACGACTTATGTCGGCGTCGAGCCCGGACGCTTGATTCTCGACGGCCAAGTGCAGCGCGGCGATCTGCACAAGATCAACGCCGCGTTGATGCTGGTCGATCTGCGCGATTTCACACTGCTGTCGGACACCCTCAGTCCGCGCGACGTCATCGGCATGCTGAACCGCTATTTCGATTGCGTGATGCCGCCGGTCGGCCGCAAGGGCGGCGAGGTGCTGGAAATCATGGGCGATGGCGTGCTCGCGATCTTTAACCAAGGCGACGGGCGCAGCCCCGAGGAAGCGTGCGGACTGGCGCTCGCGGCAGCGCTCGAAGGCTTGCGCGCCATCGCCGAGGCGAACCGCCGGCGCGCACCGGACATGCCCGAGCTTCATGCCGGGGTCGCGCTGCATCTCGGCACCGTCGCCTACGGCAATATCGGGGCGGAGGATCGGCTCGACTTCACGGTGATCGGTCCGGACGTCAACCTCACCAGCCGGATCGAGCGACTGTGCCGCGAGCTCGACCGCAATCTGATCATGTCGGAGGCCTTCGCGACGGCGCTGGACCGCCCTACCTGGGAGATCGGGGCATTCGAACTGCGCGGTTTCTCCAGAATGCAGCGCTTGTTCGAATTGCCGCCCGAGGAGCCTCTGGCGGCGATTGCGGACGTCACCCGCGCGATCAGCCGCGAGGGTCCAGCCGGTGCACATCCGCCGGGTTCAGCGGCCGCTCTACCGCGTTCCAAGTCGAGCAGCCGATAACCAGGATCCAGACGGCAAGCGCCGCTGCGGCCGAGCCGCGGCGCAAGGCATGCCGGCGCATCACCGCAATCCGCTCGAGATAATAGGCCTGCACGAGGCCGAGCGCGATCAGCACCAGCTTGGGGAGGAACATCGTGTGTAGGCCGACACCGATCGGGTCGTAAAGAAACAGCGCGAGGCCGGAAGCGACGGTAAGTGCAAAAGCGCTGTTCATCACCGTCAGGATCGGCCGCCGCGCCGTTGCAATCGAGGCGCCGGGGAAGGCTCCGAGGCGAAGCAGGTTGAGCAGCAGGAGCAACCCGAGAAACCCGGACATGCCGAGCAGGTGCAGAAAGCGCGTCAGGCCGTAGAGCCAGCGCAGCCCATAAGCCCAGAGCCGGAAATCGGTGGTGGCGAGCGGCACCAGCCAGGCCGCCGGCAGGTGAAACCAGCCGCCGCCATAGACGTCCGGCATCCGCTCCCCTCATTCGCAAGCCGTGCAGAACGGTTTTGCACAGCCTGGGTTGACAACGCAACTGCGAACCAATCACAGTAGGATTGCGACTGAATCGCAACATGAGGGAGAGAGATGCGCAGCCCTGTCTGCCTTCTTGGGATGTTCGCGCTCGGAATATGCGCGAGCACGGCCGGCTTGGCTGCGCCGGCCGTGCCCGCCGCTTCGCCCGCTTCGCCGGCTCCGATCGTCGAGGTCGACGCGCATTTCGGCGCCGCGACGGACGATGCCGATTTCCTGTTCCGGCTCGGCATGCTCGAAGGCCACCTGATGGTCGGGCACGAGCTGCTTCAGGCTCACCAGCCCGCCCTCGCCCTGCCCCATTTCGGCCACCCCGTACGCGAGCTGTACGACGATTTCTCGGATTATTTGCAACAGCATCGCTTCCCGCCCTTCGACAAGCAGCTTGCCGCGCTCGAAGCCGCCGTCGCGACCGCGCCCGACAGCCCCGATACGCAGGCCAAATACACGGAGGTCGTGGCCATCGTGCACAAGGCGCGCAATCTCGCGCCGGCCGAGCTGCGAGCCTCGCTGCCTCAGATGATCAAGGTCTGCTCCGACACGATCGACGCGGCGTCCGGCGAATACGGGGAATCGCTGGAACGCGGGCGGGTCGCGGTCATCGTCGAGTACCACGATAGCCGCGGCTATCTCGAATATGTCGATCAGCAGATCGGCGAGCTGAAGGCGAGCCATCCCGACCCGGCGGCGCAAAGCACTCTCGATCGCCTCAAGGGCGTCCTGGCCAAAGCGCAATGGATCGTCGGCGACCTGCTGCCGGCGCCGACGCCGCGCGCTTCGGTCGGCACCTATCGCGCGATCGCCTCGGAAGCGGCCTCGATCGCGAAACAATAGGCCGCCCTTCGCGCATCTTTTGGCATCGCAAGCACCTTTGATCCGGAGAGCTTATGAAAGCCATCCTGCGCGCCGGCGCCGCGCTGCTGGTCATGACCGGATCGAGCACCGGCGCGCTCGCGCAGCGCGCGGTGGAGACGCCGAGCTCGGAAACCGCGGCGGTCGGCCCCGCCCCGCCGCCGCCGCCCGGCATGATGCCGGGGCTGTGCGGCTCCGACATCGTCTGCGGCGGCGAGCTCGTCAGCCAATTGCAGGCTCTGGCCGTCAATTCGGGCGGCCGGAAGGCCGCCGCCTGGGACGACAGCAACCTCGACCTTTATGCGAACTATTCGAGCTGGCTGTCGCTTTATGCGACGGTCAAGCTCGAACGCAACCGCACCGACAATCTCGACAGCTATTATCCCCAGAGCAGCGGGTTTTTCCGCAGCGAGGCACTGACCTTGCCGCAGCTCTTCGTGGCGGTGCGCCCGTTCAGCGGGTTGACCCTCTACGGCGGCAAGATTCATCCGAATTTCGGCTCCGCCTACGACCAGGAGCCTGGGCAGTTTTATAATTTCGGCTCCGATTACGAGCAGGACGAGCGGATCGGGGTCGGCGCGGAATACCTTCTGCCGGAAGCGATCGCCCACCGCCTGCGCATCTCGGTCGAGAGCTTCTTTCTCGACACCAGCTTCTTGTCGGAATCGTTGCTGTCGCGCCCGGGGTTTTCCACGACGGATCCGACCGCGCGCCCGTTCCGCTACACGCTCCGGCAGTTCGGGCCGTCCAACACCGAAAGCCTGTCGAGCTATACGGTGGCCTTGCGCGGCGGCGAGGCAGACCGCGGGCTCACCTACCAGATCTCCTTCACCAAGGAGGCGACCGAGGATCCGACGGCAAAGACCGAATACGGCGAGTCTATCGGCGCCCAATACGACCCGACCGGCGACGGAATGAGGCTCACCGACCGGCTGGGTCTTACGCCCTTCCTCGAATACGTTCACTTCAACAATTTCGCGACCGACCCGGATTTGGAGCGGCACTACCTGATCGGCGGGCTGCAGTTCAATTATGTGCGCTGGCAGGTCATTCTGGCGGGCGGCGTGCGTCGGACCGACGACTCGTCCAACCCTCCCGGCCTGCCGTACACGAACGCAGTCGGCGAGCAGGAGCGCCACGCCTGGGACCACCAGGAGAACGTCTCGGTCAACTACACCTTGCCGATCGCGATCTCGTATAATCTGACGGTCGGCGGCGGCGTAAACCACACGAGCATTGCCGGCCGGTCGAGCTGGGCGTTCGGCCCCTCGGTCAATTTGAACGTGAAGTTTTGAGGAGGGGCGCCGGATGACCCTGCCCGGTGTTTCGCGCGGGCGAGCGCGTTCCCATCGCGTCGGGCTGCTCGCCGCCGGCATGTTGCTGGCGGCGGCCGCCTCGGCCCCGGCGGAGGAGCCGGTATCGCGCGATCTCGTCATTCGCGACCACAAATTCGAGCCGGCCGAGATCCATGTTCCGGCTCGCACCCGCATCGTGCTGCAAGTCGAGAACCGCGACGACACCGCCGAGGAATGGGAATCGACCGAGCTTAAGATCGAAAAGGTCATCGCCGGCGGCCGCAAGACCCCGGTGCGGCTGCAGCCGCTCGAACCCGGGCGCTACCCGTTCTTCGGCGAATACCATTCCGACACGGCGCAGGGCGTCATCGTCGCCGAATAGTCACCGCCGCTCGCGAAAGAACCGGCGCAGCAATTCGCCGGCTCGCCGCTCGCCGATGCCGCCATAGATTTCCGGCCGGTGATGGCAGCTCGGGCTGTCGAACAGCCGCGGCCCATGCTCGACGGCGCCGCCTTTCGGGTCGTAAGCCCCAAAATAAAGTCGCCGGATATGGGCCAAGGCGATTGCCCCGGCGCACATCGCACAGGGCTCCAAGGTAACGTAGAGATCGCAGCCGATCAGATGCTTTGCCGCGAGGCGGGCCGCGCCGGCGCGCAATACGAGGATCTCAGCGTGCGCGGTCGGGTCGCGCTCGGCCTCGACCCGGTTGCCGTCCGCGGCCAGCACGGTGCCGTCGCCGCCGACCAGCACCGCCCCGACCGGAACCTCGCCGCGCGCCCCCGCTGCGACGGCCTGCTCCAGGGCCAGCCCCATGAAGTCGCGCGGCGGCGGCTCGCGATCGGTTCTCGCAGGGTTGCTCCCCGGTGCGCCGCTCGCCATCTCGGCAGGATGGCACAGGCGGGCGCAGGCCTCACCACGGATCGCGCGACGGACGCCCAACCGGAGCGGATCGCCAAGGTACTGGCGCGCGCCGGGCTGTGCTCGCGGCGCGACGCCGAGCGCTGGATCGCGGAGGGCCGCGTCTCGGTAGACGGGACGGTGCTGACCAGCCCGGCCGTCACGGTCACGCCGGCAAACGAGGTCCGCGTCGACGGCGCGCCCTTGCCGGAACGCGACCGTCCGCGCTTGTGGCGGTATCACAAGCCGGCCGGGCTGGTCACCACGCATCGCGACGAAAAGGGCCGGCCCACCGTATTCGCCGCGCTGCCGCCGGAGCTGCCGCGGCTGGTGTCGGTCGGGCGTCTCGATCTGAACTCCGAAGGCCTGCTATTGCTGACCAATGACGGCGCGTTGGCGCGCCGGCTGGAACTTCCCGCGACGGGGTGGGTGCGCCGCTACAAGGTGCGCGTCCACGGCAGCGTCGATCCGCAACGGTTGGAGGCGCTGGCGCAAGGGATCACCATCGACGGTGTGGGCTACGGTCCGATCCGCGCCAGCCTGGAGCGCGTGCAGGGCAGCAATGCCTGGTTACAGATGGCGTTGCGCGAGGGCAAGAACCGCGAGGTCCGGCGCGTGCTGGAGCAGCTCGGGCTGTCGGTCACGCGGCTCATTCGCCTCGCTTATGGCCCCTTCCAGCTCGGTCACCTGCCGCGAGGCTCGGTCGAAGAGGTCGCGCCCAAGGTGCTCGCGGAACAGCTCGGCGCGGGTAGGGCGGCCGGGTCGAAACATGCGCATCGTCGGCGGTAGCCATCGCGGCCGGCGCTTGCTGGCGCCGGCCGGGGACACGGTGCGGCCGACCAGCGATCGCGCCCGCGAGGCGTTGTTCGATATCCTGTCGCACGGCCGCTATGCCGCCGAGGGACTGCCGTTCGGGGACCGCCCGGTGCTCGACGCCTTTGCAGGCACCGGCGCGCTCGGGCTCGAAGCTTTGTCGCGCGGCGCGGCCCAGGCCGTCTTTATCGAGAAGGACCGCGACGCGTTGGCGGTCTTGCGCCGCAACATCGCTGCGCTCGGCGAGACCCAACGCGCGGAAATCGTCGCCGCCGACGCGACCCGGCCGCCGCGCGCCCGTGTCGTGTGCGCGGTCGCGCTGATCGACCCGCCCTACGGCAGCGGCCTCGCCGCGCCGGCGCTGGGTGCACTCGCCGCATCGGGCTGGCTGATGCCGGAAGCGCTGGCCGTGATCGAGTTGGGCGCCCGCGAGGAGCTTTCGCCCTCGCCGGGGTTCATGTTGATGGAAGAGCGGGTGTACGGCGCGGCTCGGCTTGTCTTTCTGCGGCGCGAGCCCGGCCAAGCGGGGGAGATGAAATGAGCGAGGGCTTGCGGCAGGTGGTTCTCCCCAATGGCGAGCACGTCCCGGCGCTCGGCCAGGGCACCTGGCACATGGGCGAGGACCGGCGGCGCGCCGCCGAGGAAGCCGCCGCCTTGCGGCTCGGCATCGAACTCGGCATGACGCTGATCGACACGGCGGAGATGTACGGCAATGGCGGCGCCGAGGAGATCGTCGCCCGCGCCGCCGAGGGGCAGCGCGACTCGCTCTTCATCGTCAGCAAGGTCTACCCCCACAACGCCTCGCGCCGGGGCGTCGTCGAGGCGTGCGAGCGCAGCCTGAAGCGGCTCAAGACCGACCGGATCGACCTCTATCTGCTGCATTGGCGCGGCTCGGTGCCGCTCGCCGAGACCGTCGAGGGCTTCGAGCGCCTGAAGCGGGACGGCAAGATCCGCCATCACGGGGTCAGCAATTTCGGGATCGACGACATGCGCCAATGGACGGCCTTGGCCGGCGGCGAGACCGTGGCGGCGAACCAGATCCTCTACAATCTGACCCGCCGCGGGCCGGAATGGGACCTGATCCCGTGGTGCCGCGAGCGGCACATCGAGATCATGGCCTATTCGCCGATCGAGCAGGGGCGCATGCTCGGCAACCGCACGCTGGTCGAAATTGCGCGCCGGCACGGCGCGACCGCGGCGCAGGTCGCGCTCGCCTGGCTATTGCGCCAGGAGGGAATGATCGTGATCCCGAAGGCGACGGATGCCGGGCATGTGCGCGACAACCGCGGCGCGCTCGAGCTTGCGCTGGCGCCCGAGGATCTGGCCGAACTCGACCGCGCCTTCCCGCCCCCGGCGGGCAAGAGCGCTCTCGGCATGCTGTGACAGCCGCGCTCGCGCGCGGTCGTCGCAGCACCCGATTTCATCAGGCAAAGCCGCGGGGATTCCATGCCGCCTTCCTCCGACAATAGTGCACCGGCGCGGCCTCACATCGTCGTCGGGACGCCGTGCTACGGCGGCAACGTGACCCAGCACTACATGATCTCGATGATCAAGCTGTACGCGGCGTGCAGCGGTCGCGACATCGCGATCTCGTTCCGCCTGCTGGGCGGCGACGCGCTGATCACGCGGGCGCGCAACGTCATCGTCACGCAATTCCTCGAGGACGAGACCGCGACCCACCTGCTGTTCGTCGATGCCGATATCGGTTTCGAGCCGGAGCAGGTCTTTGCGTTGCTCGATGCCGATCGCGACGTTGCCGGCGCGATCTACCCGGTCAAAAACCTGAACTGGGATGCGATCCGCAAGCAGGCGCTGGCTGGCGCCGCGGACCTGCTACCGAGCGCGATGTCCTACGTCATCGACTACGAGGACCCTGGCAATATCACGGCAAGCGACGGGTTTGCGCGGGTGCGGTATCTCGGCACCGGCTTCATGATGATCCGCCGGCAGGTCTTCGCCCGCATGGCCGAGCATTATCCCGAGATCAAGTTCACCAAATTACAGGCGGTGCGCGATTTCGCTCTGGAAGAAGAGAACCGCCACGCTTTTTTCGACTGCATGATCGACCGCGAGACCGACACCTATCTCAGCGAGGATTTCACGTTCTGCAAACGATGGACCGATATGGGCGGCGAAATCTGGGCCGATCTGCACAGCAAACTCACCCATATCGGACGCTTCGAATATCGCGGCGACCTGATGAGCACACTGTCGCCGACCAAGACCTAGTCCAGGCTCTCGGTCGCGAGCTTCGCGGCCCGTCGGGCGGCGTGGCGTTGCGGCGGCGGGCGCCTTTGCTCGCGCGCTCGGGCCGGGCGGATCTCGCGTCAGACCACCTGCAGCTCGGTCGCGATCAGCCGTGACGCGTACACCCCCATCCACCCAGCCGGGTCGAGCCAGCCCTTTTCGTCGCGCGGCGGATGGATGGCCCGAATATGCGCATCGGTGATCTCCGCAACATCGGCGATCAGCCGCGGCGAATCGAACTCGGTCGACCAGAAAATGCGGGTGACGCCGCCCACCTCATGCTTCGCGACGAGGCAATTCGGTGCGTGCCCGACCCGGTTATAGAGCCCGACGGCCGAATAACTCTCCTGGTGGCTGACGATCATGACGCCCTCGGTGCCGGGAAAGGCGTATTTCATCGCCGAAAACCAGCGGCACAGGGAAGCGAGCTCGCGCTCGCTGAATTCGTAATTGCCGGCCAGTTTGCGGGCACCGGTCTGGCTCGCCTCGGCTGCAGCGATGGCGGAGGCGGTCATGATCGCAGGTGCGCGGGTGCGCGTCCGCAACGGGAACGGCACCACTTTCGTCTGTTCGGACACTTCGTCCACCTTGCCCCCGATGCTGCGGCCCGGATTGGCCGGGCTGATCCCCAAACCCCACTGTGACGCCGCCGCCACAGGGCCGTTCCGGCGCGGCAGCGCACGTCCCTGTGAACGCGGTCAGCGAGTTGTTGCCGAGTATTTAACGGTGCTAGTTCGTTACAGCAGGTCGGCTAAACTCTCCTGCGGCAATACAATCTAGGCGCCGATTTGAAGTCAATTAAGCCGGGGCGGTCGCTGTGGCTTTTTGGCTAACTGTTGCGAGGACGCCACAGTGACAAAATCGCTACTCCGATGACGGCGGGCGCGAGCGCCGCGGCGCGCCGCCGGCGGCTGAGGGACCGCTGGCGCTATTGGGTCAGGGACCCCCTGCTTTTTGCGATCGACTTTCCGCTGCACCATGCCTTCCGGCTGTTGCCGATCGCCTGGGCCTCCGCAATCGGCGGCCGGCTCGGGGTGCTGAACGGACGCCACCGCTTTCAGCCTCAGCGCGACAGGGCGCGCCAAGGATATCGGCGCCTCAAAGATCCGGCCATGTGCGCCGAGGAGGCCGAGGCCGCGATCGATCGCCTGTTCGATTCCGTCGGCCGCGTCATGGCCGAGTTCTCTGCCCTGGATCGCGTTTGGAAAGCGGGCCGCATCGCGGTCGAGGGCGCTGAGCATCTCGCCGCCGCGCGCGAGGCCGGCAGGCCGGTCATTGTCATGGGCGTCCATGTGGGTAATTGGGAGGTGATCGGGCCGACCCTGGCGGGGCTCGGCCTGCGATTCAATTTCATCTATCAGCCGCCGCGCAGCCGGTTCGAGCATCGGATTGCGGTTGCGGCGCGTCGGCGATACGGGGCCGTGCTGCTGCGCCCCGGGGTAGCGGCAGCACGCCGCGCGTTGCGGGGGCTCGCGGAGGAGCGCGGCGTATTGCTGATTTTCGCCGATGACGAGCGCAAGGGCTATGTGCATGCGCCGCTGTTCGGCCGCGCTCCGGCGCAACGCGCGAACCTCCCGACTATCGTGCGGCTGGCCTGGGCGAGCGGCGCGGCGGTCATCCCGGCCTTCGCCGAGCGGCAGCCTGGCCCCCATTTCCGGGTTGTCTTCCTGCCGCCGGTCGAATTAGCCCCGCGCGACCCTGATGAGGGCGCGGCTCTGCTCGACAATGTGCATCGGCTCGATCGGGCAATCACGCCGCCGGTTCTGGCCTTGCTCGATCAGTGGTACATGCTGCTCGACTTTCATCGCGGTTGAGAGCGGGAAGGAGAGGCGGCATGGAAATGCGGGACCGGACGGTCATCGTCACCGGCGGGGCATCCGGCATCGGCCGCGCGACAGCACTGCTGCTGGCCCGTGAGGGGGCGCGGGTCATGATCGGCGATATCGACGGCGAAGGCGGCCGGGCGGTCGCCGCGCAAATCGCCGGCGAGGGTGGCGCGGCCGAGTATCTGGCGCTCGATCTGACCGAGGCGCAGTCGGTTGCCGATTTCGCGGCGCAGGTGCATCGACGGGTCGAGCGTGTCGACGGCCTCGTCAACGGCGCCGGCTGGGACGCCATTCAGCCGTTTCTCGAGAACCCGCCGGAGATGTGGGAGCGCCTGATCGGGATCAATCTCCTGGGGGCGATCCGGTTGACCCGGGCGGTATTGCCGCCGATGGTCGCGGCGCAGCGCGGCAAGATCGTCAACATATCGAGCGATGCGGGTCGGGTCGGCAGCACCGGCGAGACCGTCTACGCCGCGGCGAAGGGCGGGCTGATCGCCTTTACCAAATCGCTCGCGCGCGAGATGGCGCGGTATCGCATCAACGTCAACTGCGTCTGCCCCGGCCCGACCGACACGCCCTTGTTCCAGCGCCAGCCGGAGCGAATGCGCGAGGCATTGACCCGCGCGATCCCGTTCCGTCGCATCGCGACGCCGCAAGACATCGCGGAAGCGGTGCTGTTTTTTTTGGGCGGCCGCTCCGATTACATCACCGGCCAGGTGCTTAGCGTCAGCGGCGGCCTGACGATGGTCGGCTGAGCAGCAGCGGCGCGATTGCCGTGGATCGCGGTGCGATCTCGCGTCATGATCGCGGCTCCCAAACTAGCTGACGGGGAAGGGCGTGATGGCGACGAGGTTATGGCCGGTTGCGGTGGCCGTCTTGATGATCGGCTTCGCGGGCGCGGGTTTTGCGCAGGCGCCGCGCGAGGAAAGCAGCCAGCAGAACGTGCGCGAAAGCGAGCAGTATGAGCGCCTGCTCTGCTCCAATCCCGGGTTCCGCAAGCAGCGCATCCAGAAGGAATGCGGCGGAATCGACGATCCGCAAATGCGCGAGCAATGCGTCGCGTCGTTCGATTGCGGCGGCGGCGATCGGCCGGCGATGCGCAAGCGGTCGCCGGGCGGCTGATCACGGAATCGGAGAAGGGAACGAGCGATGGCCAATCCCGCCCCGGGTTTTGTCAAAAAGCCCGAGCACCGCGTCGATCTGCATCCGGACAGCCGCCGCGTGCGCGTCTCGTTCGGCGGCGTCGTCATCGCCGACAGCAGCGCCACGTTGCGCGTCGAGGAAACCGGGCACGGGCCGGTGCACTACATCCCCGAGAAGGACGTGCGGATCGACCTGCTACGGCCGACCGACCACAGCACCCACTGCCCGTTCAAGGGCGACGCCTCCTATTGGACCATCGAAGTCGCCGGCGCCGATGGGGCGCGGCGGTCCGAAAACGCGGTGTGGGCCTATCAAACCCCGTTCGACGAGATGCATGACCTCGCCGGTCATTACGCGTTCTACGACAGCCGCGTCGATTCGATCGAGGTAAGCTGATCCCTCCGCCCGCGCCCGCCGAAATCGACCGCGTGATCCAGAACTGGATCCTGCGCAAGCCGGGCGCCGCGTCGCGCGGCGGCATCGTCGCGGCGCAGCACGCGACCGCCGCGCGGGTCGGCGCCGAAATTCTGGCGTCGGGCGGTACCGCGGTCGATGCGGCAGTGGCGACCGCCTTCGCCCTCGCCGCGCTCGAGCCGTGGAATAGCGGCCTCGGCGGGGTCGGCTTCTTGGTCGCGCACCCGGCGGGCGCGGCGCAGGCCGAAATCGTCGATTTCGGCCCGGTCGCGCCGCAGCGTCTCGATCCTGCGGCCTATCGGCTGACCGGCGAGATGCGCACCGAGCTGTTCACCTGGCCGCGGGTCGTCGACGACCGCAACATGCACGGACCGCTCTCCTTCGTAGTGCCGAGCGCGGTGCGCGGTTATGCGCTCGCCGTCGAGCGCTTCGGCCGGCTGCCGTGGCGCGAGCTGATCAAGCCGGCGATCGCGCTGGCCAAGGAGGGGATGCCGGTCGATTGGTGGGTCACCGTCAAGACCGCAAGCGCTGCGGCCGATCTGCGCCGCTACGAAGAAAGCCGTCGGGTGTGGCTGCCAGAGGATCTGCCGCCCCACAGCCCGCCAAACGGCGAGCCGCCGCGATTGCGGCTCGGTCGGCTCCACGAGACCTTGGAGCGCCTCGCGCGGCACGGTCCGGAGGATTTCTACACCGGCGAGATCGGCCGTGCGATCGCCGCGGACGCGCGCGAGGGCGGCGGCGTGCTCGGCGACGAGGATCTGGCGCAATGCCGCGCCCGCATCGTGCCGCCGCTCGACATCGCCTATCGCGGCGCGACGGTGCAGGCGGCCCGCGGCCTGACCGCTGCCCCGACCCTGGCCGAGATCTTGGGGCGCCTCGATGCCCGGCATTTCGGCGCTTCCCCCGACCTCGCCTATTTCACGGCGCTGATCGAGGCCTTGCAGCACGCCTATGCAGCGCGGCTCGCGGGACTCGGCGATACCGGATCGGTGACCGAGGGCCCGGCCGATTCCTGCACCACCCATATCACCGCGACCGACCGCGACGGCGGCATCGCCGCGCTGACGACGACGCTGCTGTCCTCCTTCGGCAGCCGCTACATGCTGCCGCGCACCGGGATCCTGATGAACAACGGGATCATGTGGTTCGACCCGCGCCCGGGCCGGCCCAACTCGATGGCCCCAAGCAAGCGGGCTCTCACCAACACATGCCCGATCGTTGTCGCCCGTGGCGGGCGCGGGTGGTTCGGCGCCGGCGCATCGGGCGGCCGCCGCATCGTCGGGTCGGTGCTTCAGATGGCGAGCTTCGTCATCGATTTCGGCATGACCCCGGAAGACGCGGGCCACCATCCGCGGATCGACGTCAGCGGCAGCGAGGGGGTCGCGATCGACCGGCGCCTGCGGCCCGACATCCGCGATGCGCTGGCGAGCCTGCCGGGCGCGGCGGTCGTCGAGCACACCGCCTGGCCGGCCCGCTTCTCGTGCCCGAACCTCGTCCTACGGGGCGAGGACGGCATTGCGCGCGGCATTTCCGACGTGATGTCGCCCTGGTCGGCAGCCGTCGCCGAGCCCGGCTGCGAGGTCTGAGCCGGGATCAGCGGGGCAGGCGAATGCCGATCCCTTGCGCTCGTGCGCGCTGGTAGACCGCGATCGCGGCCGCCAAATCCCCCAATACATGGCCGGCGAAGACGAACATCGCGCGCTCGGCGCCGGCCCGTCTTCCGGGGTGCGCGCCGGTCACCAGCGCGGCGAGGTCCGCCTCGAAGCGATCCGGCGCCTTGAGCTTGCCTTGCGCGACAAAGACCCGGCTCTGCTCCGCATCGTCGGTCGCAACGATATCGAACGCGCCATAGCTCGCCGGCAGCCATGACCGGCCGAGATCGACCGAGGCGGCGAAGGCCCCGGGCACGAGGCGGGCGGCATCGAGGAAAGGTTCCCATCCCGGGTATTCCGGAACGGTCGAGACGACAATGTCGGCGCCGTCGAGCGCGTCTTCCGGGCCGGCCGCGACGCGCACCGTCCAGCCCTGGTCGCGCAACAAGCCGGCGAACGCATCGCGCGATTCGGCGCGGCGGCCGAGCAGCGCCGCCTGCTGCAATTGCGGCAGCACCTGCCGGAGCATCACGGCATGGCCGCGCGCCTGCGCGCCGCAGCCGATAAAAGCGGCGTGCGTCGCCAGCGGCGAGGCCAGGCAGCGTGCGGCAAGCGCGGTCATCGCCGCCGTGCGCGCAGCGGTGATCCAGTTTGCGTCCATGATCGCGAGCGGCAACCCGGTGACGATGTCGTCAAGCACGATCAGGGAGCTGACATTAGGGAGGCCGCGTGCCGCGTTGTCGGGGATCACGCCCAGCCATTTCATGCCGGCATAGGCGGGCGCATCGAGCGCGCCGAGCAGGGTCTGGAAGAAATGGCCGGTAGCGATCGGCAGATTGACCTTCGGCCCGAGCCGAGCTGTCCCGGCCGCCCGCGCTGCGAAGGCGCGCTCGACGGCGGCGAGCAGCTCGGCCGGGTTCGGGGCCGCGGTCGCGACCGCATCGCGCGAGAGGTAGAGCAGATCCATCGGCGGCGATGGTTCCGGCAACCTGTTCCGCGGTCAAGCATCGCAACCGCTGGAGCAAGTAGGGCCGGATCGCGCATAGTGCGGCGATGAACGATGTCGCCGAACCGGCGCGGCCGGTGCGGGTGCGCCCGCGCGACGCCGCCTCGCTGATCGTGCTGCGCGGTGAGGGCAGCGGGCTCGAATTGCTGGCCGGACGCCGCCCGCTTCATCTGCGGTTCATGCCAGGCGTCTACGTGTTCCCGGGCGGCGCGATCGATCGCGAGGACAGCCGCCGCTGGGCCGTCGAGACCGGCAGCGAGCGCCTGACCCCACGCCTCGCCAAATCTGCCCGCGCTGCGTTGCGCGAGACCTGGGAGGAAACCGGAGTGCTGATCGGCCGTCCGCTCGCCGGCCCGCAGCCGCAGCTGGTGCTGCCGCGCAGCCCCGTCGAGGAGGCCTATGCCGCTCGGGGTCTCTCCGCGGCGCTGGACCTGCTGACCTATGTCGGGCGCGCAATCACCCCGAGCTCGGTGTTCCGCCGCTTCAACACGCGTTTCTTCCTCTGCGACGGCAGCCATGTCGTCGGCGAGCCCACAGCCAATGACGAGTTCGAGGATGTCGGCTGGCATCCGATCGGCCGCCGCTCGCTGGAACCGTTCCGGGATGTCAGCCGCTTCATGCTGGAGCGCGCGATCGCCTTGCGGGAAGGGACGGCCTCACCGGATGCGCCGCTGTTCTGCACGGTCGGAAAGACGCGCCGAATTCGGGTGTGCCGCGAAGCCCTGCCGGGTTGACTCGAAGGTGGGCAGAGCCTGGGGACTGACGGCGGTGCTGTTCACCGTGTTGTGCACGGTAGCGGGCCAGCTTCTCGTCAAATCGCAATTGCGCGGCATGACCGACCTGCCCTCCGGTTTCGCGCAATGGCCGCGCTTTCTGCTGCGGGTCATGCTGAGCCCGACGGTGC
>Ga0213875_10001383_pt1 | contig 15919 bp, 13 predicted proteins | sample BarmaccomBMRX_R8_FD_160105 | JGI IMG/M metagenome (GOLD analysis project Ga0213875, IMG submission 160105) | Root-associated microbial communities from Barbacenia macrantha in rupestrian grasslands, the National Park of Serra do Cipo, Brazil - RX_R8 | ecosystem: Host-associated > Plants > Roots... | reverse complement strand
GAGGCCAAGCTGGTCGCCGGCGTGCACCTGGTCGGCCCGTACGATCTCGCCGTCGTCCAGTCGCAGCTCGACCAGCGAGTCGGTTCCTGGCCCGGTGCCGGGCTGGGGCACATACGGAGCGCCGGTGGCGACGTAGACCCGCCGCCGCCGCAAATCGACGGTCGGCTGCCCGAGGATGCCTCCCCCGTTGCCACCGGGCGGCACCATCGGGGTGCTCCACAGCAGCGATCCGCCTTCGAGTGAGTACGCGGTGAGGCGACCGCGCGTCGGCTCGTCTTCACTTCCGGAACCGGACCCGAGCAGGACGATCCCATCCGCGATCGCCGGCTGAGCCCAAAAGTAGTCGTCTCCGCCGGGTGAACGCAGTGGATCCGCCTGCCAGATCGTGGCTCCGGTGCGCGCGTCGAGGCACTGGGCGTGGTCGGAGGCGACCACGATCCTGTCTCCGCCGGCGGCGGGGCCGCCAAAGAAGCCCAGCTCGCGGTCGCCGGCGTATGTTGCGGTGCCCAGCGAGCGCAGCCACAGCTGCTGGCCGGCTGACAGATCGAACGCGCCCACCTCGCCGCCAAAGGACGCCGCCAGCACGTGGTCGCGCGAGATCAGCGGCGCGCCCGTGATGCCGCCGGCGAGATGGACTCGCCACCGTTCGCTTACCTCACCGACCGCCACCCCCGCGCCGCGACTGGCCGCGAGGTCGTGAGCGGGGAGCAGCCACGGCTCGCCGGCGACCGCGAACGCCGTGGCCCGCGCTAGCGGGCTCCGGGCGAGACCAAGCGCCGCAAGGGCTCCTGCCGCCCCGGCCAGCACTGCCCGCCGGGTCAATTTCGAGTCACTATTGTCGGACATGGCCTGCAGCCTAAGGCCGTCCTCAGGTCACCCAGGTCGAGGATGGCCGCGCCGCAGCCCGTGCAGGCCGTTCCGAAACGGACCGTCCCCGCCAGGTTGGCGTCCTTCATCCATCCCGAACGAACCGTGCCGCCTCCCTCACCCACCCGATTCACATCGTCGGCCGGTCGCCCGATGCGGCCTGGAGTGTCCCGGTGTTTATGCCGGGCTGCCTGCCGGCCCGGGCGATCGAGCCGCGCTCGCTGCCCGTCTCCGCCCGTACCCCGAACACCAGCTGCACTGCCCGTCCCCGCAGCCCAGCGGGATGCGGTTTCCTCGATACCTTGAGCCTCAAGCAGGGCAAACGTGACCTGCTAAGGCACTAGGTCGCGACGACGGCGCTGTTGTCATCGAGCCGATTGGCGCGGCGCCCGCGAAGGGGTGAGCGCCCGTTGTGCCGAGCTGACGTCAGCAGCCGCTTGCATACAGGCTGGCGTCAGGCCATCGGCGAACACCCGCCCGCCTCCCCGTTCTTCAGCCTCATGTGCACCAGGAGCCGACCCGAATTGCGCAGCCACGCGGCACTAAATCACAGCATACAGCTGACGTAACTAGAAAAACATAGAATGCAGGCAATCCCTCTGAACAACCAGAGTAGCTTTTATCGTCATACCCCTTGACCTCTACATCCTACGATGTTAGGAATGCAGATAGGCGGCGCGTGACCAAGGTCACATGACCAGCTATCGCAGCCCGCGACGTTCCTCACTGGGGGTAAGATCGGGATCCGCTCATGTGGCAGCTTTCCCACTTTCCCCTGTGTGCCGACAGGAGGGGTGGACTATGAGCGTAGAATCTGACGTTTTCATCGCGACGGACTTCATCGGGGGCGGCCAGACGCTCATCTTCACACTATTCGGCGGCGGAGTAGTCGATGACAATTTCTGGGACGTTTCTATAGTGGTCCAAGGAACTAATAACAGCGTGTCCCTGCCCGGCCCCGTGACTGTTTCGTCCGACGCAGCCGGTACGAGATCCCTTACATTCGTTGTTCAGAACAACACTAATAACGATACCTTCTTTACCCGTGCAGCTGTCAGAACGCCAAATTTCTAGCCGGAGGCATCGTTATGACGAAAATCGTTGTGGCTTACGACGAAGGGGGTCGCATCGTGGCAGCGGCTGAGGCCGGACCGCGAGGAGCAGACCGCCCTGTCGAGCGACCAGGCATCGCCGTCGAAGAGCTGGATGTACCCGACGAGTTCGCCGGCGCAAGGATCGAGACATTCCTTCATCGGCTACACGTCGACGTTCGTGAAAGGCGTCTCGTTTCGTAACATCCATCGCGGTTTCGTAACCATCCATCCATCCATCCATCCCTAAAGACTGAGAAGATGTCAAGCCTCAGGCGATCAGCGATTCGCCTTTTCGACATAAACTCTGGTTCGAATGCGAGAACTGGAGCTAGATGCGCCACCGGCCACGACCGAACGGTAATGCCAGTTCCGCGGCGCGCTCATTCCGATGTCTGTGCCTGGTAAAGGCTCTCGGCTGGTCCCCGATGCTGGAAGCTTACCTTGGGCAGCCTCCTGGGCCGGGCGGGAACGCATCGTGCTGCTCCCTTCAGCCCGGAGGCGCCGTTCGGCGTGGCCATGAGACTTGCGGCACTGATCAGCCGAGGTACACAGATTGGGCCGATCTCGCGCAATAGGACCGCTGCAGGACCCGGCTGGGCTTCCGCTCATGCCGATGAGTGCATGTACTGCCGAGCGTGCCGGGATCGATGTAGTACCACTCTGGTACCATATTGTCGTGGCCATGAACCTGCGGCTTGACGACGAAGACAGCGCACTACTTAAGGCCTTGGCAGAGGCAGAGCACGTCTCCCTCCACGAGGCAGCTCTGCGGGCGATCCGGCGCAGCGCCCGCGAACTCGCGCACACCGATCGCGTGCGCAAGGCCACGGCCGAGATGCTCGGCCGATGGGGCGAGGTCCTGGACAGGCTCGGCCACGCGTGACTGATCTGGCTCCGGGCACCGAATACCTCAGCCTGGAGGATCTGCTGGATCTGGTGACCGCGCTGGACGCTGGGCCCGTCCGGGATCTGGGCCTGCTCGATTCAGCCTGTCACCGCCCGCAGGCCAGCCTCTTCGGCCACGAGGCGTATCCGGCGCTGGCCGGAAAGGCAGCCGCGCTTATGCACTCGCTGGCGTGCAATCACGCGCTCGTTGACGGCAACAAGCGGCTCGCTCTGCTGGCTACCGTGGTGTTCTTGCGAATCAACGGCTACGTCCTCGACCTGACCGACGACGAAGTATTCGATCTAACCATGTCCGTGGCCGCAGGACAGCTTGACGCCGGAGGGATCTGCACGCGGCTTCGACTTGCGAAAGCACCCTCGTGACGCATCATGATCCCCGCATTCTTGCCGGTGTCAAGCCGCACGCTTCTGCCGCGATGAGGCTCATCGCGGTCTCGCGCTGTACTGGTGGTGCGGAAGCATCAAGAGCGCGGCCCGGTGGCCGACAGGCCGCGGTGGGCGGCGGCGATGCCAGCACGTCCGCCTGCTGCCGACGAGTTCGCGCTGAGCACTGCTGCAGACGAAAGGTTCCAGAGCGATTCCTTTTCCGCCCCTGCCAGGTCTGCATACTGGAAGGCGGATCATGCGGGAGAGGGTCGCAACTGATGGAATGCCCATTGGGCCAGGGCTTCCAGGGCATCCTGGCCATCTCGGCCAAGGTCCCGCCCAGTGATCTGGGCAGGCCGGCTGCGTGCGCGTCGTGGGACGCTCGCGCTCGGCAATCACTTCGACGGCATGGCCCGCTGGTGGGCAGCGGATCTGGATCCCAGACTGGCCGGTCAGCTCACCGCTTTCCTCGGCCGCGCGGTGTGAGCCGTGCCTGATAGCGCTGGATTCGTCGAGGCTACCGAGCCGTTCCGGGGTGAGCTGCTCGCGCACTGCTATCGCATGCTCGGCTCGATCCAGGATGCGGAGGACCTGGTCCAGGAGACATACCTGCGGGCCTGGCGGTCCTACGGCGGGTTCGAGGGACGGTCCTCGGTGCGTACCTGGCTGTATCAGATCGCCACTAATGGGTGCCTGACCGAGCTGGCCAAGCATGGTCGGCGAATGCTGCCGTCCGGCATTTCCGACCCGGAACCGGATCCTGATGCGTACTTGGAGGAGGCCGGGGCAGAGGTGAACTGGCTGCAGCCGGCGCCGGATACGATGGTGATCCCGGATTCGGCCGATCCCGCGGCCATCGTTGCGGCGCGCGAGGGACTGCGGCTGGCGCTCATCGCCAGCCTGCAATATCTTCCGCCGAGGCAGCGGGCGGTGCTGGTCCTTCGGGAGGTGCTGGCGTTTCCCGCCGCCGAGGTCGCGGCCATGCCCGGCACCACGACGGCGTCGGTCAAGAGTATGCTGCAGCGCGCCCGGGCGCGGCTGGGGGAACTGGCCCTGGCCGACGGCCAGGTCACCGAGCCGGCCGCGCCGCAAGCCCGCGCACTTCTCGACCAGTACATCACGGCGTTTGAGAATGCCGACGCCGCCGCACTGGAGCGGCTCCTGCTAGAGGACACCACCCTGGAGGCGACACCGCTGCGTACCTGGTTCGCCGGCCGCAACACCTGCGTACCGTTCCTGCGCAATCACCTCCTGGGATCCTCCGGTGACTGGCGGATGCTGGCCACCAGCGCCAACGGGCAGCCTGCCGCAGCGGCCTACACCCGCGGCCAGCACGGGAACTACCAGCCGTACGGAATCTGCGTGCTCACCGTCACCGGCGCGGGCATCCGCCGGATCTCCTCCTTTGGCGACCCAAGACTGGTCACCCTGTTCGGGTCCCGGCCCGGCATGCCGGAAGCAAGCGACGCATAGCCGGCTTCCCGGTGCCTGACCTGAGGGGCAAGGCGTCCTGAGCGATTCCTTTACCGATCTCGCCGGGTCTTCCTGGGTGTAGGCAGATCGGCCTCTATCACGCAAGTCCGGGAAAGGAATCAAACTGGCATGAGCAGCCGCATTACCATGCGCGCCCTGCTCCAGACGTCTCTGAACGGTCCGCAAGGCTTGCGCCTGATAACCGGCGCACCGGTACCGAACCCAGGCCCGAATGAGGTCCTGATCCGGGTCACCGCCGCCGGCGTCAACTTCGTCGACATCTCGCAGGCCCGCGGCACGTTCGCAGGCGGCCCGCAGCCGCCGTATCTGGCGGGCATCGAGGGCGCCGGCGAAGTCACCGCCGTCGGCGAGGGGGTGGCTGACCTGGAGCCCGGCACCCACGTCATCGGCACCAGCATCAAAGGTGGCGCCTTCGCCGAGTACATCGTGGTGCCCGCGGCCGCCGCGCTGCCGGTGCCGACGGGCTGGGGCGACGAGCAGGCGCTGGGCCTGGCCGTGAACTGGCCGACCGCGCTGGCGGCGCTCAAGCCGCTGGGTGGCGTCACCGCTGGGCAGACCGTGCTGATCCACGCCGCGGCCGGCGGGACCGGCCAGGCCGCGGTGAAGATGGCCAAGCACTACGGCGCGACCGTCATCGCCACGGCCTCGCCAGGCAAGCACGAAGTGGTGCGGGCGCTGGGCGCCGACCACGTCATCGACTCCCGCGGCACCGACATCGCCGCCGACGTCCTGCGGCTGACCGATGGCGCGGGCGCCGACCTGGTGCTCGAGTCGGTCGGCGGCGCCGCCCTCGACGCCAGCCTGGCCGCGACCAAGCGGGTCACCGGCCGAGTCGTCGTCTATGGCTTGGCTGGCGGGGAAGCCGCGATCACCAACTGGGAACTGGTCTACAAGCACCAGATCCACGTCACCGGCCTGAACATCGGCATCCTGACCCAGGCCGCACCGCAGCTCTTCGGCGAGGTCATGGGCCAGTTGTCCGAGCTCCTCGCGGCCGGGGTGCTCGGCCCCGGCCAGCCCACCACCTATGCGCTGACCGAGGGGCCGAAGGCGCTAACGGAACTGGAAGCCAGGACCACCGTCGGCAAACTGGCCCTGCTGCCCTGAGAAGACCCCTGTTACCGAGCCGGTGACGCCGCACAGCGCCCCGAAGACCCGGGCCGGGAGGAATGCTTCTCTTGCCGTGATGAATGTGGTCCTCGCGGTCGCCATGGGCTACGCCTGGCGGGCGCGGGCCGGGAATGAGATTGGCTACTGGCCGGTGGCGGGGTTCTGGTTCGGTTGCCGTGATCTTGGCTGTGAGGTCGATCAGGTGCCCCATATAGGGCACGTCTGCGGGAATCTTCGCCGGCCGGATCTTGCGGGACGCCCTTGCGCAGGCACGCGGTCTGAGCTGCACCGTTCTCGTAGAAGGTTCCCCTTCGAGCCGCGCTTGAGGGCACGCAATGAGTTCTCAGGTATTCGGGAATGTCGGGCGGAAACAGGCCGCGCAGGACTGCTCGTCCACCGATGAGTTCGGGCGGCCCGCTAGGTCAGCCCTTCAAGGCGCCCGTGCGCGGCGTACCGGGAAGGAGAGGCGCGTGCCAGGGAATGAGCGCACCTTCATGATTAACGGAGCAGCGAGCTGCGTAGCGGTGCAAGGCGGTGCCGGCGACCCGGCCGTGCTGCTGGTCGGGTCGTCGATACTGAGCTGGCCCGACGAGTTGTGCGAGCGGCTCGTGGCCGGCGGACGGCGAGTGATCCGTTACGACGTTCGTGACACCGGCCGCTCGGAGTCGTACCCGCCAGGCGAGCCCGGTTACTCCCTTGCCGACCTCGTCGACGACGCGGTCGGCGTGCTCGACGCGACCGCGACCGAACGCGCTCATGTCGCCGGGATGTCGACCGGCGGCTGGATCGCCCAGCTGCTCGCCCTCAGCCACCCCGAGCGGGTCGCGACGCTCACGCTCATCGCCAGCCGGCCGAACACGCCCGGCCCGGTCGACGACGACCTCCCCGGGCACCACGACGCGGTCATGGAAGCGATCATGAACGCCCCCGCCCCGGACTGGTCAGACGAACGAGCCGCGGTCGACCACCTCGTGCTGCAGGCCAGGACGTTCGCGGGGGCGGGCGCGTTTGACGAATCCTCCGCCCGGGCTCACGCCGAGGCCGAGGTCGCCCGCACCACCGACGTCCAGTGCGCGACGACCAACATCGCCTTCGCCGACCACGGCCCGCGCTGGCGCGAGCGGCTCGGCGAGATCACCGCGCCGACGCTCGTGCTGCACGGCGAGGACGACCCGTTCTTCCCGATCGGCAACGGCGAGGCGCTTGCCGCCGAGATCCCGGACGCTCGTCTCGTCCGGCTCGGCCGCGTCGGGCACCGGCTCCCGGCCCACGCCATCCCGATTGTCGCAAAGGAGCTCATCGCACACACGGCGGGCTGTCCGGGCAACCGCCGAACCACGACAGGTCCGTACGCTGATCGATCGTTTAGCGGTTGTCCGCCACGAACTGGCTGGCGGTAAAGGACGCGCCGGCTGGATCGGCAAGGACTGCGAATCGCACCCATGGCGCATTCTGCGGCTCGGCGAGGACCGAGCCTCCAAGCTCGCGCGCTCGCGCAGCGGTCGCGTCGGCGTCGTCGACGGCGAAGGTGACGCTCCAGCGCGCTGGGCCGCCGTCGCGGGGCAGGATCGTCGCGACGACGTCTTCGAAGCCGTCGGGTGCGCCCATCTGCTTCATTCCCGCGCGCAGGCCGGGGTTGAGCTGTTCGAGATGGTCGCCATAGCCCGGCAGGGCCCACATCGGCGAGCCGACGTCGATCGTGGTCCAGCCGAACACGGCGCCGTAGAAGGCCCGGGCGGCCTGGACATCGTCGGTGTGCAAGTTATTGAAGTTCACCGCGCCATGCTCGTTGACCGCCGCCGAACCGCGGTGCGATCCGGGCTGCCAGACACAGAAGACCGCGCCCTCGGGATCGGCAAACACGCCCATCCGCCCCGACTCGAGCACGTCGAACGGCTCGGAGAGCACCCGCCCCCCAGCCTCGCGTACCCGCGCCGCCGCGTCGTCGGCGGACTCGACACGGACATAGGTGTTCCACATCGGCTGCGGCGGCGCGCCGGGAGGCAGTGAGGAGATCGCCGCTGCGTCGCGGCCGTCGATGCGGGCCATGTAGTAGTGAGCGCCCGCGCCGGGCGGCATCACGTCCTGGGTCTGCCAGCCGAACAGCCCCGAGTAGAAACGGGCAGCCGACGCCGGGTCGGGCTGGTTGGTGTCGACCCAGCACGGCACCCCGGCCGGATAATCCTCACGGGTACTCATGACCACAGGCTACAGCCGCTGTCACCGGGCATTCCCGCGTCCTGGTCCCGTTGGCCGCGGCGATGGTGACCGTTTAGTCGGCCGAACACGCTGGCCACTGAGTTCGTGCTTGATGGCCGTGCGCGGTGATGGCGGCCGGAACGGTCCACTTCGACGACCCGGATACCGGCTGCGGTGACCGGGCGGGCCAGGGCCGCCCATAGCTCCGAACCGCCCAGCCAAAACGGATTGGCAAAGGCGAGCGACTTTCTGTCTATTCAGAACGTCTTCTACCAGAGAGGATGCCCGGCGCAGTGAAGTCAGCCGCCGCAGCCTCCTGAACGTACGTCGGTAGAAGTGCCACTCGAGCGGATTTCTGGTAGTTCCCGTAACGACCCCTGGAGGCCCCACAATGAGACACGCTCGGCGAATGTTCATGATCGCGGCGACGGTGTCCGCGGCATTCGGATCCATGATCAGCGTGTCGGCGGCGGCCAGCCCGCTCGCCAGCACGCCTTCCGCCGCCCTCGCAGGAGGCGCGCCGGATGGCCGGGTTTCGGTCACCGAGGTGACGCTGATCACCGGTGACCGTGTCCGGGTGACCAGCGGGCCCGGCGGGCGGGAGTCGGCGGACATCGACCGCCAGTACGCGCGGCCAGGTATCGGCTACCTGGAGCAGTCGGTGCCGGGACCGGGGCGCACGCCGGATCTGGTGGTCATCCCCACCGACGCGGTGGGCCTGATCGGCTCGGGCGTGCTGGATGAGAACCTCTTCGACGTCAGCGAACTGGTCCGGGACCGCTACGGCGACGCGGCCAGGTCCACGCTGCCGCTGATCATCACCTACCGCGGCGGGATGGCGTCCTCCGGCGGGATGGCCGCGGCGCGGGCGCTGACCGCTGGGGGCGACGCGGTGGTCACCGCTGCCCTGCCCAGTATCGGGAGCGCGGCCATCGCCGAGTCGAAGCGAGGCGCGGCGAGGTTCTGGTCGGCGCTTCACCACGCGCCGCAGGTCACGAGGGTATTGCTGGACGGCCCGGTGCGGCCGGCCGGCGGCCCTTCCGGCCCTTCCGCCGCCGCGGTCGCGGGCGTGGTGCCCACGACCCCGGGTGCCGGCTCCGCACCGTCGGCGGAGCCCGGCGCGGGCGTGCTGGTGGCGGACCTGGACACCGGCTATGACCCCGGCCACCCGGACCTGGCCGGGGTGGTGGCCGCTGCGAAGAATTTCACCAAATCGAAGCACGGCATCCGGGATGAGGTGGGTCACGGCACCTGGACCGCGTCAATAATCGCCGGGTCAGGGGCGGCGTCGAACGGCAAGTACCAGGGCGTCGCGCCTGGTGCGCGGCTGCTGGTCGGCAAGGTCCTCGGCGACGACGGCACCGGCACCGAGTCGCAGGTGATCGCGGGCATGCAATGGGCCGTGGCGCAGCATGCCAGGATCGTCAACATGAGCCTCGGGTTCAGCGCGCCGTGGATCTGCCCGGCCGGCATCGACCCGGTATCCCAGGCACTGGACTCGCTGAGTGCCTCGTCGGGGACGCTGTTCGTGGCGGCCGCCGGCAACAACGGGCCGGGCTTCCTCGACGCGCCGGGCGTCGCGAAGAGCGCGCTCACGGTAGGCGCGGTCGACTCCAGCGGGAAGCTGGCCTTCTTCTCAGGCACCGGGCCCGCCTGCGGCGATTTCGCGGTCAAGCCCGATGTCACCGCCCCGGGCGTGGGGGTCGCCGGGGCGCTGGCGGCCGGGACCTCGCTGTGCCCGTCCGATGGCATCCCGGGTGACGGCCCCATCAACGCCTTCTACACCCGGTGCAGCGGCACCTCCGCCTCGGCGCCGTACGTCTCTGGCGCCGCCGCGATCCTCGCGCAAGCACACCCCCACTGGTCCGGCGCCCAGCTCAAGGCGGCGCTGACGAGCTCGGCCGCCCCGGCCAGCGGCACCAGCGCCTACGATCAGGGCGACGGGCAGGCAGACATCACCCGTGCCACCAAGCAGAACGCCTATGCCACACCCGCCAGCCTGACATACCTGTCGCCCTGGCCGCACCTGAGCGCCGCCGCCAAGACGATGACCTACCACAACGCCGGTACCTCGCCGCTGACCCTGAACCTGGCCACGGCGGTGGCCGGGCCGGACGGCAAGCCTGCCCCGGCGGGCATGTTTACCGTCAGCCCGTCGCAGATCACTGTGGCGCCGGGGGCGGACACGAGCGTTCAGGTCAATGAGAACCCGGCACTCGGCATCACCGGCCTCTACAACGGCTGGCTCACCGCCATGAGCCCGGACGGCACCACGGTGCTGCACACCGCCGTTGGCGCGGAAAACCAGCCCCAGCTCGAAACTGTCACGTTCAAGACGATCGACCGCGACGGCCGCCCACAGGCCGACCTCAGCCTGGCGGAGCCGTCAACCGGACTGATAGACCTCGCCACCGGGAAGCTCATCCTCGCGGTCGTGAACAAGGCGGGCATAGTCACCGCGTCCGTACCGCCAGGCCGCTATGACATCACCAGCGTGGTCGACACGGCAGCCACGCGAGGGCACCCGGAAAGCCTGACGCTGATCGACGATCCCGCCGTGACCGTCAAACGCGACATGACCGTCACCCTGGACGCCCGCCGCGGCCGCCCGCTCCTGCCCGCCTTGGACAGCCGCGTGGGTAATGTCTGGGGCATTGCCCAGCTCGCCCAGACGGTGGCGGGAACCCCCTATTACTCGTTCGCGGTCACAGAACCAGGCGGTCCGCTACTCTACGCCGCGCCGACCGGCCGGGTCGCGGGCCGGCCGTACGAATTCTTCGGCGACACCTGGTGCGATAACTCCCCGTACACCCGCAATCACCTCGCGACTGTGACCTACTCCCTGCAGTTCCCCGCCGCCCAGCGGATCTCCGAGCTCCCATACCGGTTGCACGACGGTGCGCTAGCGCTCTACCGTCCGGAGCTTCGCCAGCAGGGCAAGCCCATGACCAGGATCGACCAGGTCAATTTGATCCTGGGACCGCTCGAGACCGCGATCAGCGCGGCCTCTGGATTCAGTGGCAGCGAGTTCTTCATCCCGCCGTCAGGCACGATCACCGAGTTCATGACGCCCGGAACCTGGGAGACGACCCAGCTGGACTTGTACGGCCCGCTGAATACCCCCACTCCGAATATCGCGTGGTTCGAGGCCGGGCCGGCCCACGTCTACCGGCCGGGCGTACGTACCACGAGGTATGGGGATCGGCGGCGCTGTCGAGCGCGAGCATCACCACCCGCTCAGGCGATGTGATCACTCCCGACATCCAGCCCGACTCTGAGTCCGCGCCAGGGCACATCGGCAATCTCATGAACGGTCTCATCGGCGGCCTGTCGGGGACGATCACCTTGCGTCAAGGGAAAACTGTGATCGGCACCGGCTCGATCGCCAACCAGCCGACGTTCAAGGTCCCGGCGGCCGCCGCCCGCTACACACTGTCCGCGACGGGGAAGCTGAACGTCCCGTGGTCCACTCTCGGCACATCAGCCCAGGCGACCTGGACCTTCCGCTCCGGCCACGTCAGCGGAACCAGCATGGCGACCCTGCCGCTGTGGGACGTCCGCATCAGCGGCGCGTTCAACGCCCTCGACCAGGCGCCAGCTGGCAAATCATTCCTGCTGGTCATCGCCCCGGACCTGGCCCCAGGGAGCCCGACGGCGAAGATCACCGCGATCACCGTCCAGGCCTCCTTCGACGACGGGAAAACCTGGCACCGCCTTGCCCTCCGCCCAGCCGGCCCGGGCAAATGGACTACCACCATCACACCGCCGAAGGGAACCGCTTTCGTGTCGCTGAGCGACAACCTCACCGACGCGGCTGGCAACAGCGCCCAGCAGACGGTAATCCGCGCTTACCAGGTACAGGCACAGCCGTAACGCATGAGGGCTTCCCCGTCGTCTCAGAGGAAAATCGATCATTCCGAACGGACCCGTGGTTCCACCCCCGCGTCCCAGTTTCTCCGTGGCGGGGAAGCCCCTCAATGGCGACCGCCTGGCTCGCCGACATGGCAAGCAGCACCGGTCGGCTCGCGAGCCGGGCGAATACGGACCCTGCGCCGAGTACTGGAGCAGTACAGGCGTTCGGCGACACCGTGAGCGTGTCGGATAAGGGCCGGCCCCTCCCCATGACCTTTTGCCGAAGCTTGGGGAGGGCCGTGAGGGTGCTCGAGGGCACCGGTGCTCGCGGTAGGCAGCAACATGGCCGACGTCAGCCCTCTCCGCTGCGCCATCCTGTCCCGGCCATGTCAGGGCTTTTGCGCGACTCCTCCGATGGAGGGAACCAGAGTCTGGGAGAAGGGGCTGGGGTCTGGGCGCCATTCGTGTATTGGCACGACGCCGGGGTCGAGGAGTTCCAGTCCGTCGAAGAACCGGGCGATCTGGCTGGGGCGGCGGGCATGGTAGGGGATGGCACCGGTTTTGTTGTAGTAGTCAAGTGCGGCGTTATGCACCGGGTCTGTGTCGACGGTGTCGTGGAGTGCCAGGTATCCGCCGGAGGGCAGTGCGCCGGTGAGTTCCCGCACGACTGACCAGGCGAAGTGGTCGTCGTTTTCCGCGGGGTTGCCGATGTGGCCGAGGACGCCCATCAGCATGATGGCGACCGGGCGGGAGAAGTCCAGCTTCTGCCGGGCGATTTCCAGGATCCCGGCAGGGTTGTTCAGGTCGGCGCTGATGTAGTCGGTGGTGCCGGGCGGGCTGCTGGTCAGCAGGGCGCGCGCGTGGGCCAGGACGAGGGGGTCGTTGTCGACGTAGACGACCCGCGCGCTGGGCGCGGCCCGCTGGGCGATCTCGTGGGTGTTGTCGTGGCTGGGCAGGCCGGTTCCGATGTCAAGGAACTGCCGGATTCCCGCCTCGCCGGCCAGGAACCGCACGGCGCGCCCGATGAAATACCGGCAGGACCGGGCATAGGTGAAGATGCCGGGGAATACCTGCGCGTACGCGTCGCCTGCTTCCTTATCGACGGGGTAGTAATCCTTGCCGCCCAGCCAGTAGTTCCAGATCCGGGCGGAAACGGGAACCGTGGTGTCAATTTTTGCCGCGAGGTCATGCTCGCTATCACCCCACGGAAACGCGGTATTATCACTGCTCACGATAACCCCCAGCTGTCCGGGCCGAGACTGCGCATGCATGCGGTTCCCTACCGGCAGCAGCATAAGCCACCCGTCTGACCGAGTACATGGGGGGTGCGCGCTGAAATCGCGCAGTAGCCGGGTGAGGTAGTCAGCAGATTCGGCTGGCTGGAGCAGGCTGGGATGACTGCGGTGTCATAGACCTGGATCAGGTTGGCGGCCGACTCAAGGCTGATGTAGGGCGCGAACCAGCCGGGCATCACATCGCTGTAATCGTGCCACTACTCCATCCGCGCTCGACTGCACATCGGCCAACTGCGAGCCCAGCGAGTTCGCGCGTACCTGGCCACGCTCATGCCAACTCAGGCATCCGCGGGAAGTGCTGACGTTCCCGTCCAGCGAACCACGTCTCGGCCTCGCGCCTGCCCATGTCGAGCACCCAGTATGTGAGCCAGTTGCGCGCCAGCCCGTCGAGTTCTTCGATGTCCGTGCCCTGTGTTCTCGCGGGCGGGAATTACCCGGCCATGGGCTTGTCGGTGTTGTCGCTCTCGAACTGGTGGAAGCTTACGGCTTCCGGGACCGAGAGTTCACCGTCCGGCTGCAGCCACGCCTCCCAGGAATCTGTGTCAGCGGGTTCGGCGGCATCGATCTTCCCCGCCACATGCCTGCAGGTAGATGCGATGGTAATCACGGTGCCGAGGAGAGCCCAGTAGAAGAATTCCGGCGACAGCACGCTGGGCGCGCCAGCATGCTTCAGCCACCGGAATCCCGCGACCAGGGACAGTTTGCGGTTAGCCTCAATCGTTCAGCGTTCTTGAGGTTCGGTTACGGATTGTGCCGCTGCCCGGTTTCGGGTGTGGTGTCTGTTTGGCTGGCAGGGCTGGTCGTGTGGTGGTGCCCGGTGTGCCCGGGTGCGCACCGGCTCCGACCGCGCCGGACAGGTCTCCTAATGAGTCTCAGGGAGCCCGCCGTCTGGCAGACTCCGGGTGTGGTGGCCGCCGGCAGGTGAGCACTTGTGTTTCCCGGGCTTTGAGCCCTGCTGAAAGATCGTGCCCCTGCCGGTGACCGGGAGGATTGATCGCTGCTGACCGGTAAACACAACCTTTAGCGGCAGGCAGCATTGAGCCCCGGCCGTGCGGAGGCGAGGGCTTTCAGGCTGAGGGCGGCCGGGTTAGGAGGCATCCTCGGCGGGTGTGATGGTGACGGTGAGGCCGAGGGCCTCGAGCTGGCGGACGTGGTTGCGGACCTTTCGTTCGGTGGTGGCGCGGTCGTCGTAGTAGCCGGGGCCGAGGTCGATGAACCGGGCGGCGGGGTCGGAGAGCAGGTGGAAGATGATGACGAGGATCGAGCGGGCGATCGCGACCAGGGCCTTGCGCTTGCCCCGTCGTCTGGCGAGGCGGCGGTAGCGTTCGCCGAGGAAGGTGCCGGAGCGGGCGGCGGTGGCGGCGATCTCGCCGAGGGGGCCCTTGAGCCAGGGGTCGCCCTTGCCGGGCGAGGCGGCGGTGGCCTTCTTGCCGGACTGGCGGGTCTGCGGGCAGAGCTTCGCCCATGAGACGAGCCGTCCGGCGGTGCCGAAGACGGTCATGTCGAGGCCTATTTCCGCGATGATCGCCATGGCGGCGACGGGGCCGCAGCCGGTGATCTCGTCCAGCCGGGCGACAGCGGGCAGCGCGATCGCATCGGGTTCCCGGCCGGCGGCGGGCCCAGTCGCGCCGTCGGCGTCGATGCCCCAGGCGGCCGGGATCTGGGCGATGAGCTCGCCGGCGCGGGCGGTCAGGTCCTCGATGTCGCGGGTGAGGTCATCGACGTGGCGCAGCAGGATGCGCGCCTCCACGGCGTGGTGGTCCTCGAACCTGCCGTCCAGGGCCTCGGTGAGCGCCTTGCGCTTGGCGCGCATCTTGCCCCGGGCCAGGTCCGCCAGCGCCCTCGGGTTACGCTCGCCCGCGATCAGCGCCTCGATCATGTCCCGGCAGGACATGGTGTCGATGGCGGAGGCGACGGAGGTCACCTTGATCAAGGCGCGCTCCAGCAGCTTCTCCAGCCGGGACCAGTGCCGGGTCCGCCCGGCCACCAGCTCGGCCCGCAGCCGGGTGAACTCCCGCAGCCTGCGGATGTCGTAGTCCGGGATGAACGAGGGCTGGAGCATGCCCCGCTCGGTGAGCTTGGCCAGCCAGACGGCGTCCTTCTTGTCGGTCTTGGCGCGGCCCGGGACGTTCTTCACCGCGCGGGCGTTGACCAGCTGGACCTTCAGCCCGGCGGCCTCCAGGACCGCGTGCCAGATCCGCCAGTAATCGCTCGTGCTCTCGATCGTGACGACCTCGATGCCCTGGCAGCGCAAGTGATCGCCCAGCGCCGTGACCTCGCCCATCGTGGCGGCCACCGTCCAGACCCGCGCCCTGCGCCGGCCCGGGCGGCCCTCGTCCGGGACCCGGGTGCAGACCACCCCGGACGCCTTGGCGACGTCGATCGCGGCGACCCGGTCCCAGGCCCGCTCGTGCTCCTCGTCCCCGACTACATCCTGCGGCTGCTCCATGCAGCTCGCCTCCCTCGTGCTCTGGCTGACGGGAAAGGGCGGGCTGCCCGCGGGGCCCCGGTCGGAAGTGAGAAGCTGACCGGCGCGCTCACAGCTGCAATTCGCGACCCCTCGGGGTCGAGGCCCCGCGCCAGGCTGGGATACGGCATCAAGTGCCAAGAAGCGCCCGGATTCGGTTGCGGACAGCCCGCGCCCAGTCTCCTGCCCGGCCCGGCCCGCGCACCCGGCTTCAACACGATCGCCCACAGGATCACAAAGCGGCAGCGAACCCCGGCCACGCAGCCACC
>Ga0213875_10001382_pt1 | contig 15926 bp, 14 predicted proteins | sample BarmaccomBMRX_R8_FD_160105 | JGI IMG/M metagenome (GOLD analysis project Ga0213875, IMG submission 160105) | Root-associated microbial communities from Barbacenia macrantha in rupestrian grasslands, the National Park of Serra do Cipo, Brazil - RX_R8 | ecosystem: Host-associated > Plants > Roots... | reverse complement strand
TGCGTCCGAGTCGTCCGTCTGTGGGCCGTCCGTCGATGATGCGATTGTCCCGGCTGGTGTCCCTAGACTCCGGTTCATGACTTATGTCGTTGGAGTCGACGCCGGCGGATCGCATACCCGTGCGGTGGTGGTCGGTCCCGGAAACGGAATAGTGGCGACCGGACAAGCGGGCGGCGCCAATCCCGTTGCCCACGGCGTCGACACGGCGATCGCCCGCCTGGAATCGGCACTCCGCGACGCCACAGCGACGCTGCGACCGGAATTGGTGACGCACTGCGTGATCGGGCTTGCCGGCGGAGCCACCGGGGGCGCGCCAGTGCGGCGAGCGGTCAGTGAGCTTGCTGGCCGGCTCGGCTTCGACGGTGGCTGCACACTGGTCTCCGATGTGGAGGTGGCGTTCGCGGCCGGCACCGAGTCCGCCGACGGAGTCCTGCTGCTCGCGGGAACCGGTGCGGTCGCCGCGGAGCTGAAAGACCATCGTGAGATCCGGCATGTCGACGGTGACGGTTGGCTCCTCGGTGACGACGGATCCGGGTTCTGGCTCGGGAGACAAGCGGTGCGCGCCGCGCTCGCCCAGCTGGACGGCAGGGGTGCTCCGACCGCTCTGCTTGGTACCGTCGCCGAGGCACTCGACGCCGAACCGAGCACCCACGCGCTGCGGACCGCGGCCTACCGACGTCCACCGGTGACGCTGGCCGGCCTGGCCCCTCTGGTCGACAACGCCGCGCGCGAGGGCGACACCGTGGCCACGGCGATCGTGGACAACGCGGCCGAGCTCCTGGTCGCCTCGGTCGCCGCTCTCGATCCGGTTGCCGGCGGCCACCGTGAGGCCGTGCTGGCGGGGGGGGCCCTGTTGGCGGACGGACCGCTGACCAACTTGGTGACCGCGCGACTGCGCGGCCGGTTCGGGCTGCGGACGCGGCTGGCGGGCGACGGCGCACTCGGCGCCGCCGCGCTCGCCGGTCTGTTCAGCCGCCGGTGACGGCACCGGTTTTCGGGTCGAGGATCACCGCTTTGCGGTGCGCAGCCGAGAAGTCGAGCATGCCCTCGAGACCACCCGCCCGTTCATCGAGTGAGAAGTCCCCGATCCGCCCGGTACGCCAGTTGTCCTCGATGAAGCGCAACACCGACGTCTGGTCGGTTCTGGTGTGGTCGACGCTGTTGACCTTGCTGTACGGCGAAATCACTAGCAGCGGAAGCCGAGGTCCGTATCCGCACCGATCCTGATAGCCACCGGCGGCCGGCGTATGGCCACACAGGTCGGCCTGGTCCAGCTTCGGGTCCGAGGAGCCGTTGACGATCGGCGGTGGGACATGGTCGTACCACCCGTCGGAGTCGTCATAGGCGAGCACGACCGCGGTGCTCGCCCAATCTGGGGAGGCCTGCAGCGCGTTGATCCTCTCGACGAGGAACCGCTGCTCGTCGAGAGGATCAGAGTTGCCGGCATGCGCGTTCTGGTAAGCCGGTGCCTTCAGGAAACTGACCGAGGGCAGGTTGCCGGCGCGCAGTGCCGCGTCGAAGTCGGCCAGATCGTACTGGTGGTTGGCCTGGTCGGTGTGTCCGATCATCGCCGTGGAGGTCGGCGGCCGATGCTTCGGGTTGGCGGTGGACTTGTAGTACTGGAATGGCTCGTGGTGCGGCACGTAGTCATTGACTTGGTTTCCGCCGATGTTGGCATGTGTGGCGCCGCACACCTGGAAGCCGCCGCGTTCTCCGGTCGGCCGGAAACCGCCCTGGAACCATCCCCAGCTCACGTTCTTGGCATTGAGCAGGTCGCCGATGTTGCGTCCCTGCATCGATGCCAGCGCGTCCTTGTGAGTGTGGCCGCTGTCCGAGCAGTCGTCGAAGGCTGGATCCGGATCCTCGGTGATGGTGCCGACCCCCTTGTCACCGGGGGACTGCGCCACGTAGGTGTCGGTGACCGGCTCGCCGTCACCGGGGTCGACGGCGAGCACGCCGTGAGTCTGTCCGGAGACCAGGTTGATCGCGCCCGGAGTTGACGGACCGAACACGGTGTTGAAGGAGTTGTCGCTCAGGGCGAAGTGCTGAGCGTAGTTCCACAGGGCGGTGACGGTGTTGCCGTCGTAGTAGTCCATCACGAGACCGGGCTCGCCGAACAGGATCGGTTGCCCTGTGCAGGTGTCCCGTCCGGTGTTCTCGACGAACTTGTCCATCGCGCCCTTGTCGGTCGCCTTCTGCTCCGGGCCGTAGTCGTGAGCTTGGTCGCAGGTCAGCGCCTGTGCGGGGGTCAGCCGCCTGGGTTGGTAGGCGTTGGAATTGCGGGACAGTAACTCCGCGGTCAATCCGTTGACCCCAGGGGTTGTCTCGGCAGCGGTGAACGTGGTGCCGTCGCTGTTCGCCGCGTGCGGATACGTGCCGAAGTAATGGTCGAAGGAGATGTTCTCGCCGAAGATCACCACGAGGTGTTCGATCGGAGTGGTCGGTTTGTCAGGTGCGGCCGAGTCCGGCGCCGGCCCGCCGCCGCCGCACGCGGTCAGCGCGAGGCACGTCGCGGCGGCGGCCACCGTTCGAACATGGCGTTGCACACCCATAAATCCCTACCTCCTGCTGTGATGGATCACCCAAGTAGCGAGCGCCCGAAGTGGTCACCGTTGTCGACGACTCCAGGAAGAGCGAAGAAGTAGCCGCCGCCGAACGGTCTGATGTAGTCCGCGAGCGGCTCGCCGGTCAACCGGGTCTGCACCGCCTCGAACTGGCGGAGCGGATCACGTTGGTAGCAGCAGAAGATCAAGCCCATGTCCAGGTCGCCGGCCTCGTCGAGTCCTCGGTCGTAGTTGTAGGACCTGCGCAACAATTGGCTTTCGGCGGTCTCGGGCGTGCGAGGATTGGCCAGTCGGATGTGACTGGTCAACGGGATCACGGCACCAGTGGGGTCGTCGGCGTAGGCGGGAACGTCGGATTCGCGGCGGCCGTCCAGCGGCGCGCCGCTGTTCTTGCGGCGGCCGAAGATGTTCTCCTGCTCGCTGAGCGGGATCCGGTCCCAGAACTCCACCAGCATCCTGATCAGCCGTACGACCTGGTAGCTGCCGCCCCGTGCCCACGCCGGCTCGCCATTGCCCCCGTTGACCCACACAGCCCGGTCGAGGTCCGCGTTGTCGGGGCGAGCAATGCCGTCCTTGAATCCCATGAGATTGCGCGGGGTTCCGCTCGGACGTGCCGGGCTGAGGAAGCCGCTGATCCGCCACCGGGGCTGCATCCCGCCCCGGGAGTGCCTGGTGATGTCGCGCACGGCGTTGACGGCCGCGTCGATGTCATCGGCGCACAACTGCAGGCTCAGATCACCGTGGCACTGTGCGGGGTCGAGGTGGTCGTCGGGAAACGTCCGCATCTGGGTCAGCCTCGCCGGCCTGCGGTCTGCCAGGCCGAACCGGGTATCGAACAGCGAGGCGCCGACCCCGAGCGTCACCGTGAGACCCAGCGGCGCCGGAGCCGGACCGAGCACGCCGGAGTCCGGAGGCGGTCCGGTGATGCCTACCGGTGCCGGCCTTCCCCCGGAGGTCAGCTGGCGGGCCCGCTCGGTCAAGATGTTGAGCAGGTCGGCGAGTTCGGTGCGGTTCGCCGCGATCACGTCGAACGCGGTGAAGATCGCGTGGCGCTGTTGGCCGCAGATGATTCCGGACTGGTGCGCGCCGTGCAGCGGTGGTTGTCCGCCCTCGGGAACGGCCATCCTGGCCACGGGACCGGTCGCCGCGGCGATGCCTACTCCCGCGCCGAGCGCGGCACCGTGCAGGAAGACCCTGCGCGGCAGGCCACTCACGAGACGCCTCGCGGTGCACAGATCGCCGCTACCGGGGCGAGCCGTTCCAGCAGTTCGCCGATTGATCCGTCGATGCGTTGCCTGGCCGCCCTGTCGAGTCCGGCCAACGGGGTCGTCTGGTGCGTGGCGAGCAGCGTCCGCACCCGATCCAGCCACGCCATGGTGTCGTCCAGCCCGGGATACCGGGGGCGCAGCACCGGTTCGAGCACCGAGAGCACCTCGCCAGTGCCTTCGACGTCGGCCAGCGCGGTGGCCAGTGTCGTGCCGCTACCGAAGTCGTGGTCACCGGTGAGCTCGAACCGCAGCGTGTCCTCCAGGATTTCGTGCGCGCGGACGCCGAGATCGCCAGGGTCGATCTGAATGCCGGGCGCGGCACGTCGCAGGCTGCGCACCGCCGTGGCCAGCCTGTCCGCGACGGTGCGCAGTGTGGCGGCCGGTTCGGCGTGCCACAGGCCGTATTCAAGCCGGCGGAACCCCGCGAACTGGGGATCGTGCGTCCCTGCGGCCAATCCGTCCGGTTTCCCGTCGATGTCGGACGCGAGTGCGCCGAAGGCGCGATAGGCGGCGCCGATCCGGTGATAGGTCAGGTGTGCCGGCAGCCACGCCTTCCTCGCCGCGTCCAGGTTTCCTGTGTCGATGGCGGCAACGACGGTGTCCGTCTCGGTCACCAGCTCGTCGATCCGCCTGGCGACGTAGACCTGGTAGTCCCGAGCAGGACCGAGCAGGTCGTCGCGGGTCATCGCGACGGAAGCGGGGCCGCCGGTGCCCGCACCCGCCACGGTCGCCGGTGGGCCGGTGACCGTGGGGGCGTCGTCCGGAACGCACCGCAGGGCATAGCTGCCGGCCGCCATCCGCACGTCCATGGTGGCCTCGGCACCGGGACCGAGTGTCTCCACCTCGCCGTAGACCCTGCCGCCGGGCACGTCGACAAGCTGCACCTGTTGCGGCCGCGAGCCGACGTTGTGCAGCTGGAAGGTGTGTGTACCGGCCGAAAGCCCGGCCCAGTCGGTACCGCAGCCGTTCGTCGTCACCTCGATCTCCGGCGACTCCGTGGCAGGCCGCCGTGCCGGGCCTACGAGGAACACGGCGACGAGCGAGATGGTTGCGAACACTGCCGCGGCTGCCAGTACCGAGCCGGGGAGTCGCTGCACGGCGATGCTCCTCACGACGGGTGGTCCGTGCCGCCGAGCCTAGGGGTTGGACCGGGCGCCGTCACTGGTGCGGGCTCGTCGGTCGCGCGGAGTTCACCGAGCCGTTGCCTCCCGGTGAGGCGCATACCGTGTTGGTCGTGTGCACTCCGGTCAGCGGCAACCGGACCAGGCCAGGTGGGCCAAGTCCCGCAGCGGTGCCGCGATGTCCGCCGCGATCTGCTGCTCTGTCACGGCGTCCGGTTCATCGCACCACACGTGGAGCTTGGAGCCGAGGTTGGCCGATTGGGACTCGGGACTGAGGGTGTGGCCGCCGTCGAATATTCCCGGGTGCCAGTCCTGGCTCACGCCGGGGGGTTCCCGCTGGTGATGTAATAGGTCGCCGCGAAACTTGAGTTCAGCAGCGTGCGGCCGCGGTCGGCGTGGTGTTGCGGGGTGGGGCCGCGATTGGACCAGTAGTCCACGATCACGTCGTCAGCCAGCGTCAGGGCAGAGCCGGTGTAGGCCACCTCGTCGTTCCAGACCAGTACGGTTCTGCCGGCCTGGCGAAGCAGGCCGCTCGCCCAGTTGACGAACGCGTAGTAGGCGTCCTTGGCTGTCGCGTCGGGGCCGTACCGTGTCCGCGCATGGCGGGTCAACGCGGGGAACTCGGCATAGTCTCTGACGTACTCGTCGCCGCCGAGGTGCCAGTACGGCCCGGGAAAGAGTGCGAGGTACTCGCCGATCAGGTCCTCGACCAGCGCGTGTGAGGCCGGCAGCGTCACGTCGAGCGAACCGGGGGAGACGGCTCCCGCGTCCGTGCGCAGTCGTAGCTCGGGGTGGCTGTCGAGGACGGCACCGAGGTGCCCCGGCATGTCGATCTCGGGAATGATCGTGACGTGGTAGCGGTCGGCGAGTGCCAGCAACTCGGCGATGTCCCGCTTGGTGTAGTGCGCCTGGGACACGATCTCGGGATGAGTCGAGCTCTCCAGCCGGAAACCGAGGTCGTCGGACAGGTGCAGGTGCAGACAGTTGAGCCCGAGGTCGGCCATCTCCCGCACCTGGTCGTGCAGCCATTGATGGGTGAAGTACTTGCGTCCGACGTCGACCATCAGTCCGCGCAGGGGATAGGCCGGCCAGTCGCGGGCGCTGCCCGCCGGCACGTGAAGGCCGTCGCCGAGGAGCCGCAGGACAGTGCGGGTAGCCCGGAACAGGCCCTGGCGGGTGGGCGCGTCGAGGACGACCGAGGATCCGACACGCAGCCGGTATCCCTCTTCGCCCAGGTCCGCTTCCCGCGGCCCCAGCGTCAGGAAGACGTCACCGGCACGCACCTGGTCCGCGTCGTCTGATCTCTGCTCGACGTCCACGCCGGTGACGGCACGCAGCTCCTCGGCAAAGGCGGACGCCGTTGTCCCTATCCGGTCGACAGCGGTCCTGTCGACGACGATCCGGGTGTCCTCGGTGAACGTGTACGCGGCGCCGCCGGGGAGCCACTCGCGGATGGCGGCTGGCCACGGTGAGTCAGACCGGGGCATCTGCGCAGTGTAGCCACCTGGCGCCGCCCGTTCCGGGTCACCGTGGCGACGGTTGAGAGCGCGGGCGGCCGGCGGCGAGGGCCTGGATAGCATGAGCTATGACCGGCGCTACAGGACCGGAGCGGGACCTCCAGCAGGGAGTCGGGATCACCGACGCCCTGCAGCGTCTGTGGACTCCGCACCGGATGGCCTACATCCGGGGCGAGAACAAGCCGGATGGAGACCAGCCGGTTGGTTGCCCGTTCTGCCGGCTCGTGGCGTTGCCCGACGATCAGGCGCTGATCCTGGCCCGGGGAGAGCTGGTGTACGCGGTGCTGAATCTGTATCCGTACAACGCCGGCCACTTGATGGTCGTGCCCTACCGGCATGTCGCTGACTACCCGGAACTCACCGAGGCCGAAACGGTCGAGCTGGCGCGGTTCACTCAGCGGGCGATGCGTGTCATACGGCGGGTGTCCGGGCCACACGGCTTCAACATCGGCATGAACCAGGGCGCCGTCGCGGGTGCGGGCATCGCGGCCCACCTGCACCAGCACGTCGTGCCCAGATGGGGTGGGGACGCCAACTTCATGCCGGTCATCGGCCATACGCGCACGATCCCCGAACTGCTCAGCCAGACGCGTGCGCTGATCGCTGAGGCCTGGCCGGAATCCTGACGCGGCTGTTGGTTGGCTCCTCCCCGGGTTGTCCGCTGATATTGAAAGCTCAACTATGCGTATGCTGAGGGCATGAGCGAGCCGCGTTGGCTGACAGCGGACGAACAGCGGACCTGGCGCGCCTACCTCGCCGCGACGAAGGTGGTGTCCGAGCGCCTCGACCGGCAGCTGCAGCGCGACGCCGGCATGCCGACGGCCTACTACGAGATCCTGGTCGCACTGTCCGAGGCGGACGGGGGCGAGCTGCGGATGAGCGAGCTGGCCGCGTTCACCCGTTCCTCCCGTAGCAGGCTCTCCCACGCGATCGCCCGCCTGGAACAGAACGGGTGGGTAACCAGGAGATCCTGTCCGACCGACAAGCGCGGCGCCTTCGCGACGCTGACCGAAGCCGGGCTCGCCACGCTGGTCTCGGCCGCGCCTGGACATGTTGGCGAGGTGCGTGCCGCCCTGCTCGACGCACTGACCGCCAACCAGGTGCGCCACCTGGGCGAGATCATGGCCACGGTCGGCGAGCACGCGAGTGCCGGCTGCCCGGCTGCGTCGTGTGACGACGACTGACTAGGCTTGCCGTACCAGGCCCTCTCCGCAGGTTAGGTGCACGCAGCCCCGCCATGTTCAACATCGTTGCCCGCGCCGCCGTCTCGCGCGTCACCGACCCGGTCGGGGTGTGGTTGGCGCGCCATGGCATCGCGCCGAACGTGGTCACCGTGGCCGGCGCGGTCGGCACGGTCGCGGCCAGCCTGTGGTTCCTGCCCCGTGACCAGTTGTTCGCGGGCAGCCTGGTCGTCGCGTTCTTCCTCCTGTTCGATCTTCTCGACGGCGCCGTGGCACGGGTGAAGGGCACCACCCCGTACGGTGCCGTCCTCGACGCGTGCTGCGACCGGATCGTCGACGGTGTGCTGTTCGGCTCGATCACCTGGTGGTGCCTTCTGGTGGCCGGGAACCGTCCCGCGGGCATCGCCGCGCTGATCTGTCTGGTGTCCGCCCAAGTGATCTCCTACATCAAGGCCCGTGCCGAAGCGGGCGGCCTGGTTGCCGACGGCGGCCTTGCCGAGCGAGCCGAGCGGTTCGCCATCACGCTCGTGGGCATCGGGCTGCAGGGGCTCGGGGTGCCGCACGCGGTGGGGGTGGCGCTATGGCTGCTCGCCGCCCTCACCGTCATCACGGTCGTACAGCGACTCAGCGCGGCGCACCGTTCGGCCCGGGAGCGCCTGGAGTGAGGGGCGCGCTGGCGACACCGGCATACCTGGCCGCGATGAGTCTGACGCGCCGGGTACCGGAGCGGATCGCCAGCGCCGCCTACGCGTTCGGCGCGGACGTCGCGGCGAGGAGAAACGGTGCCGGCGTCCGCCAGTTGCGAGCCAACCTGGCGAGGGTGGTGCCGCGGGCCGGCGAAGACGAGCTGGACCAGTTGGTCGGACAGGCGATGAGGTCCTATGCCCGGTACTGGTGTGAGACCTTCCGGCTGCCCGCGCTGGACCCCGCAGCCGTGCACCGCGCCGTCGAAGAGACCGCGACCGGGCAGGAATACCTCTCGGCGGCCCGGCAGGAAGGCAATGGCGTCATACTCGCGTTGCCGCACTCGGGCAGCTGGGACGTTGCCGGCGTGTGGCTGCTCGGCCACACCGGGACGCTCATGGTGGTCGTGCAGCGACTGCGTCCCGAGCGGGTCTACCGGCGCTTTGTGCGGTTGCGTGAGTCGCTGGGCTTCGAGGTGCTGCCCACCACTGGTGGCGCCCGCCCGCCGTCGCAGGTCCTCGGCGAGCGGTTGCGCGACAACGGTGTGGTGTGCCTGCTCGCCGACCGGGACCTGACTCCGAACGGGGTCGCCGTGTCGTTCTTCGGCGAGACCACGACGATGCCGGCAGGGCCGGCGTGGCTGGCAGCGACTACCGGCGCGACACTGCTTCCGGTCGGCTGCTGGTTCACCGACCAGGGCTGGGGCGTGCGCGTGCACCCCCCGCTGCGGGTGGCCGGAGTCGACGGGATCGGTGCCGCGACCCAGGCGCTCGCCGATGTGTTCGCCGCGGACATCGCGGCCCATCCCGCGGACTGGCACATGCCGCAGCGGCTGTGGCTGGCCGACCCGGTGGAGGAGAGCGGGTGAGGATCGGCCTGGTCTGTCCGTATCCCCTCACGGTTCCCGGCGGTGTGCAGGCGCACGTCACCGAGTTGGCCACCTCGCTTCGGCTGTGCGGCCACCAGGTGTCCGTGCTCGCGCCGACCGGCAGAACGGTGTCCGTGCCCTACAACGGATCGGTAGCCAGGCTGGCTTTCGGGCCGCGGTCGCTTGCCAGGGTCCGGCGGTGGCTGGGCGACCACGACTTCGACGTGCTGCATCTGCACGAGCCGGTCGCGCCGAGCCTGTCGATGCTGGCGCTGATGGTCGCCGACGGCCCTATCGTGGCCACCTTCCACGCCTCGACGGCTCGCTCGCGGACGCTGCTGGCGGTCCAGGGCGTGCTGCGTCCGCTGTTGGAGAAGATTACTGTCCGGGTCGCGGTCTCGGAGCTGGCACGACGCGCGCAGGCCGACCATGTTGGCGGTGACGCCATGGAGATTCCCAATGGGGTCGCGCGGAGTTTCTATGCCGAGGCGCTGCCGCTGCCGGGCTACCCCCGCGCTGGCGGCACGATCGGATTCGTCGGCCGCTTCGATGAGCCACGCAAGGGGATGCCCATCCTGCTCAAAGCGGTGCGCCTGCTCGAACCTGATTTTCCCGACCTGCGGGTACTCGTGGTCGGACACGGCGACGACGACCAGTTGCGTCGCACCTGCGGCAGGGTTATCGCTCTCGGTCACGTCGACGACTCGCTCAAGGCCCGTGCACTGCGCAGCGTCGACGTGTTGTGCGCACCCAACACCGGGGCCGAGAGTTTCGGTGTCGTGCTCGCGGAGGCGATGAGCGCGGGCACCCCGATCGTGGCCAGCGACCTCGACGCGTTCCGGCGAGTCCTCGACGACGGTCGTGCCGGCCTGCTCGTGCCGCCGGGTGATCCGGTGGCACTGGCCGCCGGGCTCACCGCCGTACTGACCGGTCCGCGGCTGCGGTCCACCCTGGCGGCCGCCGGTCGGCTGCGGGTCCAGGCGTTCGACTGGCCGGTCGTGGCCGGTCAGGTGCTGCGCGCCTATCAGACGGCGACGTCGAGTTCGCTCGGCCGCGTTGGGCGCGGTTGAGCCAGAAGAGCCGAGACGACGGTCAGGAAGCACGGATGGGCGCCCTAGCGCTCACGACGGCGTGGTTGTCCTGGTTGCAGATCCAGTCTGGGGACTCTCGCCGGCGATGTGGCGGTCGAAGAAGGCGAAGGTGCGCTCCCACGTGTCCTCCGCCGCCGGTTGAACGTACCCGATGCGCAGAGGAAACAGAGCAAGCCTGGCGATGGGGTGATGGCCCTCGGTCATGAACGCGTGCCCCGCTCCGGCGTGCACAGCGACGTCGTGCTCGATACCGAGCGCGGCCAGGTGTTGTCGCAGCCGCGTGGCGTGGGAACGCATGGGAAGATCACGATCCCCATAGGACGCGACGACGGGACATGTCCGACGTAATGCCTTCTCGTCCTTGGGCACCATTCCGTAGTTGACTGACGCCGCCCGCACACCGGGTGGAGCGGTGGCGGCGTAGGCGAGCGCGAATCCGCCGCCCATACAGAATCCGATCACACCGAGGCGTTGGCCATCAACGTCGTCGCGCGCGGCCAGCCAGGCCCGGGTGGCGTCGATATCGGCGGTGATCTGCCCTGGTTCGCCGGTGGCGAGTTCCCGCATCGCGCGGGCCAAGCAGGCAATCCCGGTACCGCGGCTGAACAGGTTGGGGACCACCGCGGCCCATCCGTTGTCCGCGAAACGATCCGCGGCGGCGAGGATGTCCGGCGCGACGCCAAAGGCTTCGTGCAGCACCACCACAGCGGGCCACCCGCCCACGGGCGGGGGCTTGTCCGGCAGGGACGTCGTGGCGGCCAGGGAGCGCCCGTCGGGCAGGGAGATGTGAGCGTCTTCTCTCATGAGCACCTCATTGTTGACGGGCGCGGATCGCGGTTTGGTGGCCTCCCACGATAATTCATTATATGAAGAATATCATCGATTCCCTGGTCTCGATGTCGGTGATCACCCCGCTGCGGCCTTTGTCGATCGTGCCGCCGCTCGCCCGCCAGCTCATGTCGGACGGGCCGGCACCCCCGTCGGGATGCCGGCCCTTTCGCGGACGGCTCAGATCCTGGCCGCGAGTGCTTCCGGCAGCGGGTCGTAGCGGGCGAAGTGCCGGCTGAACGTGGCGGTGCCCGAGGCGAGCGAACGCAGTTCGACCGCGTAGCGCAGCAGTTCTATCGCCGGCACCTCGGCGCGGACCACGGTCCATCCCGGCGTACTGTCCGCCTCGGTGCCCAGCACCCTGGCGCGGCGTCCGGACAGATCACCGAGCACTCCCCCGAGATGCTCGTCGGGCAGCCGGATCGTCACCTCGTCCATCGGCTCCAGCAGGCAGGTCCGCCCGTTGCCGGCCGCCTCCTTCAGCGCCAGCGCGCCGGCTGTCTGGAAGGCGGCGTCCGAGGAATCCACGCTGTGCGCCTTGCCGTCGCGCAGGGTCACCCTGACGTCGACGACGGGGTGAGTGCCGTTCAGGCCCTTGGCCAGCTGCGCGCGGACCCCCTTCTCGACGCTGGGGACGAACTGGTGTGGAATGGCGCCACCCACGATCTTGTCGACGAACTCGAAGCCCGTGCCGCGCGGCAGCGGCTCGACCTCGATGTCGCACACCGCGTACTGGCCGTGCCCGCCGGACTGCTTGACGTGCCGCCCGTGCCCCTTGGCCGACGACGTGAAGGTCTCGCGCAGCGCCACCCGCACCTCTTCGGTGTCGACCTCGGCGCCGCCGGCGCGCAGCCGGGCGAGCACCACGTCCGCGTGCGCCTCACCCATGCACCACAGCACGAGCTGGCGGGTCTCGGCGTTGCGTTCCAACCGCAGGGTGGGATCGCCGGCCACCAGTCGGGCGAGGTTGCGGGCAAGGGTGTCCTCGTCACTGCGGGTGCGTGCCACCACGGCGACCGGCAGCAGCGGCTCCGGCATCAGCCACGGAGACATCAGCAGCGGATTGTCCGGATTGGAGATGGTGTCCCCGGTCTCCGCGGAGCCGAGTTTGGTCAGCGCGCACAGATCGCCGGCGACACAGTAGGGCACCTCCCGCAGGGTGGCGCCGAGCGGCGAGTACACGTGGGCCGCCCGTTCGTCGTGGTCGTGATCGTCATGGCCGCGGTCGGACATCCCGTGTCCCGAGACGTGCACCGACCGTTCCGGGCGCAGCGTGCCCGAGAACACCCGGACAAGGGATACGCGGCCGACGTAGGAGTCGACGGAGGTGCGCACCACCTCGGCGGCCAACGGGCCGTTCGGGTCGGTGGTCAGGTGCAGGGTTCGTCCGCCGACGGGGTCGGCGACGGTCGGCAGGGGGTGCTCCAGCGGTGAGGGGAAGGCGCGCACCATGCCGTCGAGGATCTCGGCCAACCCGAGCCCGGTGGCCGAGCACACCGGGATCACCGGGTGGAAGGTGCCGTTGGCCACCGCCTTCTCCAGGTCGGCGATCAGCACGTCCTGGCTGATCTCCTCACCGCCGAGGTAGCGGTCCATCAGGGTTTCGTCCTCGCTCTCCGCGATGATGCCCTCGATCAGCGCGTTGCGGTGCTCGGTGATGAGTTCGGCGAGTTCAGCGTCGGACCGACGCACCGTCGGCGGGTGACCGTCGCGGTAGTCCATGATCCTTTCTGTGATCAGACCGATCAGCGCGGTGCCGTCGGAACCGGGCACCGGCAGGTAGAGGGGGAGCACGCCGGAGCCGAACGCCTGCTGGCAGGCGGCGAGTTCGGTGCCGAAGTCGGCACGGTGGTGGTCCAGACGGGCGATGACAACAGCCCTGGGCATGCCGACCGCGGCGCATTCCTGCCAGACTGCGGTCGTCATCGTGTCGATGCCTTCGGCGGCACTGACCACGAACAGCGCGGCGTCGGCGGCGCGCAGACCGGCCCTGAGCTCCCCGACGAAGTCGGCGTAGCCTGGCGTGTCCACGAGATTGATCTTGACGTCCTGGTGGACGACGGGGGCGATGGCAAGCCCGACCGACCGCTGCTGGCGCACGGCGGCGGGATCGTGGTCGCACACGGTCGTGCCCTCGGTGACGGATCCGGCCCTCGTCAGTACTCCGCACGCGGTCAGCAACGCTTCGATGAGGGTCGTCTTGCCTGACCCGGAAGGCCCGACCAGCACCACATTGCGGATCTTGGCCGGATCGTTCACAGCGACCGCGCCGCCGGATGAGGTGTTGTCGGTGTGTTTGGACCCCATGGGGTCACCTCCTGCACGGACTTCGATGCCCTTGACGTACCTCGTGTGTTGGATCTCACACCCGATGGAGTGCATGGACAACCCCATGGCAGGCCCGGGCACTGATGTGCGTAGTGGCGGCGCGACAAGTGGCCTTCGACAATTGGTTCCGATTGGCCCGAGGGAGGGGGCCACGTTCGACGTAGCATCAGGATGCCGCTGCGCGACCGAGCAGGGGCCAGAGAGCGAAGGGCATGCTGTGACCTCGAAAGACGCGACCACGGGCCACGAGGTGGGCACGGCGAACCACACGATCACCGGAACCGCGCGGGTCAAGCGCGGCATGGCCGAGATGCTCAAGGGTGGCGTGATCATGGATGTGGTCACCCCGACCCAAGCCAAGATCGCCGAGGACGCCGGCGCGGTCGCCGTGATGGCCCTGGAACGCGTGCCGGCCGACATCCGCGCGCAGGGCGGCGTCGCGAGGATGAGCGACCCGGACATGATCGACGGGATCATCGCCGCGGTGTCGATCCCCGTGATGGCCAAGGCCCGCATCGGCCACTTCGTCGAGGCGCAGGTGCTGCAGTCACTCGGCGTCGACTATGTCGACGAGTCGGAGGTGCTCACCCCGGCCGACGAGACCAACCACATCGACAAGTGGGCGTTCACCGTGCCGTTCGTGTGCGGGGCGACCAACCTCGGCGAGGCGCTGCGCCGGATCGCCGAAGGAGCGGCCATGATCCGCTCCAAGGGCGAGGCCGGCACCGGTAACGTCGTCGAGGCCACCAGACACATGCGCCAGATCCTCGCCGACATCCGCCGGCTGACCGTGCTGGACGCCGCCGAGCTGTATGCCGCCGCCAAAGAGCTGCGTGCGCCCTACGAGCTGGTCAAGGAGATCGCGGCGACGGGCACACTGCCGGTGGTGCTGTTCACCGCGGGCGGCATCGCCACCCCGGCCGACGCGGCGATGATGATGCGGCTCGGCGCCGAGGGCGTGTTCGTCGGCTCGGGCATCTTCAAGTCTGGCGACCCGGCCAAGCGGGCCGAGGCGATCGTCAAGGCCACCACGTTCCACGACGATCCCGACGTGATCGCCAAGGTGTCCCGCGGACTGGGCGAGGCCATGGTGGGCATCAACATCGACGAGCTCGGTGACAGCCAGAGGCTGGCCTCCCGCGGCTGGTGATCGGCTCGCCTTGTCCTTGTTCGGGCGGACTCGGCTAGGCGCGGACGTGGATACGGTATACCTTTAGCGGTGTGTCAGATCCCGTAGAGCCCGGAGTTCTCTCGGAGCTCGTCGACGTGGTGATCAGGCTCGCCGAGCGAACCGGCACGGACGTCGGCGACGTCCCGCTGACCGCGGTCGCGGCCGAAGCCGGGATTTCCCGAAGCACGCTGCTGCGGCGCCTCGGTGGCTCTCGGCAGGCACTGGACGACGCGGTACGCAAGGCGGGGGTGGATCCGGGAGGCCGCCAGCCGGTTCGCACCCGTGGCGTCGAGGCCGCCGCGCTGTTGATCAGCGAGCGGGGACTCGCGGCTGTCACCCTCGAAGCGGTCGCCGACAAGGCGCGCTGCTCGGTACACAGTCTCTACGTGACCTTCGGCGGGCGGGACGGCCTGCTCGCGGCCACCTACGAGGCATACAGCCCGATCAGCGACATCGGGCTGCTCACCGCACGGGGCGGGCGGAGTTTCGAGCAGACGGTGCTCGACATCTACCGGCTGCTGTTCGCAGCCCTCGACCGGGAGCCCCGAGTGGCGCCGGGCATGCTGGCGGACCTGATCAGCCGCCCGACCGGACCGGCTGGCCGGATCTTCCAGCGGTACTTTCCCCCAGCCCTCGACAGCATCGGCGCCTGGCTGATGGAGCAGATGCGAGCCGGCCGGATCCGTCCGCTCCCGCTGCCGCTGCTCGTCCAGCAGTTGATGGGGCCGGTGATGATGCATCTGCTGCTGCGTCCCGCGTTTGCCGAGGGACTCGAAGCACACCTCGATGACGCGGAAGCTACGTGTGCGGTGTTCGCCGAGGCATTCGTGCGCGCCGTCGCCGCGACCGAGGAACCAGCACATTCCGCCGTGCTTCGAGCAGGCGATGACTCGGGTACGGATGATCGGAGGGTATGAGTCATGCGTAGGTCAAGGGCGGCTCTGGGCAGTGCGGTGTTCTTCGTGGTCGCGCCGGGCGCCATGGTCGGGCTGATTCCGTGGTGGATCACCGGTTGGGAGTTCCGCGAGCCCCTGCCGCACTGGGCAGTGGCGCGGGTTGTCGGCGTGATCCTGATTAGCGCGGGACTCGTACCGGTGATCCACGCGTTCGCGCAGTTCGCCAGGGCGGGCGGCACCCCCGCCCCGATCGCACCCACCGAATACCTGGTGGTCACCGGGTTCAACCGATATGTCCGCAATCCGATGTATGTCGGCCTGCTGACGAGCATCCTCGGCCAGGCACTGCTGTTCGGCCATCCCGGGCTGGTCCTCTACGCGGCGGCGGCATGGGCCTGCACGGCGTCGT
>Ga0213875_10001381_pt1 | contig 15926 bp, 17 predicted proteins | sample BarmaccomBMRX_R8_FD_160105 | JGI IMG/M metagenome (GOLD analysis project Ga0213875, IMG submission 160105) | Root-associated microbial communities from Barbacenia macrantha in rupestrian grasslands, the National Park of Serra do Cipo, Brazil - RX_R8 | ecosystem: Host-associated > Plants > Roots... | reverse complement strand
AAGGCGCGCGCCAAGACGGCAGGTCGCGACCCCGAACATGTGAAGATCCTGCCGGGCTGTTTCGTGGTAACCGGGGACAGCGACGAGGAGGCCCGGTCGAAGCGCGCGCTGCTCGACAGCCGGGTGCATCCCGATAGCGGCATCGCCTCGCTGTCGATCGCGCTCGGCCATGACGCTTCGGGGTTTGAACTCGACGCGCCACTGCCCCAGATCCCGGACAGCAATGCGAGCAAGAGCGGCCGCCAGCGCATCGTCGAGCGCGCCCGGCGCGAGAACCTGACCGTGCGCCAGCTGGCGCAGATTGCCGGCAGCTATGGCGGGCTTGCCATGGTGGGCACGCCGAAGACGATCGTCGACCGGATGGAGGAATGGTTTTTCGGCGGCGCCTGCGACGGGTTCAACATCATGTTCCCGTGGGTCCCGGGCGGGCTCGACGAGTTCGTCGACCGGGTCGTCCCTGAATTGCAGCGCCGCGGCCTGTTCCGCCGCGAATACGAGGGCCGCACGCTGCGCGAGAATCTCGGCCTGCCGCGCCCGGAAAACCGCTTCTTCAGACAGTGACGGATCGCGCTCGGTCGGCTCGACGATGTCGGCCCCGGCCCCTCCGCATCCTCATTCCATTGCCTTGACGATCTCCTCGCACATTTTCTTGGCGTCGCCGAACAACATCATCGTGTTGTCGCGGTAGAACAGCTCGTTCTCGACCCCCGCATAGCCCGAGGCCATCGAGCGCTTGACGAACAGCACCGTCTTCGCGCGCTCGACATCGAGGATCGGCATGCCATAGATCGGCGATGTCCGGTCCGTTTTGGCGGCCGGATTGGTGACGTCATTGGCGCCGATCACGAAGGCGACGTCGGTCGACGGGAAGTCGCGGTTGATCTCGTCGAGTTCCAGCACCTCGTCATAGGGCACGTTGGCCTCGGCGAGCAGCACGTTCATGTGCCCCGGCATCCGTCCCGCGACGGGATGGATCGCATAGCGCACGGTGATCCCGTCCTCCTTCAAGAGATCGGCCATCTCGCGCAGCGCGTGCTGCGCCTGCGCCACCGCCATGCCGTACCCCGGCACGATGATGACCGAGCCGGCATTCTTCAAGATGAAGGCGGCGTCCTCGGCGCTGCCCGATTTGACCAGCCGGTCGCCAACCCCCGGCCCGGTCGGGGCGGCGCCCCCTTCGGTGCCGAACCCGCCGAGGATCACATTGACGATCGACCGGTTCATCCCCTTGCACATGATGTAGCTGAGGATCGCGCCGGATGAGCCGACCAGCGCGCCGGTGATAATTAAGAGGCTGTTGGACAGTGTAAAACCGATGCCGCAGGCGGCCCATCCCGAATAGGAATTCAGCATTGAAATGACGACCGGCATGTCGGCGCCGCCGATCGGCAGGATCAGCAGCAGCCCGAAGGCTCCCGACAGCAGCACCAGCAACCAGAAGGCGGCCCCCGATTCGGTCGCGACGAACAAAACGATCAGCAGGATTAGCAAGACGCCGAGCGCGGCGTTCAGCAGGTGCTGCCCGGTAAAGACCAATGGCCGGCCGGACACCAGCCCCTGCAATTTTGCGAAGGCGACGACCGAGCCGGTAAAAGTGATCGCCCCGATCGCGACGCCAAGCGACATCTCGACGAGGCTGCTGCCGTGGATCGCGCCGCGAATCCCGATGCCATATTCCTCGGGAGCCGAGAAAGCCGCGGCCGCAACGCAGACGGCCGACAACCCGACGAGGCTATGAAACGCGGCGACCAGCTGCGGCAATGCCGTCATCTGGATCTGGCGTGCGATATAGGTCCCGACCGCGCCGCCGATCACGATCCCGAGAATGATCAGCCAGAAGCTGACGATTTCGGGGGTTGCGAGCGTCGTCAGGATGGCGATCACCATGCCGGCGATGCCGTACAGGTTGCCCGCCCGCGCCGTATCCGGCGAGGACAGACCCCGCAATGCCATTATGAAGCAGATCGAGGCTATCAGATAGAGGAAGGCGGCATAGGTCTGGCTCACCCGCACCCCCCGTTATTTCTTGCGCTGAAACATCTGCAGCATGCGCTGGGTCACGATAAAGCCGCCGAAGATATTCACCGCCGCAAGGGTCACCGCGACGAAGCCCATGACCTTCGCGAAACTGAACCCGATCGGACCGGCCGCAATCAGCGCGCCGACAATGATCACGCTCGACACCGCATTGGTCACGCTCATCAGCGGCGAATGCAATGCCGGCGTCACCCGCCAGACGACGTAATACCCGACAAAGACGGCGAGCACGAAAACGGTCAGCTCGAAGACAAAGGGCGTGCCCGTACCCGCGGCGTTGCGCTGCGTTTCGAGGGCGAGCTGCGCCGCAAGCGCGTCCAGGTTGCGCGCGAGCGCCCCGGCATCGCCGGCCAGCTCGCCGGCGCGCTGGGCAAGCGAAATGGGTTCCGCCATGGCTTCTCCCTGACTGGGTGGCTCAGGCTTCGTCGGCGGGCATTTCCGCCGGTGCTGCGGAGCCGACCGGCATCAGCGCCGGATTGACGACCGCGCCGTCGCGGGTCAACAGCGCCGCGCTGACGATCTCGTCGGCGATGTCGATCTTGAGCCCCCCGTCCTCGCTGACGAGCAGGCCGAGAAAGGCGAGCAGATTGCGGGCGTAGAGCTGGCTGGCATCGACCGCGAGGCGCGATGGCATGTTGACGTGCCCGATAATCGTCACGCCGTTGACGGTGGCGACCGTCTCGCCGGGCCGGCTGCCTTCGACATTGCCGCCGGCCTCGACCGCGAGATCGACGACCACCGAGCCCGGCGCCATGCCGGCCAGCATCTCGTGGGTCAGCAGGATCGGTGCGCGGCGGCCGGGAATCAGCGCCGTGCAGATCACGATGTCGGTGCGGCGCAAGGCTTCGGTGACCTTTTCGCGCTGGCGGCGCTGGTAATCCTCGCCCATTTCGCGGGCGTAGCCGCCGGCGGTCTCGGCCGAGCGCGACACGGCCTCGTCCACAGTGATGAAGGTGGCGCCGAGGCTTTCGACCTGCTCCTTGGCAGCGGCGCGAACGTCGGTTGCCGAGACGATCGCGCCAAGCCGCCGCGCGGTCGCGATCGCCTGCAATCCGGCAACACCGGCGCCCATGACGAGAACCCGCGCCGCCTTTACCGTCCCGGCCGCGGTCATCATCATCGGGAAGGCGCGGCCGAAGGCTCCCGCGGCATCGAGCACCGCCTTGTAGCCGGCGAGGTTGGCCTGCGACGACAGCACGTCCATTGCCTGCGCCCGGGTGATGCGCGGGATCAGCTCCATCGCGAAGGCCGTCACCCCGGCCTGCGCATAGGCCTCGATGTCGGCCAAATTCTGCAACGGCTGCAGCAGGCCGATCAGCACGGCACCGGGCTTGATCAACGCCAGCTCGTCGATGCCCTGCTCGCCGCGCAAGGGCGGCTGCACCTTGAGAACGAAATCGGCATCGGCGAGCGCGGTCGGCTCGTCGAGTGCGACCACGGCGCCAGCCGCCTGATACGCGGTGTCGGGAATCCAGGCGCCCGTGCCGGCACCGCTCTCGACGATCACATCGAGCCCGAGATCGACCATGCGGCGGACCGTATCGGGCGAGGCCGCGACCCGGCGTTCTTCCGCGCGCCGTTCCCTGACGATGGCGACCTTCATCGAGCCTCGGTTCCCGGGATCCTGGTCCTGCAACCGGCAGGCCGCGCACAATGCCGCGCAGGGAGCGCTTTGTGAAGACCCAAGGCGTCCGCCCGGACGCGCTCGCTCGACCCCGAAGCGCCGTCTGCCTGCGCCCGGAACCTGCCGCTTCCGCCTCGTTTTGCCCGCGTGTAAGGTGGCGGCCGCGGCGCCTTGCGGTTCGCGCGTCCCGATCTTGCGGGATCGCCGGCCTGGGCGACCGCAGGCTGATCCTGCCTATCATTTCCGTTCACGGGAATAGGGTGCGAGGAGGACCGTTGTCGATTGGACGGGAGTACGCCGGATCGCCGGTACGGGCGCCCGAGCGCGGAGGGACGGTGAGCGAGCGTTTCAGCAACCAGCTGATTGCGCTGCTGCCCCGACTCCGCCGGTTCGCACGCGGGCTGACCGGATCGATGGCGGAGGCCGACGATCTCGTCCAGGCGGCTTGCGAGCGCGCTCTGGCGCGCGAGCATCAGTTTCAGGAGGGGACCCGGTTCGACAGCTGGATGTTCCGCATCGCCCAGACGATCTGGATCGATCAGATCCGGGCGCGCGACGTCCGCAGGGAGGATGGAGATATTGCCGAGGAGAGGCTCGGATCGGATGAGCCCGTGCGGCGCGTCGAGGCGCGCCTGGCCTTGGACGAGGTCCGGCACGCGGTCGATCGGCTGCCGCCGGACCAGCGTATGACCTTGATGCTCGTGACCGTCGAAGGCCTGAGCTACAAGGAAGCCGCGGAGGTGGCTTGCGTGCCGGTGGGCACCATCATGAGCCGCCTCGCGCGGGCCCGCGCCGCCCTTCAGCTGAAGCTGGAGGCGGGTGCGGGTATCCGTAGGAGCAGGAACGATGCAGAAGCGCAGTGACGAGAGCCGCGACGAAGCCCTGGTGGCCTATCTCGACGGCGAACTCGACAGCGCCGAGCGCCGCGAGATCGAGGCGTGGATCGCGGCGGATTCCGGGGCCCGCGACAGGATTGCCGCGCTTGCCGCTTCGGGAGTGCTGGTCCGGAACGCGTTCGACGACGTCCTCGGCGAGCCCGTTCCGCAACGGCTGATCGACGCCGCGCGCGGCATCGCGACGCCGTTTTCGGCGAGCGCCGGCGCGAGCGCCGCCCAGAATGCCGAACCCGACGCCCGCATCCTGCCGTTCCGGTTGCGGAGCGGCGGCGCCCGTGCGCCGCGCACCGGATCGCTGTGGCGCTGGCCGATTGCGGTGCCCGCGGCGGCGGCATTGGCCGGGATGCTGGTCGGTGGCGGGGTCGGTTATTACGGAGGCGGCGGCGGCGCGGGTGACAGTGCCGGCCGACAGCAGGCGATCGAGACCGCCGCCAACAACGCCTGGCTCGACAACGCCGCCGCGGATTACAAGCTGCTGGTCAGCACCGGCAGCAACGCCCTGCTCGATGTCCCGGCAACCGGCGACCCGCACGAGGCGTTGCAGAAAATCAGCCAGGTCGTGCCGCAGGAAGTGCGGCTGCCCGATCTGAAGCCCTGGGGGCTCAATTTCCGCGGCGCCCGGCTGATCGCGCTCGAAGGGCGCCCCGCGGCGCAGCTGATCTATACGACCGACAATAAGGCGATCGGGCCGTTGGCCCTGATCATCGGCCCGTCGAAGCAGACCGAATTGCAGCCGACCTTTGGGCAGCGGCAGGACTTGAACCTGCTCTATTGGCGTCACCAGGGCCGCGCCTACGTACTCGTCGGGCAGACCGACATCGGCTATCTCTGGGGCATCGCCAACGACGTCGCCTGGCAGCTCGACGCGATCTGACGCATCCCTGAGCTGCCTGACCGAGCGCCGCGGGACGGACGCGTATTCGGGTCGCGCCCGGCCGGTGCGTTCTGGGCTATGCTTCGGCGCAGCCGCGACAGGAGCCACGCCGATGCCCGAGACGCCGACCTTCGGCCGCTACGCCGAGATCCCGCAACAGGAGATGACGCCGGAGCAGCAGGACGCCTATCGCGTGCTGGTTGAGACGCGCGGCCGGTTACCCGGCCCGACCAAGATCTGGGTCGAGAATGCGAAGCTCGCCAAGGCGGCGGCACCGCTCGGCGCGCATTTCCGCACGGGCTATTCGCTGAGCGAGCGCGAGCGCGAGATCGCGGTCGTCATCATCACCAGCAAATGGCATTCGATCTACCCGACCAATGCGCATGAGCGCGCCGCCAAAGCGTGCGGCCTGCCGGACGACAAGGTCGAGACCTTGCTGTCCGGCCTGCCGACCTCGTTCGACGACCCGCGCGAGCAGGTGATTTACGAGATCGCGATGTGCCTGTCGCAATCGCGCTGGGTATCGAAGGGCCTGTACGACCGCGCCGTCGCGGTGCTCGGCAACACCGGGATCACCGACGTCATCTGCCTGATGGGCTACTACACGATGGTATCGATGACCCTCGCCTTCTACGACGTTCCCGCCTGCGCCGAAGGCATGGAGCGTAACTGAACGGGGCGTGCCTATTGGACGACCACCGTACCCCGCATCCGCGGATGAATGGTACAGAAGTACTTGAAGGTGCCCGCCTCGTTGAAGGTGAAGGCAAAACTTTGGTCGGTGTCCAGCGCCGGCGACTTGAACAGCTTTGGGTCACCGTCGCTCGCAACGGTATGCGGGTCGTCGTCCTTGTTGGTCCAGGTGACGGTTGTCCCTCGCGCCACAGTCATCACCGCCGGACCGAAGGTGAAATCATCGATTACCACCTGGGGCGCGGCGGCGGCAGCGGCATGACCGTGGCGAGCTAGCCAATTTGCTGAGGAGACCAGCGCAACCAGCGCTGCGGCGGTCGCGACTGCGCGGCGCGTAGCCGGCCAGAACGTGGTCATCTGCCGGCTCACGCGAGTGCGGTGTCGGTCAGCGTCACGGCCTTGTCACCGACGATGTCGATCCGCCGCACGCCGAGAACCGATCTGAGCTGTTCGGCCGCAACTTTGAGCGGCCCCGGGCTCGCCCCCGGAGTGCCGGGAGCCGCTTGCGGAAAGGCGGTCGAATAGGCGGTGCGCAGCGCGACGCTGCCTTCGACCTTTTGGATCACCTGGTGGATGTGGCCGTTGAGCACGGTCACCGACCCGAAGCGCTTGAGCGCCGCGATCGCCGCCCCGGCATCGTCGGTGCCCCAACCCCAATCGGCAGAGACGGTCCACAACGGCATATGGGCGAAGACGACGATCGGGGTGCTGGCGGTCTTCCCCTTCAGATCGTCTTCGAGCCATGCGATCTGCTTGGGTCCGAGATAGCCGAGGCCTCCGGGCCGCAGATCGATGACGTTCACCAGCCCGATGAAGTGCACGCCGGCCTGGTCGAAACTGTACCAGCCATCGGTGTTTTTCTCGGCCCCGAAGCGCTCGAAAAACGACTTTCCGTTGTCGCCGATCGTATCGTGCTCGCCCGGCACGTAATGGGTGTCGAGATTGGCCGTCTTCATGATGGCGGCAGCTAGCTCGAATTCCTCCGGCTTCGTAAGGTGGCTCACATCGCCGGTGTGCAGCAGCATCGCGGGGCGCACCTCCCCGATTTTGGCAAGCGCCTCTTTCAGGGTGGCTCCGGGGTCGGGGTTGGCCGCCCCCTTGAAGCCGATATGGGTGTCGCTGATCTGTATGAAGGTGAAGGCGCCGGGTGCCGGAGCGGCGGCGAGCGCAGCACCGCCGAGCTGCAGCGCTTGCGGCACGCCGCCATTCACCGTCCACAGCACGCCTGCGCTGCCCCACATCATGCATTTCAAGAGGTTCCGGCGTGACGCGCCGTGATCGTGTCGGTCGGGCATTGTCGTCTCCTTCGTCTCCCCCCGAGCGAGGGATCGGAATGGAGACCGGGCGTCGGATCGGTTTATTCGGACCCAACGAGAAAATTTGCGCCCGGCTTACCGATCACTCGGCATCGACCGAGGCGCCGGGCGAACCCGCCGTGAAACACGGCGCGAATAAACGCGCCTCGACTCGGTCTGTGCCGACGCGTCCCTGCGACGGGTGAAGCGGGAAGCCGCTCCGCGCCTACGCGGGTGAATTTCCAGTTCGATTTGGCGACTTCTTACCGGGGAATTCGAAGAAATGCGTCGCCGGAAGAAGGCCGTCCGCGACCTGCGCGCCGCCTTTCGGACATGATAGCCGACTAGGGAAGGCGGCGCTTGCTCACCGCACCTGCTCGACCGCGAGACTGCCCTGCGGCAGCGGACGCAGGAGAACGCTTTCCGGGCGGGTCAGGTCGAGCCAGGGGACCCGGCTTTTCGCTTACCGCCGCATCGACTGCCGCGGTTTCCTTTCTTCTGCGACCGGGAGCGCCGGCATTTCAATTCGGGCGTCGGCAAAGGTTCGTTGATAGTGCTGCGTCGCAGCGGCGACGGCGCGGTCGATATCGCGTGCAAGGACGGCCTCGGTGATGGCTCGGTGCTCGTCCGGAACGTCGCGCGGCTCAGAGGCCTTGCCGAAGGCCAAGTAACGGTAGCGCGTGTTCCGGTCAATCAGCATGCCATAGAAGTCGAGGAGCCAGCGCGAGCCGCATGCCGAGACCAAGGCGATGTGATACTCGCGGTGGCGCTCCTCCCATTCCGGGTTGAACGAACCGTACCCCTCGCTGCCCTCGCGCGGGATGCGCGACAGCCGGTGCGCCGCGAGGACGACGGCCTCTTCCCAGGCCGTGTCGCCGTTCCGGATCGCTTCGCGCAGCCCGAGCTCGGCTATCCAGCACAATGTCTTGGTCAATTCGGTCAGATCCTCGAGGCTGACCGGGGCGACACGGAAGCCTCGCTGTTCCTCGCGCCGCACGAGCTCCTCGGCGGTCAGTCGGTTCAGCGCCTCGCGCAATGGCGTAGCGCCGATCGCATACCGCTCGCACAGCAGGTCGATACGCAGCCTCTCGCCGGGTCGGAAAACGCCTCGCAGGATGTCTCGGCGCAAGCGCCCGTGGATCGTGCTTGCCAAGGTGCTCGCACCGCTAAGAGCCGGCTCTTGAAGGGCAGCCTCGGCGCTGGGCGTCATCTCGGCTCGGCTGCTGCTAAGGTCGCTCATCCGCGAAAATATATATGTCTTCCTTGTTTGGCCGTAAAATATATGAAATCCTGAATCGGTACCGAGCGCTGGCTCAGAGCCCTGCGGCGTTCCGCGGACCGGGACCGGTCAGGCCTGAAGGATCCCCCAATGCAGCTGTGGAACCACTGCGAGTGCCCGTACCCGTTCGTCTCCCAGGAAATCCTGGACCAGGCGGATTCGGTGCGCGCCAGCCTCCCGAACATGCTGTGCGATCCCAAGATCGTCGCCACTCTCTATGACGAGATCTTCGACGAATATCGCCTGTGCGATGACCTTGGGCTTCATATCGTCACCAACGAGCATCACGCCGGCATCAACAATTTGTGGGCGGCCAACCCGGTCATCACCGGTGTCGTCGCGCGCGTCACGCGCAAGGCCCGGATACTGTCGCTGGGGACGCTGGTCACGGTGCGACCCGACCCGGTGCGCATCGCCGAGGAATACGCCACGATCGACGTGCTGTCGCGCGGCCGGCTCGAGATCGGCTTCGTCAAATCGGGCGCAACAGAGATGGTCAATGGCGACGCCAACCCGATGCGCATCCGGGAGCGCGAATGGGAGGCGATTGACCTGATCGAAAAGACGCTGACGACCCATGACGGGCCGTTCAGCTGGGAAGGCAAGTTCTTCACCCATCCGTTCGTCAACATCTGGCCGCGCTGCTGGCAATCGCCGCGGCCGGATTTCTGGGCCGCTACCAGCGACTTTCCGACCTGCGCCGAGCTCGGCCGGCGCGGCATCGTGAATACGTTGCTGTTCGGCGGTTACGATCGCACCCGGCAAGCCTTCGACGCTTACAAACGCGGACGGGCGGAAGCCGGCCTGGCGCCGCCCGGCGAGGACCGGTTTTCCTATATGGGCTTCTGCTATGTCGGCGATACCGACGAGGAGGCGTACCGCATCGGGCAGAAGATCCCGTGGTTCCTGACCGTCAGCATCAAGAGTGCCCCCCAATTCTCGACATTCCAGCCCGGCGCGGTGGCCCCCGAGATGGCGCCCAAGGCGTGGCGGCGGGGCGCGGGATCGAAGCGGCCAACCAATCTCGACGTCGAAAGCCTGGTGCGCCAGGGCCAGATGTTCGCCGGCAATCCCGACACGGTGGTGAAGCAGATCAAGGAGTTCCGGCGCCGTGTCGGCGGTCTCGGCAGCTTGATTATGATGACCCGGCAGGGCTTGGTGACCCACGCCGAGGCCGAGAAGAGCTTTGAGCTGTGCGCCCGCGAGGTCCTGCCGCAACTGCAGGATCTCGAGCCCCTCGACGAGCCGGCCGCGCCGGTCGAACCGTGGCGCGCCGTCGCCACGGCCGCCCCATGAGTGCGGGTATAACGAAGGGCGGGGCAAGCGCGGCCGAGCGTCACGACGGCATCGCCGTCGCGCCAGGCGGGCTCGAGATCTTGAGCCGCGGCCAGGGCCGGCCGATCCTGCTGATCCACGGCGTCAACACGATTTCCCCGAAGGCGCCGTTCCTCGATGGGCTGGCGCGGCATGGCGAGATTATCGCGCCCTCGGCTCCCGGCTTCGGTCATTCCCCGCGACCAACCGATTTCGACACGATGTACGACCTCGTCCAACTCTATCGCGAGGTGTTGGATGGGCTGCCTGACAAGGCAATCGTGATCGGCTTCTCGTTCGGCGGTTGGATCGCGGCCGAGATTGCTACGGCCGGTTCGGCAAAGATGCACCGGCTCGTGCTGGTTGATCCCGTGGGGATCAAGATCGGCGGGCGCGAAGAGCGCGACATCGTGCATTTTTTCAATACGTCGCCCGATGAGCTGAACCGCCTCAGCTGGCATGACCCGGCGCGGCGGCCGCAGGGCACCTATGGCCTGGGGTGGCAGTCCGCGATCGACGACGCAATGCCGGACGACGACCTCGTCGTGCTCGCGCGCAACTGGGACGCGCTCTGCCTTTATGCCTGGCGGCCGCACATGTACAACCCGCAGCTGGCGCATTGGCTGCACCGGATCTCGGTGCCGACGCTGGTCCTGTGGGGCGCGAGCGACCGCATCGTGACGCCAGATTACGGCCGCGCCTGGGCGCGACGCATCCCCGGCGCCCGGTTCGAACTGATCGAGGAAGCCGGCCACCACCCCGAACTCGAGCAGCCGCAAGCCTTCGTCGACCGGGTCGCGCGGTTTGTCGCCGGCACGAGCTGAGAAATCGGATGATGTTCCTGATCCGCACTACCGGCGAGGAGCCGCGCTGTCGCGACATCGCGGTCAAGGTCCGCCGGCGCACACCCGCGATCCTGCCCGACAGTGACGGCAAGGTCGATTTTTTCTGTGTCGGCGAGCCGGAGACGATGGAGACGCTGCGCGCTCAGGGTTGGACGGTCGTCGAACTGCGCGATGGCTGGTACGCCGATGACGAGGGCGGCGGGGTCGCGATCTTCGGCCACGGCAAGTTCTGGGAAGTGCGCGACACGCCCTTTTCGGTCAAGGAGGCAGCGGGACCCACAACTGCCCCTGCGGAGCCGAAATCGGCCGATCCGGAGGCCGTGAACGTGCGCGGAGCGATCTTTGGGGTCTAGATCCTGGGGATATGGACCGAAAGCGCTCGGTCCCATCGACGGCAACATTCAAAGGACGCCGCCTTGATCAGCCCGGCCCCGACTACGAACCACTGACCCCATTCGAGAGGAAGACAGCGGTGCGAATGGCTGTACTTCGATGGTGCGCCGTAGGGCTCATGGCTCTGTTATTGCAGGGCGCGCTGGAGTTCGCGCGCGCGGCAGAGCCTTGCGACAGGCCTACCAAGTTCGGCGTGGCCGACCCGCTGACCGGTCCGAATGCGCTGTTCGGCAAGGACCAGATCGAGGCCGTTCGGTGGGCGGTCGAGGACATCAATGCAAAGGGAGGTGTCGACGGCTGCAAGCTCGAGGCGGTGGTGATCGACAACCAGGCGCGGCCCGAGCTCGGGATCGAGGCCGCGAACCGGTTCATCGATGTCGACAAGGCTCCGGTCTTCCTAACGGCCTTCAGCAGCGTCGTGCGCGCCGTCGCCCCCGTCGCGAACCGCACCAAGACATTGATGCTCAGCATCGGCGCCAACTCACCGTCAATCGCTAAGCTCGGCGACTACGTCTACACGACCGCGCCGCTGTCCGATGTCGAGATGAAGGCGCTCGGCCCGTACATCGTCGATAAGCTCGGCAAGCGCCGCGCGGCCATTCTTTACGTCAACAACGAGACCGGCATCGACGGCTCGCGGGTGCTGAAGCGGGCCTTCGAGCAGGCCGGCGGATCGGTCGTTCTCGACGAATCCTACGAGCCGGACCAGACGGATTTCACCGGCCTCATCCTGAAGGTTCGAGTGGCCGATCCCGACGTCATTCACATACACGGTATCGTGGCCGACACGACGGCGCTGATCTCGCAAATCCGCCAGCTCGGCATCAAAACCCAGATCACGAGTTACCAGAACGCGTTCAATCAGCAGATGGTGCAGCAGCTCGGGCCCGCGGCGGAGGGGCTGGTCGTCACCGCGCTCGCCCCGACCGCCGAAGAGAACCCGGCGGTGGCAAGTTATGTCGCGCGCTGGAAGAGGGACGAGGGACGCGAGCCGAACGGGCTGCCCTATACGCAATATTTCTATGACGCGCCCTATATCGTCACCGAGCTGTTCCGCTACGTTCGCGAACACAAGATGCCGGAAACCGGCGAGAGCATGCGGACGGCCTTGCTCACGATACGAACGTTCCCGCAGCCGCTGACGAACGCGGTCACCTTCAAAGACGACCACACGGTCGAGAAGCCGGTCTACTTCTGGCAGGTCCGGGACGGCAAGTTCCAGTTCCTCGGCTCGACGGCCCAGCACTGACGCGTGCCGCAGCCCGCCGGTCTGATCGGAACCTGAGGCCGTGCTGCAACCCGAGATCATCCTTCAGCTGGTCTGGACCGGGCTGGCGAATGCGAGCTACGCGTGCCTGTTCGCGGTGGCCTTCGCGCTCGTGCTGCGGGTCAACAAGGTGTGGAACTTCGGCCAAGCCGGGCAAATGCTGATCGCCTATTCGGCGATGTTCATCGTGCTGCGCTGGTGGCACGGCTCGATGATCGTGGCCGTGAGCGCGGGTCTCGCGGCGACCGTAGCCGCGTCGCTCGCGATCGAGCAGTTCGGCTTCCGTGTGCTGCGGCGCAGACGGGCTTCGACCCTGAGCTACTTCATCCTGACCTTGGTCTTGTCGCAGCTGATCGTCTTTGTCGGCGAGCTTGTCTTTGGGACGGAGCCGACGACGCTGACCGACTCGATCGTCGCGCCCGCATTCGCGCTCGGCCCGATAATTGTCAATGTCTGGGATTGCGAGGCCCTGGCCGCCACCGTCGCTCTGCTCTTGCTGCTCTATCTCGTGCTGATGCTGTCACCGGCCGGCCAGAACATGACCGCCGTCGCCGACAACGCCGCTCTGGCCGAGCTCTATGGCATCGACCCGAATAGAAGCTACCGGATGTCGATGGCGCTCTCTGCGATTTTTATCACGATGGGCATGCTGCTGCTCGGCACCAAGACAGCAACGGTCCCGTCAACGCCGCTGCAGCAATATCTGATCGCCTCTGTGGTCGCGACGATCCTCGCCGGCGTCGGCAACGTGTTCAGCGCGGGGTTCGCCGCCTTTGCGCTCGGACTGCTGCAGTCGTTCTCGATCCTGATCGTCGCCTCGCGCTGGCAGCCGCTCGTCGTTTACGGGGTGCTCGCGATCACGATCCTGCTGTTCCCGCGAGGTGTGGGCGGCTGGCAATTTCGGCTGCCGGCCGCCGGGCGGCTCGCTCCCGGTTCGGCCCGGGCGGAGACGGCGCGGTGACGTACCTTCTGAACGTCGTCATCCTGATCGAGATCAACTGCCTGCTGGCAATCGGCTTCAACCTGATCCTCGGTTACGGTGGGCTGCTCAGCGTCGCCCACCCGATGTTCTATGCCATGGGCGCTTACGCCTCGGCGCTGCTCACCTTGCGGCTCGGGATTCCGATCTGGGCAGCCATCCCGTCTGCGGCGATCGTCGCTGCCGTCGCATCGATCGGGCTCTCTCTATCGGCGCTGCGCGTCTCGGGCGACTACCTCGTGATCGTCAGCCTCGGGGCGCAGCTCGGGGTGTTGCTCGTCTTCAAGAACATCGAGCTGACCGGCGCGGCAAGCGGTCTCGGCGGCATCCCCTCCGCCTTCGACGGAGCCGCACGGGCGCCGATCCATGCCGTGCTTCTGGCGGTCGTGGTGCTGGCCGTGACGCTCGCGGTGCGCCGGCTGATGCGGGGCGCCTACGGACGCGCGATCACGGCAATGCGCAATGACGAGGAAGCCTTTGCCGCCCTCGGCCGCAACCCGCGCCGGATCAAGATAGCCATCTTCGCCGCCGGATGCGGGCTCGCCGGGCTGGCCGGCGGTTTCTATGCCCACTACTTCCAGTTCGTCACGCCGGAGCAGTTCGATCTATTCGGGACGACAGCGCTGCTGACGATGGTGGTGGTCGGCGGTACCGCGACGGTTGCCGGACCGCTCGTCGGCGCCGCGCTGATGACCGCCCTCCCCCAAGCGATAGGCTTCCTCGATCTGCCTGTGGCGGCGATGGCGCCGCTGCAAGGCACCGTCTTCACCAGCCTCGTGCTTCTTTTCCTGTTCGTGCGGCCGCAGGGACTCCTCGGCGGGCGGCGCGCCGGCGGCGGGGTGGAAGCCTGGGTGGGCCGGCCGCCGATCTCGCCATGAGCATATCGGCTTGAACGAGAATCTCGCGAGCGCCGAGCCCACCGCAACGATCCGGGTGGACGTGGTGAGCAAACGGTTCGGCGGCGTGGTGGTCGCGGATGCCGTCTCGCTGCAGCTAGACCCCGGAGAGATCGTCGGGTTGATCGGACCGAACGGCGCCGGCAAGACCTCGCTGTTCAACCTGATCACCGGCACGATCGCACCGGATGCGGGTCAGATCCGGATCAACGGTCGCCGGGTGGAACGGCTTCCGGTTCACCGGCGCGCCCGGTTCGGGCTTGCCCGCACCTGGCAGCATGCGCGACCGTTCACCTCGCTCAGCCTGCTCGACAACCTGCTGATCGCGCCGCGCGATTACCCGGGCGACGGCCTCCTTCGAGCTCTGATCGCCGATCGCGGGCTACGGCGGGCGGAGGTCGCGGCTTACCGCCGCGCGCTGGAGCTGCTCGAGCGCGTCGGTTTGGCCGAGCGTCGTGCCGCCCTCCCCTCCGAGCTCTCCTATGGCCAGCAGAAGCTGCTCGGGATCGCGCGGGCGCTGATGAACCGCTGCGACTGCCTGCTGCTGGACGAGCCGATGGCGGGAGTCGAGGGGCGGACCTACGACCGGATGCGCGAGATCGTCACCGCGGAAGCGCGGCGCGGCGCGGCCGTCTGCATCGTCGAGCACAATGTCTCGTTCATTCGCGACCTGTGCACGCGTGCCGTTTTCATGGCGAGCGGACGCGTCCTGGCGAGCGGTCCGGTCGACGAGCTGATGCGGGACCGCAGGCTGACCGAGTTGTATTTCGGGGGCGCGGTTGTCTGAGCCGGGCGGCTACGAGGTCGTCGATCTCCGAGCCTTCTATGGCGGCACCGAGATCCTCAAAGGGATCACCGTGATGCTCGGCGCGGGGGAGAAGGCCGGCATTTTCGGCCATAACGGATCCGGCAAGTCGACCCTCCTGAAATGCCTGGTAGGCGCCATCGAACGGGTGGCGGGATCGGTCGAGCTGATCGGCCGGCCCATCGTTGCGAACCAAGTTTCTCGCAACGTCGGGTTCGGCATCGGCGTCGTCCCGCAGACCGACAATGTGTTCGCCGGGTTGACCGTGGAGCAGTGCCTACGTATCGCCGGTCGGCGCTCGCGCCGGCCGATCGCCGAGATGTTCGAATTCTTCCCGCTGCTGCGCCCGCGACTGGCACAACGGGCGGGGTCGCTCAGCGGCGGGGAGCGGCAGATGCTCGCGGTCGCGATGGCACTGATGACGGAGCCGCGCCTGATCCTCCTCGACGAGCCGACGGCGGGGTTGTCGCCCGTTGCTGCCGAGGCGGCGCTCGCGACGCTGTCGCGGTTGAACGCTGAACTCGGCACCGGGCTCGTCATCGTCGAGCAGAACGTGCTCCCGACCTTGCGCGTGGTCGACCGCGCCATCGTGATCCGCAGCGGCCGCATCGTCTATGACGGACCGAGCGATGCCCTGCTTCGGCATGAGGATTTGTGGTCGCTGTTCTGAGGAGCCCGGCAGCAAAACGGAGGTGACGATGAGCCGAGCGGATATAAGGCCGGTCTCTT
>Ga0213875_10001380_pt1 | contig 15928 bp, 16 predicted proteins | sample BarmaccomBMRX_R8_FD_160105 | JGI IMG/M metagenome (GOLD analysis project Ga0213875, IMG submission 160105) | Root-associated microbial communities from Barbacenia macrantha in rupestrian grasslands, the National Park of Serra do Cipo, Brazil - RX_R8 | ecosystem: Host-associated > Plants > Roots... | reverse complement strand
CGCTGAGACCGCGCTTGCCAGACGCGCTCCTGCGAGTCCAAAAACGATATCAGGAAGTTGGTTAGAAACGGCATGCGGTGAAGCAAGGCGTGCCACCGGCATTTCAAGCGCGCGTAACGTCAGATTCGCAGCAGACATACAACCGTTTATACTAGTACAACTAGGCGATTTATTATAAGGTGTACTCCTCAACCACGGGAGGAGCCCGATGAAACGTGTGATTGCCGTCTGCTCGCTGCTGGCCCTCGCCGCATGCGTGCCGCCGCCCCCACCCCCGCCGCCGGCCATGCAGACGACTGAAAGCACGATGATGGCCCCGGCGGGTGGTCGCATCTTCACTGTTTATTTCGGCTGGAACAGGTCCTGGGTTGGCCCCGCCGGCATGGCCGTTCTGCAGCAGGCCGCCGCGGTTTACCGCATGGGCGGTGTCGTGACCGTGCAGGTGACCGGCTTCACCGATACGTCGGGCTCGGTTCCCTACAATCAGCGCCTGTCGGAGCGTCGTGCCGGCCATGTGGCTCAGATATTGTCGCGCATGGGCGTGCCCTGGAATGTGATGGCGATCTCCGGTCATGGCGAAAACGACCTTGCCCTTCCGACCCCGGATGGCGTCCGCGAGCCGCGCAACCGGCGCGTGACCGTCGTAGAGTAAAGCATTGTGTCGGCCGGGCGGTGGACCGCTCGGCCGCGCTGCCTGACGCAACAAGGGCGCCGTTAATGGGGCCCTTGTTCGCTGTGTATAACAGGCGGGCGACGCGTCAGGCGTCGACCCTCTCATAGGGGAAGCGGCGGATTTTCTCGACGTTGCGGCCCTCGATGCGGATCAAGCGGGTCGAGCCTTCGCGGCGCGGCGAGTGGAGGTCCCCCTCGTTATAAACATAGGCCGCGCCGGGTGTCAGCGTGTAGTCGCGCACGTGTTTGACCTTGCCGGTCTGCGCCTCGCTGGCCGGGGACACCAAAGACCAATCGGTCATGATTGTCTCACCGACCGCCTGGCCATAGATCGCCCAGGTTGGGCCGTGATCATGCGGCGGGCTCTGCTTGGCCCCGTTATAGACGTGCCCCAGGATGCAAAAGCCGAGTTCCGGATCCTCGTACAGGATTTTCCGCTCCGGCCCATTCTCCGGCAGGTGTTTGCTCACAAATTCCGGATCGACACAGGCCTTTTTGACCAGATCGCAAACTTTTTTACGACCATCGGGTCCCGGGCTTGCGGCCAGCGCGTTATGACAATCGGCAGAAAACTGCTCGAGTGTGTAACTCATCGGGCTCCCCCCTCGTTCGCAGCAGGATACAGATAGACTAGGGCCAATGTTCATCGCGGGCAAGCGGCCCACAATGGCGTCGCCGGCCGAGCGCAGCGATATTGAGCGCATCGAGAAGGAGATTTTCATGGAGCCGGACCGAGCGACGCCACCCACTGCGTCCCAGTCCACGCAGCGGCTTGCCCGTATCGCACTCGCTACCGCGTTGGTGGCGATCGGCATCTGGGTGTTGTTCGACTTCCTGCCGGCCCTCGCCTGGGCGGCGGTGCTGGCGGTAGCGATGTGGCCGCTTTACATGCGCCTGTTGCGCATGATGTCGTCCACCGCCGAGCGCGTCTGGGCGCCGCTCATCGCGACGCTGGCAATCGGTATTGTGTTCATCGCGCCGCTCGTCGTCATCGGTACGGCGGTGGCTCGCGAAAGCCATGTGGTTATCGCGTTTGTGTCCGAGGCTCGGCACCATGGGATCGCGGCGCCCGAGTGGCTCGAGCGATTTCCGCTGATCGGTGCCGCATTGACCAGTTGGTGGAACAGCAATATCGGCGATCCCGCGATGGCCGAGGAACTGGTAGGCCGCCTCGACATGCGAACCCTGACCGGATCGGTGCGCCAGTATGGCGGCGAGGTCGCCCATCGTCTCGCCATCTTCCTGTTCACCCTGCTGACGTTGTTCTTCCTGTTCCGTGATGGGCGTATGCTGGCGCAACAGCTGCGTGACATCAGCGATCGGCTGATCGGCCGCCGTGGAGAGCGCATAGCCCTGCAGATGATTGCCGCGGTGCATGGAACGGTGAACGGGCTGGTGCTGGTCGGTCTTGCCGAGGGCGTGCTGCTGGGAATTTCCTACGTCGTCGCCGGTTTGCCGTATCCGGCTTCGTTCGGAGCGATGACCGCGGTGGCGGCGGTGATCCCGTTTGCCGCCCCCGTTGTCTACGGCGTACTGGCGCTCTATCTCTTCACCATCGGCAATACAACCGGGGCCATCATCATCGCGGCCGTCGGAACGGTGGTGGTATTTGTAGCCGACCATTTTGTGCGGCCGTTTCTGATTGGCGGTTCGACACGCCTGCCATTTCTGCTGGTGTTGCTGGGCATTCTCGGCGGCCTCGAGAGCATGGGCTTCATCGGGCTTTTTCTCGGGCCGGCAATGATGGCGGCGCTGGTGGCGTTGTGGCGCGAATGGACGTTCACCCGGCTTGAGCCGGTACCCGACGAGGCTGAGGCCACCGTCATCGTCGACCCACGACAGGGCCGGGCTCACGGGGTCTGAAACATCGGACGTGGCACCGAAGAGTGCCACTGCGAACTGGTGGTTGACTCGCTTGGCGCGCGGGATTTTGCTTCGGTCCGACACATCGCAGCTCGTACGCGGGCGGCATCGGATCCGACGGAGGAAGCATGAGATACGTCTGCGATGCGCCGGGGAATAAGACCTGGTTTCGCATCGAAAACGAAGGCGAAGCCGTGGCCGAATCCGAGGCCATGCACCACGCTGTCGAGAAGTATTTCCGCAAGGAGCATGACAAGGCGGCGCAGAGCTTCCGCCCGGTCTCGAACGTCTATTTCGAGCAGGAAATCGGGTTGAAGGCGCACATCCAGCGCGAGATGCCGCTATTCCTAACCTTGCGCGACATGGATGGGACACCGCTGGCGACCGCGATGCTGCCGCCCAACGGCCATGACGATCGTAGCTTTCGCCCGATCATTGTGGGTACTGGCAATGCTGATCCATACCCGGATCAGGGCGACGCGATTCGGGCCTTGGCGCAGCATTACGGTATTACCCTGGAACGTGCCCGTTGCTACCCCTACCGGCGCGACTGAGCCCGCTATTTCGCAAGCCCCGGCATGCCAGGGCGCCGGCCTACCCACACAATAGCGGTGTCCGGGCTCATCGACGGGTCTGACACAAGCGGAGCTGCGACACTCGCCATCAGCAGCGCCGCCTTGAGCTGTCTCGCCTTGGCGGGCGGATTGTCCCGGTCGCGCACGACGATGGCTGTCCCCAGCACCGGATTGAGCACTCTAGGGGCGATCCGCTGAATCTCCTGGCCATCGATCTTCCAGCCGACCTGCAATAGCGCCGCAGCGATAGTGCGTGCATAATCGACGCTGTCATCGGCAAGCGGATGAGCCGTGATCCCGACTTCCTGCGGCGGTATTCCGACCAGACTCTTGATGATCTTCTGGCGTTGATCGTCGCTGACGGCCCGCGGCTTGTCGTCGGGCGGCATCGCGACGATGTCGTCGAGCCGGGCGCTGATGACTTGTGGGTCGAGGCGGTTCTGGACGATCCGGTTGATGATGTCGTTAAGCTGATTGCCGGTGTCTTGAGTGATGCCCCCGCAGGTCATCTCGACATAGCCCTTGTCGGTGCTGCCGATATTTGTACCGGTGATCTGGCACCCCGCCGCGCTGTCCTCGGCCCGGCTTGACGCTATCGATGCGAAAGAGACGAGAACGATACACACCAGTAACCGCAGCATCATGTCCGGCGCCCTTGAAAGGAAGTCACCGCTATCGTCTTCGCTCCGGGTTAATATTGAGTGACCGAATTCCAGGGAGGATCTGTGGATGAACCCGCGCCAGACTTTGCGTAAGCTTATCGAGCGCACCGGATACACGATGGTGCCGGGGGCCTATGACACGCTGACGGCGCGGCTGGTCGAGCAGGCTGGCTTTGCTGCGGTGTACCTGACTGGCGGCGGCTACTCGCGCGCCAATGGCTATCCCGATCTTGGGCTGCTCACGCTGACCGAAAATGCGCAATTCATCTCCCGCACGGTCGAGGCGGTATCGATCCCGGTCATCGCCGACGCTGATACCGGCAATGGTAATGCGATCAATGTGATCCGCACCGTGCGGGAATATGAAAAGACCGGTGTTGCCGCGTTCCACATAGAGGATCAGGTCGCGCCAAAGAAGTGCGGCCATTACGAGGGCAAGGACGTCATCCCTTGTGCCGAGATGGTCGGCAAGATCAAGGCCGCGGCCGACACCCGGCGCGATCCCGATCTGCTCATCATCGCCCGCTCCGACGCACGCCAGGTTGAGGGGCTGGAGGCGGCGATCGACCGGGTCAACGCCTATCTGGAAGCCGGCGCCGATATCGGCTTTGTCGAGGCGCCGCAGACGGTCGAGGAATTGCGCATCGTCGGCCGCTCGGTGAAGGGGCCGGCGCTGGTCAACGTGTTCGAGGGCGGCAAGACGCCGGTCCTGGCCGCGGCCGATCTCGACATGATGGGCTTCCGGCTCGGCATCTACCCGTCGCAGACTCATCGCGCCGCGATCCGCGCCGCCCAGCGGATATTGCTCGCGATGAAGGAAGACGGCGACACCAGTCGTATCGAACCCGATCTCGCCACCTTCCAGGAACGCGAGGATGCGGTCGGCACCGCTCATTGGCGTGCGCTGGAGGACCGCTACCTGCGGCTCGACTGAGCCGACGCATGGCTATGGGAACAGCACGGTGTTCTGCCGGCTGATGACAAAGGCGTCATGGCGCTGCAGGAAGTCGTGCACGGCTTCGGTAAAGGCGTCGGGGCGCTCAGCGCCTATCGCATGGGCGGCGTCGTAGACCAGCAGCAGGTGACAGTTCGCGACGAGGCGCTTGTAGAGGCGGCCCATCTCGGCCGGGATTACTCGGTCGCGCGTGCCGAAAATCGCCAGAACCGGGGTCGGCAGCCGGCCCAGCCTGTCTTCGAGGTCGGCATCGCGATCAGGGCCGCGCAGGCGCATGACGAGATCGCGCGTCTTTGCCGCGATGGCCGGTTCCGGCGGGACGATTGGCGGCATGCGTTCGGGATGGGCGTAAAGCAGCGCGGCCATCTGGTCCGGCGAGCCCGACGGCGGCTGCGTGCCGACAGGACGGATCGCGGCCGGCGCCTCGAGCACCAGCCCAAGCACCCGCTCCGGCGCCTGGGTCGCGAGCGACAATGCCGTGCGCCCGCCGAACGAAGTGCCCCACAGGTTGAAGCGGTCGAGCCGCAGCGCGTCAGCCGCCTTCAGCATCGTGGCGGCGAGTTCGGCCTGGCTCTGGCTGCGTGTGTTCTCGGGCGAGGCGCCAAAGCCGGGCATCTCGAACGCCATCACCCGGTAGTACCGCGCCAGCTGATCGTGCGCCCGGTTGAGCCGCATGCCACCGGCGCCATGCAGGTGGATCAGCGGCGGTCCGTCGCCGGCCTCGCAATAGCGGATGCGGAACCCGTCAGCCTCGACGTGCTTCTCGGCAAATCCGACGCCTGGTCGTGTCGTTTCCATCCCAGGCGCTCCTCAGATCTCGCGGATGCGCGGCAACACGGTGCGCCCGAACAAGTCGAGCGCGCTTATCAGCGCGTCGATGTCGCCGGAACCGGGCGGGTGCAATGACAGGTCGAGGACACCGGCTCCCATTACATCGCGGCAGCGCCTGATCTGCTCGACGACCGTGTCCGGGCCGCCGATAAAGGTGGTCGGCAGCACATTGCCGACGCTGGCGGTGCGCCTCTCGCCGGCGATGTTGCGCTGGTCGGCCTCGATCAACGCGTCGCGCAGGCTGTCGCGGACCGGGAACGGGGCGATGCCGCGCTGCTGGTTCATCAGCGCCTCGGCCTTCTCATCGGTCTCGGCGAGCAGCATGTTGGCGCGGTAGACGATGTGCTCCGGCGTCGGCTCCCAGCCGTATTCGGCGCATTTCTGGCGATAGCGGCCGGTCGATTTCGCCATCACCTCATTGGGACCGTAGGACACCCCGAGCCCCAGGCGGTGCCGCGCCGCGAAGTCGCAGCTTTCGGCGCTGGTGCCGAGTGCGTAGGTCGGTGGGTGCGGCTGCTGCAACGGGCGCGGCCAGATCGAGATCGTGCGGTACTGGAAATGCCGCCCCTGCCAGCCGAACGGCTCCGGCTCGGTCCAGGCGCGCAGGATCAGTTCCATGCCTTCATCGGTGCGCTCGCGCGCCTCGGCGGGGTTGAGGTCGAAACTCAATGCCTCGTTGGTCGTGCCGCGCAACAGGCCGACGATCAGCCGCCCCTCGGCCATCGTATCGACCATCGCCAGTTCCTCGGCGATGCGCACTGGGTTGCCATGCGGCACGATCGGGCCGAGCAGCGCGATCTTCATATTTTTGACGATACCCGCGACATGCGCCGCCGCGACGATCGTCGAGGGCGTCAGGATGCGCGGCGAATAATGGTGCTCCGACAGGCTGACCCAGTCGAAGCCGATCTTTTCGACAAAGCGCAGCCGCTCGACCATCTGATGCTGCGCCTTGAGCCCGATCTCGGGGTCGTAGACCCCCGAGGGCACGGGCCATTCGCGCGGCATATCCGGGGGCGGCATGTACCGCCCGGTCTCGAAAAACGACACTTTCATGCCGCCCTGTCCTCCCGCTTAGCGCGCCGTTGCCGGCGTTATCAAGCGCGAGGGTAACACTGGGGGGCGGGGTTGGCGAGGTTGGGGGTGGCGAGCCTACCAAGCGGTCCAGCCGCCATCGACCAGCAGCGACGAGCCCGTCACCATCGCCGCCGCCGGCGAGGCGAGGAACACGACGGATTGCGCCACCTCGTCGACCGTGGCGGGGCGGCCGGCGGGGATGCGATCGAGGATCCATTTGCGGGTCTGCGGGTTTTCGAAAAACGGCCGGGTCATCGGCGTCTCGACAAAAGTCGGGGCGATCGTCACCGCGCGGATGCCCTTTGGCGCCAATTCGACGGCCATCGCCTTGGTCAGGCCCTCGACCGCGTGCTTGGTCATCACATAGGCGGTGCGGTTCAGTTCCGAGCCGACATGCCCCATCTGCGACGACATATTGATGATGACCCCCGACCCGGCGGCTGCCATCAGCCGCGCCGCCGCCTGCGCCGCGACAAACACGGCGCGGATGTTGACGTCGATCAGCAGATTAAGCGTAGCCTCTTCCACCTCCAGAAAGGGCTGCGGCCGGTTAAGGCCCGCGTTGTTGACCAGGATGTCGAGCCGTTCGAGCCCGCTGATGGCGGCGCGCGCCGCGCCGATGTCGGTGACATCGAAGGCCAGGGGCCGGGCGCGACCGCCCTCCGCCGCGATCTCCGCCGCCACAGCGTCGAGCTCGGCCGGGGTCCGGCTGTTGAGCCACAACTCGGCGCCCGCCGCGGCCAGCGCCAGCGCGATCGAGCGGCCGATGCCGCGCCCGGCGCCGGTCACCAACGCGATCTTGCCGTTCAGGCGAAAGGGGGTGGCGGCGTCCGGCACTATGTCTCTCCCGCTAGCGATGGCGCATCCTAAAGCGGCGCACTAAGGTTGGGCCAGCCAGGTTGGCCCGCCATGTTGGGGAGGATGGAATGCCGGCGCTGCACCCGCAGATCGAACGCGTGCTGAAGATCATCGCCGATTCGGGGCAAAAGCCGATCGAGTCGCTGACCCCCGCGGCGGCGCGTACCCAGATGGAGGAGACGGCACGCAGCCGCAAGGCCGAGCCATTGCCAACCGCGCGCATCGAAAACCGCACGATCCCGGGCCTGGCGGGGCCGATCCCGGTGCGCTTCTACTGGCCGAATGCCAGCGGCACCTTGCCGGCAATTGCCTATTACCACGGCGGCGGTCATGTGATCGGCAGCCTCGACACCCACGATCTGATCGCCCGTAATTTGTGCTCGCTGAGCGAGGCGGTGGTCATGTCGGTTGATTACCGCATGGGGCCGGAGGACAAATTCCCCGCCGCGGTCGATGATTCCTTCGCCGCATTGCAATGGCTGCATGCCAACGCCGCGAGCCTCGGGGCCGACCCGCAGCGCCTCGGGGTGCATGGCGACAGCGCCGGCGCCAATCTGGCGGCGGTGGTAGCGCTGATGGCGCGCGATGCCGGCGGCCTGGCCTTGCGGCTGCAATCGCTGGTCTACCCGATCGCCGATTATGGGCTGGTCACCGACAGTTTCACGAAATACGCTACCGGCTATGGCGTCTTGACGCGCGAGGCGATGGTCTGGTTTCAGGGCCATTACCTGCGCAGCCCCGCCGATGCCGAAGATTGGCGCGCCTCACCGATCAAGGCGAAAAGCCTTGCCGGCGTCGCGCCGGCGGTCATCGTTACGGCCGAATGCGACGTCTTGCACGATGACGGTGAGCACTACGCCGAGGCGCTGCGGCGTGCCGGCGTCGCGGTCGAGTACCGCGAATTCCCCGGCATGATCCACGCCTTCTTTGGCATGGTCCCGGCGGTGGACGACGCGCTCAACGCACAGCGCCTGGTCGCGACCGCATTCCGGCGTGCCTTTGAGCAGGGCTGACCCGCCAACACTCGCGATAAAGAAAAGGGCCCGGCGAACCGGGCCCTCAACCGTTCAGCTCAAATGCGCTTAGGCCGGGCGGGCCTGCGCTGTCGCTGGGATCGCGCCATGTTCGAGGGCCTCGTTGATTTCCTCGATCGTGCGGCCCTTGGTTTCGAAGCCGACGAGCAGGAAGACCATCGCCGCCTGGAAATACCAGAACGCGAGGAACAGCAGCGCCGGGAACAGTGCCGTCGGCACCACCTTGGGGCTGACGTAATCGGTCGAGCCGACGATCAGCGCCAAACCCAGCGGTCCGATGATCTTGCCGAGATTGCCAATGCCATAGCTGAACCCCATGCCGCTGGCGCGCAGGCGGCTCGGCCACACTTCGGCGATATACGGCCCGATGACCGCATAGCTGGCGTCGCCAAAGAAACGCTGCGCCATGATCAGCAGAAAGAATACCGACAGTGTGCCGATGTAGACATCGTAGAAATACCCCGCCAAGGCCATCAGGATCGCGGCGCACATGCCGATCACAAAGCCGGACCTGCGACGCCCGAGAGCGTCCGACATCCACGACGCGACGAGCCGCCCGAAGACGCCGACAATACCGACCCAGATCATCAGGTAGGAAGCCTCGGCCGGGGTGATCCGCAACACCATCACAAACAGCGCGGTGATCCACATCAGCAGGCCAACGCCGCCGGTCTGGCTGAGCGCGACCAGGCAGGCCGTGATCATGCTGCGCGGATACTGGAACAGGTCGCGCCAGCGGGTCCGTTCTTCATCGGCGCTGTCCGTCGGCAATTCGATCTCGCCGGGATCGACCTGCAATGCCCAGGCGAGCGATTTGCGGGCCTCGTCATAGCGCCCCATGCGCATCAGGAAGCGCGGCGATTCCGGCACCCAGTAGCGGATCAGCAGCACCAAGACGGCGGGTGTGAGACCCACGAGAAAGAGGCCGCGCCAGCCGATTTCCGGCGCGAGATACGCGCCCGAGATTGCTCCCAGCACATTGCCGGCCGGCAGCAGCACGGTCGTCAGACCGCTGACCCAACCGCGCTTGTAGCTGGGCACGAATTCCTGCACGAGCGGGATGTCGACGGCGATCAGCCCGGCATTGCCGAAGCCGACAAAGAAGCGGAAGAACACCAGGAACAGCCAGCCCGGGATCAGGGCGTTCTGCTCTGGCGTGAAGTACATGACACCCGTCGCGAGGGCGACATTCAGTGCCGTCAGGATAAAGACGGTGCGGCGGCCAATGCGGTCGCCCATCCAGCCCCAGAAAAAGGCGCCCGGCACCGCACCCAGCCCGGCCGATATCAGGACGATCGCGGATTGGCCGTAAGTGATGTGCCAATCCTTGAGGATGAAAGCGAGGACGTAACCAATCAAAAAGAAGTCAAAAAAGTCGAGCATGTCTCCCAGGTTGGCGGTCAGGATGATCCGCCATTGGTTACCCGTCAGCTTCCTTTGCTGCTCCAAACGTTCGATCATGACCTATGCTCCTGAGACGGAGCCGCCATGACAGCAACGGCGATGGTCGCGGCCGCTTGTATCCAGGATGTTGGGTGGTTTCTTGCTACGATCTCCCGACGTGAAGCCTCGCCCATCGGCCGCAGCGGTCAAAGCCGCGCGCCGTGGTTCCTCCTGTTCGAAATCGAGGCGGGTTTGCCCGCTCCCGGATTTTGCCTCCTATGCGGAAGCTGATTTATTCACGCCACAGAAATGCACAGCCGTCAAGTCCGATATGCGCAGAACTCATAACACTTCCGTGACTTAAGCGCATCCGCCGCAGCGGCAGCTACGCTCTTAAGGCACTAAGTAAGTCCCTTTCCCGGCGCGGCGCAGACTGGTGAGCGCCCCTTAACGCCGCGCGCGCCGTTGTGGCGGATCAGAAGAAAAGTGTGTGGCCTTAACCCCACTTCGCCTCACCGCCGACGGCGGTGATTGTGATGTGGCCCATTGTCGAATTGGCCTTGGCGCCGTGCCAGTGGCGTTCGCCGGCCTTGATGTGAACGACATCGCCGACATTGATCTCCTGCGGCGTGCCGCCTTCGGTCGCGACCATGCCGGAACCTGACACGACGACAAGGATCTGGTCGCAGGTGTGGGTATGCCAGCCGGTGGTGCAGCCCTGGCTGAAATTCACGACGCTGCAATTGTAGTTCTTCGAGTCGCCCGGCTCGATAATGGTCTGGCGCGTGCGCTGCACCGGCCCGGTCCAACCCTCGATGCGGTCGGCGCCCTCAACGGGGACGTCGGGAATGTTCTTCAGGGTCACTACGTTCATCGCGTCTCTCCCATGCCTTTACGATTATTCGGCATCGTAATGTGCCACCAATTCGCGCAGCCGCGGTATCAGTTCTTCACCATACTGCACCGCGTCAGGGCGCGGGTCGTAGCCGCGGATCAGCAGCGTCGTGGCGCCGAGCTTGTAGTATTCGAGGAGGGCGCGGGCGACCGTCTCGGGCGAGCCGACCAGGGCTGTGGAGTTACCCTGCGCACCCGTCGCCGCGGCGAGTGGCGTCCACAGGCAGGTGTCGTGTACAGCGCTCGCCGCAGCGGCCTGCAACAGGCGCTGCGAGCCAACATTCTGGCGCTGAGGTGTGGCGGTGCCGGCGCGGTTGGCGAGTACCTTGTCGAGGATCGCGCGCGCCCGCTCCCACGCCTTGGCATCGGTCGCCGCGAGGATCGGGCGGGTCGACAGGCTGAACGTGACACGTCGGCCGGCCGCTGCCGCCGCACCGCGCACGCGAGCCATGAAAGCAGCGGTTTCCTTGAGCGGTTCACCCCACAGCATGAAGACGTCGAGATGCGGCGCCAGCGACTGGATTGCCTGCTCAGAGCCACCGCCGCCATAGATCGGGATATGCGGCTGCTGATGGCAGCGTATGTTGGAATAGGTGCCGCGGGTTTTGTAGAACTCGCCCTCGTGATCGAATGGCGCGGGCTCGGTCCATACCCGGCGCAACAGCCCGACATATTCGGCGGAACGGCGGTAGCGGGCGGCGTGGTCAGCCCAGTCGCCGTCTTTTGCCTGGTCGGCGTCGCTGCCGCCCGAAATGATGTGCACCGCGAGGCGGCCGGCGCAGAGCTGGTCGAGCGTCGCGAGCTTGCGGGCGGCCAGCGGCGGCGCCACGAAACCCGGCCGGTGCGCCAGCAGAAAGCCCAGCCGCTCGGTCACGCCGGCAGCGCAGGCGCCGACTAGAAATCCGTCGGGCGCATCCGAGTAATAGCCGATCAGTACGCGATCAAAGCCAGCCCGCTCATGGATCCGCGCTGTTTCGGCGACCGTGGCGCTATCGAAAGCGGGACCGTGCGCCGGGATGATCTCCGACGACACGCGCGGCGCGATCCAGCCGATCATCTCTACAGGCATGGCGCATCATCCTTTCCGGCGCGGCGCTCGCCTTTCGCGCTGCGGTTTGCTAGGGCTTGACCTGTCAATACGGGAGAAAACGCCATGATCGCATTATGGGTAAAGGTCAAGGTGAAGCCGACGGAACGTGAGCGTTTCCTAAAGGCGATCGAGGTCGACGCGCTGGGCTCCGAGGGCGATGAGCCCGGCTGCATGCGCTTCAATGTGCTGCAGGACGCGCAGGACCCCAACACCTACTATTTCTTCGAGGTCTACAAGGACGAGGCGGCGCTCGAGGCGCACCGCGCGGCGCCGCATTACGCAGTGTGGCGCGCCGCGGCCGACACACTCGACGGCCCGACCCAGGCGACGCGCTGCGATACGGTCTTCCCGGCCGCCGCAGATTACTGGTCGCGCAACAAATAAGTGCTGGCATGTCGCTTGCGTCCCCTGTTGCAGACGGGGAGGCTTGCATGCGGGTGAAGCACATTGGCGGTTGGGTGTGCGGCGTTGTGCTGGGGATGGCGCTGATCCCCGTGACGATTCCGGGGGCGCGGGCCGACAAGGTCATGCGTGTCGCGATGACTGCGTCGGATATCCCGACTACCGGCGGCATCCCGAACAATGGCGGCGAGGGCTATCGGTTTCTCGGTTATCCGGCTTTCGATGCGCTGGTGAACTGGGACTTCAAGCACACCGACAAAACCGCCGATGTGGCGCCCGGTCTCGCGACCAGTTGGGAGATCGACGAAGCCGACCATACAAGGTGGATCTTCCACCTGCGCAAGGGCGTCAAGTTTCACGACGGCAGCGACTTCAATGCCGATGCCGTGGTATTCAATCTCGGTCGTATTTACGACGACAAGTCGCCGCAATTCGATGCGCAGGCGTCACCGATCGTACGCTCGGTGGTCAGCATGCTGAAGAGCTGGGAAAAGGTCGACGATTACACGATCACGATCAACACGACGGTGCCGTTCAGTCACTTCCCGTACCTGATCACGCGCCTGTTGATCGTCAGCCCGACTGCCTGGGAGAAGGCCGGGCGCAACTGGACCGAGTTTGCCAAGGCGCCGGCCGGCACCGGCCCGTTCAAGATCACCAAGGTGACGCCGCGAGTCAGCGTCGAAATGGCGCGCAATTCGGATTACTGGGACAAGGACCGCATTCCCAAGCTCGACCGCATGATCGTGATGCCGATGCCGGAGGCGAACACCCGCGTGTCGGCCTTACGCGCCGGCCAGGTTGATTGGATCGAGGTGCCGCCCGCCGACGCAATCGACAGCCTCAAATCCGCCGGCTTCCAGATCAGCTTGTGGCCCTATCCGCATACCTGGCCCTATATGCTGAATGTCACCGGGAACTCACCTTTCAAGGACAAGCGGGTGCGCCAAGCGGTGAATTACGCGATCGACCGCGACGGACTGGTGAAATTGCTGAACGGTACCGCCGAGCCGGCGACTGGCCTCTACCCCCAAAACAACCCGGTCTTCGGCACGCCGGAAAATCACTATAAATTCGACCCGGGGCACGCCAAGCAACTGCTCGCCGATGCCGGCTTCAAGGAGCCGGTCAAGGCGAAGATCATGATCTCGACCAGCGGCTCAGGGCAGATGCTGCCCTTGCCGATGAACGAATACCTGCAGCAAAGTATGAAGGAGGCCGGGTTCGACATCGATTTCGAGGTGGTCGAATGGGGCGCGATGCTGGTCGCGGTGCGCAACCTGCCCGACGCGCCGGCCAGCAAGGGGGTCGATGGCATCAATTGCAGCCTCAGCTACACCGACCCATCATCGATGTACCGCTATCACGACACCTTCAGCTTTTCGCCGGCCAACTGGAACTGGGGCCATTTCAGCGACAACAAGATCGACAACCTGCTGCTGAAGGCACAGGAAACCTTCGACCCCGGCGAGCGCGACAAGGTGCTGGCGCAGGCGCATGGGATGATCGTCGACGAAGCGCCCTGGGCGTGGATCGTTCACGACCTCAACCCGCGCGCCATGTCGGCCAAGGTGAAGGGCTTCCAGCCGGCGCAGAGCTGGTACCAGGATTTCACCAGCATCTCGATCGACTAGGTCCCGCCTCTCGATGTTTGATCAATACCCGCGATCGAAATCGACCGCATGGGTGTTGGCGCCGCACAGCAACACGCCGACCCGCTCCCCGGCCGCCGGGCGATAGGCGCCGCACAGCAGGGCCGCCAGCGCGGCTGCGCCGCCTGGCTCGGCGACAATCCGCAAGACCTCCCACAGCAGGCGCTGCGCGTCGCGAATGGCATGGTCCGGCACCAGCGCGACCCGCTCCACAAAGCGCTGCGCGATCGGAAACATCAGGGCGCCGACCTGGCGTGGCGCTAGCGAGTCGGCAGCGATGCCGCCCGCCGGGGCGCCGACCGGCTGCCCGGCGGCGAGCGCCAGATGCAGGGTTGGCGCGGCCTCTGGTTCAACCCCGATGAGACGCACCCGGGCGGCGTACCAGGCGGCGATGCCGCCAATCAACCCGCCGCCCCCCACCGCCACCAGCAAGGTCTCGATCTCTGGCGCGTCGGCCTCGAACTCGAGGCCGACGGTACCCTGCCCGAGCAGGGTCTCCGGCTGGTCGTAGGCATGCACCGCCAGCGCGCCGCGGCGCGCGATAAACTCTTCGCTGGCCCGCAGCGCGTCGGCATAGACCTCGCCGCCAACCACCAATTCCGCGCCATAGCTTCGGATGCGATCGAGCTTGGCGGGTGAGGTGATACGCGGCACAAAGATCGTCGCCGGCACCCCGAGCTGTCGCGCCGCGAACGCCACCGCCGCGCCGTGATTACCGCCCGAGGCGGCCGCCACGCCGGCATCCGGTGCCTGGCGGCTCAGCAGGCTGGCAAACGCGCCGCGCGGCTTGAACGATCCGGTGTGCTGCAGGAACTCGAGCTTCAGGGCCAGCGATGCAGCCTCCAACCCGAAATCCGCGCCCGCGACCCGCATGATCGGCGTGTGCCGAATATAAGGGCGGATCAGCCGCTCGGCGGCGGCGATGCGGTCACGGTCGATGCTCGGCATGCCCCGACCATAGCACGCGGGGGGCCGTTTTGCCGCCGCGTGCCGCGCAAGCGTATTGCATCCGCGACAGGTTCGCCTATCCTCGGCGCCCGCGCGGGTGTAGCTCAATGGCAGAGCAGAAGCTTCCCAAGTACCTTTAAGGGTATTCTTTCCTGCCTCATTGCGCCCCACAAACCTAGCAAATCCAAGGATTTAGGCCATTTCAGGAGTGCAAAGCAGCACATCCTGACCCGCCCTATCTCAGCTCTTGGAGGTGCAATTTTGGTGCAATTTTCTGATGCCGCGATCCGAGCGCTGAAGGCGCCGGATGCCGGGTACACCTACGTCTGGGATAGCTCGCTGCGCAGCTTCGGCGTCCGCGTTTCTGCCAAGAGCGGCTCGAAAGCCTTCTGCGTTCTTATCGGCAAAGGAAGGCGTCAGACCATCGGCAAGTACGGTCCCGGCGGACTTACGCTTGCCGAAGCGCGCGCCGAGGCTCGCCGCATCCTGGCGGAGCGCACGCTGGGCAATGTGAGACCGACGCACGTGGCGTTTGAGGATGCCCGCGATGATTTCCTGAACGAATGCGCTACGCGACTCCGGCCGATCACCGTGCGTCTTTATCGCCGGCATCTCAAGACCCATTATCCGTTCGGCCGTTCCAGCATCGGCGATATAACTCCACGCGAGATTGTCGAACGGCTCAATCGCCTCAACGATACGCCCGCAGAGAAAGAGCACGCCTTCCGTACTGGCAGAACATTTTTCACTTGGTGCGTTGGTCAGCATATGATCGAACGCTCGCCGATGGATACCATCAAGAAGCCTCCCGTTGGAGAGCCGCGCGATCGGGTCCTATCAGAAGCCGAGTTGAAAGCGGTCTACACGTACGCCAGACACTCTAAAACGGCATTTCACAGGCTCGTTTGTCTCCTCATCCATACCGGCTGTCGGCGAGGGGAGATATCTGCCCTTAGATGGGCGTATATCGGGTCGGATACGATCACACTTCCGGCCGAGATCGTAAAATCCAAGAGGTCTTACACGTTTCCT
>Ga0213875_10001379_pt1 | contig 15932 bp, 12 predicted proteins | sample BarmaccomBMRX_R8_FD_160105 | JGI IMG/M metagenome (GOLD analysis project Ga0213875, IMG submission 160105) | Root-associated microbial communities from Barbacenia macrantha in rupestrian grasslands, the National Park of Serra do Cipo, Brazil - RX_R8 | ecosystem: Host-associated > Plants > Roots... | reverse complement strand
AGAGCAGGGCCGCGGCCGGGCCGAACAGCCACTGTCCGCCATGCAGCCACGCCGTCGTGACGAAGGCCGTGTACATCCCGAGCATGACGAAATCGCCATGCGCGAAGTTGATCACATTCATCATCCCCCAGATCAAGGTCAGACCGGAGGAAAACAGTGCGTAGACCGCCCCGACGATCAGTCCGCTGACGATCACCTGAACAAGGGTGAGACTCACCGCCGAAGCCCCTCCCCCGTTCCGCAGCAGGCCGAGGGGGAAGGGTGAAGCATTGCGAGCGGCAGTTGCTCCATCACCGGCCCGTCTTCCCGCGCACCCGACCGGAGAAGGGGATGCCTAAGCGGCCGCAAGCGAGTCGCGAGCCTGGCCTCACTGCCAGCCCTTGTAGGGCAATTCGAGCTGGGCGGTCGCACTCTTGTCGGGCCACACCGATTTGTAAGCGGCGCCTTGCAATTGGATCAGGTAGGACGAGGCGAGAATATTCTGGCCCTGCTCGTCGAATTTTACGCCGCGATACCCCATCATCAGCTGTTCGGGCTTCAGATCGGTCTCGCGCAGCGCCTTTTGGATTGCCGCGGGCTCGGTGGAACCGGCGCGGTTGATCGCATCGGCGAGAACGAAGAAGCCCTGCATGTCGCGCCCGCTCGTGTCGTCGAGGTCCTGGCCGCTGCGCTTTTTATACAGGTCGTTGATGATCGAGGTCGGGCTGTTCGGCTTGCCGACATCCCAGGCGCTGCGATTGACCACCCCCTGAGCCAAGCTGCCCACCGCGCTGATGAAGGCCGGGTCGGAGAAACCCGAATCGTCCGCTATGATCATCGGTGGACGGTAATCCAGGTTCTTCATCGTCTTCACGTACAGGATGGAATCTGCGGTGTAGCTGATGAAGATCACGACATCGGGATTTTTCTCCTTGAGCTGGAGCACCTGCGGCGAGACATCGGTCGAATTGGCCGCATAGCTGATGTCGATGACGACGTCGAACCCGGCCTTCTTCACCGAATCGCGGATTACGGAGGACACGGAAGTGCCGTAATCGGTATTTTCGTACACGAAGGCAATCGTGTTCACCTTCTTGCCGGCGCCCTTAAGCTCGTTCAGGAAAGCGGTGTAGATCCTAGCGAAATCGGAGCCGATCGGGGTCGTGCGAAAGGTCCATTTGAAACCGCGCTCGGTGATGTTCGGCGCGGCGGAGTCGCCGACCAAGAACGGAATGCCATAGCGCTCCGCGACGGCGGTGGCGGTGAAGCTCACCGACGATTGATAGGCGCCGATCATCGCCGTAACCTTTTCCTGCGTGATCAGGCGCAAGGTCTGGCTCTGCCCGACCGAGGGGTTCCCCTGGTGGTCGGCGAACACGAGGTCGAGCTTGGCGCCCTTCAGGCCGGGCAAGCCTTTCCCGGCCCCGAGCGGCAGGCTTTCAAGCCCGGCATGCGGATTGTTGATGATGTCCACCGCGGTCTCGATCGCCGCCTTCGCATACGCGCCGGCGCTCGCGGAGACCCCGCTCAGCGGATAGACGGCACCGATTTTGACTGTCTCCTGCGCCGATCCCGGGCCGGCGGCGGCGAGCGACAGTGCCGCGATCAGCGCCGCCCTCAAAACAACTCGCATCACTCCCCCCCGAGCTCCTGATTTGCGCTCGGGATCTTTTGGGTCCGCAAAACCGGCAGGTCAAGCCGCGCAAGCGGGAGGATGCCGATCGCCCGCGCCAGCTCAGGCGCAGCCCGGCCGGCAGCGCGCTGCCCAAACGGACCCGTCTTCATTGCATGCGTCGGGCGGCCAACCTTAAGATCGTGACGCCCTTGTTGAGGTTCACGCCGATGATCTCCCGCCCCAATGCCGCGTTATCGCAGCTGCACATGCAGATCATGTGGAGCCGGCTGATCGCCGTCGTCGAGGAGCAGGCGCAAACGCTGGTCCGCACCGCCTTTTCGACCTCGGTGCGCGAAGCGGGCGACTTGTCGGCGGGGGTGTTCGACCGCGAGGGCAACATGCTGGCACAGGCGGTGACCGGCACCCCGGGACACGTCAATTCCATGGCCGCGGCGGTCAAGCACTTCCTCCATGCCTTTCCAGTCGACAGCATGGAGGAAGGCGACCACTACATCACCAACGATCCGTGGCTGACCTGCGGCCACCTGCACGACCTGACGGTCGTCAGCCCGACCTTTCTGCGCGGCCGTCCCGTCGGTCTGTTTGCTAGCACCGTGCATGTCGTCGATATCGGCGGGCTCGGCATGGGCCCGGACGGGCGCCAGGTCTTCGAGGAGGGGTTGGCGATCCCGCTTATGGCCTTGGCGCGCAAAGGCCGGATGAACGAGGACCTCCTTCGCATGGTGCGCGCCAATGTGCGCGAGCCGCTGCAGGTCGAGGGCGACGTCTATGCTCTCGCGGCCTGCAACGACGAGGGCAGCCGGCGGCTTGTCGAGATGATGGAAGAATTCGGCATCGCCAACCTGGACAGGCTCGGCGATCACATTGTCGAGACCTCGCGCGCCGCCACGATCGACGCGATCCGGAAGCTGAAGCCCGGCCAGTACCGCAACAGCCTGACGATGGATGGTTACGACCGGCCGCTGAGGCTCGCGGCCAAAATGACGGTCGGCAACGACGTCATCCATGTCGATTTTGCAGGCACCTCGCCGGCGAGCGCCTTCGGCATCAACGTCGTGATGAACTATACGCTTGCCTACACGGCCTTTGGCGTAAAGTGCCTCGTTGCACCGGAAGTTCCGAACAACGCCGGCTCGCTGGCCCCGATCACTGCCAGCGCGCCCGAGGGCTGCCTGTTGAATGTCCAGCGTCCGCGCGCCGTCGCGGCCCGGCACACGGTCGGGCACATGCTGCCCGACCTCGTGTTCGGCTGCCTGCATCCGGTCATGAAGGAGGGCGTCCCGGCCGAAGGCGCCTCCTCGCTATGGAACCCGCAAATCTATGGCGGTGCCGAGGTCGCGGACGAGATGGGCAGAGACTCCCATGCCGAGGTGCCGGCCTTCAGCGCCGTAATCTTCCATTGCGGCGGCGCCGGCGCGCGTCCCGGCAAGGACGGGCTCGACGTGACCGCCTTCCCGAGCGGTGTGCGCACGATCCCTGTCGAGGCGACCGAATCGACCGCGCCGGTGCTGTTCAAGCGCCGCGAGTTTCGCGAGGGTTCGGGCGGGGCCGGTCGCTATCGCGGCGGGCTCGGCCAGGTGATCGAGTTCGGCGGCGCGGACGAGATGCCGGTCGCTCTGCTGTGCAATTTCGAGCGCATCAACAATCCTGCGCGCGGCCGCGACGGCGGCGGCGCGGGGGCACCGGGACGCGTCGGTCTGGTCTCCGGCAACGCGATCCGCTCGAAGGGCCGGCAGACGGTACCGGGAGGCGATTTCATCCGGCTCGAACTGCCTGGCGGCGGCGGGTTCGGCAGCCCCGCCGAGCGCGACCCCGATCAGGTCGCGAGCGATGTCGCCGACGGGTTGATCACGACCGAGACCGCGCGCACCGACTACCGTGTCGCGCTCGCGCCCGACGGCACCGTCGACCGCGAGGCAACGGCAGGTCTGCGCGCAGCCTAGTGTCCTGAACCAGAAATCCGCATCATTATCTTCCTCGTCATTCCGGGGCGGGAGCGCAGCTCGCGAGCCCGGAACCCATGAACACTAGCCTAAGAAACCAGGAAAGGCCTGTGTTCTTGGGTTCCGGGCTGCCGCTGCACGGCCCCCGGAATGACAACAATAACTATCTAACGAACTTATCGTTCAGGATACTAGCGCCGCGGCTCGACTCGCGTCCGTCAGGGCCGGCGACCTCCGTAGCGGCGGAGATCCTGCGCGTCGATGCGGTCGTAAGCGCCTGGCCCGAGCCAGCGATCGACGATCGCCCGCGCGGCGCGGGTACGCCGCTGACGCGACAGCGAGAGCCAGGACCATTCGACGGTCGCAAGCCAGATCGCCACTGCAGCGACCGCAAGGCCGACGAGAGCCGGGAGGAGCATCGCCACGCCGCGTCGGCTCGGCATCGTAGCCGGGAGCGTCGGTTCGATAAAGACCGGCTCGCGCATTCGCGAGGTCGCCGGCGCTTCCGCCGCAACGTGCCCACGAGGCGGAGGGCGCGGCACGGGGATGCGCGCCGCCGTCGGCGGCACCGGCTCGATGAACCGAACGGCATCGGCCGGCGGAGACGCGATCGGACGCGACCGCGCAGGGTGCACTGCGTCGGGCCGAGTGCGGGGCGGCAATCGCGCTATCGGGACCTCCGCTCGCTGCTGCCTGGCGCGCAGCCGCAAGGCGTATCGCCGCCGCTCGGCTGCATAAGCTTTCAACATCGCAGGCGGTGCGCGCGGGCTCGAGCGGCCCTCCGCGGCGCTGTCGTTCGAGTTCTCCGCGGCCGAGTCCCACGCCTCCGGCGACTGCACCGCGACAGCCTGGAATCGCGTTGACGAGACCATCAATAAGGCTAACAGTTCAACCGCCCGTCCCGCGATCAGAATAACGCCGGGACCGTTCCGGCTCTTAACACAAATGCAAGCGGCCGAAAGATCGGCCGTCGGCGCGGCGATAGCAGGAGGGAAACATGCCCGACGATTTGACCCCCGAGACCTTGCGGACCGGTCCAACGCCGGAATCGCAGGCGCGCCAGCGCGGCGCGCTGAGCGGGGTTCGCGTGGTGGATCTGACGCAGTTCGAGGCGGGCACCTCCTGCACCCAGACGTTGGCCTGGCTCGGGGCCGAGGTGATCAAGGTTGAGGAGCCGAGCAAGGGCGAACAAGGGCGCGGCGCCTCGACCGACCGCCCGGGGGTGGATTCGCACTATTTCATGCTGCTGAACGCCAACAAGCGCAGCGTCACGGCGAATTTGAAGCACGAAAAAGGGCGCGCCGTGCTGCGATCGGTGATCGAGAAGTCGGACGTGTTTGTCGAGAATTTTGCGCCGGGGGTCATCGAGCGCCTCGGCTTCGGTTACGACGAGGTGCGCAAGATCAACCCGCGCATCATCTACGCCCAGGTCAAAGGCTTCGGCCAGGACGGCCCGTTCAAGAATTATCTCGCCTTTGACATGATCGCGCAGGCGACCGGCGGCGCGATGTCGATCACCGGCGAGCCGGACGGGCGACCGATCAAGCCCGGACTGACGATTGGCGACACCGGAACCGGCCTGCATTGCGCGATCGGCATCCTCGGCGCGCTATACCAAAGGCAGTTCACCGGCAAGGGCCAGCAGATCCAGGTCGCGATGCAGGAATGCGTCGTCAATTACGGCCGCATCTCCTATGCGGCGCAGTATCTCTGGGGAAAGGCGGCCCCGCGCATGGGCAACCAGAGCATCATGGGCACCAACTCGCCGAGCGAGATCTATCCGTGCAAAGGGGACGGGCCGAACGACTATTGCTATATCTATACCTCGCGGGCCAATCCGCAGCATTGGGAGCGGCTGTTGAAGATCATGGGCCGCGAAGATTTGATCGGCGATTCACGCTTCACCAGCCCGCAGGAGCGGTTCAAGAACCATCAGGCGGTGGACGAGATGATCGCCGAATGGACCCGCCATCACGACAAGATGACGGTCATGACGCGCCTCGGGGATGCCGGAATCCCGGCCGGCGCGGTGCTCGATACGATGGAACTGTCGGAGGATCCGGACCTCAACCGCCGCGGCACCTTCGTCACGGTCAAGCACCCGGTGCGAGGCGATTTCAAGATGCCGGGCTGGCCGGTCAAGATGTCGGAATGCGCCGTCCCGATCACCGCGGCGCCGCTGCTGGGCGCGGATACCGAGGAGGTCTACGGCACGCTGCTCGACCTCTCCGCCGAGGAAATTCAGAGCCTGCGCGAGGACAAGGCGATCTGATCAGGGCGATCGGATAAGGGGCCGTCGCGGCTCTCGCTTCGCCATTCGCGGGCGCGGCGTTTCACACTTCGTCAATCTCTGGACCCGATCATGCGGCTGTGTCGGTGTCCGGAGACGATCGCATGAGCAGGACCCTGTTGCGACTGCTTCGCCGCGAAGGGGGCGCTACCGCGATCGAGTATGCCCTGGTCGGGGTCCTCATCTCGATCGCCGCCTTTTCGGTCATCATGCAGACCGGCTCCTCCGTTACCGGCCTGTTCACGCACATCGCCAATTCCTTCTGAGCCAGCGCGCCGCCGGTTCTCCCCGAGCGGTTCCAACGCTGACATCGACGATGCAACGAGGGCAGCCTTAGCCGCTCCTGCGCGTTGGCGATTGATGGTGGAGAGCCGCGGCAGGCGCGGCTATGCTGCGGGTCTGTCTCTTAGCTGCGACGGACACTACGATGCCCTCGGCGACCCCGATTTCGAATGCCGACCCCGCGTGGTTGCCGGCGCATGTACTGGCCGCCGAGATCGCGGCCCAGCGGCTGTCGCCGGTGGCGGTCGTCGACGCCTTCCTCGACCGCATCGCCGCGCAGGACGCAACGCTGCACGCCTATGTCGAGGTCTATCGCGACGAGGCGCGGCTGGCGGCCGAGGCGGCCGAGAAGGCGATCCGTGCCGGGCACGCGGTAGGCCCGCTGCATGGCGTTCCGATCGCCCTCAAGGACCTGATGGACATCGAGGGGCGGATCACGACCGGCGGCTCGATGGTCTGGCGCGACCGCCGCTCGCCGGTCACCGCGACGCTGGTGCGCCGCTTCCTCGCGGAGGGAATGATCCTGCTGGGTAAGACCCACACGGTCGAATTCGCGATGGGCGGGTGGGGAACCAACGAGCATCTTGGGACGCCGTGGAACCCGTGGGATCCGCAGCGGAAGCGGACGCCGGGCGGCTCCAGCAGCGGTTCCGGCGTCGCCGTCGCCGCCGGCATGGCTCCCTGGGCGATCGGTACCGACACGGGAGGTTCCGTTCGGCTGCCGGCCTCGTGGTGCGGCCTGACCGGGCTCAAGACGACGATAGGGCGGGTCAGCACCTTCGGCATCCTGCCGCTGGCGCCGAGCCTCGATACGCCCGGCCCGATGACGCGATCGGTCGAGGACGCCGCCTTGCTCTTCTCGATCATGCAGGGGGCCGACTCGCTCGATCCGCGCACGCTCGGCGCACCCTCGCCGAGCGACCCGATGGCGCGGCTGCGGCGCGGCGTGCGCGGGCTGCGGCTGGCGCGAATGCCGGAAGGCGAGCGCAACGGGGTGGCGGACGAGGTTCTGGCCGCCTACGACGAATCCTTGGCCGAGCTGGCCCGGCTCGGCGCCGAAATCGTCAGCCTTAAGCTGCCATGCCGCTTTGGCGACGCAACCGTCGCGGTCGGCCGGATCATCGGGTCGGAAGCCTATTTCCTGCTCGGCGATCTGGTCGACGACGCCAGCCTGCCGATCGACCCGGCCGTGCGGCCGCGCATAGAACTCGGGCGCGAAATCAGCGCGCGCGATTATCTGGCCGCATTGCGCGATCGCGACAGGATGAAACGCGAGTTTCTCGCCGCCTTCGAAGACGTCGATGCGCTGCTCACGCCGACGACGCGCACCGCGGCCATCCCGGTCGAGGAAGTCGATCAGAACACGACCCCGGCCAAGTTCACCCGCTTCGGCAACCTGCTCGAACTCTGCGCGTTGGCGATACCGAACGGGTTTACCAAAAGCGGGCTGCCGACCTCGCTCCAGATCATGTGCCGGCCCTATGAAGAGGCGACCGCTTTGCGCATCGGCTGGGCCTATCAGCAAGCGACCGATTGGCACGACAGGCATCCGCCGGCCTGCGGCAATTAGAGCAGTATCCACTCAGATCGAATCCCTTCTCTTGGCCCCGTGGCCGGGCTTGTCCCGGCCACCCACGTCTTGCTCGCATGCATGCCGATGAAGACGCGGACCCGCGGGTCGAGCCCGCGGGAGGGGAGTTCTTTTCAACGCCGATCGAACCTCATCGGATTCCGCTCTAACATTGCCGCGGGAGGCGCGCCGATTGCCGGAAGATGCGGCGCGATCAGCCGGCCGTCGCGGCCGCAATCTGCGGGCGTATCCGCGCCTCGAACAATTCGAGCGAGCGGATCGCCTCGGCCAAGGTCACGTCCCCGAAAGCGAAGCGGCAGGCCAGGTAGTTGATGCCGGATTCGGCGATCTGCCGGGTCAGGGTCTCACAGACGGCATCGGGCGTGCCCGCGACCCCATACCCTTCCTGCTCCATGGCGTCCCACTCGTCGTAATAGACGACGTTGACCGGTCGGGCGCCATGCCGAACCCATAACTTCATGAAGCTGTCGATCCACAGCCGATAGGCGCGACGGGCGACTGCGCGCGCCTCCTCTTCACGCTCGGCGACGACGATGAACCGGCTCATGCCCATGAAGGGAAGCCTATCGACCGGGTTGCCGAGCGCCTGCCATTCGGCACGGCAGCGCTCGGTGATCGCGCGCACCCGCGGCGCGGGGCCGTTGCAGACGATGTTGACCGCGTGCCGGGCCGTCCATGCCGTGCTCTCCGGCCGGGCCACGCCGTACCACAGAGGCGGATGCGGGCGCTGCACCGGCGACAATTCGATCGGCACGTCGCGGAACTGGAAGTGCTTGCCGGCGAAATCGAGCGTTTCGGCGTGGAAACCCTGCAGGATGATCGCGAGCGCCTCCTGGTAGACCTCCTGCGCCGATTCAGGCGAGACGCCGTAATAGCGCAATTCGATCGGCGAGACGCCGCGGCCGATGCCGAATTCGAAACGGCCCCCGCTCAGCTGGTCGAGCATGCAGATCTCTTCGAGAAGACGCAGCGGGTGATAGAGGCTGAGGCAATAAACAAGAGGGCCAAACCGCAGGCGATGGCTGCGCTGCGCGACCGCCGCGAGGAACACGCTCGGCGACGGAGACATCCCGAGCGGCGTAGCGTGGTGCTCCGCCAGGTGATAGGCGTGAAACCCGGCCCGATCATAGGCCTCGATCAGATGCAGCCGCTCCTCGTATTGGTGGGCGAGCGGGACGGTGCCGCGGTCGAGGTGATCGAAAATGCCGAACTCCATCGACCTCTCCCCTCCGGCGCGCAACGCGCGATCGTGCTTAGTTGAGCACGATCCTTCAGGAAACGGAAAACCGGTCTATCCCGAGCCGCGCTGGACGCGGTTGCCGATGGGTTACGATGCCGAGGAGGAAGAGGTCGGGCGGACCCACGGCAGGACCAACAGCTCGGCGCTTCGGCTCGACTCGGGCCCGATCGGGCTCTCGTGGCACAGCGCCGCCGGGACCTGATCGGCAGGCAGGGCGCGCGACGCGATCGCCTGGAGGCAGCGGGCAAGGCCGTGACCGGCCCGGGCCGCTCGCGATGCGAGCCTTTTCAGGCGGCCGACGCGCACGTGACAGATCACGATGATCTCGGGACTGCCGACCTGAATGGCATAGCGGGGGATGAGCCTGAACGAGACGCTTTCGCGACCATTGACGACGCGGTAGCGGAAGCTGTCGATGTGACGCGCGTTCTGGCGGCTGGCCCAGCGAACCACGTCGGAAAGGTCGCGAACCAGCAATCGCATCCATTTCGTTCGGGTCATTCTGCGCTCCGGCTCGGGCTGACGCCTCTCCGGAACAATTTCGGGCGACTGCGTTAAAAAGCGCTTAGGCGCGCTCGATCAGCCCATGCGCAAGATCGAGGCGAGTTTGCCGAGGTCACGCGGGCGGGTGGCGGTCGACAGCTTGACAGCGAAGATCTCGAAGCAGATGCGGCGCAATGCGTCGGTATTGCCGGCCGCGCGCGCGCTTCGGCCCGCCTGCACGAGGCGATCGAACTGCTGCTTTTCGAGCGCCAGATGGCGCTGCGGCGCGAGATAGTCGAACGCCCATTCGACAAACACCGGCTGCTCCCAAAGGAAGCCGAGATAGAGGCGCTCCATCTCATCGATCTGGCCTTCGGCGGTTTCAAGCGACCGGTCGGTGCGCCGGCGCAATTCGGCGAGCGCGGCGCGGCCCAGGCGATCGAAGCGGTCGATATAACCCGGATCCGCATGCCAGCGCACATGCTCCGCGAACAGGTCGTAGAGCTCGGAGAGATCGTGTTCTAGAGCCGCGCCCTTGTGTTCGGGCTTGCTGCAAAGTCGCGCGAGCGCCTGACGCAGTTGCCGAGCGCGCTCGGCAATCGAGCGGCGCTCGTCGGCGCTGGTCCCGATATCGAGCCGCTCGCGCAATTCGGCGAGAGCGCTCTCGATGCGGACCATTTCCTCAGCGGCGGAAGCCCCGATGATCGTAAAGGTGCGTTTCAGCTGACCGACAGCCGCCTCGAGCAGGCTGCTCACGAAGGCATGGCCCTCGCTGCCTTCGAAGCTGCGGTGTCCGCTCTGGTCAACATAGAAGCGCTTGCTGGTAAAACGGCGTCCGATCGATGGCAGCTCGACCGAAGCGTCGAGCAAGCCGCTGTCGTCCATCTTCCAATGGAAAGTCACCGGGTCGGCGGCGCGCAGGGCGAGGCCGTCGGGTAGATCGGTGTAGCTGATGCGGAACGCGCCCACGCACAGGTTCAGCTCCGGTTCCGCGGCGCCCTCATCCTGGTAGATCTCGAGCTCGATCTTTCCCGGCAAGTGCGGGCCGATGCCGAAGACCGCGAGGAAGGACTTCGATCCGGAATGCGGCAGCGGGGTCCCCTTGGCGATCAGCGGCTCCAGCACGTTCTTCGGCCGATCAGACCCCGCGCGCACCTTGATGCCGAGCCCCTGCGTTGCCGGGATCACCGCGGCGCTGGCATGGGTGCGCAGGATAGTCACAGCCTGCGATGCTGCCGGAATGGGACGGCCCGTACCGTCGAAGACGTTCGCCCGGAATGCGTTTTCTCCGGGCAGCCCGAGTGGCACTTCGAGCGCCATGCCGTCCGAAACCGCAAGGCGGCCCGAGCTCCAGCCGCTCTGCGCCGAGACCTCAATGGCGAGCGGCCCAAAATCCTGGGTTGCTTCGGCCCGCACGCGGATGCGCGCCCGGTCATCCGCGGTCCGGGCCGGATAATCGTAGCGCAGCCCGACATCGCCAGGAGGCCGCACCGACGCCCGCATCGGTTTGCGCGCCGTTGTCGGCGAACGCCAGTCGCGGCTTTCCGCGTAGATTGCCGCGCCAAAGGCAACGGCCGTCATCGGATCGATGCCGAGATCGGCGGCGATGCCGAGCGCCTGCGGCACATGCTCGCGCACCCAGGGCGTCTTCGACGGCCCGCCGATAAAGACGATGCGATCGATGTCGCGCGGTGCGTAGCCATTGTCGGCGATAACGCGCCGGGTCAGCGAAATCGTCTCTTCGAGACTCGGCGCGACGATCTCCTCGAAAGCCCGGCGGGTCAGCGCGATCTCGATGTAGATGTCTCGTCCAGTCTCGTCCTTTACGGCGATTTCCTCATCGGTCACGAGAAGCGTCGTGCGTTCGCGCGCCGACAATTCGATCTTGGCCTCCTCGGCGCGCAGGACCGCGGCGGAAAGGATCCGGCGGTATTTCGGCGATTGTTCGAAGTCGCGCGGCAGTGAGAAATTCGCCAGCAACCATGGCCGCACGATGCGACGCACGAGGGCGCGATCGAGATCCTGACCGCCGAGCATGTTGATGCCCTCATGCGCGACGATGTTGATGGACCCGGCAATGCTCTGCACGAGCGCCACGTCGAAGGTGCCCCCGCCGAGATCGTAGATGACGAATTGCCCGCTGCGGCTGCTGCTGCGCGCGAGAGCAGCCATCGCGGCCGCGATCGGCTCCTGCAGCAATACCGCGGGTCCGATCCCGGCGAGGCGGATGGCACGGAGCGTCGCCTCCGTCTGCATCTGGTTGAACGCGGCCGGGATCGTGACGACTGTGCCCTCGGGCGCGGCGACGCCCGATTCGGTTGCCGCCTGGCCAACCAGCACGCGCAGGATGTCGGCGCTGCATTCTTCGGGGGTTAGCTCCAGCCCGGCCGAATGGAAGGCGATCGGGGTCGAGGTGCCCATGAGCCGCTTGAAGCCGCGCGCGACATCCTGAGGGGCGCTCACCGCTGCTTGGTAGGCGCGTCTGCCGTACAGCCGGTGCCCGCGCCGGTCGATATAGATCACCGACGGGAGAACGTCGGCGCCGTCAGCCGTTTTGAACAGGCGCAATTGCGAGTCGATGTTGCCGGCGACGGCGCTGTTCGTGGTGCCAAGATCGATGCCGATATACATCCTCAGCTCCCGTTTTGGCGGAAGGGCCGGGTGACCGGAACGTCGCTGCTGCGGCTCATCGCGCGGGGGAGATGCTCCGCCCCGGTGGCGGGCGTTGAAGCGTGTTGCGCCCTCGCGCGGCGGGCGGGGTCGGAGCGGCGATGCTCAACCCGCGCTGCGCGGTTGGCGCGGCAACGGAAGCAGGCGGCTCGGGCGCCTCATGCGTCCGCGGCCCGGCTGCCAACACCACGATCGCGAACGAACCGGTCGCTACGCCCAGCGCCAGAGCGACGCGAAGCGCGCGATGCGCGGCGAGGCGATCGAGTGCGCAGTCCCGCCATGCCGCCCAGCGGGTTAAGGCGGCACGGGGCGGCGAGGGCCGGATTGGTTGCGGCCGAGGAATGTCCAAACTCGGCGGTGTGCCCGGAGGGGTCGAAAGGCGTGCCTGATCGCTTTCCAGCAATTCCGACAAACCCGGCAGCGGCCTAAAGGTGTCGTGCGCAAGGCGCATCAAGGCCGTTGCGGTCTGGCGATCGCCGCCGGGTTCGGCGAGACGATGCGCCACCTCGCGGAACTGCGTGCCCAGCAGCAAGGAACGCGGTTCGTCTCGGAGCTTCGCGGCGAACACAAGTTGCCGCGGCCGGACCAAGACGAACCAGGCCCGCAACGCGCTCGCGCAAGCCTCGAAATCGGGGCCTTGCGGCTGCCGCACGCGGGCGAGCGCGGCCTCGATCGCCGCACCGCGGCGCATCAACTCGGGCAGAACCGCCGCGTCGAACGCCTCGACGAGGGAATCGATAAAGGCGGCGCTGCGTTCGTTGCCGAGACCTCGCTCGGCCATTTGCGCAAGCAGCCGCGCCGGCTCCGATTGTGCCATCAGCGCCAGCAGTGCGTTGTCCCGGTGGTCGAGAGCGAGCCGCGCGAGCGCGCTGTCGAGCAGCGCGTCGTCGACGGCCGGGAAGCCGGATGCGCGACGATCGCGGCCAATTGCCAGCCCGATTGCGGCTGGATCGAGTGTCGCCTGCACCCCGATCAGGCAAGACAAGGCCAGCGCGCGCCGACCGGGCGACAGCTCCGGTTGCCCGCACAGATGCGCAGCGATGTTGGCGCGCCCGAGCGCGCCCAATTGCTCGAAGGTCGACTCGGGCGCCGTGCCGGCCAAGAGCGCGGTGACGACCGGGACGGAGATGGTGCCCCCGAGCCATCCCAGTTCCGCCTGCAGCCGAGGCACCGGCTGGCAGAGGCCGTGAAGGGCTGCCGTCAACCGTTCCTCGTCACCGGGCCGCTCGGCGACGGCTTCCTCGAAGGCGAGCGCCAGATCCTCCCGGTTGTGCCGCGGGTTCACCCGCAACAGGAAGAACGGGTTCGCCGCCAAATCAAACCTGCTCATCGGCAAAAGCAACGCCCGAAAAACAGCCCGGAAAGACTGTACCCGGTTTAGGTTGTTGCTGACGGCTTTCGCTGCGGAAGTCGCCGGTCCTGCCGAGATCACCTCGGCGACTTGCCGCGACACGGGCGGACGCCCGGCCCTTCGGTAAAGAAAATCCAAGCAGAATTAATCGTTTACAGCACCACCGTTAGAAGCGAGATGGCTATTGTCCGGGTCGGTGGTCCGTCGCCGCCGATGCGAGCTATTCGGTTTCTTCCGGTCAGCCCAGAGCCTGTTGCGACGAATCGCTGCCAAGGAAACTCTGGTCATCACAGGTGTCGCCGGCTGAGGGTGCCTCGAGCGCCCGTCAGGACAGGAATTGCTCCTTGAAGACGCGCTCTTCGAGATTGAACTCGCGGTCGTACAAAACGGTCATCGCGATGTCGCGAGTCTCGCGTATCTCGACCCTGACGACATCGCGCGCCTCGGTGAAATCGGCGACCGCGCTGACCGGACGCTTGTCGCTCTCGAGCACGTCGATTTGGACGTGGGCGCCATGCGGCAACAGCGCGCCACGCCAGCGCCGCGGCCGGAAGGCGCTGATCGGGGTGAGAGCCAGGATGCCGGCGCCGAGCGGGATGATCGGGCCGTGCGCCGACAAATTATAGGCCGTGCTCCCGACCGATGTCGCGAGGAGGATGCCGTCCGCGGCCAACTCCTCGATCCGCACGACGCCATCGACCGTGATCCGGAGCTTCGCCGCCTGGCGTGTCTCGCGCAACAGCGACACCTCGTTGAAGGCGATTGCCTGGCAGCAGCTCTCGCCGCGCTCGTCTAGAGCGGTCATCTCGAGCGGATGCAGCACGACCGGCTGCGCAGCGGCGAGGCGTTCGAGAAGCGCATCGGGCCGGTACGGGTTCATCAGGAACCCGACGCTGCCGCGGTGCATGCCGAAGATCCGGGTGCCCTTGCCGACGAAACGGTGCAGCGTTTCCAGCATGAACCCATCGCCCCCGAGCGGGACGACGATCTCGGCTCGCTCAGCCTCTACGCTCGGGTATCGGTCGCGAAGGTCTGTGAGCGCCTGCTGCGCCGCTTCGGCCTCGGAGGCAAGGAAAGCGATGCGCGGGGCCGAAGCGGCGGTCACCCGCCGGTCACGCTCATATGGCGGGACACGGCGGGCCGGTTGTGGCGCCGGTCGATGATGAAATCGTGCCCCTTCGGCTTGCGCCGGATCGCGGCGTGGATAGCCGCTTCCAGCGCCTCATCGCCCTCGGACTGACGCAGCGGAGTGCGCAGATCCGCCGCATCCTCCTGCCCCAGGCACATGTAGAGCGTGCCAGTGCAAGTCAGTCGAACCCGATTGCAGCTCTCGCAGAAATTATGGGTAAGCGGGGTGATGAAGCCCAGTCGACGGCCGGTCTCGCGGACGGTCACGTAGCGCGCCGGCCCGCCGGTGCGATAGTCCGTCTCGTCGAACGTCCAGCGCTGCTGCAGCCGGGCGCGCACCAGCGACAAGGGCAAATACTGGTCGAGCCGGCTCTCGCCGCCGATATCGCCCATCGGCATGACCTCGATAAAGACGAGGTCATGCCCCTCGCCGCCGGCCCAGGCCACGAGGTCGTTCAGCTCCTGCTCGTTAACCCCGCGCAGCGCGACGGTGTTGATCTTGACGTCGATACCGGCGCGCCGCGCGGCGGCGATGCCGTCCAGCACCTTGTCGAGGCGGCCGCGCCGGGTGATCGCGGCAAATTTCTCCGGATCGAGGCTGTCGAGCGACACATTGACCCGCCGCACGCCGCAATCATAAAGCTCGTTGGCATACCGGGCGAGCTGGCTGCCATTCGTGGTCAGGGTCAGTTCCGTGAGCCCGCCCGCACCGATCTGACGCCCAAGCGCGCGGAACAAGGCCATGATGTTCCGCCGCACCAGCGGCTCGCCGCCGGTCAGCCGCAATTTCTTAACGCCGAGCCGGATGAAGGCGCTGCACACGCGGTCGAGCTCCTCCAAGGTGAGAAGCTCGCCTTTCGGCAGGAACGTCATCTCCTCCGCCATGCAATACACGCAGCGGAAATCGCATCGGTCGGTCACCGACACGCGCAGATAGCTGATGGTGCGTCCAAACGGATCGATCATGCGTCTCAGATCATGCATCACGCGGGCGCGGGAACGGCGCCGACTCCGTTGAAGATAGGAGCGCGCCCGCCGAATGTCGCCCCCCATATCGGCATGCCTCTTCTCCCTCGACGGCCTCGCGCGCGGCGGGGCACGCCGGCTCCGCTTATCTCACCCCGCTGCGGCGATACCGCGCCGGCACTCGACTTGGCGCAGGTCGGGAGCCGGCGTGCGAATTACGGAGCGGCGGGTGCTGTTTGCCAGCGCAACCGCCGCGAACCGCTCCGGAGCTGTCGGTAGCGCGTGAAGATGTCCGCCTATCATAGCGCATCATATGTCCGCTTCTGCTGATGATGGGCCTGTGGGGTTGTGGGTAACTCGGCAGAGTTATCCA
>Ga0213875_10001378_pt1 | contig 15941 bp, 14 predicted proteins | sample BarmaccomBMRX_R8_FD_160105 | JGI IMG/M metagenome (GOLD analysis project Ga0213875, IMG submission 160105) | Root-associated microbial communities from Barbacenia macrantha in rupestrian grasslands, the National Park of Serra do Cipo, Brazil - RX_R8 | ecosystem: Host-associated > Plants > Roots... | reverse complement strand
ACCTGAATTCGTTCGCGCGCCATGGTGTTTTCGAAGCCGCAGGTCTGGCCGACATTGTCGCGGCGCGTTTACGCGATGCGCGTGAGATTGAACGGGCGCGGGTGTTCCCGTACCAACTGTTGACGGCGTATCGAAACTGCGATGCAGCCGTTCCCAAGGAAGTGCGGGACGCTCTCCAGGACGCGATGGAGCTGGCAATTTCGAATGTGTCGTCCATCGCCGGCGAAGTGGTGGTCTGTCCGGACGTATCGGGTTCGATGAGGGGCCCGGTAACGGGTCATCGGGCAGGTGCAACGACAACCGTACAGTGTGTCGATGTCGCGGCTTTGGTCACCGCATCGGTACTGCGGAAGAATCGGACCGCGACCGTTCTGCCGTTCCAGCAAGAGGTCGTTTCGGTGGATCTGAACGCGCGCGACAGCGTGATGACGAACGCCGAGCGGCTCTGTTCAATCGCCGGCGGCGGCACGAACTGCAGTGCTCCGCTTCGCCTTTTGAACCGGCAGAAGGCGAAAGCAGACCTGGTCATCTTCGTCTCCGATAACGAGTCGTGGGTCGATCAGGGACGTGGACGAGGAACTGCGTTGTTGGCCGAGTGGTCGGAATTCCGGCAGCGGAACCCGAACGCTCGTCTGGTTTGTCTGGATATTCAGCCGAATCAGACAACGCAGGCCGCCGAACGCGCGGACATGCTTAATATCGGAGGCTTCTCCGATCAGGTGTTCGAAGTGATCTCAGCGTTCGCTGCGGGACAGCTCGAAGCGGGTCACTGGATCGCGCGGATCGAAGCGGTTGTCGTTTGAGGTATGGGGCCGAATGCCGGTGGGACTACATTGACCAATGCGTCTCTCCAATAGTTGTCGGCCCCTCGAGATGCTGGCGAATGCCGGTGGGAGTACATGGTAACGCGGGTTTCGACATCCGCTCCCAGCCGAAAGGTTGGGAACTCTCGCCAACTCTTGTCGCCAGTGATGACGAGCGCACAGGGCGTTTGGTGCCCGTTGTGCGCGGTCTAAAGGACGAGCGCACAGGGCGTTTGGTGCCCGTTGTGCGCGTCTAATGAACACCTGCGGCGAATGCAGGAGGAACTACATCCTAATCTGTGCGTTCCCGGTTCGAATCCGGGTCGTGTACGCAAGTGCACGGTAGCTCAAACTGGATAGAGCAACAGACGTTTCTCCGCCGTTTGTCGCCGCAGGGTTTATTGGCCACTTAGGATGCCTGTGACGAACAACGGTATCTTTCCGATGTCCAACCAGAGTTAAACGACTGCAAGGTTACTGCGGGCGACCCTGAAAAGTGAGGTAGCGCCGAAAGACATTATCAGGCACATGATGGCGTAGGGTAGGGCTTCGAGCGAAAGCACGAAATCCACCGCCCCGCTGCGGATCGCAGAGCGCGGCATATCGAAACAACGGCAGGATTCTTCGTCCTGGACGAGAACCCAGCCGCCCGCCTGCTTGATGTGTACGGATCCGGCCGCGCCGTCCTCGAGACTGCCGGTGAGTACGATCGCAAGGGCATCGCTGCCGTAATATCGCGCAACGGATTCAAAAAGAACGTCTGCCGCTGGCCGCACCCAATTCACGCGCGCGGAAGCTCGTAGGCAAAAGGTGCCGATCGGCGTGACAGTCAGGTGGCGCCCGCGTGGCGCAAGATACACTGTTCCGCCCTCCGGTGACTCTCCGTCAACCGCCCATTTCACGCGAAGCGGCGAGCGTGCCTGAAGAATCTCGACCAGATAGGTCGGGCAGTTCTCCGCCAGATGCTGAACCACAAGGATCGGGACTGGAAAATCTGCGGGCAATTCCTGCAGAATGCGGGGCAGCGCCTCGATGCCGCCCAGCGATGCAGCAATCGTCACAACGCGAATCGTATCCACCCTTCCCGACTCGTCCTTAGTTTCCTGCACGGCTACCAACCATCTTTACATACCATTTTGCGCGGTACCGTGCATAGGCGTGACGCTAGAATGGTGACGGGGATTTTCGTGACAGGAAATGCGAAAACCGAGTATTCCAACAGGCTGCTGACGCTGCTTCCGGACGTGCTCCAGGCGCGCATAACCCGCGATGGTAACAGAAAGCAGCTCGGCCTCAAGGACGTCCTTTATGAACCCAACAAGCCGATGTCGGGCGTCTACTTTCCCCTGAACGGCGTCATTTCCCTGATCGCGCCCTTGGACAACGGCTCGGAAATCGAGGTCGCGACGACCGGCAATGAAGGGATGGCCGGCCTGCCGCTCTTTCTAGGCGTGAACCGCACCCCGCTCAAGGCCTTTTCTCAAGTGCCCGGCGAGAGCCTGTACCTTTCCACGGCGCTGTTCCGTAAGCACCTCGAGCGAGAGCCGGAACTCGTGGCGGTTCTCCATCGCTTCGCGCAGGCGTTGATGATGCAAATCTCGCAGAGCACGGCCTGCAACCGCGCCCACTCAGTCGGTCAGCGCTGCTGCCGGTGGCTACTGATGACGCATGACCGCGTGAATAGCGATACTTTCACGCTGACGCAGGAATTTCTGGCCCAGATGCTCGGCGTGCGACGGGCCACGGTCGGCGAAGTTGCAGCGGAGCTACAGGAGGGCAAGTTGATCCAGTACAGCCGCGGTCACATGCGAGTTCTCAACCGCCGAGGTCTCGAAAAGCGCTCCTGCGGATGCTACTTCATCATCCGTGACGAGTACAATCGCTTGTTGAACAACCGCGGTAAATAAGGCATTCTGCTGGGCAGCCTAGGCGACGAACCGACCTCTCGACCGATGTGCTGACCTGACTGAATCTTCATCACGCAACCGGTGCGGCGTGCGAGAATTCACCCATGTTCCACGCGATCCGGGTGTGTGCGGGTCTGGTCGCCGGCGCCATTTGCCTTCCCGCGCAAACTCCGCAGGAAGGCAATTTCGTCATTTCTGATTTTCAGTTCGCGGATGGAGAACGGCTTCCGAAGCTGGTCCTGCATTACACGACTTTCGGCCAGCCGAAGCGTGATGGCGAAGGTCACGTTACAAACGCCGTGCTGATCATGCACGGCACCGGAGGCAGCGGCAAACAGTTTCTTGCGCCGCAATTTCGCGATGTGTTGTTCCAAGCAGGCCAACTGCTAGACACCTCGAAGTACTACATCATCCTGCCCGACGATATCGGACACGGCGGTTCATCGAAACCGAGCGACGGCCTCCGCGCGCACTTTCCGCACTATGCGTACTCCGACATGGTTACCGCTGAACACCGTCTCGTAACTGAGGACTGCACGTCGATCACTTACGACTCGTCATGGGCACGTCGATGGGGTGCATGCATTCCTGGATGTGGGCGGAGCAGTATCCCGACGTAATGGATGCCGTGATGCCGCTCGCCTGTTTGCCGGTGCCCATCGCGGGCCGCAATCGTATCTTTCGCGATATGTTGATGAACTCCATCCGCAACGATCCCGCCTGGAATAACGGCGACTACAAAGAGCAGCCGCTGGGACTTACGGGTGCGATTTACATGCTGATCATCGCCGGAAGTGCGCCTATACAACTGCAAAAGGCCGCGCCCACCGCGCAGCTTGCAGACGAATATCTTGCCCGGCAAGTGGAGCAGCGTAGAAAAGCCACCGATGCGAACGATCTGCTATATGCGGCCGCATCCTCGCGCGACTACGATCCTTCGAAGGATCTCGAGAAGATCGAAGCTCCGGTCATGTTTGTCAATTCTGGCGACGATTTCATTAACCCACCGGAATTAGGCATAGCTGAACGCGAGATCAAGCGCGTCAAACGAGGAAAATTCGTTCTGATTCCCGTGAGCGAGCAAACCCACGGGCATGGCACGCACACCTGGGCCAACGTTTGGAAGCAGCAACTGGCGGAGTTATTAGAGCAGTCGGAAAGGAGCACGCATTAGTGCATTCCTCGAGATTTCTAATCGCACGCATTCTGAAACCGTCTGTTCTTCTCGGGGCCGGAATGATTAGTTGCATTAGTGCCCATCAGGCGCGAGCGGGAGATTGCACCTCCCTTGCGAACATTCATCTGCCCGCGACGGAAATTACGGTCGCGAAGGCGGTGCCGGCCGGACAGTTCACTCCTCCCAAAGGCGACGCGGTAGCCGTAAAGGCGTTCTGCCGCGTGGCGGCGGTTAGTACACCAGCACCTGATTCTCACATCGAGTTCGAAGCCTGGCTGCCGCTCGCGAATTGGAACGGGAAATTCGAGGGGATCGGCAACGGCGGCTTTGCCGGCAGCATCGATTACGGGCGGCTCGCCGATGCCGTCGAACATGGCTATGCTGCCGCATCTACCAACACCGGCCATGATGCCGGCGGCGCAGATGCATCTTGGGCGCTGCATCATCCTGAAAAGATCACCGACTTCGGATATCGCGCCATTCATCTCACGAATTTGAACGCGAAAAGCCTCGTGCGAGCTTTCTACGGCTCCGCGCCCAAACGTTCCTATTTCAGCGCGTGCTCGAATGGCGGCCGTCAGGCCCTCATGGAAGCGTAGCGCTATCCCGACGATTACGACGGCATCATCGCGGGCGCGCCCGCATATTACTGGACCCATCTACTTTCAAACGGGGCTTGGGACATGAATGCCCTGCTGAAAGATAGCGTGAGTTACATCTCTCTATCTAAGTTGCCCGCAATCCAAAGTGCCGCGCTGGCTGCCTGCGATGCTAAGGATGGCGTTAGAGACGAGTAATTGAAGATCCGCCGCGTTGTCACTTCGACACAGCAGTGCTGCTGTGTCATGGCCCGGAGACAAATGCGTGCCTTACTCAGCCGCAACTGGCCGCGTTGAATAAGCTCTATTCCGGTGCGAAGACAAGCACGGGCGAGCAGGTATTTCCCGGCTATTCACCAGGCGGGGAAGCCGATCCCGCAGGTTGGCCGCTGTGGGTGAGCGGTCCAGCGCCGGGCCAAGGTTGGATTTTCATTTTCGCAACTCAGTACTTCAAGAACATGGTGTTTAACAATCCCGATTGGGATTTTCGCACCTTTGACGTAGATCGTGACACCCGGAGCGCCGATAACAAGAACGCGCAAGATCTTAACGCCACCGACCCGGATCTGAGCCGCTTCAAGGCTCGGGGAGGAAAACTCATCCTGTATCACGGCTGGAGCGATGCCGCCATTGCGCCGGCAGCACCCATCCGCTACTATCAGGCGCTTCAAAAGAAAATGGGAGCCGCGCAGGCCGGCGAATTTGTGCGTCTCTTCATGGTCCCCGGCATGCAGCACTGTGCGGGCGGCGCAGGTCCAGACAGTTTCGGACAGCAGGGAGTCGCGGCCGGCGATGCTCGTCACGACATCAACGCCGCTCTTGAGCAATGGGTCGAACGCGGCGAAGCGCCGGCTGAGATCATCACGGCAAAAAGAAGAGAGGACGGCAGCGTGATTCGAACGCGTCCGCTTTGCGCGTACCCGGCGGTTGCGCAGTACAAAGGCTCGGGCAGCACTGACGCAGCAGAAAACTTCACCTGCAGGGTTCCGTAGCGTTAGTCGTGTCGCAAGGATTGCATAGGGTCTACGTTGGCCGCGCGATGAGCGGGTATGTACGACGCGATCAGCGTAACTCCCATCATAAGGAGAAACGCGACCCCGAACGTCAAAGGATCGGTCGGCGCCAAGCCATAAAGTAAGCTCGATAAGACTCCCGTTGCCTTCAAACTAATCGCGATTCCCGCCAGAACACCGATGATCGCCGGCCGAAGGCCCTCGAGTAGAACGAGTTTCAGGACCTCCACGTTCCCGGATCCGAGCGCTATCCGAATCCCGATTTCACGGGTCCTTTGAGCAGTAACATAGGAGACCACCCCGTAGACGCCCAAACAAGCGAGAATCACGGCCAAACAGGCAAAGCCGCTTACAAGTAAAGCTACTAGCCGGGGCAGTAATAAGGAATTATGAAAGTACTCGTCGAGCGTCACAACGTGATACATCGGCGCTTCCTTAGTTATAAGAGCGAGTTGGTGTCGAATGGCATCGACATACCCGCCCGGATCAGTTGCCGTGCGTACGACGAAGAATAACGGCGAGAATGGACTCTGCGCCAGCGGCGCATACGCCTCCGGCGCCGCTTCGACCTGCAGTCCGCTTTCCTTCACGTCTCCGACAATGCCTACAATCTCCCGCATTGGTGGCTCGTCTAGTCCGTACCCGTTGCCGATGCCGGGACGAACGTGTTTCCCGATCGGATTTTGATTCGGGAAAAATTGATTCGCAAATGTACGATTAACAATGACCACCGGGGTTGTCTTAGTGGTGTCGTGCTGGGTGAAGTCGCGGCCGCGGACAAACGTTACGTCGAGCGTACGGAAATACGCCAACTCGACGGCGTTGAAGTCGATGGTTGGACGCGAGCCGCGTGGGGTCGGCTGCCCCTCGATTTCAACACTCGAGCTGATATTGTCGCCGGTTAAAGGCAACCCGGCCGCCGCGCTCACCGACGTTACCCCGGGAAGCGACGTGATGCGGGTACTAAGCTCGCGGAAGAAAGTGTCAGGCGTGGTCCCCGGCCGTGTGTCAGGGACATTGACTTCGAACGTGAGCACATGGTGTGGGTCGAAACCCGGATCCACGCGCGTCAGATGAACGAAGCTTTCGAGCAGCAGCGTTGCTCCGAGCAGCAGGATCACGGCCAGCGCGATCTCGCCTCCCACGAGCACCGAGCGAAACCGGCTATGTGACTTGCTGTCGCCGCCTGATCTCGTCCAACTCTCCTTTAACCAGTCCGCGACGTCGAACTTGGAAGTTCGCAGCGCCGGGCCGAGGCCGAAAATAATGCCCGACATGAGCGAAATCAATACTGCGAAGGTGAGCAGACGGCCGTCGACCCCAATGCTGCTCAAACGTGGAACCTGCGCCGGCATCAATCCCACCAATCCCTTCACGAGTGCAAGCGCCAAACCGAGCCCAAGCGCGCCTCCAAGCAGCGAGAGCAGCAGATTCTCTGTGAGAAGCTGGCGGACTACCCGGCCACGGCTGGCACCGAGTGCAATGCGAACGGCCATTTCCTTGTATCTGCGGGTGCTGCGGGCGGTCAGAAGGTTGGCCACATTTACACACACAATCAGCAGAACGCAGGCCACAGCTCCCAATAGCACCAGCAACGGCGTGCGGATTGGGCCGACAAGGCCCTGAATCTCGGGCACGAGTTGCACCGTGCGCGGTTTATTTTCGGGATGTTCCCGACTTAGATTGGCGGCGATTTTGGCCAGCTCTGCCTTCGCTTGCACCACGTTTGCGCCGGGTTTCAAAAGTCCGATTACGTCTAAGTAGTGCGCACCACGCTGATTCGTGATCGGCAACGGGCCGGTTTTATCAATGGCGATGGTCGTCCACAGCTCGATAGGCTCCGCCTCGATCGGAAACTGGAAGCTCGGAGGCATGATGCCGATGACCGTGAACGGCTGGCCATTCAGTTGAATCGCGCGACCAAGAACCGCCCGATCAGAACCGAAATCCCGTTGCCATAATGCGTAACTCAAGATGGTCGCGTCTGTACCGTTGGCCGCTTTCGCAGTATCTTCCTGAGGTAGGAAGCTTCGCCCGATCGCCGGACTTACACCCAACAGCGGAAACAGCTTTGCGGAAACCACCGCGCCATGCAACCGCTCAGCGCCGGCGGGTCGGTCGAGCGTGAAATCGTCCGTGCGAAAAACGGCCATGTCTTCGAACGAATGATTCCGAGCGCGCCAATCAAAAAAATCCGGGTATGACGCGACACCGCCGTTCCCCGTCCGGACCAGCATCGACTGTATCCGAATAAGCCGGTCGGCGTTTGGAAACGGCAGAGGCTTGAACATCACCGTATCTACAACGCTGAAAATCGCCGTGGTTGCTCCAATGCCGAGCGCGACGATCGCAATGATTACTGCGGCGAAACCTTGATTCCTTCTGAGCACTCGGGAGCCGTAGCGAACGTCCTGCAAGAACCGCTCCGTCGAGACACCTACCCTGATGTCGCGAACGGTTTCCTTGACTTGTTCGACGCCGCCGTTTTCTAGCTGTGCCTCCATCGGCGCCTTCTCGAGCGCCACGCCGCGCTGCGCCTTTTCTTCCGCTGACATTTCGATAAAGCTTCGAATCTCGAGATCGAGATCCTCATCCAAGCGCCTTTGCCGCAGTACGGTTCTGCAGAAGCTATAAATTCGCTGAAGAAGTGACATGAGCGGTTCCTATGTGACTTGGAGCGCTTGCGCAATAGCGAGCGAGATCCGTTCCCATTGCTTTGTTTCGGCCTCGAACTGACGCCGGCCCAGCTTGGTGATCTTGTAAAACTTCGCTCGGCGACGGGTTTCCGCATCGCCCCAAGATGAGGTGAGCCAACCAGCCTGCTCCATCCGGTGAAGAGCCGGAAACAGAGATCCGGCTTTGACATCGAATGTGCCGTTTGTCACCTGTGCGATTCGGCGCGAGATGCCCATGCCGTGTAGCTCTTCGAGCGCCAGGGCTTTGAGAATCAGCAAATCGAGAGTTCCTTGTAGAAGGTCGGTTCGCGGAGCCGGCATCGGTCTTATAGATTCTCTATAAGAATAGCTTGCTTCTTATAGACTGCCGGTCGAGCGCGTATGTTCTGATTGAAGGAATATGCGCCGCATTCCAGCCGTTTTCTTTTCCGCTACTGCGACGTTGTTGATCGCCGCAGCCGTTGTACGCCTACTCCACGCCGATGCTATTTCCGATCACGCGAAGAAGCTGCATTTCTCATCTATCGTGCTCGATACTCACGACGACACGACGCAGCGATTCTTCATGACCGGTTACGATCTCGGCCGGCGCAACACGGAAGGCCACGTCGATATCCCACGTATGAAAGAAGGCGGCATGAACGCCATCTTTTTCTCGATATGGATCGACGGCCGCATCATGGGCCCGCCGGCCGTTGAAAAGGCGCTCGACCAGATCGACGCCGTTCGCCAGAACGTACAGAGATACCCGAACGACATCGTGCTTGCCCGCACGGCCGACGACGTCAGGCGAGCGCACGCCCAAGGCAAAATTGCCGCATTGATGGGCGTCGAGGGCGGTCACATGATCGGAAACGATATCCGCGTCCTGCGGATCTTCGCCGATCTAGGCGTGCGGTACATGACTTTGACTCACTTCTATAACGACGAGTGGGCGGACTCATCAACCGATAAACCGGCGCATAACGGACTCACGGATTTCGGCAAACAGGTAGTTCGCGAGATGAACCGGCAGGGCATGCTGGTAGACATTTCGCATGTGAGCGATAAAACGTTCTACGATGCGCTGGCAATCAGTCAGGCGCCGCTCATTGCTTCCCACTCTTCCTGCCGCGCTTTGTGCAATCACCCGCGCAACATGACTGACGACATGATCAAGGCGCTGGCCGCGAAGGGCGGCGTTATTCAGATCAATTACGAAAAGAGCTTTATCGATCAGGCATACAAAGATGCCTCCGATAGAGCCACAGGTGGCGTGGTGCAGCAAAACAACGAGCTGGTGAAGAAATGTAACAACGACGAGGCTTGCATCGCGCGCGAGCTGGCCAATCGGCAAAAGCAACTTACCGCGGAAGGAAAGCTGCCGCACGTCAGTTGGGAGCGAATTATCGACCACATCGATCACGCCGTAAAGCTTGTGGGCGCGGACCACGTCGGCCTCGGTTCCGATTTTGACGGCGCCGACATGCCGGACGGAATGGAAGATTGCTCCAAGCTGCCGAAGATCACGGAAGCGCTGCTGCGCAAAGGATATTCGGACGAAGATATCCGCAAAATTCTAGGTGAGAATACGCTGCGCGTCATGGCGGAAGCAGAGCGGGTGAGCAAACAGCTACAACGACAGCAATAAAGCCAAGCGCCACGGGCGGCTTGCTCAAAACTTGTTGTCCTTCGCAACCGGCGACAGGTACAGTATGGAGCAAGTGCAAGAGATCAAAACAAGCGCCCGACGGAACACACCAGCGTGCTTGGCTGTTATCGCCTTTCTGGGTGCACTGCCGCTCATTTGGGGGCAGAATGCGATCGAAGTTGCGCCTCAGAACTATCGGCTGACGTTCGACAATCGCGATTTCCGGGTGATCCGGGTAATCTATCGGCCGCATGAACACGTCGCGCTCCATAGTCACCCGGCGACTCCGACCCTCTATGTCTACTTGACTGATTCGGGTCCGGTCAGATTCTCGCATGAGGAGGAGCACGCATTCAGCTTGATCCGGCCGCCGGAAAAGGCGGGAACCTTTCGCTTCAGCCCTGGCCGTTTGGAGAAGCATACGGTTGACAATCTGGGCGACATCGACTCGCAATTTCTGAGAGTCGAACTCAAGACTTTACCCTTGGGCTACGGCGGGAATTCAGTCCGCGGCCCGAAAACCTTTGATGCCGTTCACAGCGGACTGCGTCGTGAGTTCGAGAGCGATCGGCTCGAAATCGACCGAATCGTGGCCGCTCCGCAAGCAGCCGTGACGGTTCCGCACGCGAGCGGAGACGCGTTGCTCATTGCTTTGGCAGATACTTCGATTGAATCGGACGCCGGCGGAGATGCTCGGTTGTTGAAGCTTGGTGAAGTATTCTGTCCGGATCCGGCGCGGGATTATCGTATCCGCAGCCAGCATTCCAGCACAGTGGGACACATGCTGCGTGTGCTGATAAAACCGTAACGAGCGTTCCGGCGATCAAGGCCGACCCCAGCAACAGGATGCTGAGGAGCCTCAAGTTCAATTTCATTGGCGCTAATTATCCCTGGAACAACTCTTGCTTGTGATTCGTATGAATCCGTGTCGCATGCTCGTGAAGAAATCGTTACCCGTCACTCTGCTGTCTCTGTTTGCTCTTACCGCCGTGCGCGGCGAAGCGCAAGCCGTAGCCCAGCCCGACTCTCTATTTGTAACTATCAAGAGCCTCGATGCCAAACTCTTCGATGCATACAATCACTGCGATTTGACGACGCTGGGAGCGATGGTTTCCGACGACTTAGAGTTCTATCATGACCAGACAGGGCTGTCCGTCGGGAAGGCGGCGTTTCTTACCGCGATCAAACAGAACATCTGCGGAAAGGTGCAGCGGGAGCTGTTACCGCAAACGCTCGAAGTCTACCCGCTGAAAAAATATGGAGCGGTCGAGATTGGGATTCATCGCTTCCATCAGCCGGTGCAGCCCGACGCGAACGTGGGCGATGCCAAATTCATCATGCTGTGGCAAAACAACGACGGTACTTGGAAGGTGACGCGTGTGATCAGCTACGAACACAATCAGGGCTTGCTTGTGAAGTAGCCGAATCTACTATTGCCCTTCCGCCTTACTCGACGCGTCATTCTTCTTCGGCTCGGGTTTGCCGGCGTCAAGGTGGTTCCAATTCAAGATGGCATTGAAGCCGAGGAAGTATGTCCCTTGCGTCTGCCATCGCCAAAACGGACGCAACGCGAACATCACGATGTGTCCCTTTCCGACCGGCGCGTCGACGGCAAGCGCTTTCCCAGCCAAACTCTCGCCGCCCGCGAGCATGCCTGAGAGCAGCATGTCGTCCGCCTTCGCGGGAAATTTCATGATCACGCGGGGACGGATTTCGTCGGTGCTGATTCCGAACGCGCGCATCATGTCACGCATCGCCGCTGCCTCATCAATGTGCGCGCCCGGCTGAAGCTGAGGCGTGGTGTCACCTTCATCTTTCTGCCAAGGTGAGATGTGCACCGGGTTTGCATTCGGCGTGACGTTCTGGCCGAATGTGCCTCCGCCCCCTCCACCGCCGCCCCCGAACCCACCCGGACCCGCTGATACGGAAAGCACCGGGTCCTGGTTGAAGTAGATCGGCAGGTCGTCTTGATCGTAGCCGTATGCGATAGGGCTTTTTCGATCCGCGAAGACGCCGCGCAGAATGGTTCCACGCGCCGCAAGCTGCGCGGGATGATCCACCGAGATTCCCGAAGTGATGCCGTATTCGGCCATCAACGCAGCCGTCGAACCCTCGGTAATGAGAGTGCCGCCTTCCTCGACAAACTTCGCAAGCTCTCCCAAACCTTCAATGCCCATGCCGCCGCGAATATCTTCCGTCTGATCCAGGAATCCGAGGTTAGGCGTCAGGTCCGTCTTCTTGTACGGAATCGGATCCTTACCCGTTTTCGGAATTCCGTTCACCTGCGACTGCGCCGAGCCGCCGACGTGCGGGAAAATGATCACGTCGTACTTGGCGCGTAAGCCGCCGTCACGAAGCTTCTGGTCGGCGAAGTAGGTATACGGCACACTGTAGTAGTCGAGCGCGGCGCGAACCCATCCTTCATCCTGCGTGCGAGACCAGGTGTGAACGTAGCCGATGCGCGGGATCTCGAGTTCATGCGCCTTCACACTCGGCTGCGACCCGACGGCGACCGCAGTGAGACCAAGATCCTCTAGCGACGATTGGAGCTTGGCGCGATCGGCGCTCGGGATGATAAAAGCGCCGGCGCGGAATTTGCGGCCGTTTAGATCGAAATCGTCTTCGGCGGCCAACATTTTGATGTCCGGATTGCGGAAGCGAAAGGCCATAAGCGCGTTGTCAGTCGTGTGATCCACCACCAGCGTGTCGCCGGCGCCGTCTATCGCGCCTGAGACTTTGGCATCGGCGGTCAGCAGCGTCATCGGTTGCGTGAGGATCGACTTGTCGCTTATGGGATCGAGCCTCACGTTGCGCATGAACTGCATCGTCCAGCCGGTATCGTCGTAAGGCCGCGGGTTCGCGACCGGATAGTTTTGAATACTGAAGTACATGTCAGCCAGTTCGCGATACGGTTGGTCGGCGCGGATAACATAGTCGCCGGCCGCAACCGAGATACTGCCGGCCTTGAACGCGGCATTCGCGGTACTTACTTCGAGACCTTGACGGCGTAGCGCGTTAACCATGTCCGCGGCATTCACTTTGGGACGCTGCCCGGCGGGAATAACCCAGGCGTAAGTGGGGCCATTCTTCCCTTTGTCAATGGAGCGCTTGTTTTTCAGCCAGTAATTTTCGAGATACAGCTCCCGATTCTTACCCACCTGATTCAGCGCGAAGAGCAGCCCGGATTCTTGAATGTTTGTGTTGTTGCGAGGACCCCACGCAATCTCAGGCAGCGGAGGATTGGGACGATACCATTCGCGGCTGGTAGTGGTCGGCGGAAGCTTCAAACTATTACTGATATCGGGCCCGTAGCTCTGAACTTCATAGAACCGTCCGAATGCGTTGTGCGTGACAGCAATCCAGAAAAGATAATTCGGCACCCAGCCGTCATAGAAACCATAAGTCCATACGCCCGGCACGCCGCGCTTCGCCATTTCCATCACCTCGGTTTCCGCCAGCAGCCACCATTCGTTCACCTGAATGGGATCGAGCGAGAAGTTATAGGGACCGGTGCCGGTTGAGACATACAAATAAGAAACAGATTCGTGCAGGTCGTGAAGGATGGTCGGATGCCACTCGAGAAAGCTGCGCGTTATGTTTTGCGTAAGCTTCAAATATTGGCCCATGCCGTCGCGATTGTTATCGTGCTGCACGTATTTGCCCCAATACATCAATTGCGGCTTCTGTTTACCGGTTTTCTTCCCGTAGTAATAGGTATCGACCTCTTTTTCGCGGCCATCCACTTCAACAACCGGTGTGATGAACACGATGGTGTTGTTGCGAATCGTGCGGATAAAGGGCGTATCTTCGACGATCAGCCGATACGCAAGCTCGATCAGCATCTCAGGGCCGCCGGTCTCGGGTGAATGGATGCCGCTGGTCAGCCAGTAGATTGGTTTCGCGGTCTTGATGAGGTTCCGAGCTTGCTCCTCACCGGTCTTGCGCGGATCGCCGAGCGCTGCCAGCATGTCTTTGCAGTGATCGAGCTGTTGAATCGTGTGTTCGTCGGAAATGGCGAGGATGACCATGTCGCGGCCTTCCTCGGTTTGACCGATTTTCCAGAAACGCGCGCGAGGCGATGCTTTGGCGAGCGTCTCGAAATAGCGATGAATGTCCTTTGCATACGTCAGCTCGCCCGGCGTGCCTGGAATGCGCCCGAAAAACTTCAGCGGCGAAGGCACCGTGGCCGATGCAGGCATATGATCGACCAGTTCCGTCGTGACACGTGGGTCCTGCAGATACTGCTTGATGAGCTTCGTGTAGTCTTCGTCGATCTTCTGCGGCGCTTGCGCCAGAAGTGCTGTGGCCGAGAGCGCGAGCACAAGGGCGCGAGACGCGGTGCGAGCGGTATATGAACGGGCGGACATCGCTACACATTGTATAGACTCGCCAGGCCGGGACAGATGGCGCTAGGTAGTAAAGGCGATTGGGCCGGTCTTGTCCTTTGCACATTCCAGATGAGTCGTGCTAGACTCCTATGCAATGGCCAAAGGAAACCCGGACTCGAAACGATCCGAAGTCTTGCAGGGCACGCTCGACCTGATGATTCTGAAAACGCTCGACGCGATGGGCGCTCTGCACGGCTACGGAATCGCGCGCCGAATCGAACAGATTAGCGAGGACGTCTTGCAGCTTAACGAGGGAACGGTTTACACGTCTCTATTGCGGCTGCAGCAGCAGGGTTGGATTTCGAGCACCTGGGGAGCTTCCGAAAATAATCGCAAAGCGAAGTTTTATTCGATTACAGCCCGCGGCCGCAGGCAGCTCGCCCAGCAAACCGAGAATTGGCGGCGGATTTCCAGCGTCATTGGCCGAGTGCTCGACGTGAAGGGCGTTTGATGATGCGATTCTGGCGCGTTCTGAGAGAGCAACCAGCGCGCATCCGCGGCTTCGATCGTTTGTGCCACGCTGCTGCTTTCGGCGATAGCGATGCTCGCCGGTTTTATACCGGCGAAACGCGCTGCGGCAGCGGAGCCGTTAGCGGTGCTGCGGCACGAGTAGTCTGTACGACCCGCTCACTCCGTGCGTAGCGCCTGAGCCGGATCGACGCGTGTCGCGTGCATTGCCGGAATGAGGCTCGCAATCACGAGTGCCGCTAGTAACAGCAGTGCGGCCTCGACGTACGATTCGACATCGTGCGGCGTCACCTTGTAAAGCAGACTCGATAGATACCGCCCGGCGGCATAGCTCAGCAGCAGCCCTGGAACAAGCCCGCAGACCGCCAAAAACACGCCCTTTCGCATCACATCGCTAGCGATCTGAGCCGGCTTCGCGCCAAGAGCCAACTTAACGCCGAACTCGCGTGTCTGCCGGCTTACCGCGTAATTAATCACTCCGTAAACTCCGGTCACGGCGAGAAAGAAAGCCAGCACTGAGAAGCACCCGATCACCATCAGCTCAATGCGCCGCGGTTCCATGCTGTCGGATAACGACCGTCGCATGGTTGCGATGTTCAAGACCGGCATGTTCGGAGCGGCCTCCCGAATCTGATTGCGGATCGCTGGGGCAAGTGTTTCGAGCGGCTGCGTCGACCGAATCGCCAAACCCAAGACCTCAGCGGGAACCTGCGCGAACGGGACGTAGACCTCCGGCTCCGGGTCGGCGTCCTGGCCGCGATGTCGAACGTCCGCGGCAATGCCCACTATCTGCGTCCAGGGCGCGTCATCCGCACCCCAGCGGAAGCGGTGCCCAACTGGATCTGCGCCTGGAAAGAAATGCTGCGCGAAGCTGCGATTCACAATCGCAACCGGCATTGAGCCGGGCCGGTCTCGAGCCTCAATGCCGCGGCCGGCGAAGAGGGGACACTCGATCGTTCGTAAGTAATCCGGCGTAATCGCAATGATAGGTGTCATCGGTCTCGCGCCCGGCGGCGGTGCAGGTCTTCCCTCAAACACCACCGCTCCCCCCAGCGAATACCCGTTCAATGGCAGCGAATTCGTTAGTCCTGCGGACTCGACTCCCGGTATTCGCGAGACTCGATCGAGAATCGTCTCTCCCAATGCGAGTTTCTTCTCGTCGGTCGAATAACGATTCGGATCTACTCGCATATTGGCAACGATCAAGTTCGCCGGCTGCATTCCCAGCGAATTACTCAAGATATGCGCAGCGCTCTTTAGCAACAGCCAGGCGGAGAGAAC
>Ga0213875_10001377_pt1 | contig 15944 bp, 20 predicted proteins | sample BarmaccomBMRX_R8_FD_160105 | JGI IMG/M metagenome (GOLD analysis project Ga0213875, IMG submission 160105) | Root-associated microbial communities from Barbacenia macrantha in rupestrian grasslands, the National Park of Serra do Cipo, Brazil - RX_R8 | ecosystem: Host-associated > Plants > Roots... | reverse complement strand
GGGAGTTCGTTTTGGCAAAATTCGTTGGCGATCCTCGCGGCCCTTCATCCTCAGAGGGTAGGGACATGGCGTACCATGCCCGCATACGGGGAAGTTCGTTTTTGCAAATTTTGATGCTGACCTCCTCCTTCCCTCGTCCATCGGCCGCAGGGTAGGAACCCATTACCCTGCCATGAGGGTCCCTCCCGCAACGGGAGGATTCGGACGAGGGCGGGAGAGGATTCGTTTTGGCAATTTCGTGCTGCATGGCTCGGCCCTTGAAGGACGTTTCAAGTGGATTGCCGTGCGGGCGGTCTTGAAGCCGGTCATCGCCGGTCATCGTAGGTTTGAGGCTGGCGTTCATCGGCGTTCTTTCTTCCGGCGACGAGCGATGGCTTGCCTTCTGTGATTATTCCTGGTGGCCCGCGCCGTTTTCGCTGTGGGGAATGCGGGGACTTGCCCCCACTGATGCGGCCCAATGACGAGCATGGTAGAATGTTCTCAAAACCGTGTATTCATGGTCAAAGCCAAGCAGGTGGAGGCTCTCTGGTCGTGAGACAGTTGTTCAAGAGCATCAAACGGGCATTCGGCGGGGCTTCGGCGGAGACACCTCCAACAGAGTTTGTCACACAGGTCCTCGAACCGACGGGAGGAAAAATCCTCCGCCCGAAGGATTGGTTCTACCGCGAGTATCATCGCAACCCGAACTTCCATTGGACACTCAGCCGCGAGGAACCCTCCGAAGGGCGTCCGTACACGACCGGCGTCCGCATCCAGACGTTCATGGATGTCAAGGAGGGTACGGGCAAGACCGCCGAACAGTTCATCCTTGATTTGGTCGCAGCGAGAAAGGAAAAGGCTGCTAAGGTCATTAAGACGTGTGGCGAGACTGATCAGGGTCTTTTTACTCGCACCTGCCTGGAGACCGAGGAGGGGCCATACCATGTCCTCTACTCGCTCTTCTGGGGCAGCAGCGGCATGGATATCGCTGTCGTGATGCTTGCGGGTACGACCAAGGAACTGTGAGAGACCTACGCTCCGACGTTCGACCGGATGGGCGATTTTGAACTCATTGACATGACTCGTTTCGAGGAATGACTGCAACGCTTTGGCTCTTTCTGCCTTGGGGTAGTGGGCTGGAAGAGCGGGGGACACATGAGACTGGGGACAGCCGCCGAGGGGTTCGGGATGCTGGCGCTCTGGTGGACGCTGTTCTCGCTCTTTGGCGTCTTCGACTTCGTGGATGGGCGGCATTGGCAGGCCCCCTTCTCCGAGGACTCGGCTCTGGATTGGGTCATCTGGGGCCTGCACATCCTCTTTATTGCATGCGCGTGGCACTTGGGCCGGAAGGGGGCACACCGAGAACACCAGGAACAGGATGGACCTCCTGTCGAGGAAGGCGTGTGGCCGCCGCCTCCGCGCCGGTAGGGACTGGCATGGGCGTTTCGGCGGCTGACGGGGTTGGTATAACCGCGGCATGAGGACGACACGGCGCGCGTTGGTGCGAGGAGGCCTCGCGGCGGCGGGGCTGGCGGGGAGAGTCACAAGGCGGGAACGTCAGCGGCGGCGATGAGTTCGGGATTGAGCGTTCGCAGACCTTCGGCGGAAGCCGCGCGGAGGAGGCGCTGGTCGGCGGCGACGAGCAGGCAGGTGGGAGCCGCAGGCGGCTGGGCCTGGACGTAGCGCCCCAAGGCCGACAGAATGGCGGCGTCGGTGGAGTTGATGTTGTGGCGGTCTGTGAGCGCGATGCCGGAGAGAATGTCTGCATCATCCATCGTCAGCAGCCCAAAGTTAAGGCCCAGCAGAACTTCGTTCTCAATCGCCAGCCGAGCCTGCTGAAACGCCAGTGGGTCTAGAAGTCCGCCATTGAACTTGCGGCGCAGGATGGCGGCTGTCTCAGCGTAGCCCATGTATGGGATGAGCATCGCCGCAGATGGTGTCACACTGAACAGAGCGTCAACTGTTTCACTCCCGGCTTCTTCGTAATATCGTTTTGCCAGGGCACTCGCATCCCAAAGTAGTTGCGGCACAGGTTAAGCGTCCCGGTCTTGATCGTAGTCGTCGCCGTAGCGCATCCGCAATAGTTCGCGGGACGCGCCGTTGTCTTCCGGACGGATGCCAAGAACTTCCACTTGATACCGACGAAGTTCCTCCACCGTCATGGTTGGCTCGCCGGTGATGCCGGCACGGGCGTTGACTTCGCGGGCAAGTTTGACCAGTTCCGTCTTGTCGCGAAAAAAGGGTTTCATCTTGGATTTCAGAACGGTCGCTATGATATGCCTCTGATACTTATTATAGCACAGGGGAAGGGCCGGACGCGGCGAAAGCGCGTCCGGCCCTCTCCCATCAAGATAAGCCTACATATGGCCGTGATAGAGCATGTTGTGCAGGTGCTGGTGGCCGTGGTGCATCTTGACGCGCACGTAATGCGCGCCGTTGTGAAGATGCACGTGCGCGCGGTGCATCCCATGCCGCATGTGGTGCATGACGTGGAAGCGGGAGGCGAAGGCGTTCGGGGCCGACGCAAGCAGTAGCGCGGCGGCTGCGATCCAGACGAGTTTCATGGATGATGTCCCTTTCTGCCGGAGGCGGGCGTTCGCTGACGAGGCGTCTTTACCCAGGCCCATCCCTGTCCAAACGGCCCTCGACTTAAGAGAGGGAGGGTGCAGTCCGGCAATGGCGGCCAAAAACCCAAAAGTTTTATATAAAACTTGGAACCTTCTGGGGTAACATCAGCGTTGGAAACACCGAACCGATGCCCTGCCTTCAGAGAACGATAAAAAGCGCCGGCGGGCGACATGAAAGAGAAACACCTATGAGCCTACAGACTCTCGAGCGGCCGGCTTCATCGCCCGCCGCCCACTTAGAGAACGTCCTGCACGAGTGCGCGGCCTGCCGCCACAAGGAGCGGGTCTACCTGACCGCGCCCAACGGCACCCAGACGGCGGCGGTGTGGCGCTGCCGCACCCTGTCCCAGAAGACGCAGAACGAGGTGCTGGTGCAGCCGCACGAGAACTGCTACCAGCACCGCAGCCTGACCGACTATTGGGAGCCGACTCAAAGAGAACTGGTCCGCTGAAAGGGGCCGCGCCGGACGGCGCGGCCCCTTCTTGTTGATCGGTCAGGGGGCGTGGTGCCCCAGGACGCCGGCCAGGGTCAGCAGGCGGTAGGCCACCAGCAGGCCCATCGTCAGCAGGTAGCCGCGCAGGGCGTACAGCGACCACCGGACGCTGCGGCTCATGTGCATCCGGCCCAGGCCCTCTGGGCTGCACTTCTCCTCCGCCACGTCGTCCAGCGGGTGGATGACCTCAAAGGCGCGGGCCTTCCCCTGCGCCCCCGTCGCTTCACTCAGGATCGTTGCCATTGCTCTTACCTCCGTTTGTCGGGTCCGGCTCAGGAGGCCGGGAAGAGATTCGGGAAGATCACCTGGGCCGCCAGGACCAGGGACAGGACGAACAGGACGACGATGATCGTCCAGTTGACGACGTTGTTCCAGGGCCGGTTGGCGAAGCGCTCGCCCAGCAGCTCCCGGTCGTTGAGCAGCAGCTGCAGGAAGATCACCGCCGAGGGCAGCATCACCCCCGCCAGCACCTGCACCCCCACGATGATCAGCTGCAAGGGCGCGCGCGGGACCAGCACCAGGGCCGCCGCCGCGGCCACGCACAGCACGTAGACGCCGTAGAAGCCGGGCGCGTCCGTGATCTTGCGCTCCAGGCTGTGCGTCCAGCCGCGCACCTCGCCGTAGGCCCAGGACGACGACAGGGAGATGGCCGTCGCCCCCAGGATGGCCGCGTCCGCCATCAGCAGCAGGAAGACGGTGTGGAACCACGGGCCCAGCGGGCGGCCCAGCGCGACGGCCATCTGCGCGGGGTCCGCGAAGGGGATGTGTCGCCGGAAGGCCAGGTCGCCGACCAGCATCATGCAGCCGGCCACGGCCACCGTCAGCACCGCGCCCAGGAACGTGTCCAGCCGCGCCCACTTCAGGTCGGAGAAGCGCAGCCGCTTGTCCGCCACGCAGCTCTGCTGGAAGAAGAGCTGCCAGGGCGCGATGGTGGTGCCGACGATGCCGATGACCAGGAAGACCAGGCCCGATGTCAGCCCGCCCGGCGGCAGGCCGGGCGTCAGCAGGTGACGCGCCACGACGGGGCCGCTGGGGTGGCAGGCCCCGGCCAGCGCGAACCAGGCGACGTTGAGCAGGCACAGGGCGATGGTCATCCGCTCCCACCGGCGGTAGCTGCCGGTGGAGACCAGCAGGACCAGGGCCAGCGCGGCCCCCGGCACGGCGGCCTGGGGCGACAGGCCCATCTGCCGGGCGGCCAGGTTGATGCCGGCGAACTCGGTCACCAGGGTCAGGAAGTTGACCAGCAGCAGGTCGCAGAGCGAGAAGACGCCCCACCACTTGCCGAATCGCCGGTAGATCATGGCGGCGTGGCCCTGGCCGGTGGCGATGCCCAGGCGGGCGACCATCTCCTGGACGAAGTAGGTGGTCGGCAGCAGCAGGACCAGCAGCCACAGCAGGTGCGTGCCGTAGAGCGCGCCGGCCTGGGTGTAGGTGGAGACCGCCCCGGCGTCGTTGTCGGCGGTGGTGACGATCAGGCCCGGCCCGACCACCATCAGGAACGTGAGCAGGCTGCGCTGCCAGGGGGCGCGCACGGCGACTCCGCGGGCCGGGGCGGCCGCTTTGGACTGGAACTGGGTCAGGCTCATGCCGCACCGCCTTTCGCCGCCAGGTGCAGCGCGGCCGTCAGGCGGCCCTCCGTGTTGCGCGTCCAGTGCATGGTCAGCATGGTCTTTCCCTCCCTTCTCTGAGGATGTGTCAGGCGAGCGCCGGGGCGCGGCCTTCGGCGGCGCTCTGGTGCAAAGTCCGGGCGATCTTGAGGGCGACGGCCCACTCGCCGGCGAGCGGCAGCAGGCCGGCGACGGACAGGCCGAAGCCGGCCAGGTCGCCGCGCCGCAGCGACAGGGCGGCGCTGGCGATCTCCGCCGGGACGCCCAGGACCGGAACCAGGCCGATCAGGTCCAGGGCGCCTTGCACCTGGTTCTCCCAGGCGCGGGGCGAGACGGCGCGGGTGCGGGTGTCTTGGGTCAGCATGGCGGTTCTCCTCTTTGTTCTTTGGCCGGCGCCCGGGGCGCGGCGGCGGGCAGCGGCGTGTGCCGGCCCGACGTCATGTTCGGTTGCGGAAGTCTTCCCGGAGGAAGACAAGGAGAGAGCAGGGAGGACGAGGAGGGGGGGACACACCGGGACGGCAGGCGTCCGGGCATGAAAAAAGCCGCCTCTGTCTCACTTCTCCCTCACGGCCCGTTCGGGACCGTGAGGGGCGAGATCAGACGACAGCGCGTGGGGCCGCAGGGGCCGAGGGGCTATCGGCGAGGACGCATCAGCACGGGCCGACCGGGTTCAGCGATGGTTCTTGGCGCCCCCCGGTACTGGGAGGCTGCGGACTGCTAACGTCCATCGGGTTCCTTTCTGCAACGCAGAGGGATGTGCGTGCGCTCAGACCAGACGATCCAGCGCTTTTTTGAGGTCACGGATGGCCTCGTCGGGTCTGCCGTGCGCGAGTGCGCCGGAGACACAGTGGTCGATGTGGTGTTCCAGGATGAGCTTGCCCACCTGGTCGAGGGCCGCGCGCACGGCGGAGATCTGCGTGAGCATCTCGTCGCACTCGCGCCCCTCGTCCCAGAAGCGCCTCAGACTGGCGGCGTGGCCGGCGATCCGCGCGAGGCGTTTCGCCACCTCGTCCTGCTCGCCCGCCGGGGCCGGCGGTGTTTCTTTGGGCATATCCCGGGTCCCCCCTGGGGGGATAACATGGACATTATACCACGCCGTTCCCGAAAGTGCAACACTTTATTGTCGGCTTTTTTCGCCGGACGGTTCAGACTGGATCAGCACCCCTCAGCGCTTCGCCGCACCGGACGCAGTGGCGGTCACGAGGCGAAACGGAGGCGCCGCAGGCGGGGCAGTGGCGCTTGTCTATCGGCAGGGCAGACGCGCCGCACTGGGGGCAGAAGCGGGCCGTGCGGGACAGGGGCCAGCGCGCGCCGCAGGCGCGGCAGCGGGCGCGGGCCGAGTGACGGTGGACCCACCGGACCATCGGGTCGGCGGGCAGGCCCAGCAGTCCGCCCAGCAGCAGGGCCAGCGCGCCTTCCGTGGTCCAAGAGAGGCCGGGGGCGAGCAGCTGCGGGTCCGGGGCGTTCCAGTCGCCCACCTCGACGTTGACGATGTGGAACTGGTCCAGCAGGCGATTGAGGGGGAACAGGGCGAGCTGCGCGCCGACGACCTGGTGCTTGACTCGCCGGGGCACCTGGACGCGGGCCTCCGCCGTCCAGCGCAGCACCAGCAGGGCGGCGATCAGGCACAGCGGGGCGGAGCGGCGCATCCCAAGCAGCACCAGCAGGGCGACGGCCAGGCACAGGCCGCCGTCCGCGAACAGCAGGCCGCTCAGGCTCAGGTCCATGTTATGGAACAGCGTGACGCGCGCCCACGGACTGAGTGCGCCCAGCAGAATGCCCGCGCCCCCGCCGAGCAGGAGCAGTGCGCTGAGGCCGGCCAGGAGGCGATTCATCGGGGGCTTTCTCCTTGTTCGTCTGGCGGGCTGTTCGGTGAAGGCCGCCGCTTCTCCTGCATGTCGCCGTGAACCGGCAGGGCCATTCTGTAAAGCCGGGGTATAATCACTGCCATGCAAGAACGCGCGCACAGGGGTTTCACGCTCTGGTTTACGGGCCTCTCCGGGGCCGGCAAGTCCACCCTCTCCAGCCGCCTCTACGCCCTCTTCCGGGAGCGCGGCTACCACACGGAACTGCTCGATGGCGATGAGGTCCGCACCCACCTTTCCAAAGGCCTCGGCTTCTCCAAAGAGGACCGTGACATCAACATTGACCGCATCGGCTACGTCGCCCGCCTGCTCGCCCGCAACGGCGTCCTCGTCCTGACGGCGGCCATCTCGCCCTACAGAGACGCCCGCGACGCCGTGCGCGACGCGCACGAAAAAGACAGTATCCCTTTCATCGAGGTCTACGCCGAGGCCGCCCTCGACGCGCTGGCCGAGCGCGATGTCAAGGGCCTCTACAAACGCGCCCTGGCCGGCGAAATCCCGCACTTCACCGGCGTCTCCGACCCCTACGAGCCGCCCACGCACCCCGAACTCACCGTCCGCACCGACCGGGACAGTGTAGATCAGTCCGCCGATCAGATACTGACCTACTTACAGCGACAAGGACTGATTGGTTAGGCCACCCCTTCCTGCTGCGCTCGTTCCTCGGCATTGCGGCGGGCACAAGGCTAACATGAACAAAGATCGCATTGAACCCAATCCCGGCCAGGAGTCCGTCTGGGACTACCCGCGCCCGCCCCGGCTGGAAGACACGGCCAAGCACATCCAGGTCGTCTTCAACGGCGTCGTCATCGCCGACACGCACCGGGCCAAGCGGGTGCTGGAGACCAGCCATCCGCCCGTCTACTACATCCCGCCCGAGGACGTTCAGAGGCAGTACCTCGTTCCCGCGCCCGGTTCCTCCTTCTGTGAGTGGAAGGGCGCGGCCTCCTACTACACCGTCGCCGTCGGCGACAGGACGGCCGAAGGCGCGGCCTGGTTCTACCCGGACCCGACGCCCGCCTTCGCCGCATTGAAGGACCATGTCGCCTTCTATCCCGGCCGCATGGAGGCGTGCTTCGTGGACGGCGAGCGCGTCCAGGCACAGCCGGGCGACTTCTACGGCGGCTGGATCACGCATGAGATCGTTGGCCCCTTCAAGGGGGACCCCGGTACGGGCGGCTGGTGAGACGGGAGGACGTGATGTTCCAGAAACCATTGGTGGCATACGATGGCTCGGAGCAGTCCTGCAAGGCTCTTCAGGTTGGCATTGGGTTGGCCCAGAAACTGGGGGTAGACCTGGCCTCCATCACGGTGGAGGAGGAGCTGCCGCCTTATATCGCGGACACCCCGATGCCAGGCGCGTTCATCACGCCGGAAGTCGTGGAACTCATAGATGAGCAGCGGAAGACCTATTACGATGTGCTGACGCAGGGGGCGGTCGTGCAGGCGCTGGAGCAAGGCGTCACGCTCCGCGCCGCCGTCGTCGCGGGCGACGAGGTGGACGCCGTCGCCGACTACGCCCGCGCCCAGGAGTCCGACCTGCTCCTGGTCGGCTTCCACCGCCACTCCAAGCTCGTGGACCGATTCCTCGGCAGCACGGCCCACGGCCTCACCCTGGCCGCCCCCTGCTGCGTCCTCGCCGTCAAGTAGGGGCATGGCGTGCCATGCCCACTCTTTGTGTATCTTGGAGGAACGATGACACCCTCAGAGGCGAAGACAGCGCAGGAATGCTTCGGGCGCGACGGCTTCTACATCCACGCGGCCCCGGCGCTGCCGTCGGAGACGCTGGAGCGGGCGGCGCGCGGGCTGGGCGAGGTGCGTGACGGCGTCTACGACACCGGTGAGACCCCCGCCGGGCGCGGCTGGAACCCCGGCGACGACCCGCGCGCCCTGTGCAAGATCGAGCAGCCCCAGCTCGCCAACGCCGCCTTGCGCGAGGCGCTGCGCGCGCCGCTGCTCGGCCAACTGGCGGGCGCGGTCACCGGGGCCGAGCGGGTGCAGGTCTGGTGGGTGCAGGGGCTGGTCAAGCCCGGCGTACCCGACGCCGCCGTCGCCGCCAACGTCGGCTGGCACCAGGACTGGGCCTACTGGCGCGACTGGGAGGAGGGCAGCGAGTTGTTCACCGCCTGGCTGGCCCTGAGCGACGTGACGACGGAGAGCGGGCCGATGGTGTTCGTGCCCGGCTCGCACCGCTGGGGCCTGCTCCCCGGCGGCGACTTTTTCGGGCAGGATCAGCAGGCCCTGCGCGCCGGCATCCCTATCCCGGAGGGCGAGACGTGGCGCGAGACGCCCGACATCCTGCCGCCCGGCGGCGTCTCCTTCCACCACCGCCTGCTGTTCCACGGCAGCCACCAGAACCGCTCCGACGCTCCCCGGCTCAGCCTGGCGATCCACCTGCGGACGGAGAAGTCCCGCATCCGGCCCGAAAGCTGGGCCGCCCGCTATTTGGAACGGCCCGAAATCTGCCCGGTCATCTTCCAGAGGCCCTGACAGAAAGGTCGGTGGGCTCCTCAGTGGTGCCGCGCGCCGCCGATCCGCAGGTCGGGGAAGCCCCCGAACGACTGAATGTTCCAGGTCAGCACGGCGTAGCCGTAGACGGCGTGGCCGGTGGCGTTGGCGACGTACACCGCCGGGTTGAACTGCAACTGGGGCGTGATGTTGTACGTGAACCCGGCCGTGGCGAAGTTGCCGCTGCCGCCCTGGTAGTCCAGCTGGAGCAGTAGCCGGGGGTGGGCCCGGTAGGCCGCGCCCAGGATCGCCTGCGTCTGGTGGTAGTCGCGCACCGAGCCGCCGACGCCCATGCTCTGCACAATGACATAGGCAGCCCCAGCCATCAGAGTCGTGTTGCCCCGCAGATACCCCGCCTCCAGGTATGGCTGCGGGCTGCTGCCCATGCTGGTATAGTTGGCGAAACCCGTAGAGAGCAGGAAGTGCTTCTGCTGCACCAGGCCATATTCGGCGTTCAGAAAGGTCTCCTGCGGCGAGAAGCCTTCAAACAGGGCCATTTCGAATCTTTGGGTGATTCCCAACTCCAACTGCACCTGGTAGCGGTTGCCGATGTTCGGGTCCTGCTGCTGAAAGCTGAGGGACAGGACGCCCTTGGGCTGAATGTCGGGGGTGACGATCTGGTTCAGGCCCTTGGTCGTGGCCCCCGCCGGGCGGCAGAGCAGGCTCAGGGCCAGCGCGGCCGGGAGGGCGCGCCCGGCGCGGGCGGACTGAGTGTTTCGGAAGCGCATGTGGGTCTCCTCGTCGGATGTGTCCGCCCCGCTCCGGGGCGGCTCCAAGACCCTTCGTGTTCCCGCACGAAAGGGCCTCCCTGAGTTTTCCCCATCGCCCGGCTTTTCATGCCTGCCCCTGAACAGGCTGGCCGGGCGTCCCACCCCGTCCCTCGCCCTCTCCCGTCATCCGACACCGAGGTGGTTCTGTCCGCGCTTCCCCATGCTATAATCTCTCCATGCAGAACACGCTCTACTACGGCGACAACCTGGACATCCTCCGCAGGTTCGTGGACGACCAGACGGTAGACCTCATCTACTTGGATCCCCCCTTCAACAGTAATAGAGACTACAACGTTCTGTTCAAGGAGCAGTCCGGCGCGGCCTCCCCGGCCCAGATCAAGGCCTTCGGCGACACCTGGAACTGGGCGGGCGCGGCCCCGGCCTGGGCGGACTTTCCCGCCCTCTGCCCCAATGCCAAGGTCATTGAGCTGATGTGGGGGTTCCACAACACGCTGGACGAGAACGACGTGATGGCCTACCTGGTGATGATGGCCCCCCGCCTGTTCCACCTGCACCGCGCCCTCAAGCCCACCGGCAGCCTCTACCTGCACTGCGACCCCACGGCCAGTGCCTACCTCCGTCTTATTTTGGACGCCTTATTCAAGCCGAGAAACTTCAAGAATGAGATCATTTGGAAGCGGACGAGTGCTCATAGTTCTGCCAAACGGTATGGCCCAATCCATGACAACATCTACTATTACAGCAAGTCGGACATCTTCACATGGAACCCGCACTACACGGCGCATGGCTCGGAATACATTGAGACCTTCTTTGATCAAACTGATGCTGATGGCAGGCGATGGAAGCGAAGCGACTTGACGGGAGCAGGCACACGCAATGGAGAAACCGGCCAAGTCTGGCGTGGAATAGACGTTACTGCCAAAGGCAGGCATTGGGCCTACCCACCGTCGGTGTTGGAAGAACTTGACGTGCAGGGGCGTGTTCATTGGCCCAATAAACCCGGTGGTATGCCCAGGCTAAAGCAGTACCCGGAAGATTTGGCAGGCATACCCCTACAAGATGTGTGGAACGATATTCGCCCGATGCACAACTTATCGCAGGAAAGGATGGGCTATCCCACTCAAAAGCCGCTGGCGCTGTTGGAGCGCATCATCAGTGCGTCCAGCAATCCGGGGGATGTGGTGCTGGACCCATTTTGCGGGTGCGGAACGGCGGTGGTCGCGGCGCAGAAGTTGGGGCGGCGCTGGGTCGGCATTGACATCACCCCCATCGCCACCTCCCTGGTGCAGAAGCGGCTCTTTGACGCCTTCGAGGCCCGCGACAGCCGCCTCGTCTCCGCCGACGACCCGCAGGCCCAGGCCCGCGCCTTCCGCGTCGAGGGACTGCCCACCGACGAGGCCGGGGCGCGCGCCATGTTCGAGGCCGACCACAAGAAATTCGAGATGTGGGCCGTCGGCCTCATCCCGGCCATCCCCCAGGAGAAGAAGGGCGCCGACGGCGGCATTGACGGGGTCGCCTACTTCGACGTGGGCGGCAAGGACCTCGCCAAAGCCGTCGTTCAGGTCAAGGGCGGCAGGAACATCGGCGCGGCGGGCGTGCAGCAGCTGCGCGGGGCGATGGGGAAGAACAACGCGCCCCTCGGCTTCTACGTCAGCCTGGAAGCGCCGACCAAGCCGATGCTGGCCGAGGCATTGGCGGCCGGCTTCTACAAGGCCCCCACCGGCGTGGGGCGGCAGGTCCCGGCGCTCCAGGTCCGCACCGTCGCCGAGCTGCTCTGCGGCCGGGACTTCGACTTCCCGGTGACGGGGGCCAACGCCTCCTTCAAGCAGGCCGCCGCCATCGCCCGCGCCGCCGGCCAGGGCACGCTGGGGCTGGATTAGACCTCCCGCATCAGCCATCACACAGGGGGCCCAAGAGGACGGTGTGCTGCCCCGAAAGGGGAACCGACCCAAATACGACCCACGCCCGGCCGCCTGACGCCCGCCTCCCCCGGACGTGACCACGGCCCCGCCTCGGCCGAGTCCTTAACGACCGTCCCGCTCCCGTCCCCCCCTCCGCTCCCGCTTTGGGGGAGGTGGCGAGGCTTGCCGAGCCGGAGGGGGTTATTGCCGCGACACCCACGGGTTCCCCCGAATGTAATAGCGCCAGGGGGACTCGACGCCCTGAGAGATGCCGATGCGTGGGGTGGAGACGATCTCGAAGGGCGGGGGGGCGTGGGGGCGGATCTGCAGGTCGCTGCGCGGGTCGGTCACGTCCAGGCCGTTGTCGTGCTGCCGGGTCAGCGCCAGCGCCTGCGCCAGCTTGCCGGGGCCGTTGGTCAGCAGCAGCGCGGACTCGACGCCGCCCCGGTTCGCCCGCATGGTCTCGACGCCCTCCGTCGGCTCAATCGCCCGGATCAGCACGGCCTCGGCGACGCCCTCCGGGGCGCAGACGACGTTCAGCATCATGTGCAGGCCGTAGGTGAAGTAGACGTAGGCGTGGCCGGGCGGGCCGAACATCGTGCGGTTGCGCGGCGTCGGCCCCCGGTAGGCGTGACACGCGGGGTCGCCGGAGAGATACCCCTCCGTCTCGACAATGATCCCCGACAGGACCTCGCCCGATGGCAGCCGCCGCCAGACTGACTGCCCCAGCAGTTTTTGGGCGACCGCCAGCGTGTCCTGCAGATAGAACTCGCGGGGGAAAGGCGCTACCACGGTGAGGGGATGTCCGCCTCATCCGTCGCGCCGCCAGAGGACAGCTCTTCCTCCTCGTCCTCCACCGGCGCGCGGGCGGCCTGCTCCGCCTTAAGCCGCTCGTACAGCTCGCACGTCCCCGTCTCCAGGATCTCCTGCGTCTTGCCCGCGATGGCCTCGCCGAAGCCGGGGAGTTTTCGCAGTGTCCCCCGCGCGGCGATGTCTGCAACAGGCTCGTTCAGGTCCTCCAGGGTGCGGACGGCGTTTCGGTATGCCTTGACCTTGAACGGATTCTCCCCCTGCCGTTCCAGTATGTCGGCGATGTCCTCAAAGACCTCGGCCACCTCGGCGTTGGTGCGCGTGCTGCTCATGCCGTTGTTTTACCCGTTTTGCCGCGCCACGTCAGCAGCGCGCCGATCACGCCCCAGGCCACGAGGGAGAGGTAGAGGCCCAGCAGCACCGGCTCCGGCCGGTAGCGCAGCGTGACGCGGTGGTCGCCGCCCGGCAGCGCCGTGGCCAGGAACACCGTGTCCGCCACCAGCGGCGATTGGCCCGCCCCGTCCACGGCCAGCCGCCACCCCGGCGCGGCGCTCACATCCGTCACCAGCACCCCGCCCGCCGGCAGATTGGCCTGGATGGTCTCCTCCTCAGGCGAGGCCGAGGTCAAACGCAGGTCTGCCGGTGCGGACACGGGGGGCGGGGCGGGCGACGGCAGGGCATTCAGCAGGACCGTGTCCGACGGGACCAGCCCGGCGAGCAGCCGCCGGCGGGCCTCGGCCTCATCCGGCACGACCTGGTACTGCCGGGCCGCCCACGCCAGCCGCGCCCACGAATCCTCGTAGACGTTGACGTCGCCTGCCCGCGCCAGGCGGTAGCCGGGGACGGTCAGGCGGTAGGGCGCGATCACATACCGGACGCCCAGCCGGCCCAGCAGCGGCGCGTCCGCGGCCGCCGGCACGGCCGCCGCCGCGGAGGTGCCGTCGGTCCCCAGGTTCAGGGCGGACAGCAGCCGCTCGTAGCGCGCCGGCACCAGCGGGTCGTACCCGGAGACGTCGCGCCAGCCCAGGGCCATGGCCGTGTTGGGGACCATCTCGGTCCGGTCGTGGCCGGGGAAGCCCCGGCACAGTACGCGGAAGCCTCCCAGGTGCGCCGACACCCACTCGGTCTCCGGCGTCGGCGGGAACAGCAGGCGGGCGGGGACTCCGGTGTTGACCCCGACGGCGAACAGCAGCATGTCGGCGGCGACCACGGGCGCGGCCAGCCAGGACAGGCGCGCGGGCGCGCGGGCGATGACCAGGCAGGCCAGCGCGAAGGCCAGCAGGGCCCGCCCCGCCTGCCCGAGTCCGTAGAGCAGCCAGCCGTGCGTCAGCAGGTACGACGGCATGACGGCGGCCTGGTAGCCCAGGGCGAGCAGCAGCGCCAGCGCGACGAGGAGCCGGCCCGCGAGGCGGCGGCGCTCGGCGGGCGCGCTCTCCCCCAGCCGCTGCACCCCCTGCGCGCACAGCACCGCCACCGCGAAGTCCAACAGGCACAGAATACGGGCAGGGCCGTGGAACGCCTGGAACAGCGGCACACCGTAGAAGAAGAGGGCCAGCAGGGGCGAGCCGCACCCCATCAGCAGGGCGAACGCAGCCAGACCGGCCCAGAAGCCAGCGTCCCCGCGTCCCCCCTGGCGCGGCCCCAGCAGCCCGAACAGGGCGAAGGCCAGGGCCGCCGCGCCGCAGAAGACGGTCGTTTCGTAGTAGTTGAACGCGCCGCCGACGTAGCCGTGGTGCGTCCAGTCACGCATCCCCCCCAGAAGGTCGGGGGCGACCAGCACCGCCAATTGCCGCACCGGCAGGGCCTGACTGACGAGGGTGGCGTAAGGGGTGTCGGCGCGCAGGCCGTGCGCCAGCAGGTCCGCCGTCGCCAGCAGCTGTGCCGCGCCGATGCCGACGCCCAGCGCCAGGACGCCCGCCAGCGGGAGCAGTCGGGGCGACCAGCGCAGGCGGTACACCGCGTAGGCGCAGACGGTCAGCCAGACGTAGAAGGCGAACTGGAGGTGCCCCGCCAGCAGGGACATCCCCAGCGCCGCCGCCAGCCCCGCCGCCTGCCGCCGGCCCCCCGTCGCCCGCCACCCCTCCAGGAAGAACAGGGCCAGCGGCAGCCAGCAGAGGGCCGCGTCAATGGTCTGCCACATCTGCCAGGCGACCATCACGCCGCACAGCATCCACACGGTCGCCCCGCACAGCGACGCGGCATCGCACCATCCCCGCCGCCGCCCGTACAGGAAGAAGAAGGCGCCGGCCAGAAAGGTGTGCAGAGCCGCCAGCCAGCCGTAGGCCGTCGCCGGGGACAGCAGGGACAGCAGCCAGTTGGGGGGATAGAAGGCGGCGGCCTGATCGGTGGCGGCGAAGGGGATGCCGCAGAAGCGGTACGGGTCCCACAGCGGCACGCGGCCCGCGCGCAGGGAGTCGGTCAGGAACTGGCGGGGCGGGTAGATCAGGTAGAGGGGGTCCAGGGCCGGGCGCTGGATCTCGCGGAAGCCGGGCAGGAGGGCGGCGGCGTGCTGGCGCCAGGGCGGGGTCAGCAGCAGCAGGTCGGCGGGCACGAACGTCCGCCCCGGCAGCAGGGCGACGTTGTAGACGAGCAGGGTGAGCGCCAGCAGGTACAGGAGAGCCGGCAGAGTTTTGGTACGCGCGGTCAGCATCTTGGCGGGGCATGTTCTTGTCGGCCACAGGCGGGAGCGGCGGTCGTTTCGACATCCGCCCTGTAAACTCCTTTTTCCCATGCATCAGGTATAATAGCGGGCGAATCCACACGGAGGCACCTGACGCCATGATCGTCACGACCAAGACGCTATTCGAGCACGCCTACGGCAAGTACGCGCTCGGCGCGTACAACATCAACAACGCCGAGCAGGCGCTGGGCCTGTTCAAAGGCAACATCGCCGCGCAGTCCCCCTTCATCATCCAGATCTCCAAAGGCGCGCGCGCCTACACGGACAAGCGGATGCTGGAGGCTATCATCCGGGCCTGCGACGAGATTTTCCCGGAGGCCGTCTTCGCCGTCCATCTCGACCATGGCGACGAGCAGACCTGCTACGACTGCATTGACAGCGGCTTCTACTCGTCGGTCATGATTGACGCTTCCCACGACCCGTTTGAGGAGAACATCGCCATCACCCGGCGCGTCGCGGACCGCGCTCACGCCAAAGGCGTCAGCGTGGAAGCCGAATTGGGGATGCTGGGCGGCGTCGAGGAGCACGTCGCCGTGGACGAGAAGAACGCCAAACTGACCGACCCGGACGAGGCCAAGGAGTTCGTCGAGAAGTCCGGCTGCGACAGCCTGGCCTGCGCCATCGGCACGTCGCACGGGGCGTACAAGTTCTCCGGCGGCCAGGGCCTGCACTTCGACCGCATCCGGGCCATCCAGCAGCAGCTGCCGGGCTTCCCGCTGGTCATGCACGGCTCCTCCAGCGT
>Ga0213875_10001376_pt1 | contig 15954 bp, 10 predicted proteins | sample BarmaccomBMRX_R8_FD_160105 | JGI IMG/M metagenome (GOLD analysis project Ga0213875, IMG submission 160105) | Root-associated microbial communities from Barbacenia macrantha in rupestrian grasslands, the National Park of Serra do Cipo, Brazil - RX_R8 | ecosystem: Host-associated > Plants > Roots... | reverse complement strand
CTACATCGCATATTTGTACAATGCAAGACTAGAAAAGAGATAGATAAAAAACAAACCAATAATGGTTATTAAAACATAAAACAGTTTGCCATCGACAATGACATTATGGAGCAGCTCAAGGTTGTTCATTCCTTAGGTAGTAATTCAAAGGATACAGGTGGTCAGTCTATAGAGTGGAATATAGGTTTTTAGGAACCTAGAATAGTTGACTTGTGTGTTAAGTTAATAACAATCGAATTCTACACAAAAGAATGATCCAGCGAGACAAAGTAGTCACGTACTTCAACCTCGGTGACCGGCCCAAGATATGAGCTCCTTTGGGCGAGATCTACTAGACGTGGCGCACTCTGCCTCGCTGACATCGTACTTGGTCCGCTGCAAGATCTTGAACCATTCTACTATGTTCTTGATCGACTATCTTTCTATATGCATAGCCTTGAGCTTCCTCAAGGAAAACAAAGAAAGAAAGAAAATGACTTACTGGCTTGGGTGGGGGCTCAAAGATCATCATTCGAGACCTCAATTTTCAATCCCGCTGACTTCTTAGCTGGGAAACCCTCCTTTCAACTGCAGGTGAACAGGTATTCGATCGAGTTCACACTTAGAGATACTCCATTTTTCTGCGGGGAGTACTAAGGCCAAATCAATTGGGCAAAGCACGATAGTGGATGTCGAGTCCACATTCAACCTCAAAGACACGCGGTATCTTAAACCTTTGTATGATAAAGCACTCATGAGCAGGTTCAGTGGTCATGATATGATATTTGTCCTTTTGAATTGGAATTCGAAAACAAAGTTGGGGTAACCGCAACTAAGATAGGCTGAGTTCTCATTTGCTGTTGGAGATTCCGTATCTCCTGCGAAGAGAGGAAACAGCCTTGAAGACGCGTAGCGTTGGCGCCCTCCTCACACGCACTAATAATGGGTTCCGAATTAGTTGTCCGAAACTTGGATGGGTCTGTATCTTCCCCCCGAGTAGTACTATGTTCGAATTCATGAAGTTCCTCTTCCCCATATGTTGAAAGCGGGTTGTAAAAAGCTCGGCTGATCCCACGCTTGATAGAAATAGGGCCTGCCGATGGTCAAAAAGGAAGATGGGTTACCCCTTCTCCCGGGTAAAATACACTGCATGTTGGCTGCCGCAGAGAGAGGAGGGAGTTAAGTTGGCTCGTCCGTTGTTGGGATGGATCCTTCGCCCATGCAACAAATCTTGTCTCTGGCGGACGGGGAGGTGGAACCCAGAACCGGGACATGTGACGAGAAAGGATCATACAGGTGCGTGCGAGAGTAGGATCTGCTGCTTCAAGTGCAGGTGGAAAGGTGGTGCTGCTGGACCCAGGAGCGTTTTCACTATCTATTGTTATAGCTAGTGGGGGACATAATCCAATCTCTAGTTAGCTTTAGAGAATAGGCAAGTGCGGATCCCCTGTTATGTAAGTTTTAGCTTAGGTGGAAGTAGTTTCCGATTCTCATCGAGACCAACTCACAACTCTCTCCTTCACGTCTGGTACCATTGCCCCCCCACTCTGCCTGTCTTCTTGTGGTCCTTGTTGGGTCGGGTCATTCTTAATTCCTGTGACAAGGGAGACTCGCGGATGATGAGGGGTTACCTAAATTAAGTTATCCTCATAGCCACAGCTTCTTCAAATTCCATAGCAATAGCAGTGAATTCTATAGCAGTCTTCTATCCAACCTGGGTTTCATTCACTTCCATCAAGATTGGCTTCATGCCTATTCTATTCCCAGGAAGGCCATCTAAGAGCCTATTCATGTGCAGCCTTTCTCTTATTATAAGAGACCACTGGAATTGCAGTTGGTCAAGAAGTTCCTTGCTTCAGGAAAGATAGAATAGCTTATTATCTTCCTTCTGTGACAGAAGCCCCGAGCCTATTCTATACCAGCTGATTCTATAGATGATATAACAGGAGCAGATTCAATAGCAAAGGATATTCACCCAGCAGCGGCAACTGCTTGAAGCTGATACGCAAACAAGACCTGTAGGTTACGCTTACACCAACAAGGGATACGACTCAGCAGCGGCTAGGCTTACAGCGCTTACGAGAGCAGCCTATGTCCTTATCTCTCAGGGCATGAGATTCCTTAAACTTATATATGATCTCACTTCCTTCCTCAACAGCTGATTCAAGGGAAGCAGAAAAGATCCCAACAAGGGTAAATTGAAGAGCTAGACGGAGTACTCATACTAACTAAAGCACCGGTAAGACCAGACCTTCACCGCTTCCTGATTCAATTTCTAGTCCTTTCACAACCGATTCTGGGCATCTTCCTAGCATTGTCGGCTTCTAAAGATGTCAATGAAAACTCGACTTCTTCCGCTGGGCTTACGTCCTTCTTGTCTTCTGCAGCGGCAACTCATACTCAAGCGCACCGGATGAAATAGCTAAGGTTACTGCAACAGGAAGAAGGGAAGGCGCGAGAGCAGTAAGAGCTTAACGAGGAAGAGCGGATAGGATCAGACCTACAAGGGTTATTGCCAACAGTTCCTACGAAAACATTTGAAGTCGAAGCAGAAGGGTAGGAAGGAGTGAACGAAAGGCACTGCGCTTACGCATTCAGTAAGACCGGCTATGAACTCTGAAAAAAAGAAAGACCGGGCAAACAAGAAGCAGGGCATGGACCTTATTCTACTATTGATCTTGTCCTCTGTCTCTTTTACTCCTGACCTGAAAGGCCTAGATGAAAGCTATAAAATTGGATTAAGAGTTCGTCAGTTTCAGCGCTATAAGCCTATGAGTGCAAAAACTAGAGCTCCTTCTCCAAGAACCGAGTCTTCTTAACTGACTTCATCACCAGCAGTTTTTTCTGGGCATGTCCTTGATACGTCTGTCCTTACTGCGGGTATTCCTCCAAGACCAAGAACTACGGATGTTGTAAGAGCGCATTCTAGTTTAGGTTCAATATCTCCCTCTCTGCATCAAGACTAGTTGCTTGCCTTAGTGCAATCAGTTCTGGCACAATACCAATCCCTTCCCTGCTTAGAAATTCAGTTCCTAAAAAGGCCTTTGAAAATTCATCTCAGATGTCAAGTCATTTCTCGAGTCAGATTCTTTCACAGCTGATGAAAGCCTATTCTTTCACAAGAACCATGGCATGAGATGCCTCTTCCTTCGGCGAGTATGGGGATTTCCTTTAGCAGGAGGAAAATCCGCATCAAGAGGACAGTCATCAGTCCCACCAGCCCAGAGGAGCCTGTCTTCGAGAGGGTAGTATTAAGCAAAACATTCTAAGCGGATGATCGCAGAGACAGAAAAAGAGACCACCATTATGCTATCGGGCATATCCCGGCCGGCTTCTTAAACTGCCGGGCTGCGGCCGCTTTCATGTATCAATCGGGGGCTCAGCCCGAAGGTTTAAGGGTTCAGTCGGAGACTGACCTTAATACTAAGCGGCACCATTGGGCCTCACATTTCATTAGAAGAGAAAGGGTCTCTTGCGTCGCCTGACGATGGCTGCTTAAAGAGAGAGAATTTGGTTGTCGATAGTTCTCTCTTATGAAAAATGCATTCTTTCTTTTTAATTAAAAAATCCTTTTCTTTTCTTTTAGTAGATCGTGAGTGGTAAGTTTCCTTTTTATGTACCGAGTAGGAGTCTAAATCAATGTACTCCAACCCCTAAAAAAAGAAGTTCGAGCAAAACATCTTTCTATTTTTTAGACCTCCGTGGACTTAATTAAAAACCTGATAGGTGGTAGTATCCTAGCCCTCACTCTCATTTTTTTTATTTTCGATGGTTCATCGTCCCGGAAGGAATGGAGGGAAAGGAAGAGAACGAGGGAAGGGAACGAAAGGAGGTGGGTGGGCTTGGGGCGAGCCTTCACTTGAAAGAGGGACTCCTTGCTCGATGAGGCTTGGCCGGGATGTCTGGTTAACAGAGTTCTTCCTTCCTAAAAGACTAGTTGAAGAGAGCGGAACCTTTAGGTTCATTTCTGTATTTCGGAGAGTAGAGACTGACCTTTCGTGGGGGGCTCTACTCGTAGCGACTTCATGTAGCTAGGAGCTAGACCTGACCCACGGTTTAGTATTAAGATCTCCTTCCTTTTTAGGGCCTGCAAGTTGGTTGACTCTGTCGGGATAACTTCACGGAGCGAGTGACGACGTTAAGGAGCGGAACGATCTGCCCTGACCCAAAAGAAGATCTCCCTTCTAAACGAGGTCGTTAATAACTGATTGATAGTGGGCGAAGCTAAAGTGAGTGAAGGGACTGCCACAACTGTAGGGCAGGCCCTAACGAAGGTCTTCATGTCTCCCACACCAGACTGAGTTTAGTAAATTGAGTTCTTCCGTTTTCTATTGAAGGAAAGAGGTAGATTTCTGTTAGGTTCATTCCTGTAAAGCGAGAGTTCCGACCCTGAAGGAGTCCTAGCGGCGTCAATGTATCTATCGAAGATAGGCCTTATTATTGCGAACTCTCACACATTCTCAAAAAATATATAAATATCTGAATGACTGTTTGCGAAGCTGAACCTTCATGAATGGGGAGGTGAGGAAGGTAAGGTAAGTCAAAGAGTCGAGAGCTACATGAGGCTGATATCCAACCCCCGGGGTCTGTAGCGGGGAGTGCAAGTGATGATTGTACTGGGAGGGCAGAAATTAGAGAAAAAAGCAAAAGTAATGGTAGGACCTGTATCTAAAGGCTTGCCTTCCTATCAAAGTTCAGTCCGGGTGGTGAAGGAATACGTGACAGAAGCCCTAGGTCGACATTCACCTCCTTCCAGTCTCCTCTCGCCTTAGGACCAAGGGCTTCTCACTCATCTTCGTCGGAACGAACTGATAGTTGGCACTCACTTGGCCCATCCACGCCGAAATGACCACTAAGACCAAGAAGGCCAGTCCTCTAGCCTACGGTCTCGATCACCTGGTGAACCGAAGCCCTCCCTTAATCCAGTCACCCGAGCACGTACCACTCACCAATAAACGAATGAACTCACAATCTTTCGATGACCTTTGACGGGACGTTTAAGTCCACTTAATGGACTAGAAGGCAGGTCTCATATCTAGAAAGGGTAAATAACAGAGCTCACTACGCTCGCCTCCCGATCGTCTCACCTAACTATCAATGTTGAGCCTTCGAAGGACAGCACACTTTGAAGCCAGGGGTCAGACTACGAAATTGATCTGCATTATGGTCTCCGGTCGCCTCTCACTATAAATCGAGATGGTTGTTGCTGAGAAAGAAGGCTTTCAAGTTGCCTTCTTCGCCTTTCCCTTCCCTAGTAAGGGGGGCGGGCTAATGAACTACTACTTACTACGCTTTCTCCCTTCGATCGCCTCGGGAAAAAAAAGGTGTAATGGAATGATGTTCACATCCAGGTCTTGCCATTGATTCACCCGGCACTGGAAGTGGAATCGGTACTACTGGCAACAAGGCGACCTGCGGTAGTTCGTCAAATCTTTATAGAAAAAGTGAGGCGACCGAAAAGAAGTCACATTCAATCTTCTGGGAGGCGCTAGGACCGACATTAAGGGAGTCGTCGACCTTACAGGTAGGAATATCTAAGGTAAGCATCAACACTTCCAGAGAGGCAGGCATCAGCTAAAGCCCTTGAAGAAGGTCTTTAATCAGCAGGCGAGCGGAGTGAGGAAGTGAGGAGGAAAAAACCATATATCGATTTATTCTTTGAAGAAAGATATATATAGGCAAGTTGCCCTATTATATCTATTCTTTAGTCAATACCCTTCCTCCCTCAGGGACTTCTAACCTATGGATGGATGGTTCCAAACCTTGCTTTTCTCTAGAATGGACCTCTGATTACATAATTTTCTAAGAATTGGAAAGTGGATCTATGGAGCTCGAATTCAAGGTGAGGCCTGCATGCAAGTTAAGTTATTTAAGACACTCCAAATTTCTTGAGAATCTCCTTGCTCCGATCCCTGTTCCTATGGAAGCCAGTTTGGAACTGGTTGTACTGGGAATAGTTTTCTCCGTCCGGTAGCCAGAGCATGAAGGCATAGAGAAGTCTCCAAATAGCTTAATCAAAGCAGCAGTCAATGCGGAGGGCTACTTTGTATCGAGAGGAAAAGGGCCAACGAAATTGAGGTCGGGATAAACCTCTCAATGGAATTCCTCTTCGAGGTTTGAGAAGAATGCAATTTCCATAGTGGAATTTAGCCAGATTCAGAATCAACATTAGAGAACCGTGCCATTCTTTCCCCTTTCTCTAATAATAAGGAAAGCGAAAGGTTGGCTCGACCACCGGGAGAGGAAAGCGATTGGACAGGTACTTCTTTCGCAATACTGAGACCCATAGCAGCTTCTCGTTAGTAAAGTAAGGACCAAAAGAAAAATTAGAACCTTTTCTTAGCTTCCCTAATGTTGAGTCCACCCCACTCCCTTGGCAAAGTGAGCTTTTGCCACTTGACCATATGCATTCGAGGCCGAGATTCACTGGAGCCCCACAAGAATTGCCTACTGACTTTCTCGATCTCATCACAAATCGACTCCGGGAGTTTCGTCGTCTGCATGGTGTAGTATGGAAGGCTCAATAGAACGGACTGTGTAAGTATGGCTCCCCCTGCAAACGACAATTTTTCCACCTTCCATCCTTCAAGGTCTTTCCGCATCTTTTCTGTTACAGCAGTGTAAGTGGCTCGTTTAACTCTGTCATGGAGCAAGGGTATTCCCGGGTAAGGTCCAAGGTCCTTGGTGAGTGGGATACAACTATCCTCCTTTAATGCCGCCGCTACACTTGGAGCAGTTTTAGGGTTATAAAAAATGCTAACCTGAGAAGGTACAGAAGGCTTTTAGGCATGCCAACATGACTCGAATTTGCTTCTTGGATGCTTCCCCGAACAACATAAGGTCGTCTGCAAAGAAGACATGAGATAGAGAGGGTCCTTCTTTCGATACCGATAAAGGTTTCCACTCTTTCTCTACCACCTTACTAATTATCATGTGAGAAAATTTATCAAGGCATAAGACAAAAAGTACGGGGGAGCCATACTTACCTTGTCTTAATCCAGGTCGAAATATGTCTCCATAAAACTGCAAACTGAGAGGTTGAAACTAGATTCATGATTAGTTTGATCCATGTGAAAGTGAAAGGAAACCCGATCTCTATCAAGACCCTCCTCAAGAGATTCCAATCGAGTCTGTCATATGCTTTCTCTTTGTCAATTTTGATTGCAACAGCACCTTTCTTACCTTTCATCTTCCTCATAGAGTGGATTGCCTCCTAAACTACTATAACGTTATCCGTAGTATGCCTCCCGGGTACAAAACTAGTCTGAGTAGGGCCTAGAATTCAATCCAACAATGGCCGAATGCGGTTCACAAGCACCTTAGAAAGAAATTTCAGTGGTAAGAGGAAACTGCGAAAGCAGTCACCTCTTTCTCAACTTTCGCTATCAACACAATCAGACTTTTGTTCAACTCTTCCGCTATCTCTCCACGATTAAATCTTTCACAAGGTCCCAGTTTTTTCTCAGAAAAAGGCTGCTGGAAACCCGTCAATGCCAGGCGCCTTGGATCCATGTCAAAGAATGCTCGGTCTACCTCCTCCATTGTTACCGAGCTCATCAGGGAATCAAGATGTTTCGGCAATAGACGTGGAAAGGTTACAGGCATGTTCTCGGGGTCCTCGTCGGCCCTGTACAGAGAATGAAAGAAATCAATAATAATATGCCTCAAAGACTCAGGGTTGAAGCACCATACCCCACAGAAATTTTGCTTCTCCTTCGTTTAATGAGTGTGGTTGCATGGAAATAACTGGTATTACGATCTCCCGACTGGTTTAGTCCGAGATTTATGAAAGCATAGAAGTTCTTCTTGAGCTAGTGAGCAAGCTAGGTCTAAAAAGACGTAGCGCGCTAGGGAAAAAGGCGGAGTGTGCACTAGCGCACGTAGTCTTTTTCCCTTTGTTCCTTCCCCGACGGACCAAGGGCCTCCTATTCTTTCGATTGCAGTTACGGTTTCGCTTTATTATGCCAGGCCAGTTGCTTCTTTTTTAGTTCCTATGGCTTGTGTTCCTATTGCCGGTTCATACAACCTATTATGTATGCCGGTTGCGGTTTCGGGGATAAGGGCTGCTCTGGCTAACAATCTGAATCGCCTTCTACTGCTCATCCACGGCCTTATCCTCTCGTACTCCCTCGTCTCTTACTCGCTCCTGCTCCTATTCCCTAAAGCTACTTCTTGCTACTCTTATTCCCTACATATACTTACTCTTCGATTGCTGATTGCGATGCCAATTTCTGTTACGCTTTCTTATGTCTGTTGCCTACCTTTACTTTGGTTGTACCGATGGCTGGCTTGCTTTCCCGATCCTCTGTAGTCTTTTCTTTATGCCTGTTCCTAATACGAGGAGAAGGAGGATGGCTATTTTTATGCTTCTGCTCCGGTTGCTGGCTATTCTATTATGCCGGTTCCTATTAAGATTGCTTGTTCCGATTCCTTTTTCTGGTGTTGCTTGTGCCTGTTGCTGCTCTTGGTCTTCCCATTTACTTCCGCCGAAAGAGAAAAAGCAAGTCAATCTATTAGCCATCTCCCTTCGGCTCCTCTTTAGATCGTGGACTCGGGCTTCTTAAGGGAAGCACTTCGTTCCACTCGTTCTAGACATACTCTCAACTCCTAACAAGAGAAAGAAGGAAAAGAAGTCGTAAACAAGAGCTACAACAACGTCAGTGTCAAGGCCAGGAGGAGGCAAGGGAAGTCTATTTTGGGGAGCAAGCCCCTCAACTTATCTGCTTATCGGAAAGAGCAGGGACCTACTACCTACAGGCAGAGACAGGACAGCAAACTTATTGGCACCCTACAAATCCAACCCGACAATTCATTCTTCCTCAGGATCGGGTTCCAAGTGTGCAAAGTTCCAGATCTGTGGAAAAAGAAAAGCAAAACAAGAGGTTTCGGATGCCTGCCTTTACTAAGAAGACTAATAAGAAGACTCACAAAGCTAGTCAGATTCGTGCTCGCATTGCCCCTTGGACAGCGAAAGAGAGAGTGACCGCGGACAGGCTACTTTCTATAAAGAAGATACAGGCTTACCAAACAACTTCTTAGTAGCATTACGACCTACGTTCTATGAAAGAAATGCTTTCGGGAGGGACGAATGAATGAAAGCACTGACTAACAGAGTGAAAGACAAACTGGCAGGCAAGCAAGGAGACCAAGCACTCTACTACTTCCGTAGCCTCTCCTCACACATCCGATTTGCTGTAACGATTTTCTGTCTCCATTCCGACTTGAAAACGAGAGCACTCTACTTAACTTTCTGACGTCTTCTAACGGATGATAATCCACTTGCTCTCTCCTACTCTACTCTCCGTTCTATCTTCCTCTGGTTTGCTGCGCATCAAGGTTGAGAAAGGATCTTAGGTTGATCAGGTTACCGGCTTTAAGAAAGCACTACTGGGCCCACGCCTTCTCCATGCTACTCTGACGGAACAGATGATAAGAGATCACTAGGGAATTGAACCGCTCGTAATGATTCCTTCTGATCTGATTGAATGGGATGCTTATCCGGCGGTGGATGCATCGAATTTCATGTGTTAAGCATAGTGACAGTGACACAGATCCCTTTGATCAAATAGTGGAAGCTGCAATCCCTTGCCTCCAGGTATTTCCTCGGGCGAAGTGCTCCTGTCATTTTCTTATATAGTAAAAGAGCCGATTCCAAGAATGCTATCTTGCTTGAGAAATCCCTTCCTTCTTATTGGCTTATTCAACAAAGGGTATAACACTTCTCTCATCCCACTACCGCACTATCCATGTCCTATTCTTATACTATTATACCTGCTCCGAGATGATAGATCGGATGAAAACAAGAGAGAATCCGCTGCTGTTGCCGGTCTTGGTGGTAGGGCAGCAGTAGGAGTAAAGGCAATAGGATCAGTATTGGGAAATGGCCTAAGACGGAACGGCAGACTCAAGGCCTCAAGGCGATGACTAGTAGATCCCGGGAGAATCTCCTTTAGAAAGCTAACGAATGGAACTATGACCATGGGAATGATTGTTGAATAAATAAACTACCACGCCTCTGAGTCCTCTTGCCCACTAGTCACTCTGTTCACGATTAGCTGGGAATGAATGTGAACCAATTGTTGACAGAGATGATTTGATTAGCTTGGGAAGGTAGACTTTCGGATAGTCAATATGGTTTAGGTGTCCGTGGTCTTGAAAAAATGCTTTCTTTGGTCAGGAGCAAGAGGTCTTTTCTTTTCCTGTTCACGAATCCCATTCGGGAAGACGACGGCGTGATTTCATCTGTTGGAGGCGTAACCGCAGCAGTTAGCTCTACTCTAAAGGTAGCGAAACTACCTCGGGTGAGAATCGGTAGCTGTTAGAATAGTAGTTGCGGTGTGACTGTGACTTTCTTCTTGAAAAGAATGCTTGAATCAGTTTCATTAAGAAAGGCGAAAAAGACCCGGCAAGCTCAGAAAGGACCTCGGCGTCCGCTGCTATTGATGCATCAGCTGCCATTGAATTTGCTGCTGTCTCTGACTTACGAACAAGCAGTCCAAGGCCTTACCTTAGTTCCTTATCTTTAGCTTGAGAGATGGGAATTGAAGGTGATCGGAACTTCTTTCGCTTGTTCACGACTCTCCGATGAAGGCTTTCAGGCCTAACCGCAGCTATTTCTGGAGGAAGGACCGAAGGGCTTAGCCAGACCCGGTTCAATTCCTTTTTTGCGGGAATACCTGGTTCAAGGGAAGAGACAAGAAAGGCTATTACGAATCCTTCTTAGAGAGATTAGCACTAGGAGCCATAGGCCAATTAGCCGGAATTAGTGAAGAACAAGAAGAAGCTCTTGCCACTGTCGGCATAACTGCTGTTGGTGGTAAGGGCATGGCTTAAGGAAGTTGAGTAGGGGCATCGCCCGAAAGCAAAGAAAGCAAGGGGGGAGCTCATGCCCGGCTAAATGATTGAATTGAGTTCCCGGCTCGTGGTTTTCAAAAAGTTCAAGGTAAGCGAATAGGGGACTTTCGAGATCATGAACAGAGGAGCCAAACCAAAGTCCTTTACCGAGGAGATTGATTTGATTTGAAGAGCAGAAAAGCATTCGAACTTGAGAGATGCCTTCTTCACTGGCCAGGCAGTAGAATAGAAACTTCCCCCTTCGATTCGTTTTGTAAACTCGTTCGGACACCAATCTCACCCTTAGGTTGTAAGATGTCCTATCCCCCGTGTCCACACTTCAACTACTAAACGGAGACCACCAGCTTAGTTTAAGGATGGACGTTGGGGAGATTTTCGAAACCGTCAACGAAGTGAGGGAAGGAAAGACTGGCTGCTGACTGGCTTGACTGCAGCTTCCCTATCCGCTTCAAACCGATGGGATTCCCGCTGCCTTCCGGGTGAAGTCAACTGCTAATGCACCGTCGACTGTCATAGGGCTGAAAGCTCCTATCCTGCTGCTTTGAGATTCAAGAAAGCGGTCAAGCCTCGATTTAGATATATTCATAGGCTGGGACAAATAGAGATAGAGAATAGTAGGCAGGCTCAAATTCCGAAGGCAGGACTGAAGGAGAAGGGCATTGAATGGAAGGCGTAGGCGCCGGGCTGTGACTCGAAAGAACTGACGTAGGGGAGATATCCATTAGAACAGATTGACAATGCTCAGGATCGGAGAAGCATGCCAGACCTCAAGTAATTCCTTTAGGCCACTCACTTCACTTTTGGGACTTCCACAGTACAGATCTTTCTTTGTAGAGACCAGCCTTGAAGAACATTAAGTTAGAAAAAGTACAACTTATCGACGATTCGATTCATGCTTCTCTTCGTAGCTCGTCAGTAGAGCTTTTTTCTGTTTGCTTTCCTTATGAAGCGAGAGCCGCCCTGCCCTAGAGGAAGGAGACCCCAATCAGCAGTACCAGTACTACTTGTGAAGAGGAAGGAGTCCCTGGAGAGATGATCGGAGCTGTTCAAAGGAAGAGAATAGCAAAAACTTCTTTCCCAACGTTGCGCCTTAGACGCGCAGCTAATATGAGTAGATCCGGTACCCCTCCTATGAAGCTTCCACAAGAGAGTATGTCGCTTTGTGGTATCGTCAGTTCACTCGAATCCACTGACTTCATGCACGGGGACTCGACCATCAATCCTTTCTTGTCACGAGCTGTGACTGGGTGTTCTGAAACCTCATTTTAAGGAGGGGAAGTGGGGTAAGGTAATTGGAGTAACTAGCCAGTATTAAGATTAGGCATAAGCATAATAAACTGATGCATCCGAAGACGCTGAATCTAGAATAGAGGTCGGGTGGGGTAGTCCAGTACCCGTCCTAGTCCTTAAAAAGCAGTCAGCAGTCATAGACCATAGGCAGAATTCAATAGCTGCGCAGATAAGAACAAGAAGAGCGGAATATGGGGCACTAAATACCCCAATTACCAGATGTCGAATCCATACTTTCGTGGCAGTCGGCGAACGAAGCAAGCCTCCATGAACGGAACTGGAACAGCGATTGGGAGAGTTTCGAAGCTCGTCAAAGCTTGGTTTTTCTTTCGCTTCTAAGCTCGTCATTACCTTTTCGTGCTTTCAGTAAGTTCGTACCAGTCAGTGCTTTTCTGACTTCAATGGAGTTGGCTCGGTCAATCAATTATCCAGGTTCAATTCCCGGCGGGCGAGGATGGCTGATACTGGGGCTCGACTCCCAAAGGTGGTGATTTTTTCTGCTTCCAAAAGCAGTTATAGCTCCTTTATTTACGGGTTGTCAATTATTTCATTTCGATTCTTTTGAAAGAAGGTAGTTTTTCGACCCGGAGAAGAGCGAGTCTTTCGAACTTTCTGAGGTCCATTTTTTTACAGTTTCTTTTTTTTCTTTTAGGTGTTTTTTTATTCAAGTTCTAGAGCTGGTGTCTGTCTCACTATCTGTTTGAGTGCCTTCATGCCCCTGGAAGAGTCGTTCTGTGAGTTGTCTTCAAACTCGCCATCGAGTCAAGTGAGCGTCAGAGTAAGCTACTTTGGCCTTGTCATTCGCATTCTTGCCATATGGATAGGTTGGAGTAAGCTCTTGTCGTTGAAAGGGCGAGGCTACCCCAGCAGATTCCAACATTAGTAGGCGTGTTGCCGGGCGGGATGTGCCATTAAATAGGCAGGCTCCTCTAAAAAAATAATAAGAAATTCCGAGAAGCTAGCGCGCTCATCCCTTGCCATTTCCTTTCTTTGGCTATGGGGCACGAATGATCATCCCCTCAGATCAGATATACCGGAGTGTTGGAGAAGAATGCTTTTGAGCCTATGCAGGAGTACCTGAATCTCTTCTTTCTGGGTCACGAGATGCTTACCCAACCAATTGATTCACTGCCGAAAGCTCCTTCTTGTACGCTAGCACTTGAGGGCGGCTACCTTTTTCGTCGTGTTTGCGGATGGTTTTTGAAATTTCTTTCTCTCTTATTACTATGCCATTGATGAAGATTCATAGCTTGGGAAAAGACCTGAAATCCTACCCTTCCGACATTGCGATAAAGTGTTGACAGAGGAGAGTGAAAGGCACCACATCGAGAGAGAGTGCAGGAGAAAGACCCGAGCATTGAGAGGCTGACAACGAGGTTATATCGCTCTAAAACAGGTACTGATAACGAACCACAAGCCCTAGCTTTTAAGCCGAAGAAAGAAGCAATCATACCCCCGTCCCTAGCATCCCTAAGGTGTATTGCAAATATGGATGATAAAGAATCTCCAGCGAGGGCTCTCGAGTTGACTACAATTGTGGAATCTCCAACCAAGCTATCCCTATCTCTTGAAGTCGGACCCCCCTCGCTTCTGCCAAGCATCGCTGCTTCCGAATTGCGCGAATAAATGATGATGGAGATGTAGCTATCTTTCTTTCACTCATCGAGCGAAAAAGCCGCCACTTCCATCGAGGGGGAAATGCATGCTCCTGCAACCATGAGGCCGGGCGAGTGTCGAATCCTGGTTCGATAGCCCAGCACAGCACCTCCTGAGTCTATCAACTCGAGCCGTGGCACTTATTCTCATCTCTCAGCCCCTGATCCTTTCGCTTTCCTCTCTCCTCTTGCTCGGTGAGTGCAACAATCGAACAAGAGATGAGTTCAGGCCACCCCCGGCTGTGAAATTTGATCTGACATTGCCTTTTTTTTGAACAGTTTCAGACTCCCCAGTGACCTTGACCAAAGCCAGCTAACCACGTGGATAGGTCAGGGACATCCGGAAGGGAAGATCACGGCCTCTCAAAGCAAAGTGTTGATCCTTATCGGTCATCCACATCACACACGATCCAAATCTCTCGTGATCAAAACCTTCCTACTCGAGCAGGAAAGAGAGGAAAGGGGTCAGCCGATCAATGTTTCAACCATTCCAAGTCAGATTTTGTGGAAAGCGAAGGGTCAGTCAAGTCAGTGAAATCTCCGCTTGGTTGACCTTCAACCTCTCTTTTTTTTTCGGTAGTTGTAGCAGCGATGGAAGTCACACCAGTGCTGATCCAGTTGTTTATTACCACAAGCGTCATGCAGTTACGAGAAGTGATCGTGATTCCGTTCCGGATGTCCTTTATGCAGTGCCTGTTCATAGGTAAAGTGCTATGTGAGGACTTCGAGATTTTTGTAGCGAAATAGGAATTCATATGCATACATTAAAGGGGTGCAGATGCTTTGGCTCGGTCTTTCTGGGTTAGATGCAGGGTCTTCCGGGCACCAGCGGGCTTTGCATTTTTGAAACCTCAGCCGCAACTGGTGGGGTTATCGACTCCCCCGCTACCGGATCGCCCGAATCACCTACTGGATCTACTGCCGGATGATCTACTTTAGTATGGACCAGTGCTGCTACTGGATGGTAGACAAAACTGTTGAAGCTTGGTCAGCTGGATTAACGACAGAATCTGGACCTGGATATACTCGTGCTAGCTTTGGATCTTCCATACATATCCGGCTACTTGTTCCGGTGGTTACGGAACCAAGTTGAGGGATGCTACTGGATGTGCTGCTATTACTACCGCATACGCTGCTGACTAAGGAGCTGGGATTGGCTAAGCAACTGGCTCCGCTCTGCTGACGCTTGCTTCGTCATCAATGTCGTAGGCTCATACGGATACTTATATCGACCCCTAGGATAGAGAGCAAAAGGATATAGTATAGCCAACATTCAGCTACAACTAAGGGATGCCACTAGTCGTCTAAGGCAGCTCATAAGCGACGTCGAGTAAGAAGGCACCTATTAAAGCAGCTAATTAGGTCCTAGTCAAGGAAGACAGACAATAGAAGTTTTTATCAGCTAAAAGCCGGAAAGCCAGGCTAGTAGCAAAGCATAAGCCAGCGTCAGAGAAAGAACTGAAATAAAGCAGTAAGGCATGTTGGCGCTTGCGGTTCGATGCTAATCCCCGACAAAAAAGAGCATCGCAAGTCGATGTTGTAAGTATTTCGATGCCTAGCTCCTACTGGTATTGAAGGCCAGCAATCTCAATTTTCTACTGAATCCCATTCGAAGTTCGCTGGGTTCATAAACCTGGCCATCTTCCCCGCCGGGTAGGGGGCATTCTCAGTCTTAGGCGAATCAATATCGATAGAGGAATGCTGGGGCAGTGAAATACTTCTTTTTGGTTGCCTCCGTTTGCTCAGACGCGCACGTAGTCTTTTTATCAGACTACGTTTGCGGAAGACCAACTAAAAAGACCTAGCTTGCTCCTATTCAACAGGATAATGAATTAGGAAACTAATAATCGGTTGTGTAGGGTAGGGTGAGATCGATCCCAGTTCGGGTAAAGTGCCGATAGGACGATGTCGAGCTGTACGCGAAAGCCCGTCATGCTACTTCGCCCGCCTACGACTACTTGTACACTTCTCCACCGCTTTTATGCTCCAGTCCCTCCCCGCTTGACGAAAGCGCCTGCTATAGAGAGAGAGGCGGACGCTAGGAAGAAGAAAGCTCATGGGGAACCTTTCTTCTTCGTCAGTTTACTTTGTCTTGGTCTTCGTCTAATATATATAGAAGAGAGAAGAGAGAGAATCAATGTTTAGTAGTACGCCCGGTTCACCAGGTTCTACCACT